>Ga0210016_1003994_pt1 | contig 12773 bp, 12 predicted proteins | sample CryGeyCG2014_300_FD_185454 | JGI IMG/M metagenome (GOLD analysis project Ga0210016, IMG submission 185454) | Groundwater microbial communities from aquifer - Crystal Geyser CG02_land_8/20/14_3.00 (SPAdes) (version 2) | ecosystem: Environmental > Aquatic > Deep subsurface > Groundwater | place... | reverse complement strand
GTGTTCTCTTAAAAGCGGGAGTACTCGCTCTTTGAAGAATGCAACGGCCAAACAAGCATGGTCGTCCTTGGCGTTATGAAAGTCACCGTGAAGAAAATACGCATTTGCGCGACATCCAGTACCGCATAATTCTGCAAGTCCGCATCCCCTACACTCAACAACGTCTCCAATTTGAATCATCTTAATACTGTTCATCTGATCCGAGTACCAGATATCTCGTATAGATGCTTCGTGGATATTTCCAATTGGTAGATCAGAACAGTATGGACATGAGACAACATCTCCGTTCGGTTTTACGCAACAGCCAGATCGCCGTTCCTCATAGTCACAGACAAAATCCTGGTTGGATAATGTTTGCAGGTCTCCTTGTTCAAAGAGTTCTTCACGGAAGAGGTATTCGATCTGAAGACGAAATGGCATCTCATGCTCGAGGTGCTTCCGGAGTAATGCGAGATAGTGTTCAGCAATACTACGCCAATCAACACTGAATTTATCAGCTTGATTTTTGAATTTTGGTGTTGGTTTCGGGAAACCAAGTCGCCAACTATTAATACCAAGTTTACTGATCAAACGATACATCTCATCAAGATGTTCAATATTTTCAGCGTTTACCACAGTATTGACTACAACACCTATGCCATTACTAACAAGCAATTTTATGTTTACCAGAATTCGCTCAAGAATACGTTGTGCATTCGCTTTTCGAATTCCTCGAAATGTAACGCCAACACCTGGAATCGAGTCAAGACTGATAAACATTAAGAATCTACTTCGAAGATCTTTAGCCATTTCGATAAATTTCTTATTGATCAAAAGACCATTCGAGAAAAGCGCAGAGATTCTCATATCCCGTTCTTCAATTGCTTCTAGAACTTCAGCAAGGCGCGGCATCATTAATGGTTCCCCGCCACTAATTCCCACGTTGTTGACCTGCATATCTTGTAGATCATCAAGAAGATGGAGAATTTCTATATGACTTAATGCCGCTCCAGATTCTACATACTTTGCTTGATAGCAATGTACACAGCGCATATTGCATTTGCCGCTTGCTTCCAAGTGAACAGATTCAAGCCGCCTGTCAGGAACTCGATTCAATTGCAATCTTTTCGGTTCTGGCGTAGTTGTAAATCGCAAAGCAGATATTTCTCTCATTTGTTTAAAGAATTGTACAACTTCGGGTTTCGATTCATCCGAATATTGTGCCATTACTTGTTCATCGGTTATAGTGCCATCTTAAAATCGTGGTGTGGGAACAATGGATTCGTGAGAACAATCAATCAAAAAATGATTGGAACATATTTGTTAAGCGAGATGACCATCATTCTTACTAGATATGGGACGCAAGGAAGTTACAAGGTGCCAAATTCGGTGGTTGTTAATATATCAAACGTTCCAAATGAATACATTATTAAGACGGTCATACATGAATCTTTTCACTTGATGACCGAGTGTCTGATCAAAAAATATTCAGTTGAGCATTGGGTTAAAGAACGTATTGTAGACTTGATAATTGATTTTGAATACAAATCGCGTTTCAAGATGCAATCCGTGCCTGATTGGGTGCTCGCGACAGATGTGATATTCAGGAAGTATTATCCGAATATAGTATTGATAACAAGAAAAGCGTCAAAAATAAAAGCCACTGCACATTCAACTGAAAATATGCAAGGGCCGTCCGGTCAAATCGATTAGTTGTCAGGACAATCACAGTTGCATTCGCACGCTCCCAAGCCGCCATCGCAATTCCCACCATCACAATCACTGTCACCACTCATCTGAGGAGAAAACCCACGGATTTCTCTCGTGCAAGGTATTCCCGTTGTCTTGACTAATTTGGCGTGTACGCGTTCAGTTGATTTTGTAGAAAGTATATGATTAGATGATTTTGGGCAGTTCTTTATAAACACAACATAACAACATAGGAGGGAAAAATGAACACAACAAAGAAAAGACTTATCGTAAGCGTTGGCGCACTTGCAGTTCTTGCAGTTATTTTTGTAGCGTCCTGTGGACTCACAGGATGCAGGAGTAATGGCGAGAATCGAAGCAATTCTTCCGCACCTGCAAATACTGGTACTACGGAAATTCCCGGCATTCCGCCCGATCCGGGCGAGGCGGGGAAAGCAACACTTGCCGGGATTGACTCCGACAACGACGGGGTGCGGGATGACATTCAGCGTTACATCGCAATCACCTATCCTGATTCCGAAAAGACACGGGAAGCGTTGTCCCAGTACGCGAAAGTAATACAAAACGCACTTCTCGACGCGAGTGACAAAGAGAATTCAATTCAACACGCCGAGGAGTCTGACAAATCTCAATCATGTCTCTGGTACGTATTTGGATCTGTCGATGCTTATGGAAAAGTGCTAGATAACTTGATGCCGATTGTTCTTAATACTGATGGACGTAATTACGCGTACTTCACATATAATGATCAACTTGGCGGTCAAGTATTCATTGATGTTCCATACGACCAACGCGCGGCAGCATGTAACTTCGATGTTGCATCGCTTCCAAACTAACAACTAATTATTCAATGGAGGTGACAGATGAGACGAATTCTAGGAGCAATCCTTATTCTCTTTGTAACATCAGCCGTATCTCTTAGAGCAGAGACATTTTGTCAAAGCTCAATAACGGATAAGACGGTTGTGGTGTTCGGCAACGGCATCATGAATACAAAAGATGATGCCACTAGGTCACGAAATAGGATTAAGGAACTATTTGGCGCGACCTTATCTCCCGAAGAATTCAGCAAACTCGAATTCGGTCTCGCCTACAATCAATCATCGACGCCCACGAGGCGTCGCCTCGTGTACCTCGTGTAATAAAAAATAGACACAGAATTATCCGCTATACTGATACAGATGGGACAGATACAGAACATTAGCGAGCTGGCGATGAACGACTCGCGCAGAGATGCGCTCGCGATCGCCGAGGCGGGCTATGAAGCTATAAATGTCGGTGCTTCGCTCGCACGAAAGCTCGTCATCAAAAACGGCGAGCTGTGCATCGGCGACAAGACCTACCGCCTCGCTGGGCGGCGCGTCTTTTTTGTAGGAGTCGGTAAGTGCGCTTTTACAGCATCAGGAGCTATTGAAAATCTTTTTAGTAATTATCTCGAAGGCGGCATCGCACTCGATGTCTCTTCTGTCGGACATGAGCATCTTACAAAAATCGAAATGCACATCGGCACCCATCCGCTCCCGAGCGAAGTGAATGTGCGTGCGACCGAGCGCATCATAGAATTCCTTTCCGGTCGCCGAGAAGACGATCTCATCATCTTCCTCATCTCGGGCGGCGGTTCGGTGCTCCTCTGCTCCCCTCCGGCGAATATGACGTACGCGGATGAGAGCGCGCTTTGGAGAGAACTTACCGCACGTGGCGCTGGAATTCAGGAGATCAACACGGTGCGGAAGCATCTTTCGCGGGCGCGCGGCGGCGGACTCGCGGCGGCAAGCTATCCGGCTGAAGTCATATCGCTTATCGTCTCTGACGTGCCCGGCAACAACATCGAATATATCGCTTCCGGCCCGACGGTGCGGGATTCTTCGACAGTTGACGATGCGCGAGCGGTCCTCGCGCGGTACAGCATCGCGTTGCCGGAGAACATCGACTTCGTAGAAACTCCGAAAGAAGAAAGGTATTTCGAGCGAGCGACCAATGTGCTCTTTCTCACGAACAACGATGCTCTCTCTGCGATGCGGGATGAAGCGGCGAGGCGAGGATATGCGGCCGAGATCGCGGACGATCGCTATACGGGAGAAGCGCGCGAGGTGGGGCGCGGCATCGTGCATCTACTGCACGATGCCGCGCCAAAAACAGTGCGACTCTATGCCGGCGAAAGCACGGTTACACTCGATACGCGTACTAGAGCGAGAGGAATAGGCGGTCGAAATCAGGAAACGGCGCTCGCCGCACTCAAGGATATCCGCGTCGGCGAACTTATTTTGCCATTTGCATCTGACGGGCATGACAATACAGACCACGCGGGGGCGATCGGCGACGATCTCGCGCGCGCGCATGCTCTCGCGCAGAATCTATCGATTGAAGAATTCCTTTCCGCACATCGCTCATACGACTTTTTTTCCACAACCGGCGATGCCCTGCAAACAGGGTATACTGGATCCAACGTGTCCGACCTTATCATCGCCCTTAAAATATGAATGATTCTTTTATTCTCTGGTTCGAAGATATCACTATGGACAATGTCGCGCAGGTCGGCGGCAAAAATGCGTCCTTGGGCGAGCTCATCCGCGCCGTTGAACCGAGTGGCGTCCGCATCCCGCACGGCTTCGCAGTGACCGCGGCGGCTTATTGCCATTATCTCAAAAAGACCGGGCTTGATGTTTTTATCGATACGACGCTCAAGGGGCTCGATACTAAAAACTTGAAGGAACTTTCCATCTGCGGGAAGCTGGTGCGCGAGAAGATGCGTACAACACCACTGCCCGCGGATCTCGAGAAGGCGATTATAGAAGCCTACGCGCGCATGGAACAGCAGTATGGCAAAAATGTCGACTGTGCCGTGCGCTCCTCCGCAACTGCAGAAGATTCGCCGGGGGCATCCTTCGCTGGCGAGCAGGAAACGTATCTTAATATCCGCGGCGGGCAAGAGGTCGTCCGCGCCGCTCTCTGGACGATGTCCTCCCTCTTCACCGACCGCGCGATCTCCTATCGCGCTGACAAGGGCTTTGACCATATGAAAGTCGCACTCTCAGTGGGCGTGCAGAAGATGGTTCGTTCAGACAAGGGCGCGTCCGGCGTGATGTTCACCGTCGATACCGAGAGTGGCTTCCGCGATATCGTCGTCGTGAACGCGACATACGGCCTCGGCGAGATGATCGTGCAGGGACACGTGACGCCGGACGAATATCTTGTCTCCAAATCGAGAATCGAGAAGGTGAAGTCGCCGATCATCTGGAAGAAACTCGGCACGAATTTTAAGAAGATGATTTATGATACCGGCAAGAGCGGCGTCATACAGACCAAGATCGTTTCGACGCCTACCGTTCTCACGAAACGTTTCGTGCTCACAGATGCCGAGATCATCACCATGGCCTCCTGGGGCGCTCTTATCGAGAAGCATTACACTGAACGCGCGAAGAAGTGGATGCCGATGGATATGGAATGGGCGAAGGATGGCATCTCCGGAGAGCTCTATATCGTGCAGGCGCGCCCCGAGACCGTGCAGGCCGAACGCGATTTTTCAAAGCTCGTCGAGTATACAGTGTCCGGACAAGGAAAAGAGCTCGCACGTGGCATCTCTGTCGGCTCGAAGGCTGCCTCCGGCAAAACGCACCTCATTTTGAGTCCGAAGCAGATTAGGGAATTCAAAAAGGGCGAGATACTCGTTACGACGATGACCGATCCTGACTGGGAGCCGATTATGAAAATGGCGAGCGCCATCGTAACCGACAAGGGTGGACGCACTTCTCATGCGGCTATCGTCTCGCGCGAGCTCGGCCTGCCGGCGATCGTCGGTACGGGCAGCGCGACACGCGTGCTGAAAACGGGAACCATGGTCACCGTCGACGCGACCGGTAGCGCCGGCATCATCACCGCCGGGAAAGCGAAGGTGGCTGTGCGCGAGCACTCGCTCGGCACTCTGCCGGAAACGAAGACTAAAATTATGGTGAACATCGCCTCGCCGGAAATTGCGTTTGAAAACTCCTTCTTGCCCGTGAAAGGCGTCGGACTTGCACGCGAGGAATTCATCATCGCCTCTTATATCGGTGTGCATCCGCTTGCGATACTTAATTTCAAGAAGCAGTCGCCGCGAGTCCGCGCCGCCATACAGAAGAAGATGGCCGGCTGGAAGGACCCGGTTGAATATTATGTCGACAATCTCGCTTACGGCATCGCAAAAATCTGTGCGGCCTTTGCTCCGCGACCGGTCATTGTGCGCTTCTCCGACTTCAAAACGAATGAATACTCCACACTGCTCGGCGGAGAGGCCTACGAGCCCGAAGAGGAAAACCCGATGATCGGCTGGCGCGGTGCTTCCCGCTACTACGACCCGAAATTCAAAGACGCATTCGTGCTTGAATGCCGCGCTCTCGTGAAAGTCCGCGAGGACATGGGCCTTGAGAACGTTATCCCGATGATTCCCTTCTGCCGCACAGTAGCGGAAGCGCAACAGGTGCTCGGCAGTATGGCCGCTCATGGTCTCGTCGCGAGAAGTCAGACTTCACATGCGAGTTCTGGAAGTCTGACTTCTGCGACTCCTGTCTATATGATGTGCGAAATACCCAGCAATGTGCTTCTCGCCGAAGAATTCCTCGATCTTTTTGACGGCATGTCGATCGGCTCTAATGATCTTACCCAGCTCACCCTCGGGCTCGATCGCGACTCCGGAATCGTAACACATATCGGCAACGAAAATGACGAAGCAGTTCGTGCGCTTATCAGCATGATCATCCGAAAATGCTCTGCGCGCGGAAAATATCTCGGCATCTGCGGTCAGGGGCCCTCCGACCTTCCCGACTTCGCGGAGTTTCTCGTCCGCGAGGGCATCGAGAGCATGTCGCTCAACCCTGACTCGGTGGTGAAGACCATCGAACATGTCGCAGAGATTGAGGAGAGGATCTCTCATTAACATATGCGTATCAACACTGTCCTCGCTCGATCAATTTCCGACACACGCGGGTATCCGACTATAGAAACAATCCTTACAGCTGGATCCTTTTCTGCGACGGCATCGATACCCTCGGGGAAAAGTACCGGAACGCACGAAGCTTTTGAACTGCGCGACGCCGATGGCGGCGTTACACGTGCAATCGAGAATGTGAACGATGAGATAGCCCACGCGCTTGTTGGACGCGATTTCGATTCCATCGATGAACTCGATGCATTTCTTATCCAGCTCGATGGTACGAAAAATAAATCGCGCCTTGGCGCGAACGCGATCCTTTCGGTTTCTATTGCCGCGATGCGGCTTTCTGCTCTTATGGAGAACATACCGCTTTGGGATGCCATTGCGAAGCGCACGGGAACGACACAGCAAGCGCCGCGCCTCTACGTAAACGTCATAAATGGCGGTGTCCACGCAGACTTTCGGCTTCCCTTTCAAGAATATATATTGGTCGTCGAGGGGAATACAAATGAGGCGTTGCCTATCGCACATGAAGCGTTTACAAAACTCGGGGAACTTCTACGGACGCATGATACAGATGTGCCCATGGGCGACGAAGGCGGTTACGCGCCGACGTTTGACACGCTTGAACAGCCATTCGAACTGCTCGCTTCTCTCGTTGCAGAATATCCAGGCACTTCAATCGCTCTCGACGCGGCTGCTAGCGAATTGTTCCACAATGGTGCATATCAACTCCTCGGGAAATCTTATTCAGCTGATGAACTCTTGGCGTTTTACCGTGAGCTTGTCGAACGGTTCCCTCTCCACAGTATTGAAGATCCATTCGATGAAGATTCGGTAACTGACTTTATCCGTCTAACGGCAATGCTCGAAGACTTTTCGACTCCACTCGGGGCAAAAAAGGTACTCGTCGTCGGCGACGACCTAACGGTTACTAATCCCGTGCGCATCTCACAAGCCATGAAATATAAAGAAATAAATGCAGTGCTTATCAAGCCGAACCAAATCGGCACGGTGCGCGAAACGATTCTCGCGGTGCAGGAAACGTATGCCGCTGATTGTAAAGTCATCGCCTCGCATCGCTCCGGTGAGACGGACGATACCTTTATAGCGGACTTTGCCCGCGGCATCGGCGCGCACGGCATTAAAGCCGGCGGATTCGGGCAGAAAGAACGGTTGGAGAAATACGACCGTCTGCTTGCTATCGAACGCGAAGCCGAGACAAGGTAGAATACAAGGAATCGTATGCGTATCCACTATTTTTCGAGTGAGGGATGGGAGGAAGAGTATGTGAAAGCGAAGTTGCCAAATGAAAACACCGTCTTTCATAATGGCTCGCTTGCGGCATTCCAAGACCTAAGCGATCCAGATGCTGAAATACTCTGTACTTTTATCGAATCGCGCATCGGAGAAGAAGAGTTGAAGCGGTTCCCCGCCCTCAAACTTATCGCGACCCGGTCGACCGGCTTTGACCATATCGATCTCGTGGCGACGAAGGCGCGTGGCATAACGATCGCGAATGTTCCCTACTATGGAGAGAACACTGTCGCTGAATTCACCTTTGCGCTTCTTCTCGCCGTCTCGCGTCGCATTATTGACGCTGATGAGCGGATACGCGAAACTGGCACTTTCTCGCCTGTGGGGCTACGCGGTTTTGATCTCGCCGGTAAGACTATTGGGGTTGTTGGTTGCGGACACATCGGCGTCCATGTTATCCGCATTGCGAACGGCTTCGGCATGAAAGTTCTAGGGTTTGATGTGACCAGAAACGATGAGCTTGCGTGCACGCTTCACTTCACCTATGTCGCGTTACATGAACTATTTGCATCTTCCGATATTGTTACGCTTCATGTCCCCTATAACGCGCATACCCATCATCTGATCAATAAGGAAAATATCGGCACTTTCAAAAAGGGCGCATATCTTATCAACACTTCCCGCGGCGCGGTTGTCGAAACTGAAGCCCTTATTGAAGGACTTAAAAATGGAATCATCGCCGGCGCCGGACTCGATGTTCTCGAAGAGGAAGGTGAACTGAATGAAGAGCTCGCGCTCCTTACAGTGCCATATCCGAACGCTGACGCGATTAAGATCGCGCTGGAGAATCATTACCTTATCCAGCATCCGTGTGTCATCGTAACGCCGCATCTTGCTTTCAATACGACGGAGGCCATCGAACGCATCCTCGACACGACGATCAAGAATATACAACAGTTTGCAGAGGGATCGCCTACAAACGTAGTTACTGAAACTTAATCTGGAAGTTGTACATCCCCATAGAACAGAGGCCTTGGAGCGTGCCTTGTGCCTTTTCAGCAGTTATCTCAATATCCTCGGTTCCTGATGGCTGAAGAAATTTCTGATACGAAAGCTTTGGAATGACTACACTTGCAGAACAGTCAAATGTTCCGTTTGTGTTGATTCGCAACATTGTCGGAATCCCAGCTTTCGCAACCACCACGCGCGGTGAATAACCTCCTTTTGCTGTAATATCTATGATTTGTTTCCCATCGACAATTGTCGCTATCGGAGCTTCAGTGTTCACGCCTTCATCGCTCTGCTTTACAGATACAATCCAGAACGCCCACATTACTAAAACGGCACTTATCGCGAAAGCAATAATCATTCGTGTGTTCATATATCAAAAGTTAAAAAGTGGGCGGATAATCCCGACAGTAGCGAGCGCATTCGAGAAATTTAATAGCGCAAGCGCGATGACGATAATACCAGCGGTCTTGAAGAATATTCCCTTCCATGGCTTGTGCGCGATATTGAGCGAACCGAAGGAGAGGAGCGCAAGCATCGGTAGCGTACCGAGCGCGAAAAAGAACATCGTCAACGATCCTTGCGCGAAGTTGCCGGTCGAAAGCGCATAGAGTTGCATCGATTGCGTAAAACCGCACGGCAGAAAAAATGTTCCAATGCCTATGAGAGCTGGCGCGAGATAGTAATCATGCTTACTTCCTCGCATAATATATCTTGAAAACCGTGCGGGCATCGTGAGTTGAAGCCGTTTGGTGAAATGAAATATATCGAGCAGATTGACGCCGAGAATGAACATTACGAGGGCGACTACACTACCGAGTACGACGTTTGCGGTCAGTCCTAGATGGAGAGAATTCCCAAGTAGGCCGACAAAACCGCCGAGTATGAAGAACCCTGCGATTCTACCGATATGAAAAAGTGTTTGTGTCCGCCACGTACCGCCCTCCCTTGCAGAATTCGCCGATAGCGAGAGCACGAGGCCTCCAACAATGGCGAGACAGGAAGAAACGGAAGCAATTAGGCCGATGATAAACGCAGTTCCATAACTCACATTTGAACCAGTAATAAGCGAGGTGAGACCGGCCTTCTGTAGCAACAGAAATGCGGAAATAAGAATAACAGATATTGGAATTGCGTATATGAAATCCACCCATCCGGCAACGTGGGTATTTTTTTCTGCCGAAATGGTATACCCGTGTTTATGCACCAACTCCGTGAGATCTTCAGCTATTTTTTTAGGAGTATCGATAAACGCTCCAGTAACTGTTACTCTGTGATCCGCGAGCGACACTTGTGCACTCGTAATATATGGAAGTTCTTTGAATGTTTCTTCTATAATGAGAGAACACGCTTTGCAGTGCATGCCGTTCACATGAAATACGTATGTTGTGTTGTTCATATTTTTTTTGTTTTAAGACGAAGAGAGTTACCGACGACAGATACGCTTGACGCCGCCATCGCGAGCCCCGCGAAAACAGGGCTCAAAAGCCACCCGAAGAATGGGTAGAATACTCCTCCGGCGAGCGGTATGCCGACGATGTTATAGAAGAATGCCCAGAATAGATTCTGCTTGATGCCTCTCATTGTAATTTTGGAGAGGCGAATTGCTTTCACTAATTTGCTGATATCGCCATACAAGAGCGTGATGCCGGCAGATTCAATGGCAACATCGGTTCCTGTCGCCATTGCGATACCGATGTCCGCCTGCGCGAGCGCCGGTGCGTCGTTAACGCCGTCGCCCGCCATCGCGACAATTCTCCCTTGTGCCTGCAATTCTTTCACTTTGTTCATTTTATCTTCTGGAAACACTTCAGCGACTACTTCATCAATGCCGACCTGGTCGGCAATATATCGAGCTGTGTTCTTGTCATCACCGGTCAGCATGACCACTTTAATCCCGAGTGCATGCAAATTTTTAACCGCCTCAATCGCTTCAGGTTTTATCGCATCGGCGACCATCGCGACAGCAAGTACTTTTCCGTCTGCAGTAAGTATGACTGGCGTCTTCCCTTCTTTTGTGTCTTTTTCAAGCAACGAGAGCTGTGCGCCGAGTTCTCCAGCCAATTTAGCACTTCCAACATTATAGGTAACCCCGCCAACAATGCCGGCAATGCCTTTCCCTTGTTTCATTTCGAATTGTTCTACCGGCAAAAGCGTGATGATTTTATCCTCCGCGTACGCGACGACGGCGTGCGCAATTGGATGCTCTGATTTATTTTCGAGCGACGCGAGTACCGCAATGATTTCGTCATCGCTTCTGTTGGATAAATTTTTGAGCGAAACGAGCTCTGGCTTCCCTCTCGTCATCGTGCCTGTTTTATCTACGACCACCACATCTGCTTTGTGCAATTTCTCCAAAGTTGCGGCGTCTTTTATAAGAATACCTTCGCGGGCCCCTTTACCGACGCCGACGATAATCGCCGTCGGCGTCGCGAGCCCGAGCGCACACGGACACGCGATGACAAGAATGCTGACAAAAGATACGAGACCGAACGAGAGCGCCTGCGCAAATCCGAGATACTGCGATCCTACAATCAGCCATGCGCCAAGCGCGACGAATGCTAGAATCAACACAATCGGAACAAATACAGCGGAAATTTTGTCAGCGATCGCTTGAATCGGCGCGCGGCTCCCCTGCGCTTCTTCAACCATCTGTACGATGCGCGCAAGCATCGTCTCCGAACCGACTTTTGTCGCCTTGAAAGTGAATGAACCGCTCGTATTTAACGTCCCCGCGACGACCGAATCGCCAATTGCTTTTTTACCGGCATTGGCTCTCCAGTCACCATAGACTCGTCTTCATACGAGGAACCATCAACCAGCACGCCATCAACGGGAATACTCCCGGCAGGTTTTACTATGTAATGACGATAATCGTAACATCATATAATAGGTTGCGTCGACATTGATGAGAGGCCTTAGAGTTTCTTCAAACGCAGTGGCTACGAAGCTGTAGATATACGCGGCTGATGTACCGATACCAATGAGTGTATCCATATTCGCCTTCCCGTAACGCAGGAAACGGTAGAAGCCAAGAAGATATGGCTTCCCGACGACGAAGAGCACATACGTCGCCATGAGGGGAAGCAGATGGTGGAAGAATTCTTCCCATATCGGCGGCATTTCTGGAGACATTCCAAATTGGGAAAGGATTTCCCAGCTCATTATAAATATGCTAAAGACTGCGAGTGGAATCGCTGAGAATACTTTCACACGCATATCATGTATGTCAGAGGCATCTGAATGTTTTGAATGATTCTCTTCCACGATAAGAGAGTATCCGAGCGGTTCTATTTCCCCGGACAGATTATGCGGACTTGTCTTTGTTTCGTCATATGAAATCTTTGCCGTTTCTGTTCCGTAGTTCACTTCTACCATATGCGCTCCTTCTATTTTTGTGAGCGTCTTCTCTATAATGCTCGCGCACGAAGCGCAATGCATTCCTTGTATCTTGTATGTTTCTTTTTTCATATTATTTATGTCGAACTATTTTCTTTTAAGCTTATACACTTTCAGAACCTCATTCACCGCCTTGCCCGTCTGACCGGACGTCATCTGATGAAGCACACAACTGTTTAAATGATTCCCGAGGAGAAGATCTTCAACCGTAGAGAGTCCTTGTTTGACTGCCGATGTCTGGGTGATGATATTAATGCAATACTTATCTTTTTTTATCATTTCTTGCAAACCGCGCACCTGGCCCTCGATAATCTTGAGCCGTCTGATTAACTTCTCTTTTTCTTGCTTCATTTTCCTATGATACCCCTAGGGGGTATTTAGGTCAAGTATGTCATCGCCTTCGTTAATCTCTATACCAGATTTGGTTTTGCTCTAGCATACATAGGTCAGACCTATGTATGCTATATAATCACTACAACCACGAACGAGTGCATGGTACGATAGGGATGAC
>Ga0210016_1003993_pt1 | contig 12773 bp, 18 predicted proteins | sample CryGeyCG2014_300_FD_185454 | JGI IMG/M metagenome (GOLD analysis project Ga0210016, IMG submission 185454) | Groundwater microbial communities from aquifer - Crystal Geyser CG02_land_8/20/14_3.00 (SPAdes) (version 2) | ecosystem: Environmental > Aquatic > Deep subsurface > Groundwater | place... | reverse complement strand
AGACCCTTGAGCCTGCCTGCCGGTAGGCAGGGAGCGACTACGCTTTCAAGAGCGACGATTAGAGCGAAGCCGACAGGGTGGGCGGCTGAGCGTGCCTGCCTGCCGGTAGGCAGGTCTGGAAAATTTGCTCCCGAGCGATTTTATTTTTCATTATAAATCCTTTTTTGAATGAAATTCGTATAAATCTCCCCTTTCTTAAAATAGTCATTCGCCAAAGTCGTCTTGTGGAAAGGAATAGTTGTTTTAATTCCGGTAATTTCAAACTCCGACAGCGCGCGTTGCATCCTCGCAATCGCTTTTTCTCTTTTCGTGTCAATAACCAATAATTTTGCGAGTAAACTGTCATACACCGACGGCACGGTATAACCGTTATAAATATGGGTATCCAGCCGAACACCGGGACCGCCGGGAAAAATTACCGATTCAATTTTGCCGGGGCTCGGGATAAAATCCTTTTCCGAATCCTCCGCATTAATTCTGCATTCTATAACATGTCCTTTGATTACCACATCGTCGTAATTGTATCCCAACGGTTCGCCGGCCGCCAAACGAATTTGTTCTTTAACAAGGTCAGCTCCCGAAACCATTTCCGTTACAGGATGCTCAACCTGAATGCGAGTGTTCATTTCCATAAAATAAAAATTTTCTTTTTTATCAACTAAAAACTCAATCGTGCCGGCGGTAAAATAATTAACGGCTTTTGCGGCAAGCCGAGCATAATGTCCCATCTTTTTTCTCAATTTCGGTGAAATGTTAGACGGCGATTCTTCAATTAATTTCTGATGCCTTCTTTGAATAGAGCAGTCCCTTTCCGGAAAAGAAACCACATTCCCTTTTATATCGCCTAAAATTTGAAACTCAATGTGCTTAGGTTCTTCAAGATATTTTTCAAGATAGACATCCCCGTTCCCGAACGCCGCTTTTGCTTCCGTCTGCGCGGTAATGATTGCGTTTTTAAGTGAATCCTCCGACGGGACAATGCGCATTCCCTTACCGCCGCCGCCGGCTGATGCTTTCACAATTAAAGGATAACCGATTTTTTTTGCGATCTTAAAAAGTTTCGGGGTTTCGGCGGTGATACATTCTTCCGTTCCGGGAATAGTCGGTATCCCGGCTTTTTTCATCGTTTTCTTCGCCGTGGATTTATCTCCCATCTGCTGAATTGTGGTTTTGGTAGGACCTATAAATTTTATATCGCACGACTCACAGACATCGGCGAAATATGTATTTTCCGATAAAAAACCGTATCCCGGATGAATCGCATCGGCGCCGGTTATTTCCGCGGCTGAAATTATATTTGCAATGTTCAGATAACTTTCCGAAGATTGCGCGGGACCGATACAAACGGATTCATCGGCAAATTTTACATGAAGACATTCGGCGTCAATATCGGAATGCACGGCGACAGTTCTTATACCCATCTCCCGGCAGGCACGGATAATCCTTACCGCTATTTCGCCTCTGTTCGCTATCAAAATTTTGTTGAACATATTTTTGGACGCTGATTACCGCTGATTTGAGGGCGAATAAATTCGCCCCTACAACGCTGATTTCCGCTGAACTTTTTATCCGCGTTTATCGGCGTTAATATCTGCTTTTATCTGCGGTTCCACCTCAAAAAGCGGCTGCCCGTATTCAACCGGATGATTATCGGCAACTAATACCTTTACGATTTTTCCTGCGACTTGTGAAGTCAGTTCTTTCATAACTTTCATCGCTTCAACTATACAAACCTTCTGGTCTATTGATACAAAATCACCTTCTTCAACAAGCGGCTTACCGCCGGGTGAGGCAGAACGTAAAAATGTTCCGACCATTGTTGATTTAATCTGATTTTGAGACAACGAAATTTTTGGAACCGGTTCTTTATCATGAATATTTGATTTCCCCGGGATGATTTTATCCGACGGCTCGCATGGAGAAAAAGAAATATCTTTTCTTCTGAAACCGGATTTTTCGCCGGCTTTTTCAAACCAGATTTCTTCTATATCGGTGTCTTTTATAGCGTCAAGAATTGATTTTATTTTTTCTATTTCCATATTCGCTTTCGCTGACACGCTGATTACCGTTGATATGTCATGTTGAGCGGTAGCGAAACATCTCGCCTTTTAACACCGAGATTCTTCGCCTTCGGCTCAGAATGACACTTCGTGTCATTTTGTTACCCTTTCTACATACTCGCCTGTTCTTGTGTCAATTTTTACAACATCGCCTTCTTTAATAAAAAGCGGAACTTGGACTTCAATCCCGGTTTCAAGTGTAGCGGGTTTAACCAAATTTGACACGGAATCACCCCTGAATCCCGGAGCAGTTGAAACAACTTTTAATTCCACATTCAAAGGCAAATCCATCGTTAAAAATTTATCGTCAATGTAAAGCGCTTCAACCTCCGCATCGGGTTTTAAGAATTTTACGACATCGCCAAGTTTTTCTTTCAGAATGGTTATCTGCTCATAATTTTCCATATCCATAAAAGTATAATCGTCACCCGAAGAATACAGAAATTGTTTCTTAATTCTTTTTAGCGTTACTTCTTCAAACTTTGTGCCGGATTTAAAAGTCGTCTCGGTGATTGCCCCCGTCTCAAGATTTCTTAGTTTCGTACGCATTACAGCCCCGCCTTTTCCCGGTTTATGATGCTGAAACCATACAACTATGCACGGTGCTCCATCCACTTTTATGGTTAATCCATTTTTAAAATCAGAAGTATCTATCATTTTATTTCCTTTATATCAAGTTCGGTTTTGGACTGTTTTTTTAATGATTCCAAACCCTTTTTTACTTCTTTATCGTTGGGATTGTTCTTTAATACTTTCTCCCATATTTCTTTTGCTTTTTCCGGAAAATTATTCATATAATAAATAGACCCTATTTTTTTCATTGCAAGGGTGTTATTAGAATCAAGTGATAAAATTTCTTTGCAAACTTTTAGTGATTTACTATATTCTTTTTTGTTAAACAACTCACTGCTCTCTATAAGTTTTTCAATAATCAAATCTTCTTTTTGAACCTTTGATAATTCTTTTTTGCAGGATATAGTAAAAGCGAATATTAAAATACTTAAAACTGCCAATGCCTTTTTCATAAATTATTATTCACAATTATCTATAAACCTCTTTTCTGTGTCCGACATCGCTAATTTCTATAATTTTATTTTTGTCGTCTATCGTGTAAATTATTCTATAATCCCCAACACGGATGCGATAACCATCGGTACTCCCATGAAGTTTTATACAGCCCATTGGTCTTGCATTTTTCTCCAAATTCAAGATAGAATCAGATACCCTTTGATGAACTTTAACGGGAAGTTTATCAATTTCTTTTTCGGCTAACTTTTTAATCCTAATTGTGTAAATCACTTCTGAACTCTTTTTTTGCGTTCTGCTAAATATTCCCTAAAGGGTCGGGATGGCTCATTCCGTCTTGCTTCAATTATAGCAAGATCAATTAAGTCCTCGCGATATTTTTTATTTTTTACAAGTTCTCCTAAAAAACTTTCCCTTTCCTGATATGGCAGTGACTTAAACGCCTGCATAAAAACTCTTGCTATCGCTTGTGTTTGTGGCATAATCTTGTCCTCCAAATTTTATTTTGTTAAAACCTCGCAACCGCTTTTTGTTACCAAAACCGTGTCCTCTATGCGAACGCCGAATTTATTCGGGATATAAATCCCTGGCTCAACCGTTACAACCATTCCTGCTTTTAATACCGTTTCGGATTTTGCAGAAACTGACGGCTCTTCGTGAATATCAATTCCGACTCCGTGGCCTGTCCCGTGAATGAAATATTTTCCAAAACCGTTTTCTTTTATGAAATTCCTTGCAGCAAAATCAACTTTTTTACAAGATATGCCGTCTCTAATAACATTAATCGCTTTTTTTTGCGCCTCTTTTACAACCTCAAATATATTTTCAGCAAGTTTGTTTATTTTACCTAAAAAAAGTGTCCTTGTCAAGTCGGAATTATATCCCTGATAAACACAGCCCAAATCAATAAGAACAATATCGTTTTTTTGAATTTTTCTATCCGTTGGTCTATGGTGAGGGTCTGCGGCGTTTTTTCTTGATGCGACAATTATATCAAATGCCGATTTTTCAGCGCCGTTTCTTCTTAAAAAATATTCCAATTCGTCGGCAAGGTCTTTTTCCGTTATGCCGGCTTTAAGTTTTTTTGAGACGTATTTAATCGCTTTTTTAGAAATTTTACAGGCAGTTTTTATTTTTGAGAGTTCGCTTCGGTCTTTTATCAGACGAACATCTTCAACAAAATTTGAGCAACTCTCAAACTTAACACCTTTAGCCCTTTTGAGTTTCTCTAAACGGGCAACTGAAATACCGTTATCAAATCCTATTTTTTTATTTTTGTATTTTTTAAAAAAAGTATCGGTCGCTATCTGTATTTTGCAATCCGAATGTTTTTTCGCCGACGGATAACTTAACTCTGACACAACCAAGTATATATCTTTTGGGGAAACAAAAACAAAAGAATTTTCCGCTCGGAAACCCGTTAGATAAAAAATGTTTAACGGATCAAATGAAACAAATCCATCCAGTTTTTTAGAAACGATTTTTTTTCGCAAACTTTTTAATCGTAACTTCATTTATTTATCAACTCTATTGCGGCAAGCACACCCAGAAGATAGGAATTAACTCCAAAGCCGGAAATTTGCCCTGTAGCGGCGGCGGCAAGCAATGACTTATGCCTGAATTCCTCCCGACGGTAAATGTTGGAAAGATGAACTTCTACGACCGGAATATCAATCGCAGCGACTGCGTCCCGTATCGCGACGGATGTATGCGTGTAGGCAGCAGGATTTATTACGATTGCAGCATATTTTTTGGGGGAACTTCCGATGGCATCAACTATTTCGCCTTCGTGATTTGATTGCAGTATGTCAACTGAAACTTTTTTTTCTTTCGCAAGTTTTTTTATTTGTTTGTTTATATCCTCCAGCGAAAATTTCCCGTAAATATCCGGCTCTCGTAACCCAAGCAAACCAAGATTTGGCCCGTGAATAATAAGAATTTTTTTCATAAATTTCCCCCATTTTTTAAGACGATATTATACAACAAATGTTGTATGACATTTGTTATATGGTTTCTCGTTGTTCTTCCAAAACTTTTTTTATAATATCTTCCGGCACAGCATCTTTTATTACGGTTCTACCAGGGCGCCCGTTGGGTAACACGAAACGGATTTTACTATCTTGAATTTTTTTATCAAAAACGAATTTTTCTGTAATTTTATCAACTTCCAAATTATGTTTTATGGGAAGTCCGGCGCGGATTAAAATCTTTTCAATACGCCTTACCCACATTTTGTCGAGCAATTCCAATTCAAGGGCGATTTTCGCAGCGCAAACCATACCGATTGATACCGCTTCACCGTGCAGATACGATTTATAGTTTGTCGCCGACTCAATTGCGTGCCCTATCGTATGTCCGAAATTCAAAATCACACGAAGCCCCTGTTCTTTTTCGTCAAGTTCCACCACCCATTTTTTTAACTGACAGGCACGCCAAACGGTATATTCAACCCGCTCCAAATTAAGCGATTTTATTTTCATTAAATCCCTTTCCAGCACGGTGAAATATTTTTTGTCCCGGATAATTCCATATTTTATCGCCTCGGCAAGACCGGCATTGAACTCTCTTTCCGGAAGTGTTTTAAGCGTTGAAATATCTGTATAGACCATTGACGGCTGGTAAAATGCGCCTATCATATTTTTTGATTTAGGGTGATTTACTCCGACCTTTCCGCCGACGGAGGAATCCACCTGAGAAAGAAGGGTCGTCGGCACCTGAACAAACGGAAGTCCGCGCATAAAAGTTGCAGCGACAAAACCCGCGATATCGCCTACAACACCGCCGCCCAAGGCAACTATCACAGAGTTTCTTTCAAGTTTATTGTCCATACAAATTTGATATAAATTATTAACGGTTTCAAGCGTTTTGTATTTTTCACCGTCGGGAATTTTCGTGATTGATGCAACAAATCCGGCATTACTCAAACTTTCCATTACCATATCGCCGTAAAGTTTGCCGACGGTAATGTTTGTAATAACAAGCACTTTGCCCGAAAAGTTTTTTTCCTTCAGAGCATCGCCTATATGCGTCAACGAGAAACCGATATGTATCGGATAAGACCTGTCACCGAGTTTTACTTCAACAATCTTCATATTTTCAATATCTCAACTATTTTTTTTGCGGCTTCTTCCGGCGTCGTTTCCGACGTATCAAAAGAAAAATCGCATCTTTCATAATACGGCTTTCTTTCCGACAAAAGTTTTTCTATTTCTGATTTTTTGTTCTTGACATTGAGGAGCGGTCTGGCGAAATTTTTTTGAGCGCGTTCAAGGATTTTTTTCACTGAAGCGGTCAGATTAATAATTTTTCCGTTTTTTTTCATAGCGTCTATGTTTTGCTGTTTTAAAACTATTCCGCCGCCGGTTGCGATTACGTAATTATCCCATCCACCGACCTCTTTTGCGATTTCCGACTCCAAATCCCGGAAATACTTTTCACCTTTTTTTGCAAAAATTTCCGAGATTTTTATTTCAACTTTTTCTTCTATCAAATCGTCGGTGTCAATAAACTCCATTTTCAGCAAACGGGCGAGTTCTTTTCCCACTTCTGATTTCCCCGTTGCCATAAAACCGGTTAGAATAATGTTCATTTTTTTTATTTTACAAAAATACGCTTGAAAAGTCAAATAATTTTGAGTATAATAAAAACTTATGATTAAAGCATTTTTGACTGATTTGGATAATACGCTGGTTGATTTTATGCGGATGAAGAAAATGGCGGTTGAGATGGCATGCAACTACATGATAAATGTCGGGCTGGATGTCCCGTTTCAGGAAATGTACGACGAGGTTTTCAGGGTCTATTGGTCAACAAATATAGAAAGTCAGTCGGCATTAGAACAATCACTTATCAACAAAATCGGAAAAATTGACAAAAAAATTTTATCCAGCGGAATCATCGGATACCAGCGCGGACGGGATATGGCAACCTACACTTACCCGCATGTTGAATCAACCATCAGGGACATTCTGCGAATGGGATTGAAAATAGGCGTAATTTCCGACGCACCTGCCGAGCAGGCGTACAATCGTCTATCACGACTTCATCTTACGCCATGGCTGGATATAGTTGTAACTTTTGACGATACCGGCGAAAGAAAACCGTCCACAAAACCGTTTCTTTTTGCGCTTGAAAAATTAAACCTGAAACCACAGGAAGTTGTGTATTGCGGCGACTGGCCTGAAAGGGATATTCCGGGAGCAAAATCAATAGGAATGGTTACGGTTTTCGCAAGATGGGGAGAGCACTCGGATGCACCGCCGACGGGCGCCGATTACGATTTGAAAGATATTTCGGAAATAGTTGATGTTATAAAAAAACTGAATGGAAAAAAATAAAAAAGGGATATTACTAAATAACATCCCTTTTTTATTAAAAGACGGGCAATCTACCTTACATAAACCGTGCCTGTCCACTTAACGCCGCCGGCTGATTCAACAACAATATCCACTGAACCTTCCTTGAGACCTTTTATTGTTACTTTTGCACCAACAGCAGGTGTTATCGCAACAACATCTGACGGTGTTGCACTCCATGCAGGACTGCCAACAGAAACAGAATTATTTTCTGCATCCATACCTTTTGCTGTGAAAATCTTACTTCCACCAACCGATATTTCCTCGCCTTCTGCAGATCGGATAGTGTCGCCGATATGAACGACTATTTTTGCAAGCGGTTTAAGTCCTGGAAGTTTTGCTTTTATCGTCGCACAACCTGCAAAAAGTAAAGAAACTCCAACTAACAACACTACTAACTTTTTCATTTTTTATCACCCCCTTTTTAACAAAAATAAAAAGCAGAGCGTTGCTCTGCCGCTACAATTGGAGATATTAACAAATGGATTCCGTGTCAAGCACGGAATGACAGCAAAGTGGGATTGCTTCGTTTCACTTAGAATGACAGCAGAAGAAATTATATTTTTCATTTTAATTATAATTATACAAAATTAACTAAATTTTGTCAAGTACTTTTTTAATCTTCAACTTCTTCCTCGGTAAGCCCTTCGTAAAATTTAAGAAAATTCTTTTTCGCTTTTTCGTCGCTGTTCTTTTCCAGCAGTTTCATAGCAACATCGGGATGGCGGTTCAGAACTCCCGTAATCATATACGGTATTGCATACCCCCATGTAATTTCTTCGCTTAACGGCAAAATATCGCGGCTGATAACCTCCAATAACGGACGGATATTAAACTTCGGATTTTTCAGAAAACTTATCAGAAGTTCAAGCGGACAGTTGCCGGCAGCGCGGCCGAGACCGTAAAGCGTACCGTCAAGATAATTCGCACCGCGAATAATACCGGCAATCGTATTGGCAAAACCGAGTTGCTGATGATTGTGACAGTGCACTCCTATTTCTTTATTTTTAAGATATTTTTTATATTTATCCACCAAAAAATCGATGTCTTCACTATAGAGCGCTCCGTAACTATCCACCACATAACATGCCGTTATTTTTGTTTCCTCTTCTATCTGCTGTAATGCCTCGTCAAGTTCGCGTTCAAGCGCTACGGATATAGCCATAATGTTAATAGTTGCGACATATCCTTTATCAGTGGCATTATTTGCAAGTTTGATTGCTTTATCAATATCCTTGACATATGTTGCAACACGAATTACATCCACAACGCTTTTTTCCTTTGGAAGAATATCCTCGGCGACGGCCTTGTGGGCGTCCTGCATAATCGCAATTTTTGTCTTGTCGGATTTCATTCCGTCCACTATTTTTTTTAGGTTTTCTTCGTCGCAAAAACGCCATGGACCATATTCATCAACGGAAAACATCTGCTTGCTGTTTCTGTAACCGAGTTCAATAATGTCTATACCCGCTGCACAAACGGATTTATAAACATTTCTGACGGTTTCAAACGAGAATTTTGACTTGTTCATTAACCCGCCGTCGCGAACAGTACAATCAACTACCTTGATTTGCGGTCTATACATTTTTTCTCCTTCGCTCCGCTCACCCACCCTGAAGGGTGGGCTACATTGTTGTGTGAATTTGTTCCATTGACGAGGGACTGAAGTCCCTCATTCCACAAATTCGTTTTTTTCCATTCTCCATTCGGTCGCCTTTGGCGACTTCACTATGAATTTTACGGGTGAACCTGATTTTTGAATCTTCCCTGATATTTCGCTTTGCCGGTAGTTTCCTGAATTACCAACTGGCAAATTTTTGTACCCGGATAAACCGCAAGTGGAATCGGTCCCATATTCGTAATTTCAAGCACCTGCTTATTGTTGATTCCCGGCTGAATTAAACCCGCCGTAACATGGACCATCAGGCCCAACCGTGCATAACGGGAGCGGCCTTCAAGCCACGCACAAAGATTTTCGCCGAGCCGTATTCTCTCTCTCGTTATGCCGTGCACGACATCGCCGGCGCGAATTACGAAAAATTTTTTCACTTTGACAATTTTTGTGATTTTTTCATAATCGCTTTCTTCGTTAACATGATAAATCCCGCGGAATTTTTTGAACACCCTGATTTCGTCGCCCAAATACAAATCAATTGATGCAGGACCAACCTGTTCCTGTGAAAACGGCTCAACCTCAATGTTACCGCTTTTAATTTCTTTCAAGATTTCATCTCTCGTTAAAATTCCCATCAGCCCTCCAGTTTCGGAAAATTATATCAAAAAAAACTTGACAAATCAAGAAAAATTTTGTTAAATGACATTGTTAAAAAGTTTAACAATGTCACCCTGAACGAAGTGAAGGGTCTCAAACATTATCTAATATTGAGATTCTTCGTTTCACTCAGAATGACAAAATACGGGAGGGTTTCGTTATGAAAAAAGCACCGCCGGAAAAAGTGTCTCAGGAACAGGTTGTTTTTAAGGTAGAGGAACTGGAGCCGATTTTATCGCCGGATCCGATGATTGTCCCGCCGTTTGAACCAGCAGCAATAAAAGTTAAGACGGGCGAGACGATGTTAATCAGACCGATGACAAAAGAAGAAGCGCCTTTACTTTTAAATTATCTGAAAAAAATTATGGAAGTTGACCATGATTTTTACGATATTGTCGGAGTCCGGGTCTATGCCGAAATTCTTGGTTGGGTGAGAAACCGCCTGAAAGACCCGTATCAAATGGTCGGGCTCATTGACGGACATCTTGTGGCTTTTTGTAATGGCCGGCTTATGAACGAGGATATAAGCATTTCGCTTCACACGATGGCATACAGGCGAGGCATTCGCGCAGGAGCAATACTTTATTATGCCAAATGTGAATATGCTTTTGATACACTTAAACAAAAAGAGTTCTGGTCAACATTTGAAAGTTATAACGGCTTAAAAAGATGGGGCATCGGAATGGCACAACCGTCATATCCGTGGCCTGATATTCAGCATGAACTCGGCGGAGCCAAAGTATATTACATAACCAAAAAATACTGGGATACGACCGTAAAAAGATATTTACAGGATATGATTCAGTCAAAACTTGAAAGGCCTGTTTCAAAAGAATTGTTAAAGAAAAACGAAAATATAATAGTTCCGGAAAAGTTGGAAGAGGACTAATTTAACGACGACTACAGCGATAAACGGCAGATTACAGCGATGTATCGTTGCTATCGTTAACTTATCCTGTAAATCCTGTCAGAACCTTTTTTGACAGGATTAACTGGATTTTAACATCAGATTTTTATCGCTGTAATCTGTTTTTTTTGAACCCGCCGAATCACCTACGGAAATTTCGCATCTAAACAAATGAGCGCAAACGAACAAATCCTTGTTGAAAAATCACAAAACGGAGATACCCGTGCTTTTGAACAGTTAATCAAAATGCACGAGCAGAAAATATATAACCTGCTTTTGAATATGACGGGCAACAAAGCCGTCTCTGAGGATTTTTTACAGGAAACATTTCTGAACGCCTGGCAAAAAATAAAAAGTTTCAGGGGCAACTCGGAATTTTCAACTTGGCTTTACAGGATTGCTGTAAATGCCGTTTTAATGAAACGGCGAAAAAGAAAAACAGTTCGCACCGTTTCTATGGATGCTCCGATTATTACGGAAAAAGGCGAGATAAAACGTGATTTTGCGGACGACTGGTCAAAAAGTCCGACGGCTACTTCGGAAAATACGGAACTTAAAAACAAACTGAATAAAGCGATTGAATTGCTTCCCGAAAAATATAAAACTGTCCTCGTTTTGCGTGATGTGGAAAATATGAGCAATGAGGAAGTGCAAAAAATACTAAAAATTTCTTTGCCGTCGGTAAAATCACGACTTCACAGGGCACGGCTGTTTTTGCGCGGAAAACTTTCCGGATATTTCAGGGGACATTGATGGAACACAAAATATTTTTACAATTATTATCGGATTTCATTGACGACGAACTGGATTTTGATTTATCTGATGAGTTTGAGAGGGAACTTGAAGACGAGTTTTGCTGCTGTTTTTTCAACACTTTCAAAAAGACGGTTGAATTATGTCATCAGATAGAAATGCAGGAAGTCCCTCAATCACTCCATTACAAAATAATAAAAACTATTGAACATACCGGTTCTCCGAAGAAAAAACGGAAAAACAAAAGAAAATAGGGTCTATTGAAAAAGTCCTGTAACCACGAATTAACACGACTAAGCACGAATAAACCTGTCCTGACGACAGGTCAGGATTCGTGCCTACATTAAATTTTTAATTCGTGTCAATTAGTGTCCATTCGTGGTTAATTGTCTTTTCTTTTTTATTTTTTTCTCTGGGCATCCAAAATTTTTACCGCTTCAATTGCGATTTTTATCGCTTCCTCAACACCGACTTTTTTTACTATCGGCTGGTCGGAATAAGTCAAACCGATAATAGCAAGAACCTCGCCGGCATAAACTCTTCTAATGGATGAAACAACAAATAATGCGGCGGACTCCATTGATGTGGCAAGAACATTTGAGCGATACCACGCAGTCCACATTTTTTCGTTGTGGTCGGAAAGCGGTAAGTCCTTCGCACCTTCCGTGTAAAAAGCGTCTTTGCAGTGTGAAATTCCCGGATGCGCAGTTATTTTAAGTTTTTTTGCTGCTTCAATTAAAGCAGCCGTAACATCAAAATTTGCAACGGCGGGATAGGAAAGCGGAACATACTGACTGGTCGTTCCTTCTTCGCGGACGGCGGCTGTTGAAATAACAACATCGCCGAGCCCGACCTCTTTTTGAAGCGAGCCGGCAGTTCCTATTCTTATGAAAGTATCTGCTCCGATTTTTATCAGTTCTTCAACGGCAATAGCGGTGGACGGACAGCCGATACCCGTTGAAGTCGTGGATATTTTTACTTTTTTACCGTCGTAGCCGGTAATATTTCCGGTGAATGTCCGATACTCGCGGTTATTCGCCATCTCTTTTGAATCGTCAAAAAACTTTGCGATAAGCGGCGTTCTGCCCGGGTCGCCCGGCAGCAAAACATATCTTCCGACATCGCCTTTTCCCAACGCGATGTGATACTCTTTTCCTTTTTCCATAAGGTCTCCTTAAAAAATGTAACCACAGATTAACCCCCGATAGAATCATTCGAGGGCAGGCACCGATTTTCACAGATGTCATGTTGAGCGAAGCGAAACATCTCGCTTTTTAACACCGAGATTCTTCGGCTTTGAGACCGTGTCTTAATGAGTTTATAGCATCTGTTCTTTGACAAGATGAGGTAAAAACAGCTTGACTATCGCTAAAATATATCAGATATCGACAATTTTACCC
>Ga0210016_1003992_pt1 | contig 12773 bp, 8 predicted proteins | sample CryGeyCG2014_300_FD_185454 | JGI IMG/M metagenome (GOLD analysis project Ga0210016, IMG submission 185454) | Groundwater microbial communities from aquifer - Crystal Geyser CG02_land_8/20/14_3.00 (SPAdes) (version 2) | ecosystem: Environmental > Aquatic > Deep subsurface > Groundwater | place... | reverse complement strand
GATCAGGAGGGTCACGGCGGCCAACCCCCAGCCCGCCGCACCGGCCAGCGCCAGTTGCCCCGTCAGCAGCACGATCGGCAGCAGCGCCGCCAGGGTTGGCCCCTTGCGCAGCCGCGCCAGCCGGAAGATCGCGCCCGACGCGACATAGGCCCAGACGGTGCGCAGCAGTTGCAGATAAGTGCCCGCGATCCCCGCCGCCATGCTGTCGCGCACGATGTCCGACCACACCAGCACTTCGACATCGGACTCGGTGGCGCTGCCCTCCATCTCGGTCGTGACGTGCCAGCCGAAGGTGCCTTTGTGCCGCGATGGTTTGAGCGCGATCTGGTAGCCTGAAACCGCGGCCTGCGCTGCCGCCTCGCGACGGTAGATCTCGCGGTAGCGGCGCGGCGGCACCGGGTCATAGCCGGGGATGTAGAACACCCGGCGGCGAAACGGCTGGCTGGCAGCCCTGGGGTTTGGGGTAGGGCTCATCGCACGACCTTTGCTGCGCCGATCCTAGGCGAAAGGTCGGGCAAAATCGAGGCGGTCAGCCGAGTTGGGCAAGAAATGGCAGATTTTCCAGCAGCCAGTAGGAAAAGCTGGAAAAGCCGCCGGTCAGCATCAACAGGCCGATGGTCCAGAGTAGCAGGCCCATGATGCGCTCGATCCGGTCGGTGTGGCGCTTCATGAAACCCATCAGCCCGGTCAGGCGGGGAAAGAACGCGGCCACCAGCAGGAACGGGATGCCCAGCCCCATGGCATAGACCCCGAGCAGGGTGGTGCCGCGCGCGACATCGGCCTCGGACGCCGCCAGCGACAGGATCGCCCCCAGTTGCGGGCCGATGCACGGGGTCCAGCCAAAGGCGAACGCCAGCCCCAGCACGTAGGCCCCAAGCGCCGAGCCGCCTTGATCACCGGCGTTCATGCGCACCTCGCGCTCAAGCAGGCCGATGCGGAAAATGCCCAGAAAATGCGCGCCGAACCCCATCACCATGATCCCGGCCAGGGTGGCGAACAACTGCGAGTTGGCCAGGAAGAATGCGCCGAACAGCGAGGCGGTGAAGCCGAGAAACAGAAAGACGGTGGAAAGGCCCAGCACAAACGCCAGCGCCGCCAGCACCGGCGCGCGGCGGCGCGCGCTTGTGCCGGCCAGTTCGCCCATCGAGATGCCGCCCATGTAGGCCAGGTAGGGCGGCACGATCGGCAGCACGCAGGGGCTGAGAAACGACAGCACCCCGGCCAGCAGCGCCACCAGCATGGCGGGCAGCAGACCTGCGTCAATCAACTCGATTCCGAACATGGCGATCCCCTTTGGGCTTGAGATAGCCGATCACGGCGGGCGCGTCACCGGGGCCGTTGGTCACATTGGCGTGCGGCTCGGGCGCGTGGCAAGGCCGCCTTCGGCGAGGATATTTGAGCCAGCGAGAATGGCAGGCAGGGCACCGGGATTGGCCGGTGCCCCTCAGTTTCGGCTTAGCGCCCGAGCGACCACCAGCCCTTGCGCTTGGGCTTGGCGTCAGCCGCAGCCTCGGGGGCGGCGCTATCGCCCGGATCGGGCTGCGCCACTGGGGCGGGCGTTGCCGCGATCGGGGAAGCCTCGACCACCTCCGGCGCGGGCGCGGCCTCGTCGGCCTTGGGTTTGCGCGGTGTGCGCCGACGGGCGGGGGCCTTGGGCTTGACCGCAGCCTCGACCGTCTCGACCGCCTCGGTCGGGGCGGGGGCGGGGGCGGGGGCGGCTTTGGCGCGCCCCCTTGACGCTTTGGCCGGGACCGGTTCCGGCGCGGGTTCGGCCGCGACCGGCTCGGCTGGTTTGGCGCTGCGGCTGCGGGTCCGGGTGCGGGTGGGTTTCGTCGGGGCTGCCGCGGACACGGCGACATCTTCGGGGATTGCCGCCACCGGGGGGGCTTCAGCCATCTCATTCGAGGTTGCGTCCCCGGCTTCGTCATCGCCGCCATCGTCTTCGACGTCGGTCGCTGGCCCGACCTCACCATTGCCACCAGCGCCACCCTTGCGCCGCCGCCGACGCCGACGCTTCTTGCGGGTGCCATTGCCTTCGGTCCCGCTCTCGGGGCGCGCGTCAGGGGCCAGCGCTTCGGGGGCGACCTCGTCGATCTCGTCGATCTCGTCGTCGATGATCTCGTCTTCGTCCTCGGCTACCGCCGCGCCCATCAGGGCCATGTTGCCGGAAATCACATGGGCATGGGCCTCGGCCACCATGCGGGTCGCGGTCTTGAACTTGTCGATCACGTAATCGGGGCTGACCAGAGCGGGGTCGGATTCGACCCGCACCGACATGCCGTAGCGCGCTTCGATCAGGGCGATGTGTTCGCGCTTGGTGTTGATCAGGAAGTTGGCGACCGCCACCGGCGCTTTCAGCAGCACTTCCTTGCTGCGCTGGCGGGTGCCCTCTTCTTCCAGCGCGCGCAGAATCTGCAGCGCCAGGCTGTCGTCCGAGCGGATCAGCCCGGTGCCGTGGCAGTGCGGGCAGGGCTGGGTGGTCGATTCGAGCATGCCGGGGCGCAGGCGCTGGCGCGACATCTCCATCAGGCCAAAGCCCGAGATGCGCCCGACCTGAATCCGGGCGCGGTCGGTTTTCAGCTTGTCTTTCAGACGCTTCTCGACGCTTGCATTGTTGCGCCGCTCTTCCATGTCGATGAAGTCGATCACGATCAGACCTGCCAGATCGCGCAGGCGCAACTGGCGCGCCACCTCTTCGGCGGCCTCGAGGTTGGTCTTGAGTGCGGTTTCCTCGATCGAGCCTTCCTTGGTGGCGCGGCCCGAGTTCACGTCGATCGCCACCAGCGCCTCGGTCACGCCGATCACGATGTAGCCGCCCGATTTGAGCTGGACGTTGGGGTTGAACATGCCGGCCAGGTAGCCCTCGACCTGAAAGCGCGCGAACAGCGGCATCGGTTCGCTGTAGGGCTGCACCACCTTGGCGTGGCTGGGCATGATCATGCGCATGAATTCCTTGGCGGTGCGGTAGCCTTCGGCCCCTTCCACCAGAATCTCGTCGATCTCGCGACTGTAAAGATCGCGGATCGAGCGCTTGATGATGTCGCCTTCCTCGTAGATCGGCGCGGGGGCGATGGATTTGAGCGTCAGCTCGCGCACCTGTTCCCACATCCGCATCAGGTATTCGTAGTCGCGCCGGATTTCCGGCTTGGTGCGTTTGGCCCCGGCGGTGCGGATGATCAGGCCGGCACCTTCCGGCACCTCGATTTCCTGAGCGATTTCCTTGAGCTTCTTGCGATCGGCCGCCATCGTGATCTTGCGCGAAATGCCACCACCACGGGCGGTGTTGGGCATCAGGACACAGTAGCGTCCCGCCAGCGACAGATAGGTGGTCAGCGCCGCCCCCTTGTTGCCGCGCTCTTCCTTGACCACCTGCACCAGCATGATCTGGCGCACCTTGACCACTTCCTGAATCTTGTAGTGCCGGGCACGCGGGCGGCGCGGGGCCTGGATTTCCTCGGCCACGTCTTCTTCGGCGACCGATTCGATCTCGTCATCGGTATCCGAGGCGTGGTCCATCGCGCGGTAAGGGGTTTCACCCCCATCATGGTCGTCGTGACCAAAGGCCACCTCGGGCGCGAAGCCTTCTACCGGCTCGAACAGCGCGTCGGCCCCGGTTTCCTCGCCAAGGTCAACCACATTCATGCCGGCAATTTCGTCGCTGTGCACCACGGGGGCGGATTGCGCCGCCTCGGCACGCACCGCATCGCGGCGCGGGCGCGCGCTGTGGCGGTGCTGGCCATGGCCACCCTCGTCATCGTCTTCCGAGCGATTGAAGGCGCGCTCTTCGTCCAGCAGGGCTTTGCGGTCGGCCACCGGGATCTGGTAGTAATCGGGGTGAATTTCGGCGAAGGCCAGAAAGCCGTGCCGGTTGCCGCCGTAATCGACGAAGGCCGCCTGCAACGACGGCTCGACCCTTGTTACCTTGGCAAGGTAGATATTGCCGGCAAGCTGGCGTTTGTTGACGGTTTCAAAATCGAATTCCTCAACCTTGTTGCCGTCCACCACCACGACCCGGGTCTCCTCGGAGTGGGTGGCATCGATAAGCATCTTCTTGGCCATTGTGTTCCATCGCACCCAAGCCCCCCGAGCGGGCCGGGGCGAACCCCGGTCGGTCGGTCGGAGTGCCTGTGGTGCCTTGTTCGGGCGATGGCGCTGAGGCGGAAAGGGGCGGCAATGCCGGTTGGGCATCGGTCGCTGATCATCCTGCTTTCGGCGCGCTGCATCGCGGTTCTATCCCGGATGCCGAAGCCGACACCCATCCTGAAAGCCCGCATCATCAAAGCCTTGCGGGCAAATTAGCGGCCTTGCGGCCAATCGGTCTGCACATGACAGGCGCGTGAACCAGTGGTTCGGGCGCGGTGCCCGGCAGCGAAACTGAGGCGACGGGTGCCAGCGTTCAGCCAAGACCCCTCGTCATGCGACATTAGGGGTAGTCCGGGGCAGATTACAATGCCTTATTTCACCGGCTCACACGCCAAGGTTGCACACGACCCGCGCCTCCCCGGCTTCAGACGTAATCGCCCCGGCTCAGGTTGTATTTCGCCATCTTCTCGTTGAGGGTGCGGCGCGGCAGGCACAGCTCTTCCATCACCGCCACGATGCTGCCCTTGTGGCGGCGCATGGTGTTGTCGATCAACATGCGCTCAAAAGCATCGACATAATCCTTGAGGGGCTTGCCTTCGGTGGTCAGGGCCGGGCCGGACGCCTCGTTGTCGGCCATCAACAGGCTGGCGATCGAGCCCGAGCTGCGGCGGTTCTGCAACACCGCGCGTTCGGCGATATTGACCAGTTGGCGCACATTGCCGGGCCATGGTGCCTGCAACAGTTGCGCCGCCTCTTGCGCCGTCACCAGTGGCGCGTCGCAGCCGTATTCTTCGGCAAACTGCTCGGACATCCGGGTGAACAGCGTCAATATGTCCTCGCCGCGCTGGCGCAGCGGCGGCAGCACGATCGTCATCGCGCTCAGACGGTAGAACAGGTCCGGGCGCAGCACGTCGGCCAGGGTCTTGTCGGGGGCGTGTTCGTTGCAGATTGCAATGATCCGGGTTTCCGGCGGGGTCGCCTGATCGTTGATCAGCGCCAGCAGCCGCGATTGCAGCGGGTGGCTGAGGGCCTGAATGTCCTCAAGGCACAGGGTGCCGCCGCGCGCCTCTTCGACCAGCGGGATCGTGCCGTCATCCGAGGGCCCGAACAGCCGCGCCGCCAGATGGTCTTCGCCCCAGGCCGCGCAGGAAATCGTGACGAACCTGCGCCCGGCGCGCGGCCCGACGGCATGCAGGGCGTGGGCCACCAGGGTCTTGCCGGTGCCGGTTTCGCCGTCGATCAGCACGTGACTGTCGGCCTGCCCAAGATCAAGAATATCCTCGCGCAAGCGCTCCATCACCTCGGATCCGCCAATCAGCTTGTGCATCAACACGCTGCCATCGGAAAGCTCGCGCCGCAGCGCCCGGTTGTCGAGCGTCAGGCGGCGCATTTGGGTTGCCCGCTTGGCAAGCTCGGTCATCCGATCCGGGTTGAACGGCTTTTCGAGAAAATCGAACGCCCCGACCCGCATCGCTTCCACCGCCATCGGCACATCGCCGTGGCCGGTGATCAGAATCACCGGCAGGCCGCTATCAAGGCTCATCAGCCGCTTCAACAGCGCCATGCCGTCCATCCCCGGCATCTTGATGTCAGAGACCACCACGCCGGGAAACTCGGCCCCGATCCCGGCCAGCGCCTCTTCGGCCGAGGCATAGGTTTCGGTGTCGAACCCCGAAAGGGCCAGCCACTGGCTGATTGATTGGCGCATGTCGGCTTCGTCATCGACGATTGCCACTTTCATTGCACGGGCCATCTGGTCCTCATTCGGCTGCCTCGATTTTCTGATCGACAAGCGGCAGTTGCATCTCGAACACCGCGCCGCCGCCGGTCGCATTATGCGCGGTCAGGCGCCCGCCCAGGTCGGTCACGATCCCCGAGGAAATCGCCAGCCCCAACCCCACGCCTTCACCGGCTTTCTTGGTGGTGTAGAACGGCTCGAACAGATTGACCAGATCGGCAATGCCGTGGCCGTTGTCACGCACCGTCAGGGTTGCGGTCTCGCCGGTCGAGAGCATCAGATCAATCTGCGGCTCGGGCGCGTCGCGGGTAGCATCAAGCGCATTGCGCAACAGGTTGATGATCACCTGCTCCAGCCGGATGCGGTCGGCCATCACCATCACCGGCGCGCGCGGCAGGGCGCGGGTGATGCGCACCACCCGCAGTTTCAGTTGCGGCTCCATCATCGCCAGCGCCGATGACACACAGGTGCGCAGATCGACCGGCTCGAACGCCTCGCCGCCCTTGCGGGCATAGGATTTGAGCTGCCGGGTGATCGCCGCCATCCGGTCGATCAGATCGTCGATGCGCTGAAACGACGACAGCGTCTCGTCGGGCCGCTTGCGCTGCAGCAGCAGTCGCGCCCCCGCCAGATAGGTTTTCATCGCTGCCAGCGGCTGATTGAGTTCGTGGCTGACCGCCGCCGACATCTCGCCCAGGGCGGCCAGTTTCGAGCTTTGCGCCAAGGTAAGTTCCGCCACCGCGAGATCCTTCTGCACCTTCTCGCGCTCGGCAATCTCGCGCTGAAGGCGGGCATTCAACAGCCGCAACTCGGCCGACTCGCGCTGGAACGACATGCTTTGCGACCAGGCCCGGCGCGACAGCAGATAGAAGGTCATCGCCAGCAGGATGGCAAAGCCCATGATCTCGAGCGCCAGCACGCCATTGACCTGCTCGCGCACCGAATTGTAGGCGGTGAAGGTCACGATGCGCCAGCCGCGGAACGGCACCCGCGCCTCGGTCTGCATCACCGCCTCACCGCGCACGTAGGCATCAGGCGGGTTCCGGGCCCAGTCGGTGGTGGCCTGCAAGGCGCGCCGCAAGGCCGAGGGCACGTCACGCGCGGCCAGTGCTTCGTCCAGCGGCAGGCCACGCCAGCGCAGCTCGGTTGCCAGAATCACGACCCCCGCGCTGTCGGCCACCAGCACCACATCCTGCAGCCCGGCCCAGGCGCGCTCGTATTTCACCAGATCAACCGCCACCACCACCACGCCCAGCACCCGGTTTTCTGCCCGCACCGAGCGCGAATAGGTGAAATCATAGCCCCCCACTTCGCGCCGCGCCGCCGTGAACACGGTGTCGTTCTGGCGCAGCGCATCGACGAAACCGGGGGTGCCGCGCAGGCTGGTGCCCAGCAGATTGCGGTTGGTCGCCCCCACCGTGCGCCCGTCGCCATCCAGAAGCTGGATCGAAGCCGCCCCGATTTCCGCCTGAAACGAGATCAGCCGGGCCGAAGTGCGGGAATAGTTGCCGCTGGTCAGGGCCCCGATCAGCTCTGGGTCGCGCGCCAGCAGCAAGGGCACCACCGCGGTGCGCTGCAATTCCGACACCAGATTGCCGGAATAAAGCGCCAGCCGCAGCTCGGCCTTGTTGCGGGTAGCCTCGGTGAAGCGGTCGCCCAGCCAGCTATTGGTGACCATCACCACCACGACCGCGAGGGCTACCAGCACCGTGATGATCACCCGCACCGGCCAGGCCACAGCGCGGGCGGGCACCAGATCGTCGCTGTGGGGATCGCGGTTCTGCATCCGGCAAATCTAGGCGGTGCCCGGACCGGCCTCAAGGCCGCAGCGCCAATTCGGCCTCAGGCCAGCGCCATCTTGCCGATCAGCCCGGCGAACAGGGCCGCGCCGTCGCTGCCGCCCTGGCCTGGGTCGTCCGCGCGCTCGGGGTGCGGCATCATCCCCAGCACCCGGCGATTGGCCGAAAGCACCCCGGCAATGTCGCCCATCGACCCGTTCGGGTTGTCAACATAGCTGAACGCCACCCGATCCTCGCCCTGAAGCCGCGCCAGGGTGGCCGCGTCCACCACGTAGTTGCCATCGTGGTGCGCCACCGGCAGAGCGATCACCTGCCCACGGGCGTAACCGCTGGTATAAGCGCTGGCCACCGTCGCCACCCGCAACGCGACCACCTTGCAGATGAACCTGAGCCCGGCATTGCGCATCAGCACACCCGGCAGCAGCCCCATTTCGGTCAGCACCTGAAAGCCGTTGCAGATCCCCAGCACGTGCCCGCCACCGGCCGCAAAGCGCTGCACCGCCGCCGCAATCGGCGAGCGCGCGGCAATCGCGCCGCAGCGCAGATAGTCACCAAACGAAAACCCGCCCGGGATCCCCACCACATCGACACCCACCGGAAGCTCGGCATCCTTGTGCCAGACCCGCACCACTCTTGCCCCCGCCCGCTCGAACGCCACCGCCAGATCGCGGTCACAGTTCGAGCCGGGAAAGGTGATCACCGCAACTTTCATGGCTGACACTCCAGGATGGGTCTGGACGGTCCCATAGCGCACACGTCGCCGCCAATCCAGCCTTCCCCCCTTCACCTTTGCACAAATATCCTCGGGGGTGCGGGGGGCGAGCCCCCCGCCGCTGCCTCAGCCGGAAAAATCGGTGATCACCGCCACCCCCGGTGCCGCTGGACCGTCAAACGCCCGCAATTCCGTCGAGACCGCCGACAGCCCCACCCGCCGCGCGATCAGCGGGCTCAGGTCCACATGGCCGCCGTCAATCAGCCCGAACAGACTGGGATAGCGCCAGCCCGGCATGCCGCGGGTGCCATAGATCGCCAACTGCCCGGAATAGACCGCATCCATCGGCAGGCGCATGGTCGCATGCGCGCCCGCAGGCATGCCAATCTGCACCATCCGACCGAGCTTGCGCAGGCAGCGGATCGCCGCCACCGTGGTGGCCTCGATGCCCAAAGCCTCAACCGCCACATCCGCCCCGCCGCCGGTGATGTCGCGAATCGCCGCCACCGCATCGACTTCGGCGGCATTCACCACCGCGTCGGCCCCCAAGGCCTTGGCATAGGCCAGCTTTTCCGCCACCACATCGACCATCACCACCCGCGCGCCCAGCGCCCGGCCCAGCAGCAGCGCCGACAGCCCAACCCCGCCCGCGCCCTGCACCGCCAGCCATTCGCCCGGTGCCAGCGCTGCCCGCCCGGTCAGCGCGTGCCAGGCGGTCGTCACCCGGCAGCCCAGGGCGGCCGCCAGCGCCGGGTCCATTGACTCGGGCAATCGCGCCAGATTGGCGTCGGCATGGGGCACCGCCAGCAGCTCGCCGTAGGCTCCGGCCATGTTGAACCCCGGCAAGGCCTGCGTCGCACAGAGGGTCTGATGCCCGGCGCGGCAATCGGGGCAAGAGCCACAACCGAGGATGAAAGGCGCGATCACCCGGTCACCCAACCGCCAGTGGGAAACGAGCGGCCCCACCGCTTCGATCATGCCGCAGTATTCGTGACCCAGCACATGCGGCAAAGCCACCGGATCGGCGCCGGTCCAGGCGTGCCAGTCCGAGCGGCAGATGCCGCAGGCCAGCACCCGCAGCACCACCCCGTCGGGCGGGCAGACCGGATCGGGCACCGCCATGACCGCCAGATCCTGACGAACCCCGTGCATCACCGCTGCGCGCATTCTGCCTCCCCGGTTTCCGGCATGAGGGGCCAAACCCCGCCAACCGTCAAGATGGCCCCTGCCGTCGGCGCGCCAAAATTTTTCGTGCGAATAATTTTCGTCCTGCCTGCAAACTGCAAATGCCTGTTTTCGGGCCAGAGCGGACTCCATCACGACCAGACTTGTGTGTGTGCTTGCGTAACCGAATCGCGAAGTGTATTGTCAACTCTACCGCAAACGCCACAAGATCGAGAACATGTTCGCCCGCCTGAAAGACTGGCGCAGGATCGCAACCCGCTACGACCGCTGCCCGATCCTGTTCCTCTCGGCCTGCGCTCTGGCCGCAACCGTCATGTTCTGGTTGTGAGTCCTGACCCTAGGCTGTTTAAGGATATCCATTTGAAACTTGTTTCGTTCTCCGTCGAAAATTATCGCAGCATAACAACTGCTCGAAAAATACCCCTATCTTCTTATTCTTTACTGGTTGGTGCAAATAATGAAGGAAAATCCAATATTCTTCATGCCCTAAGTTTGGGAATGGGCACATTAGTTGCTTGGCAGAATCAAGTTCGTAGGACCGTAGACGGACGAATGATTCCACCATCAGCTTTTCCTCAAACAGGGCGCTACGGCCGTGAGGGATATGACTGGGAAACTGACTTTCCAGTCAGCAAACAAAAGAGGGCGTCGTCCTCAAGTGCCACAAATATTACCTTGGAATTTGAACTCAACGATTTAGAAACGCAGGCCTTTAAGGCGGAAATAAAAAGCAATCTAAATGGAACCCTACCATTGATGATTTCTTTTGGCCATCGATCTGTTGAAGTGTTAATTAAGAAACCCGGGCGTGGTCAGGCTCCATTAACGAAGAAGAGCACCCGTATAGCAAATTTCATATCTCAAAGAATCTCATTTGAATATATTCCCGCCATCCGAACAGCGGATTCGGCTTCAAAAATCATATCGCAACTTGTGGAGCGGGAATTGTTGCGTCTCGAGCGTGATAGTGAATATTCAGATGCGGTTGCGAAAATTGAAAAACTCCAAGAACCTGTGTTCAAGGAACTTGCAGAAACGATCCAGTCTACTGTCGCAAACTTCTTACCAAATGTAAAATCGGTGGAACTTTTGACGCGCCGTGAAGCACGTTACCGCTCTCTTCGTCGAGATGTCGAAATTATTATCGATGACGGAAGCTTGACCAGACTTGATCGCAAAGGAGATGGTGTACAGAGTCTCGTTGCTCTCGCGCTGATGAGATATGCATCCGAACAAGGATCCGAAGAACGTTGTAGCACCATCATTGCCATTGAAGAGCCTGAGTCACACCTTCACCCAAGAGCAGTTCATGAACTAAGAGCCGTCATTGAGAAATTGGCTGAGAAAAACCAAGTGGTTCTGACTAGTCATTCCCCTTTGTTTGTCGACCCAAACAATTTGAAGAATACGATTATCGTCAGGAACAGTAGAGCTGCGCCTGCAGAACATGTTTCAGCTGTTCGTGACGCTCTTGGGGTAAGATTTTCTGACAACTTACAGAATGCACGGATGATACTTTTGGTCGAAGGGAGCGATGATGTCGTTGCTCTTTCAGCAATTGTTGCCGCTAAAAGTGAAGCCCTGAAAAAAGCACTAAAAAATGGCACTGTTACCTTCGACCACCTTGGTGGAGCAAGCGCTCTTCGGCAAAAAGCTTCATTTTATCTTGCAGGGGCGTGTATAGTTCAGTGCTTTATGGACGACGATAACGCTGGAAAAGCCGCTGTTCAAAAAGCACTTGATGATAAGGTTCTGAAGCTTGTTGATGTGAACCTATGTTCCGTACCTCATTTGTTGGAAGCGGAACTCGAAGACTTGTATGACAAGTCAGTTTACGCTGAGGCATTTCTTGAAGAATTTGGAGTAGACCCTAAGAGAAAGCCCATGGGGAAAGACAAACAAAAATGGTCTTTCGTTATGGAGCGTCTGTTTAAAGAAGCGGGCAAACCGTGGGATGAGAAAGTGAAGTTTGAAATTAAAAGTTGGCTTTCTAGGTTCGCAGCAGAAAATGGAAATCGCATCATAAAGAGCCAATTATCTGGGCCTATAGATAGCTTTATTGTAACCGCTGAAGCAAAGCTTCCGACAGACTAGTTTCTATTTGTGCGCAAGTCCATATTGCTCGCAACGAACTTCTGCTCTCCGCCCCCCTGCGCCAAGCGCGACCCCGCCGACGAACCCGGCCCCATGCAAACCGTGGGCCAAGACTGCAAAACGGCGTCACCACACCCGGTGGAGCACCGCCAAGACGCCAGCGGCCAGCCGCTCTGACCTCAGCCGATCTCGACCGTGTATTGCTCGATCACGGTATTGGCCAACAGCTTTTCGCACATGCGGCGCACTTCGGCCTCGGCGCTCGCGCGATCAGTTGCCGCCAGATCAAGCTCGATCACCTTGCCCTGCCGCACCCCGGTCACCCCGGCAAACCCGAGGGTCGCCAGCGCATGGCGCACCGCCTCGCCCTGCGGATCAAGAACGCCGTCCTTCAGCATCACATGGACACGGGCTTTCATCGGCATGGCCTTTCAGTTGATCAGGGTGGGCTTGGTGGTGTGGGTCACGTTCGAGGGCAGCACCCCCAGCCGCCGCGCCAGCTCGGTATAGACATCGGCCATCGGCGCGGGTTCGCGCACCACCCCTTCGCGGTTGGGCGTATCGGTGCCGCGGGTATCCCACAACCGGCAACTGTCGGGGCTGATCTCGTCGGCCACGATCAGGCGCATGAAATCGCCCTCCCAGATGCGGCCCACCTCCAGCCGGAAATCCATCAGCCTGATGCCGATGCCCACCATCACCCCCGACAGGAAATCGTTGACCCTGAGCGCCAGCGCCACGATGTCGTCGAGATCCTGCTGGCTGGCCCAGCCAAAGGCGATGATGTGCTCTTCGGCCACCATCGGATTGCCCAGCTTTTCGTCCTTGAAATAATACTCGACAATCGGGCGCGGCAGTGCGGTGCCTTCGGGAATACCAAGACGGGTCGCGATCTCGCCAGCGGAAAAGTTGCGCACCACCACTTCCAGCGGCACGATTTCGGCCATCCGCACCAGTTGCTCGCGCATGTTCAGGCGGCGGATGAAATGGGTCGGCACCCCGATCGCATTCAGCCCCGCCATGAAGAATTCCGACAGCCGGTTGTTCAGCACCCCCTTGCCTTCCACCGCCGCCCGCGGCGGGGTGGCCGAGGCGCTGCCGTCATCCTTGTAATACTGGATCAGAGTTCCGGGTTCGGGGCCTTCATAAAGGATTTTCGCCT
>Ga0210016_1003989_pt1 | contig 12779 bp, 8 predicted proteins | sample CryGeyCG2014_300_FD_185454 | JGI IMG/M metagenome (GOLD analysis project Ga0210016, IMG submission 185454) | Groundwater microbial communities from aquifer - Crystal Geyser CG02_land_8/20/14_3.00 (SPAdes) (version 2) | ecosystem: Environmental > Aquatic > Deep subsurface > Groundwater | place... | reverse complement strand
AAAAGAGCATCCAGTATCTTTTTGAGTCCTTTCTTTGGTTTCAGACCGATGATTTGCTGAACAGGCTGGCTGTCCTTAAAGATAAGCATAGTGGGGATAGCAGCAATGCCATATTTAGCAGCTAAAAAACTGTTGCCCTCCACATTGACTTTAGCAAAGTTTACTTTACCCTCATATTCTTTAGCCAGTCCCTCCAAAATGGGAGCAGCAGCCAGGCAAGGAGCACACCAATTTGCCCAGAAATCTACCAAAGTCGGTAATTTCGATTGTAAAACAACCTTTTGGAAGTTGTCCTCTCCAACTATTGATTGTATCATTAGCCTGACCTCCCATAGTTTAAAATGCTACATCTAAAGCGAAGAAGTTGATGGCATTTCTTGTTGTCAGCTCAGCAATTGTAGCCTCGTCAACTTCTTTAAGCTGAGCTGTGGCTTTTAAACTCCTCACTACATCAGCAGGTTTAGATTTATACTTTACCTTCCTGCCATAAGTAACAGGGCAATCTGTTTCTAGCAACAACCTATCAAGGGGCGTTTCCTTAACTGCCCTTCTATGCTCCTCATGATACTCGGTGGCTGGCGTGGCAGAAACAAAATAGCCAGCGGTAATTATATCCCTGAGAACGCTGGAGAAACCAGTGAACCAATGGAAAACAGCCTTATTTACCCCAGCATCTTGGACTAATTGAAATGAATCCCTCCAGGCATATCTACTATGTATTATCGCTGGTTTGGCATATTTCTTAGCCAAATCTAGAAGGCGCCTCAAAACATCCTTCTGTAATTCCTTTGACGCAGCTTTCACTACCCTCTTATCATAGTCCAGGCCTATTTCGCCCACGGCAACCGCTGTGGCGATATTCTGCTCAATAAACTGTAAATTGTCATTGAACTGAGAAGCCCCAAGATTAGCTAGCTGCCAAGGATGCAAGCCTAAAGCCGGATAGACAAAGGAGCAATATAGTTGAGAAATTTCCAATATTTTCACATTTGATTGATAGTCCGAGCCCGCAGCCACTATAGCGATAATGCCATTTTCTTTAGCTTCTTCAAGCATTAAATCAAGGTTTTCTAGTTCGTCTAGGTGAGCATGGATATCGATGAGCTTATACACTAAATTCTCTTTTCGTCGACCATGCCTTTATAGTACTTAAGCCCCGCTTCCGTCGGCTTATAGCCGTAAAGGGAAAACCTATCTCCTGGCTCCTTAGTAACTAGATTTGCTGATACCAATGCTCTCAGCATTGCCTCACCAAAATATCCCGCCAAATGAAGATGGTGGTCCGGGACAGCTCTACTGGTGGCTTCATATTCCTGGCAAATTGCGCCTAAGAGCTTGGCCGGCTCCTCATCGAGGCTTTCAAGGAGAGCCAGCATAGTTTGTGTTTTCCTGATTATAGCGACAAAATCTTCAAAGTCACCCATATCTGCTAATTTTCAATCCTGACGGTGAGATAGAGGTCGCCAGGATTTCCTCCTTTCAATCCCATTCCTCTCAACCTTATCTTTGTCCCGTCTGTAACGCCTGCTGGCACCTTGACCACAAGCTTTTTCTTTTCCTTGCCTCTTTGGTATTTAATCTTCTTCTCCACCCCAGCAATGGCCTCGTTCTGAGAAAGGGCAATCTCATGATATAAGTCTGCTCCTTGATAAGGAAAGCTCTCCGCACCTAGCATTCTTTTAAGGGCAAATTTCATTACCTTGCCTATTAGCCGCAACAAGAGGGGTGGTTTATATTCTGTAGAAGGAGACCGCTGACCTCTCCAACCTGGCTGGCCAGAGAAAACAAAGGTGAATCCTCTGCCGCCAAAGAACATATTGTCCACAAATCCCTCATCGAACCTCAAACCTGCTCCTTGAAACATCCTCACGAACTCCTGAAACAAATATGGATTGGTAAATGCGTCCCTGAACACCTGCTCCTGAGTATAATATCGCCCAGCGGTGTATTGAGGACCATATCCAGCTCCAACAAAACCAGCCCGTCTCATCCTATCATATTCCCGTCTCTTCCCACCATCACCCAATACGGCATAAGCTTCATTGATATCCTTGAATTTTTCTCCAGCCCACTCCTCGTTTCCCAAGTTTCTATCGGGGTGGTATTTCATAGCAAGCCCTCTGAAGGCATGCTTTATCTCCTCTTCGCTAGCCCCTTCAGGCATACCAAGAATAGAATAATAATCTTTCATGGCACAGTTACTTACTCCAAAGTAAACTAGCTAACATTTTAGCGGTTTGGGGTCACTTTTAGCAAGCGAAGCTATTATAGCTGCCATTGACAGTGGAAGTATCCTCGGCTATAGTAAGAAGAAATTCAGAATATAGCTGGGGTACCAGATGATGGATTATGGACGCGAGTTGCTCAAAGGGAATACTGATTGCTTACTTCTTTGTTTAATCAACAATCAAGCCACATACGGTTATCAAATCATAAAGGAATTGGAGAAGAGGAGCAACGGATATTTCCGATTCAAAGAGGGGACTTTGTATCCTGCTCTCCACCGCATGGAGAAGGAGAAGCTTATTAAGGGCGAATGGCAAATGCTACCTAATGGGCAACAAAGACGGTATTACCATATAACTAAAAGGGGAAAGCAAGTTTTAGCCAAAAGGCTGGCTGTGTGGCAAGATTTCTCTACCGCAGTTAGATTAGTTACACAACCAGCTACAACTTAGCGCCACGATGGCAAACAATTTAAGCGATTACCTGGATAGTATTAAAACCTGCCTCAAGTGCGATTCGGCAGTTAAGGCGAGTGTGACTCGTGAACTTGGCACACACCTCGAGGATAAAAGCCAAGAGCTAAGGGAAACCGGGCTTAGTGAGGATGAGGCAAATAACATCGCCACAGAATCCTTTGGCCCCCCTCAACTTAACAGATTTCGAAATTTGAAATTCGAATTTAGCAAATCTCAAAGGATAAATCCTAAATTCTAAGCTCTAAATCCTAAACAAATTCCAAATTCAAATACCAAAACAAAATGTGTTTTCAATCCTTCACTTCATTCAAGGACAAGTTTTGGTCATTAGTGCTTTGAATTTGTTTGGAATTTCGAATTTCGTGCTTAGGATTTATCATTTCTATACTATTGGCAAAACATCATCTGCTTATCAATCATATTAGTAGCGGTTACTTGTATAGTAATTTATGGCTGGTGTCATAACAAGCCAATGTGGTTTTTCCCCTGGTTAGGATATTATCTACTCCCAGTAATACTTACTGGTATGCTATTAATTTACTTGCCTCATGGCTGGGTTTGGTTAGCGACACTTGCTTACTTTCCTTTAGCTCTATTTGCCTTTGCATACGCTCGTGTAAGGCAGAGGTGGTGCAAAGCTGCTACTTTGCTAATTCCACCAAGCGTAATCCTGGTTTCAGTAACTCTAGTAAACAGAGGAAATATTGGTTTCTGGGGTTGGCTGATATTACTCTTCTCGTTATTCGCTCTCGCTAGCCCAGCCTGGCTGCAAGCCAGGTCATAGCTACAAAGTCTGAGCTTGCTCGTGGTTCCATAGATCCACTTGAGGTTGACAAACCTTTCTACAAGGCAAACCCAAGTGTTCGTAAGCAAGCCTCGTAGCTGCTCTACCCCGGGGTGTGCGCTCCAAAAAGCCTAACTGAAGAAGATAGGGCTCGTAAACATCCATAATGGTATCAGCCTCTTCACTAATAGAGGCAGCGATGGTATCTAGACCTACAGGTCCACCACCAAATTTATCAATTATTGTATGGAGCACCCTGCGATCCGCATCGTCCAAGCCTACAGAGTCTATTTCGAGTTTTGAAAGCCCCTCCAGAGCTACTTCCCTAGTAATCACCCCATTCGCCATGACCTGAGCATAATCCCGCAGTCGCTTTAGGAGACGATTAGCCACCCGTGGCGTGCCTCTAGCACGCCGAGCAACTTGAACAAGCCCCTCCCCCTCCACTGGCACCTTAAGAATGGCTGAAGAGCGCTTTAGAATCATCTCTATCGCTGACTTATCATAGAAATCAAGGTGATATATCGCTCCGAATCTGTCGCGAAGCGGGGGACTCAATAAGGCGAAGCGAGTGGTGGCTCCAATTAAGGTGAAATGGGGTAAATTCAAGCGCAAACTCCTGGCTGCTGGACCTTTACCCAGAAAGATATCAAAAACGAAGTCCTCCATTGCTGGATAGAGCTTCTCTTCTACGATGCGACTAAGCCGATGAACCTCATCAAGGAAAAGAATATCGCCCTCGCACAGGTTAGTTAGAATAGCGGCCAAATCTCCGGGGCGTTCTATCGCCGGCCCTGAACTAACTTTAATATTGACCCCCATCTCAGCAGCAATGATGTAAGCAAGGGTAGTCTTTCCTAAACCAGGAGGCCCATAGAGGAGGATATGATCTAGAGACTCTTGCCTTTTCTGAGCAGCGACAATAGCTATTTTCAAGTTCTCCTTAACTTTTTCTTGACCTACAAATTCACTGAGGCGCTTGGGGCGAAGGTTTAAATCGATAGATATATCCTCATTAGCCAGTTTGCCAGAAACCACACGTCCCTCGTCAGATAAAGGGGGGTGTGGCGAGGACATCCCTTGAACATCTGACATAATGCCTTTCCTTTAAAAGAAAATCAAAGTGACAGTTCAACTAAAATCAAGGGTCAAAAATCAAAATTGCAATTGCTCTGTATTTTTGCATTTTGCATTTTAATCTTTTATTTACTGCTGCCCTGTCATTTGTCATTTTTTTTTTGCATTTTTATCTTTGACTTTCCGCTATCTAGCTGCAAGTTTGTCACCTCAGTTTCCTCATGTCCCTCACCAGATAAGGGATAGGAGGAACTTCCTTCACCCTCATCCAGCACCCGAGCTGGAATAAGCTTGCCCAGAATAACATTTTCCTTAAGTCCACGAAGTTTATCTACTTTACCTTTGGTCGCCGCATCAATAAGCACTCGCCCTGTCTCTTGAAAAGAAGCAGCAGCTAACCAGCTATCCTTGCTTAAGCTGGCTCTAGTTATCCCTAAAAGAACAGCTTGCGCCGTTGCCGGCTCACCTCCCTCAGCTAGCACCCTGGCATTTACATCCTCGTAATCAAAGCGATCGATTAATTCGCCCGACAGGAACTCTGTATCACCTGAGGAAATAATTCCCACTTTACTCAACATCTGACAAGCGCTGATAGCAATATGCTTATCGTGTATGTTCACCCCTTGAGAGCGATATACTTTTTGTATTTCATCGATTAAATGCCTCTGTACTGCTTCTTTTCCCATAATTTGTAATATATCATGTGGGTCAATGATCCCCTCAGTAAGTTGTTCACCGGCTTTGACCTTGCTCCCTGTTTTAACAAGTAACCTTGTACCATGTGGAACAATGTATTCTCTTTCCTCCCTTTCCTCATATTTGATATAAAAACGGCCATCTTCAATAACGACTTCACCAGCAACTCTAGCCACTATAGGTCGTTGTTCAGCTATTGCCGGCAACTGCATGTCCCTTTCCTCAATCTCCTCTGAAGGAGGGACAGGATGAAGCAGGATAGTGCCAACATCAACTAATTGCCTGTTATTCACAACCATAGTCGCCCCTGGTGGCAATTCATATTCATCAATACGAAATTCAGAGCTAGTAACCCTGACCTTATTTCCCTCATCTGTATCAATCACCTCAACAGTGCCATCAATTTCAGAAATAATGGCACTACTTTTCGGTGTTCTAGCTTCAAAAAGTTCCTCTACCCGAGGCAGCCCACTGGTGATATCAGTACCAACTACACCACCTGTATGGAAAGTACGCAAGGTAAGCTGAGTGCCCGGTTCGCCAATGCTTTGAGCGGCAATAATGCCTACGGCGGTACCAAGATTTACTAACCGTCCTCTAGCTAGATCCCTACCATAGCAGTACTGACAAACTCCAAATCGAGAGCGACAGCTAAGGGGTGACCTCACATATACTTGATTGATGCCAGCCTTGATAATTCGTTTCACCCTTTCCTCATCGATTTCTTCATCGCGCTCAACAATAACCTTGCCCGTAGCTGGGTCAACAATTTGACTTGCTGCTAGATAGCCAATAATCCGTTCACCCAACGAAGGCAAAGAGCCTCCCCTATCCTCCCCTGATATCCAAACTCCTTCAGTGGTGCCACAATCCCTCTCAGCTACAATGACATTTTGGGCCACATCTATGAGACGCCGAGTAAGATAACCGCTATCTGACGTCCTCAAGGCAGTATCAGCTAATCCTTTGCGAGCACCATGGGTAGAAATAAAATATTCCATAGGGGACAGCCCATCTCGGAAGCTTGACCTAATAGGAAAGTCTATTATCTTCCCTGACGGATCAGTCATCAATCCGCGCATTCCTGTTAGCTGCCTAATCTGCGAGATATTACCCTTTGCTCCCGATGTAGCCATCATGTAGATCCCACCATAGCGGTCTAAGGATTGAGATACATCCTCAGTAACTTTATCTGTGGTCTCCATCCATACTTGAACTACACTCTCATAACGTTCGTCCTCAGTAATGAAGCCGCGGTTAAATTGATCTTCAGCCATACTAACTAGCTCATCAGCCTCCTTAAGAAGCTTAGCTTTTCCCGGGGGCTCTATTATATCGTTCATGGCAATAGAAATCCCTGACTTCGTGGCATAGGAGAAGCCTAATTGCTTAAGCTTGTCAAGGACAGCAGCAGTAGTTTCATTGCCTAATAAACGAATGCAATCAGATACCAGAGTCCTCAAGGCAGCTTTATCTGCTACTTCATTGTAAAAACGAAGCTGCGGGGGCAAAGCATCGTTGAATAAAATCCGTCCCACTGTAGTCTTAATAGCTGACAGCTGACAGCTATCAGCTTTCCGATCACCACCTTGCACCTCGATCTCGGCACAAAGATCAATTATGCCCAATTCGTAAGCTAGTTTGGCCTCATCGAAATTGCTGAAGATTTTCCCTTCTCCTCTAGCCCCGGTCTTAATGACAGTAAGATAATAGCAACCAAACACCATATCAAGGCTGGGCACTGTTATCGGCTCACCACAACTTGGTAGCAACATATTGTAGGGGCTGAGCATCTGCTCTCTTGCTTCCCTCACTGCCATCTTGGATAAGGGTACATGAACCGCCATCTGATCACCATCAAAATCAGCATTAAAGGCAGCACAAACTAAGGGATGAAGTTGAAAGGCATCCCCATCAATTAAGACAGGCTCAAAGGCTTGAATGCTTAACCGATGTAATGTAGGGGCACGATTAAGCAATACTGGGCGTTCCTTAACCACTTCGCTAAGTAAATCCCAAACCTCAGGGCTGGCTCTCTCCACTTGGCGTCGAGCAATTTTTACATTATTAGCATAGCCCTTCTCCATAAGCTTATGCATAACGAAAGGTTTGAATAACTCTAAGGCTATATGCCGTGGCAAACCACATTGATGAAGCTTAAGATCGGGACAAACAACAATGACTGACCGCCCACTGTAGTCTACTCGCTTGCCCAAGAGATTTTGCCGAAACCGCCCCTGCTTCCCCTTCAACATAGCTGAAAGGGATTTCAAAACATGATTATTGCCAGTGGTAACTGCACGCCCCCTTCGTCCATTATCAATGAGGGCATCAACAGCTTCTTGCAGCATACGTTTTTCATTATGAATAATGACCTCGGGGGCTCCTAACCCTATAAGACGACGGAGACGATTATTACGGTTAATGACACGCCGATAAAGGTCATTAAGGTCACTAATAACGAAACGACCGCCATCTAGCTGGACTACAGGACGAAGTGCCGGTGGTAGCACTGGAAGCACAGTTAAAATCATCCATTCAGGTTTGTTTCCACTAAGCCCGAAGGCTTTGACTAACTGTAACCTTTTGCTAATCTTCTTGTGGTACTGCCCAGAGGCGGTGCGCATTTCTTCAAGGAGTTCCTGATGTAACTTCTTTATATCAATTTCCTTCAGAATCTCTAGAATAGCTTCAGCACCCATACCAGCTTCAAAAATATCACCATATTTATCCTTAAGCTCTTGGTATCCCTCCTCACTAAGCAGCTTTAATGGCTTAAGATTTTCTATCTCTCCCTTTTTTACCTTCAGTTCCTCTTCAAGTCTCGTCTTCCGCTCTGCAAATTTAGCACGGAGTTGATTCACTTCCTTCGCTATAGTCTCCTCATCCACTTCAGCTTTAACCTGCAATTTTTCAACTTCCCTGTTTACACGCTCCTCCTCTTCAGCAATCCTTCGAGACGTTTCTTCCTCAAGCTCCCGAAACTTCCCTTGGCGAGCTTCCTCATTGACTGAGGTAATGATATATCGGGCAAAATAGATGACCGATTCTAAGTTTCGTGGAGAGAGATTGAGAAGAAGGCCAAGCCGACTAGGCACCAATTTGACAAACCAAATATGAGCCACTGGGGCAGCTAACTCGATATGCCCCATACGCTCCCTGCGTACGCTGGAATGAGCTACCTCAACTCCACATTTATCGCAAATAACGCCTTTGTATCTTACTTTTTTGTATTTGCCACAATGACACTCGAAGTCCTTGGTAGGACCGAAGATCCTCTCACAAAAGAGACCGTCTCTTTCCGGCTTCAAAGTACGGTAATTTATCGTCTCCGCTTTAGTCACCTCACCATGAGACCAACTCCTGATTTGATCCGGTGAGGCAAGACTTATTCCTATACCACTCAGCTCGTCAAATTGAACCATCTTTGTTTATCACCTCAAAGGAAAAATCCTAAATTCTAAGCTCTAAATCCTAAACAAATTCCAAATTCAAATACCAAAACAAAATGTGTTTTGAATTTTGGTCATTAGTGCTTTGAATTTGTTTGGAATTTCGAATTTCGTGCTTAGGATTTATCATTTCTATACTTATAACCTAGCTTTAAATTTTGGCTTTACCTCGGCGAAGAGATTTATTTTCTCCTCATCCTCATTGAGTAGCTCAACAGCAAAACCCAAGCTACGTAGTTCCATAAACAAAACTTTACACGACTCCGGGACACCAAGTTGATAGATGTCTTCACCTTTAATAATAGCCTCGTAGGCTTTGGCTCGACCCATCACATCATCCGACTTTACAGTAAGCATTTCTTGAAGCATATGTGCGGCACCATAGCCTTCCAACGCCCATACCTCCATCTCACCAAAACGCTGACCACCAAACTGAGCTTTCCCACCCAAAGGCTGCTGCGTGATGAGTGAATATGGACCGGTAGAGCGAGCATGCGCTTTATCTTCCACAAGGTGTAGCAACTTCATCATGTAGACATTGCCTATGGTTATTGGTTGGTCAAAGGATTCACCAGTCCTTCCATCACGAAGCTCTATCTTGCCAAAGATAGGTGGATAAAGCCTTCGCTCTTCATAAAATCTTTTTGCCATCTGCTCCAAATCCTCGTCACCTAGATCTCGCACATTCATGCCCAATTCCTCAAGCCACAAACAAAGTGAAGCTCTTTTAGCCCTTCCTCGATATTTTTCATCCATTATTTCCTCAGCAGCAAAACCATGCTGGGCTAGCCATGTCTTGATCTTCTCCTGATTAGCTGCTATTGATTTTTCTGAGTTAAGGCTAACAGCGCCGGCTTCCCAAGCTATCCAGGCCCTAGCTAAAGCATCCTCAATAGCTACGGCATCAGCTCCATCAAAAACCGGATTAAGTGCTCTAAAACCCAATACATGGGCTGCCCAACCCAAATGAGCCTCTAAGACTTGTCCAATATTCATACGGGATGGAATGCCCAGCGGATTAAGAATAATATCCACCGGTGTGCCATCAGGCAGAAATGGCATGTCTTCCTCAGGCACTATGATTGAGATAACCCCTTTATTGCCATGCCTGCCTGACACTTTATCACCGACTGAGATCTTGCGTTTTTGGGCAACCCACACTCGTACAATCTTATTAACTCCCGCCGACAATTCATCATGCTTATCACGGGAGAAGACTCTTGTATCAATCACTCTCCCCCACCCTCCAGGCGATACCTTGAGAGAGCTATCCTTCACCTCACGCACCTTCTCCCCAAAAATAGCTCGTAGTAATTTCTCCTCCGCTGAAAGCTCAATCTCACCTTTGGGGGTAATCTTCCCTACCAAGATATCGCCTGCGCTTACCTCAGCACCAATACGGATAATGCCCTGCTCATCAAGATCACTCAGGCTTTCCTCACTTACATTGGGTATATCCCTGGTGATTTCCTCCGGTCCAAGCTTTGTATCTCGCGCCTCTATTTGATACTTCTCAATGTGGATAGAGGTATAGGTATCGTCTTTAACCAGCCTTTCACTGATGATAATGGCGTCTTCAAAATTATATCCTCGCCAGCTCATAAAGGCACAGATAACATTCTGCCCCAAGGCAAGTCCTCCATCATCGATTGCGGTACTGTTTACTAAGACTTGACCCTTTCTAACCCTATCTCCCTTGTTTACTACCGGATATTGGTTAATGCATGTTCCTTGGTTAGTTCTGACGAATTTAGTTAGCCCACAAACATGATCTTTGCCCCTCTCATCCTCGATTACAATTTGCGAGCTGGTTGCGGAAGTCACTACACCATCTTCAGGAGCAAATATCACTTGTCCGCTGTATTTAGCTACTTCCCTCTCCATCCCTGTGGCCACTAAAGGAGCCCGAGGACGTAGCAGTGGTACTGCCTGGCGCTGCATATTCGAGCCCATTAAAGCGCGATTAGCATCATCATGTTCCAGAAATGGAATAAGCGCGGCAGCTACACTGAATATCTGCTTCGGGGAAACGTCCATGAAATCTATTTTGTCCGCCGATTCCTTGAAATACTTGCTCCCCTTCTTAACCTCAATTTTCTCCTCAGTAAACTCACTCCTCTCATTTAGAGGAACCTTAGCTTCAGCAATGGCATATTGGTCTTCCTCATCAGCGGTTAGATAAGCAACTTGGCTAGAAACGAAAGGGACTACTTTGATGGTTTGCGCGGGAAGCGAAGCTAACTTTTGCGCCACCTCTTCTGTAACTAATGTGCCAGATTTAGCTATAAGACAGCCTTCATGATCCACTATATCCTCTCGGATCGCCCTCCCTAATAACTCTGATACAGCATTAGGAACTTCATGGATAACTCTGCGATACGGAGTTTCCACACAACCATATTTATTTATTGAAGCATAAGTAGCTAGAGTGCCGATTAAACCAATATTAGGACCCTCAGGCGTCTCTATGGGGCAAATTCTTCCGTAATGGGAATGATGCACATCACGAACCTCAAAGCCAGCCCGCCGCCTAGAGAGACCACCAGGACCCGTAGCAGATAGGCGACGCTTATGAGTCAGTTCGGCTAACGGATTAGTTTGATCCATAAACTGTGATAATTGAGACCGACCAAAAAAATCCCTCATACTAGCTACTATAGGACGAATATTGATCAAAGCAGAAGGAGTTGCTTCAGGACCAAGGATGCTCATCCGCTCTTTAATAGCCCTCTCTAAATGGAATAACCCAATCCGAAATTGATTTTGTATCAGAAAACCTACGGTACGTGCTCGCCGATTGCCTAAGTGGTCAATATCATCAGGAGTCTCTTTGCCGTTATTAATCAAAATAATGTGGCATACTATCTGCACTATATCCTCAGGTTTTAAGCCAAGATAATCCTTAGGGACGTTACCCCCTAACTTCTTATTAAGCTTGTAGCGGCCAACCTCGCCTAAGCTATAGCGCCGAGGATTGAATAGGAAATTCTTCAGCAATGTTTGGGCACTATCGAGGCTAGGAGGCTCACCAGAGGATAATTTGCGATAAACATCAACTAAAGCTTCAGCTTTGCTCCTAATCAAAGGGTCTCGCTCTATTGTAGACCGAATAAAAGAATGGTCAGGAGCATCATCTACGTCTTGGAAAAGAGCTAATAAAGCATCATCGCTACCAAAGCCTATAGCGCGTAACAAAGTGGTAACAGGTATTTTCCGTTTCCCATTCACTTTAACTGAAATCACATCACGACTGGAAGTATCAAAATCAAGCCATGCCCCTCGCTCAGCAACCAGCTTAGCAAGGCATAACTCTCGTTTTCCCACAGTATCCTTCTCTAAAGTAAAGTAAACGCCTGGAAAGCGGGTCAACTGGCTGACTACTACCCGCTCCGCTCCAGAAATAATAAAAGTGCCTTTGTCCGTCATCAAAGGAAAATCGCCAAAAAATAACTCCTGTTGCTTAATCTCACCTGTCCCTTTAGCCACTAGACGAACTAAAACATGGAGAGGCGAGGAATAAGTCATACCTCGCTCAAGGCACTCTTCGATGGAATGATCAGGCTCACGAAACTCATAATCGGAAAAATATAGCTCTAGCCTAGTACCAGTATAATCCTGGATAGGCGAAATCTCCTCAAATAGCTTCTTCAGACCTTCTTCCTGAAACCAATGAAAAGAATCAAGCTGAACTCGAATTAGGTCAGGTACCTCTACTACCTCAGACAACTTAGCAAAAGATTTCACCAACGCGTGCTTAGGCATCAACGAAACAGCCATAACCTTTTCTCCTCAAAACAAAAGTGAAAACTAATCTTTGTAAGACATTTAAACTGTAAGATGTTCACTAGAGGAAAATTTAAAACTAATAAGAAGGAGTGGAAGGGCAATAAACATAACGCAAACTTACAATTTAACATTAATAAAAATTTTTGTCAAGTCCGCGATTTAAATCACCTAATATATCACCGAAAGGAAAGTTGTTAAATCATGAAAAAAATCACCGAAAATCTTTAAGCTGTGGCCTGGTTATTACTTTAAAGGAGGTTAAGACCAGGCTATGGAAAGGAT
>Ga0210016_1003982_pt1 | contig 12790 bp, 10 predicted proteins | sample CryGeyCG2014_300_FD_185454 | JGI IMG/M metagenome (GOLD analysis project Ga0210016, IMG submission 185454) | Groundwater microbial communities from aquifer - Crystal Geyser CG02_land_8/20/14_3.00 (SPAdes) (version 2) | ecosystem: Environmental > Aquatic > Deep subsurface > Groundwater | place... | reverse complement strand
TCTCTTTTTGCCAAGAAGACAGACGTTTAACCCACGAAAAGGCGTCCAGGGGAACTTTAAAACCGGCCTTAAGTTCTTTTTCACTTTTACCCTTAGCTTTTTGTTCAGAATAATACCAGTGGGCGGCGATCCCGTTTTCCGCTTCTGCATGCATCTGGCGGGTCCGGATTTGAAACTCCACAATCCGTCCGTCCAGGCAAAAAACCGTAGTGTGCAAAGAACGATAACCGTTTGGCTTGGGAAGAGCAATATAATCCTTAACCATGGCTAAAAGCGGCTTCCACATTTTATGGATAATTCCTAAAACCGTATAACACTCTTCCACTGTTTTCACAATCACCCGCATAGCCACCAAATCGTAAATTTTATCTAAATTTTTATCCTTAACTAAAAGCTTTTTATAAAGCGAAAAAAGATGTTTGCCGCGCGCATGAATCTCGGCTTCGACTCCGGCTTTGTCCAAAGCTTTGTTCACCACTCTTTTGACTCTTTTTAAATAATCTTCCATTTCCCGATATCTCGGTCTGGAATACAGCTTTACCCAAGTGTGTTCTTTGGGATAAACATACGGAAACGCCAAATCCTCTAATACTCCTTTCATCCCGCCCATGCCTAATCTTTGAGCCAGCGGCGCATAAATTTCCAAAGTCTCCTGGGCGATCGTCTTTTGTTTTTCCAAAGGCAAGACTTCTAAAGTCTCAAGATTGTTTAATCGGTCTGCCAGTTTGATGAGCAAAACCCTGATATCCTTGGCCATAGCCAGAATCATTCTTCTTAAATTTTCCACCAGGTAATCTTCCTTCCCCAGCTGAAATTTTAAATCAGTCAGCTTGGTAACACCTTCAACCAAAAAAGCCACCTCTTTCCCGAACATTTTTTGAATAACCTTGAGAGAAGTCTGTGTATCTTCGCAAACATCATGCAGGAGTGCGGCGGCTATTGCCTTTTCATCCACTCTAAGCTCGACTAAAGTTTTAGCGGTTTTCAGAGGGTGTTTAAAAAAGGGGTTGCCATTAAAACGCAATTGGCCGCCGTGAGCCTGACGGGCAAAAGAATAGGCTTTTTTTATTAGTTCAAGATCAGCCTGTGGCCGATAACTTTTTACTTTTTCTAAAAGATCGTTTAGAGATTTTTGGTCATCGATTGTTTTTAACGGCATCATGGTGGAATGATTATATGCTCAACTTCATCAAAAGTGCAAATAATGTTGAGCATTCCCCGAAATAGAATAATTCGGGTATATCATGAAGTTTAAGGCAGGAGGAAAGTTAAGATGGCTATTTTGTCAGGATGCTTTTATATCTATCATCTTCAATTGTAAAATCTTTTGCTCTTGCCAGGTATTTTCACTGATTTTAAAAACACAATCAAGCGGCTCTTTTTTTTGAATCAGTTGTAAAATCTCCTCCTTTAAGCCTAAACCAAAACCGATAGCTTCAAACGGGTTCGAGTTTTTATCCTTAACCTTAAGTTTTAAGTGTGACTTTTCTTTGCCCACCAATCGGCTTTCTAAAACTTCTAAATTACGGGCCAGAAACAAGGGCTCGGGGTTGCCCATTCCAAAAGGGCTTAATTTACTTAAACGATTATAAAAATTTTGACTGATCATCCCAAGTTCAATCTCTGCTTCTATATCTAAAAAGGGATGAAGTAAATCGTCGGTGATGCCTTTTTCGACTGCTTTTAAAAAGTGCTTTTTAAACATTTCTATTTTAACGGTTTCGATTGAAAATCCAGCCGCGGCGGGATGCCCGCCCAAATCGATAAAATACTCCTCAAACTCTCTTAAACTCTGAATGATGTTAAAGCCCGGAATCGATCTCACCGAACCTTTGCTGACTTTTTCGCCGAGGCTTAGCACAATGGCTGGCCGGTAAAATTCCTCAACCAACCTACCGGCCACCAGTCCGATTATTCCCTCGTGCCATTCTTGACTTGCGATAATCAGAGCTTTGGGGAAATCCACTTTTCCCAAAACCATACGCCGCGCTTGTTCATAGGAACCGGCGGTTAAATCCTGCCTTTCAGTATTTTTAAGATTTAATTTTTTAGAAAGTTCAACGGCTTGCCTGAAATCCCGCGTGCACAAAAGGCGTAAAGAGGAAATGGCATGATGAATTCGCCCCATGGCGTTAAGACGAGGAGCTAAGATAAAACCAATCTCGTAAGTATCAATCTCGCCCAAATCTAATCCGGCTTCTCTGATTAGTATTTTGAGTCCGATTCTTTCCGTTTTTCTTAAAACATCAATCCCATGTTTGACCAGAATTCGGTTGCTGCCAAGCAACGGCGACAGATCAGCAATCGTACCCAAAGCTACCAAATCTAAAAAATCTTTTACCTGACTTCTCTTTTTGAATTCCTGCAGAATGGCCTGACTCAAAAACCAAGCCACCCCTACTCCGGCCAACTCGTCCGAATGAACAATGGCTAAAGCTTCCGGCAGCTGGTTGCCTGGCTGATGATGATCGGTAACAATCGTATCTATGCCCAATTTTTTGGCTAGTTTAATCTCGGCAACAGAGGATATTCCGCAATCCACTGTGATAATCAGCGAAACCCCCTCATTTTTGAATTTTTCGATCGCTTGGATATTCAAACCATAACCTTCCTCCCGCGAAGGAAGATAGGGCAAAACTGCAAAACCTAACTTATAAAGCGTTTCCCAGACAATAGCCGCCGCCGTTTCCCCATCTACGTCATAATCGCCAAAGACAATAATCGTCTCGTGGTTCTGCTGCGCCTTTTTCAAACGCTCTACCGCCAAGCGCATGTTTTTGAAAGAGAAGATGTCGGGAAGGTTGGAAAGGGAAGGATTTAGAAACTCATCGATCATCTCGCGAGTCCTAAATCCCCGATTGTAAAGAATCTGTTCTATCAGATCCTCTTTTTTTCGAGGTTTTATAATCCATTTTTTGGCAATCATAGCTACCTTTGTTTTGTCTTTAAGATAGGGATTTTTCCAAGCAGAATCAAAAGCGGAGTAGCGATAAATGGGGAAGAATAGGTCCCGAAAATAGTGCCGATCAAAAGCGCAAAGATAAACCAGTGGATAGTGGTACCTCCCAAAAGAAAAAGCGCCAGAAGCATAAAAATGATAGTGAGGGAATTATTAACCGAACGGATCATAGTTTCGGTCAAAGCCAGATTGGCTGCCTCTTCAACCGCAATCCCGGGGGCTCTTTTTAAGACCTCGCGCAATCTGTCAAAAACAACAATCGTGTCGTGGACCGAAAAACTCATGATGGTTAAAACTGCGGTGACGAACAGAAGGTCAACTTCGATCCCGAAAAAGTGCCCCAGCAGGGAAAAAATACCCATGGTTGCTACTGTATCGTGAAGAAGGGCGATAACTGCCGCAACCCCGAATCTCCAGGATTTGATTTCTCCTTTCACCTTCCGGAAAGCGAAGACAACATAGAGCAAAATGGCAAAAACTGCAACTCCCGCGGCGACGATCGTTTTTCTGGTTAACTCTTCGCCTATTATCGGACCCACGCTTTCGAAACGCAGCTCCTCCACTTGGCCGAATTGAGTCGTGAGAGTTTGCTTTAACATTTCATTCTTGTCTTTGCCGAATTCTTTGGCTTTTAAAAGATAGGTGCTGTCTGCGGATTTTTGGACAGAGACGACTTCAATGCCACTCTCGGTGGCGAATTCTTCCAACATTTGAGGAGTGATTTCTTTTTCGAATCTAAGCTCCACAATGCTTCCGCCGGTAAAATCCAGCGAGGGTGTTAATCCCCACCTTAAAAGGGAAATAATCCCCGGGATTAAAATCAAGGCGGAGGCGACTGCGTAAACCCATTTGTATTTCATAAACTTGAGCATGACAATCTTCCTTTGACTTTCATCTAACCAATTTTACACAATGACCAGCTTTTTAACCTTCTGTAAAGCGTCTAATTTTTAATTTCAAATTTAAAATTTTAAATGAATTTCTAAATCTTAATGTTTAAGTCCTAAATGAATAAAACTTTACAAAATTATCAATTACTAACTTGTTTAAACATTATAAAATTAAACATTTGACATTGATTAAAAATTGCAAATTAAAAATTATTAATTCCCCCCAAGGCTCATTTTCCGTATACCAACCTTAAAAGTGTACGAGTAACCACAATCCCCGTAAAGAGCGAAACAAAAATGCCCAAGGCCAAAGTGAGAGCAAAGCCGCGTACCGGGCCGGAAGTATTTAAAAATCCCCAATCGAACGGATTAAAAAGAATAAAAGCGACAATCAGGGTGTTGATATTGGCATCGCGGATCGAATCCCAGGCACGACCAAAACCCAGCTCTAGTGCTACACTTAAAGGTTTTCCCCAGCGCAATTCTTCTTTGATTCTTTCAAAAATCAAAATATTGGCGTCCACTGCCATGCCGATAGCCAAAATAAAGCCGGCCATTCCTGCCAAGGTCAAAGTCACGGGGATAAGCTTGTACAAGGCCAGTGTTATCAAGCCGTAGATAAAAAGGGCGATATCTGCCAAAAATCCTTTTTTCCCGTAGTAAGCCCACATAAAAAACATTACCAAAATTAAGCCAATAATACCTGCCACCAGGCTTTTTCTAACCGATTCGCGCCCAAGGGTAGCCCCGACATTTTCCTGCTGAACCAGTTTCAGATTAACCGGCAGCGCACCGGCATCCAGCTGAATGGACAAATTTTTAGCTTCAGTAACATCAAACTGTCCCGTAATCACCGGATCGCCGGTCAACCCTTGAGCCAGGTCCGGGTCTACCCTTGGCATAGAAAGCGGCAACCCATCGAGAAAAATACCCACTGGTTTGCCGACGTTTCTTTTGACCACCTCAGAAAATTTAGCCCGTCCTTCGTCGGTAAAAAGCAGCTGCACTTGAGGCTTTCCTGTCTGCTGGCTAAAAACAACTTGAGCACCTTTTAAATCTGCTCCCGAAACATCCACGTTTTGCCAAACCTCGGGATTATAATAAATAGTTTGATCGGCAGGATCAGCCTCCGGGGTCAATTCCATGAATTGGAGTTGGGCGGTTTGACCGATTAAATCTATAGCCGAGCTGATTTCTTGAAGGCCTGGCAGCTCCACAATAATCCGATACGAGTTGCCTGCCTGGCTGGTTTGAATGTTAGGCTCTGAAACACCAAAAAGGTTGACTCTTTTTTCGATGATGTTGCGGGCTGCCTCCAAGGCTGTTTTTTGCTTATCGGGTGCAATACTACTCATGTCAGCCTCAAAAACCAGATGCGTTCCTCCCTGTAAATCCAAGCCCTGCTTGATATTAAACTCGCGCTGAATGCTGGTGCCAAAAATAGTCAGGTCCAAATCAGGCCCCTTAAGGGTGGTATCAACATTGATTTTTCCAACATGAATTTTAATCGGAATGGTCGGTAGATCAATACCGATACACACGATGACAAGAAGGACAATAAGCCAAAGCAGTGGGTTTTTTAGTTTCTTCATAAAGAAATATTATACTCAAATTATCCCAAATTGCAAAAAAGATTTTTAGCAGCTATTCAGCTCTTGTTGAAGAATCAACGAATATCGGCGGGATGGATGGTTCTGACCTCTAAAAATGTCTCGAAGTCTTTTTGATTAAAAGTAATGATCTGTCCCACCCCATTTTCCAGCATGGTAGCCACAAGAAAGGTGTCGAAAATCTTCAGACTTTTGATCTCGTATTTCGCAGCCAGCTGAAGACAGGTAGCTGCAGTTTCTCTCGTTGGCAGAATTACTTCAATCCTTTTTATAATTTTTTGAAGTTCTCTTTCAATCTCCCTTGGGGAATAGGGTTCTAAAACTGCTTTAGGATCAGTTAGTACCCGGTAGATTTCATTAAGGTTTTGAGGCGAAATACAGCAAGTAATTAACTTTTCTACCGCCTTTTTTCTAATCTCACTGCTAAGAGAATGATATTCTGAGCGAGTATCAAACGCATAGATTAAAATATTGGAATCTAGCAGAATCTTTTCAGAGTTCACGATAGATGTGCTCACGAGAAAGAGGAATCTTTACCCCAACTGGTTTATCTGCAAATTTAATCATTCTCTTCTTGGTCTTCTTCTCTTTAAAATCTAGTATATTTCCTAAGTAGCCTTTAAGAGCCTCGTTCACCAATCTTTGTAGAGTAAGATCTTTATCAATGGCCGTTTTTTTAGCCATCAGAATGATTGATTTTGGAATTCGCAATGTTGTTTTTACTAGTTCGTCTTGCATGGTTCTTACTATGCCATAAAGCCAGCAATCTGTCAAGAGAAATTGAATCCTCTCCACTATAGGAGCAGTGGGGATAGACGCACATCTATTCTTGTCATACCTTTTGTAACTCATTGACAATAATTATTCGAGCAGATAGAATAGCCTATGGACAGATTCTATGTTTTGCACTCTCAAAAGAGTATATTTACGTTTGACAAGAGAATGAATTTTATGATAAGAAGCAAAGTAATTTCTAATCGGAAGATATGTCCGCAAGCTATTAAAGAATTCTATCTATAATTCGCGAAGCAAAATATATAAACAAGTTTGAAACCTTCGGTTATAAACAAGTTTGTTTTCTTTCAGAAAATAGTACCACGGCGCAAGCCGTAGGAATCTATGAAAACCTTTGGATAAGCATGAAGACAAGACTATACGTCTTACGATCTGTCTATTTATTCTTGTTTCTACTAACCCTAGGAATGTTGAATTCATCCCTAACGCATGGAAAAGAAAACGCTATCGTCATAAACGCAAAGACGACAGAAGCCGTTAATTTAAACAATGCCGACAATAAATATGGGCCGTTGCCCCTAAATCCCGATGAATATAAAAACTTTGAACAAAGAAAAAACCCCTTCTTTGATAGTGTGGCTAAATATCTTCCCTATGTTACTCTTTTTCTCTCTATAATTATTCTAGTTGTCTCAGTTATTAAAAAATTCCACCAGCCGAAGTCCCGCGGCAGCGATCGCGAAAAGACAAGTTACCTTGAACAAATTGATTGGGAGACAAAAGTAAAATATGACTAAAAAAGTGCTAAGACTACTGCACGTAAATTCACAACAAGGCTTTACTTTGATAGAACTCCTGGTAGTAATTTCAATCATCGGGATTCTGAGTTCTATTGTTTTAATTGCTATTAATCCTTCCAATCTCTTAAAAAAAGCGCGGGATTCAAAAAGAAAGTCGGATCTGCAAACTATTTCCGAAGCCATCAGCCACTACCAACTCACCCATGATCAAATACCGGAAGGCGGCTATTCAACCTATACCCCCACTGGCGGAACTGGCACGGTCACTGTCGGTTTTTCAAATCAACCCAATTTTCTGCAAAATTTGGTAGACGATGATCTTTTTACCAAAAATCCAACCGATCCGATAAATTCCAGCTCTCTTAATTACAAATATACAGGCTATATCAATGCTTATATCCCTGCCCCGGGATGGCAAATGTGCGGCGGATATTGGGTGACAACCTGCAATGGATTTATGATCTACACTTTTTTGGAAAATGGAAACGACCCGGACGGCTTTATTTACAACTTCCCTGCCGGCCACCCTTGTGTTGCCTATAACGGACAAAGGGCTGTCGGACCGGGTGGAACGGTGATGTATTTAGTAAAGCAGGGAACCGTGGCTTATTAAACTCTGCTGTTCTTCCTGTAAATTAACCACCCCAATATGCAACCCGTCACCGATATTATTCCGAAGATTAGGCTGAAACCCACCCATCCCGTTTTGGGCAATTGCGCAGGATCGTTGGCAGCATCAGTATTTTTTTGGTTTTCGGTTGAACTGGTCGCAATTTTGAGATAGAATTTTAAGCTGGCTGTATTGCCTGCCATGTCTTGAGCGCTGATTTCAACCAGATGCTGGCCAATGCTTAAATCTTCAGCTGGAATCCAGCTCCAGTATCCATCATCATCTGCCGTGAGTATAACCTGGATTAAAGCAGTTAAAACTTTAATGATGATCTGCGCTCCGGCATCACTTATGCCGGAAAAGACCGGTTTTCTTTGCATGGTTTCGTAAACGCCCGCATCTACGTCAACCGAAAGTCCAGCCGCGGTAACTGAGGTTAAAATTACCTGGGGATCGTAAATAATCGAGTCGGAATAAACTGGTGAAACGTTTCCGTGAGAATCCATATATTTGACATACACCGTTTTTGTTCCCTCACCCGGCGTTAAAGTCCAGCTTTCAGAGGCTGTGAATGGTTCCCAAGTCGTATTACTAAAATCGCTTGTATTCGCAATCATCATTTGCATTTCAGCCTCAGGAGAATAATCGTCCGTTGCCTGCAAGGAAAGAATGTTATTGCCAACAGAGGTGGTATAAGCAGAGCCTGAATTGATCGCAATCGAACCTGTCGGCGGTTGATTATCAACAATCACAATTGTTAAATTGGGAGAATTGAACTGAATTCCTGCCGGATCTTCTTCTGAAGTAATCGAAAAACTGTTGGTTACAATTCCTCCCTCAGTGGCGTCGGCTTTGACTTTATATTTTAGGGAAATCTGCAGGTTTGTTTTGGCTTGGACTTTTGCCAAAGCAAGGCTGATTTTATTTCCATTTAAAGTGTACTGGGTAAGCGGTTCTCCATCCAGTTCTATAGACCCGGTCACAAAATCCAAGAAGGATGAAAAGTTATCTTCAATGGAAATCTGATCTCCGTCTTTCCAGCCGGAATTGACAAGATTGAGGATATATTCAACTTCATCTTCTCTTTCTAAGGGCGAACCATTAAGGTCGGAAGCAGAAACCGCAGAAGTCGTCAAATCGGCGATATAATTTTCAAAGGCATAGATGCCGCCATAAAAAAATCCGGCGTAAAATCTCGCAGGTTCAATGTTATCCTGCCATGTCCAATAGAGAGCGTCTAAACTTTCGGGTAACCCTAAAGCCTCAAAAGTTTCCCAGTTTTCTCCTTTATCAGCTGAAAAATAGATTCGTTTCGCCAGATAATCCGCGACATAAATTTTAGCATGATCGGAAGAATCAATAATAATATTGTTCAAAATCGGGCTTCCCCCACCCAATGCCAAATTTAACTTGTTCCAGTTCTCTCCATAATCGTCTGATCGGAAAATCCCGCCGTACTGAGTGTCATAATAGATAATGTTCGGCTCCAAAGGATCAATAGCCAGATAACGACCACGGTTGGCGTAAGTACCTGTCAATCCGGCAGTTTTTTGTACCCACGTTTCTCCGCCATCCTCACTCTTCCAGAAATAACCATAGGCAGCGGCATAGACGCGGTTGGAATCGGTTGGATCGATTTGAATATCCATCACCCGTCCGTTGGGAGCAAAAGACATTTTCTGAGTCCAGGTTTGACCGTTGTCTGAGCTTTTGTACATTTTTCCTCCGTTTCCGGCTGTAAAAAGATTTTGAGGATTGAACGAATCAGTAGCCAGCGCCCAAAGATAATCGGAAGACGGGGTAAAGAGAACTTGCCAATTCCTGCCGTTGTCAATTGATTTCATAACGCTGGTTCCGGAATAAAAAATGACTTGCGGGTTACTAGGCACTATTTCAAAATCCAGAATATCAGTAGCTTGTGAAAGAAGTTCCCAATCCTTGCCTTGATTTTGACTGCCATAAAAACCTTTACCCCACACAGCTGCATATAAATTGCCTAAGCTGTCACTCTTTATTATTCTGGCCTCAACGGTTATGGGTAATCCGTTATTTTTCAGAATCAAAGTCTGACCGCCGTCATTTGAAGAATAAACCCCGTTGGACTGGGTTGCCAAAAAAAGATTTTGAGGGCTTGCCTGATCAACTGCAATTTTGTTGATGGTAATGGTGGTTGAACCGAGATTGGTAAAACTGGCGCCGTAATTCTCCGATTTCCACAAACCTTTTCCCTCAATTCCCAAATAAACAATCTGCGAATTAGTCGGATTAACGCTGATTGCTTTGACTATTCCGCTTATTTGATTAGCTAAAGTCCAATGCGACCCTGCATCAGAACTTAAATATAAACCGTAATCTCCTCCGGCATAAATGCGATTAGAGTCGGTTGGATCAATCGTCAGAGCATAAATTTGACCGGTGGTTCCCGCACAATGTGCCCAATGATAACCGCCGTCTTGACTTATAAATACCCCGTCATAGGCCGTCCCGGCAAACATTTTGTTCGTATTTACGGAATCGATTGTTAAAGGCCAAGCATCGTTGCCGATACCCGAGCCGGCAATGTTGGAACCGGCGATCTGTGTCCAAGTTGCTGCTCCATCTGACGACTTGAAAACTCCGCCGTGCCATCCGCCGATTATAGTCCCGGCAAAAAGGGTTTGCGGACTACCCGACTCCAAGGTCGCTCCGGAAAGATAACTTTTACTGCCTGTCCCGTCGTAACCGGGAATAGAGGTGCCGCTACTGGCAAATACCCAATGATCCCCGCCATCAACGGTTTTATAGACAAAACTTTGATCTCCGGCTGCATCATAGGAAACCGCATAGAGAATGTCCGAGGAGCTATCAAGTAAAAGATTGATGCCGGTTTTGGAAGCCGGCAGGCCGGTATTTTTCTCAACCCAGGTATCGCCATTATCGGTTGTTTTATAAACGCCTTTACTGCCAACCAAATAAAGTGTCCCGTTGTGGTTTGGATCAAAAATGAGGTCTTTGATTTGAGCGCCTGAAATGCCGATATTATGTTCGTTCCAACGGTAATTATTTGTGGCGTATGACAGAAAAGCGTGGGCGGGAATAAGAGTGTATATAAGCGCGAAAAAAAGTATTATGACACCAATAATGATCAGCCTCTTTTTAAACACTGCATACCTCCTATAATTGTAGTATCTTACGTGTTTACCTAAATTCTTGTCAACAAAAAAACGCTTTTTCACAATCACCGACCGAGAAAGTTGGTTAACTCCAAAAAAGCGTTTTAAAAAGAGAGAGCGAGTTGCCCTCAAGACAGCAGACGTTTCGAAAACGTCTGTCCAGCCTGTCTCAAGAACAACTCGCTCACGGGCGGCGGGATCAGCTCAGGGGATCAGAGCATGCATTCTTTTGCCCCATGAACCCGCCGCAGGCCTGCTGCAGAGCGTTAACGCTGAAGGCACTGAACGACAAACGCGTCATCAGCGCCGCCAGCGCGGCCACGATAGCCAAGCGCAGCTTCATGTTATCACCTCCCTTCTGTCACAGATTTCACTTCCCGTGCCAGGCGACAGGTTGCCGCAGACGGCGCCAGAGTTCCATTGTGCTCGCGCTGGAAGCGGGCAGAACAAACCTCCGGGCAGTACCGCCATAGGGCACACCGCCAGCAGGGAAGCTTCAGAAAACTGACATCTTGGGCAGCCTGAAAAACTGCCGTTGCCATAATTGCCGACAGCGGCTGTTCCAGGAGGCTACCTGTCGGAGTCAGGTCTTCCTCACAAGTGAATACCCGACCATGAGGGTCAACGTGAATCACGGATCGTCCCCGGTTGCACGGCGACGCCCACGGCGGCCAAGGAAAACGTCCCGTCTTAGGCAGCTGGCTAGTGGCCACCAAGGCGCGTGCCAGCTCCGGCAGCGACACCGCCAGTTGCAGTGGGTGTTGTCCTCCCGTGTGGGTTTCATACACCCCCGGTCCGAGGCGGAACGGTTCGGTCAAACCGAGTTGCCCAGGAAGGGCTAGAAGAAACTCCAGGTCGGTAACTGTCACCGCCAGCGGCGGGGACTTGAGCCGAACCAAGATTCCCGCGTCATGCAGGGCAGCAATCCCACGCATCGTGCGGTCGTAACTTCCCGAAACTTGGGTGATGAAATCGTGGTTTTCAGGCTGTCCGTAGACAGACACTTCCGCGACTTCAACCCCCAGGGCCTTAAGCTGCTTGGCCACCGCTGACGTTACCGACATAGCGTTGGTGAAAACACGATGCCGGAAAACGCCATAGGAGGCGGCCGCAGCCAGGACATCCAAGAAGTCGTTCATACGCGCGAACGGGTCGCCGCCAGTCCAGGTTAAGAGGCGCGTGCCGGCTTCCCAAAGCCGGTAGAGAACAACCCGCCACTGTTCGGCTGTCAACTCTCCTGAGGCATTCTTGAACGCGAGGCAGTGCCGGCAGTGTTCGCTGCAGGCCCAGGTGAAACTGATCAGGGCCGCCAGCGGCACGCAGTTGCGGTGGCACTTGCGCATGAAATCCTGCGGAAAAGGAGTGTCTTGAATCTGACTCATACATTTCCTCCTTCCCACAGGATCCATTTCTGTGCCTCGCACTCCTTCAGGAACTTCACGATCGCCTCCTCTGGGAATGGTACGCCGAGAATCCGGTGGTGCGTTCCCATAAAAGCGACGATCTCCCGCAGACTCTTTCCACGCCGTACCAGTTCCCAAATCTGAATCTGTGGTTGGCGCAGGCTGAAGAAACCGCTGGCGATGACGATCTGGCGGCTGTTGGCAAGGTCAGTAATGAGCAGCCTGTGCCCGCGTCCAACCAGCAGCCCATCGTCATTCACACGTCCAACGACCGTCCCCGGGAAAAGCGGGTTGATGCGCGGTTCACCGGAAACAACTGACGTTATCTCAGATGGTTGAAAGACAAAGTCGCGCGGCTGCGTTGCCCAAACCCGTACCAGATTCGCTACCGGCTCGCCCAGGTGGTAGTGCAGTTCATCCAAGCCGTGCTGGGCCAAACTGGCAGCCAAGTGGTGCGCTGCCGGCGTAGATAAGGTTGGATAGCCCATCTGGCGCAAGAGTCGTGCAGTCGCGTCTGACGAGGTTACCTCACGCCAGCCGGACTTTTTTCGCCGCACCTGTGGCAACCACAGAATGCCGCCCAAGGGCGCACTGGCAGCCGGCGGCATGTGCGGCCAGGGGCCGAGAAACG
>Ga0210016_1003976_pt1 | contig 12799 bp, 9 predicted proteins | sample CryGeyCG2014_300_FD_185454 | JGI IMG/M metagenome (GOLD analysis project Ga0210016, IMG submission 185454) | Groundwater microbial communities from aquifer - Crystal Geyser CG02_land_8/20/14_3.00 (SPAdes) (version 2) | ecosystem: Environmental > Aquatic > Deep subsurface > Groundwater | place... | reverse complement strand
CAACGGCGATAGACGGATACGTCATCATTGATTTGAGTTATAAAAACATGGTTATGTTCCTTCGTGAAATGATTCTCCGTATGAAAACGCAGAGCGAGGGTAACGTTGAGATAACGATATATAATAACGGTGTCGAATCAACTTCTTTTTATCTCGATATGACGGCGGCCAACGAAGGCGATTTATCAAGACGACATAGGTTCAACCTGAACGAAATCGGAGACCATTTATCTATTAAGATCAGAAATAATAGTAAGACACAATCCTTGTACCTTGAGGACATGGGTCTTTACTGTTACGCGCATGAGGAACAGTAGTGGGCAGAACGAACATAAAATCATCAATAGTTACACGCTCTAGATTCAGGAAACCATATATTAATAGTCAGGATTATCCTGATTATATGAGGATTGTTCCAGCGAAATATGTTTATATGAGCAACCCGGATTACCCGCATTCATTGTATAAAAAGCCTTACGCTGAATATAGTGAAGATTATCCAGCAATGGAATTGACATGGAATCAAGATCCTATTGTATTTGATTGGCGTCCTGATTGGGATTGGACACTGCCTGATTACGATATCCCAGACATTGAAGTCCCAGTACCAAGAACTTCGACCTTTCACGTTCCAGGAGATTATATTTTTTCAGTTAGGAACGGTGATATAGATTGGATATCATGCAGGGTTGCAAACGAGGGCTACAGGTGGGGTGCGCCACTAGCTGAGGAAGGCTATATGGTAGATTCTGGGTATATTGATGGTTCTTATATGATTACCAGAACCTACGCGATATATGACCTTGCTCCATATAGCGGGGTAATAACATCTGCACAATTACGATTTCATGCTGGCACTATTGGGAGTTTCGGAACGGTATGTGCATATTTAGCTTACGATTATTTAGGTGATCCTGGCAGCATATACGATTATGATGCTTTTCCAAGTTATCACCCAGCGGATCACGGCCCGTGGGGCATGACCAATGTAAATGGTCCTCATAACGGTCCTGGGACAGATGGAGAATATATTATCAACCTTAGCGACCTAGCGATTTCATATCTAAATCTTTACATAGGAGAGTTGCATAAAGTATATTTCGTTTTAAGATCATATACTTATGACGAGAAAAATGTTGAGCCTGACGGCACAGCAAATGAATATGTGGCTTTAGGTGGTTATAGTACAGCTATCGCAATAGCGTTGCGGATTACCGGAACACTTGAAGGTCCATTAATATTGTAAGGAGACACGACAATGGCAATAAGAAATGCACAGTTTATTCCTTATTATGATAAAATAGGCCCATACGTCGGGAAAACGTCATGGAATATCAAAATGCCGGAACTCAATATCCCAAAATGGGATACGGCTGTTCCAAAGATGGATCAGACTGCCATCTCCGGCTACAAGCAGCAGGCGGCGGCTACCGGAATAAGGGGATTGCGTAATGCTTTACGGGAAAGTATCACCCTCGGGCGTGGTGTGGACAGGGATAACCCCTACGCCGCACAACAGAGGGCTAAGTCTGCAATGTCCGGGTTTGGGTCTGGCCTTGGTAATGTTATGCAATCAGCTTCGACAGAGGCATTGAACCGATACCTGCCGGAATACCAAGCTCAGAACCAGGCGGCACAACAGGAGTACGGAGCGCGAGTACAGGGTGCGTTAAAAGAGGCTGAACTTGAGATGATGCCACAGGTTGAGCAGATGAAGGCTGAAATGGCTCCATACGCAAAATATCTTGGGGTAAAGGGGATGTCTTCGGCGGCACAAAGTTTAGCAGATCAATATAGAAAATACTATAAAAGTGCGATAGAACATCAGCCTAGAGGAATTAAAGCTTTTGTAGGCAGCACAACATCATTTAATCCGTATCAGTATCTAGGTTACGCATAGGAGGATTGTTATGGCTATCGGTATCGGTTGGGGAATGTTGAAGAAAAAGATTACAGAGGCTAGAGGCCCGGCGGCCTTAATTGCCCAAGATCGTGCGGAAACAAAAAAGAATTTACAGGGGGCCGGAATCGGGCTTGAACATCCGTAGTTTAACAAAGCGGTAGATAGCCTGACGATGTCGGATTATTATTATAATATGCTAAGGCCGAAGGGTGGAAAGTTGCCAAGGAATTTTCAATCGACAGGTAAAAGCTATAAAGGTCTTTTGACAAAGGCGGTGTAAAATGGGATACAGAACATTAACGGAATTTCCTGAAATTGCCAGAGCGTACAATGCTTACGGTGGTAATTTTGATAACCAGGAAAATATCCGTAAGGACATTATGGGTAACCTTGAGGTAAAGACGCACATGCAGCCTATCAAGCTCGGACACATGACAAACGCCGAGACTGCAAGGTTGCAGATGAATATTCTTGGCGTTTATCCTCCGATGTCGGGTAAAATGGAAGCGCAGGGGGTGTATAAAAGGCTATCCGAGACGCCTGGAATAGATAGAATGTCACCAAGTGATTTTGGTAAGGTAGTTAATGTTCTGCTCCCAAGAATAGGAGGGGCAGGGGGTGGGACGAGTCCTATGAAAGAAGATCAGTCTTGGGGGAAAAAATATTTGTCAAAGAAATATCCTCAAGTTGCGGATTTAATGTACCCAGGTCTTAAAAGACAAATGAAGCTTGCTGCAATGCACCATCGGGAAATAAGCCCTGCATTTAAAGCTAGAATGGGAATGGGAGAATAACAATGGCTAAATATAGCAGATTTCAAAATCAACAAAGAGCGTCTCAGGCTCAGGGGCTTCATCCGGGTATGGACTACGAAAATCTATTACAGCAGGCGCAAGAGCTTCAAAACAGGGCACAAGAGTTAAATAATCAGGCCGCAGAACTTCAACTGGAACAAGCCCGTGAAGCGGCACAGATGGTGGACTACGCTAATGAGCGAGATATTAGTCCTCAGTTGCGTCCTGAAAACATATCGGGCATCAGGAAATATCTGGCCGATACCAGAAAAGAAGGTGAGACTCCGTTCTTTACCAATGTTTTAAGCAATGTCGAGGCCAACCCGGATGCTTTCTATTTCGAAGAAGGTGGGCCTACGCAGAGGGCTAAGTACGCCAAGGGGAAGTTAGCTGAAGCGGCAGAGTTGGCAAAATTGAAAGCGACGGAGAGGAAAGGGAAGCAACCTATCCAACTCGGAGATCCGAAAACAGGCGGTGTTGTGTTGCTCGATCCTGATACCTATGAAGAAATAGGAAGCATTGAAAATGAACCTGTTACTCAAAAAAATGAGATGACTGGGGAAGTAAAGATTGTCGGCTATAAACCTGGGAAGTTTACAAGAAAAAAAGACTTCGCGTTACCTGACGACATAAAACGGCAGCTTTTAGGTGGTGGTGGAGGCCAAAGACTCCCGATAGACGACCTTGCCGTAGCTCACCAAATGGCAGCTCAGGCACAACCTCAAGCCCCTGTAGCACCACAGCAGTCAATGGGTTTAGGCAATATGATGACAGCACCTTTGAAACAGACGGGAAAATTCCTATACGATGCTTTGACAGCTCCACAACAGGAACAACAAACTCCTATATCTGCTCCGATACCAAGAGGCCGATATACGGAGGGACCGACCGAAGAAGATAGAGCCGCCGCTATGGGGGAAATGGGTGGTTTAGCTCGGAAATTAGGATTTTCGATGGATAACCCGTATTATCCTCCAAATCTTTCAAATAGCCTATATGAAACATCCGCAAGAGGTGGGCAGGGTATTTTGGATTTACTCGGATATTTAGCCAATCAACAGGGCGCAGCACGGAGAGAATATTTAGGGCAATGACATGAGCTATCTTGACCCATACCATTCTTTATATCCCGATTTTGATGATGAAGATATAGCTAAAAATCTTTATCGGTACAACCCGGAGTTTGAGCAGGCGGGGATTGACTTCGATACATTTGCGAATAGGATAGGGGCTAGAAAACCGTCTTTGCTGGTACAGCCAGAACCAGACGAAGATCAATTCTCGTTGATGAGTTTGCCAAGGGGCCTCGCCCGTGGTCTATACGGTACGGCGGCCACAATCCCCGGCCTTGCAGCGATGGGACTTGACGCCCTAGGTGCTGACGAGCTTGCCAAAGAATCAGCCGATGTTGCGGGGAGGCTGCTAAAAAAAGGCGAGGAATACAAACCGAAAACTGAATTTAAGGAAGCGTGGGAGCATCCAAGCGTTGCTGGAATAGCCGACCAAATTTTATTTCAGTTAGGGAACATAGCTCCTTCTATGGTGGTTGGTGGTGTCGGCGCAGGAATAGGCAAATCCCTTGTAACTAGGGGTGTCGGGAGCGGATTACTCAAGGGGATGATCGAGAAGCAAGCGGCTAAAGAAGTTGCAAAAGGGATCGCTAAAGAAGAGGCCCTTGCCATCGCCGCCGGAAAACTCGGAACTCGAATTGGAGTTGTTGCTTCAACGGCGCCGATGGAGGCCGTACCTAATTATTTAGATGATGTTGAGAAGCACGGCATTGATGATGCCAACCCGTTAAAAGCGGCGGTTACAGGCACGGTGGCGGGTTTTGTTGAGACTCTTGGCGGTAACATCCAAGTACTTGACAGGATACTCGGCAACAAGGCTGTTTCTGAATTTACGAAGGCTGCAACATCCGGGGCACTCGGTAAAGCTGGGCGCATAATTAAAGAGGCATTCAAAATAGGCGGTCCTGAAGCGTTTCAAGAACTGACTCAAGAAGGGCTGTCTATCGCAAACGAATTGTGGGCGGCGGCAGATCAGGAAGAACGGGAAAAGATTCTCAAAGACCCGAACCTGAAATACAGACTTGGGGAATCCGCTTTCGGTGGTCTTGTTGGAGGTCTTGTGCCGGGTGGTATCTCAGGGGCATTTACTAAAACTACCGAAGGAAAAACCAAGCGTGATGACGCTGTAAAAACCGTAATCGAAGGCGGCTTAGAGGATGATGCTGTAGATGAAGGGTTCAACAAAGCTCTTGAAAAGACTTTAAAAACTCCGGCAGAACGCCAAGTTGAAATTGAGCGTTTAATGCCGACTACGGTTGAGGATCGGTTTGGCGGTGTTCGACAAAACCTAAAAGACTTCGAGTTTACGCCGACCGATTATGATGCGCTACAGCAGGATATAAGAGCAAGGGACGCACAGGCAGGGATCGACCGTTTATCCGACCAGGATTTAGCTCAGGAGCAGGCTTACAAGGACATCGCACGGCAGGAGGAAGCGCAGAGGCAAGGGCTTAAAGAGGTATTGCCGCAGCCGACTACCTTTGAGCAGCCAATCGGAGAGGGGTACAGGGCAAAGCCTACGCCGCTTACGGCAGGTAGATTAGCGGAGATTGTGCAAGCCAAGAAGACGCCGAGGCCCGTGGAGATCGAAAAGCTAAATCGTCCACGTCAGAAAGCTGTTGACTCATTTGTCGAGCGGCTTGCTAAGGGTGAAGTAACTGAATCGCCAGAAGATTTACAGTTTTACGATAACAATAAGAAGGCGATAGAGACCAGGGTGCAGGAGGTGATTCGTGATACGCAAAAGCAAGCTGGGGTAGAGCGTGGTATCGGAGTCAGGAAAGAACCTCGGGGGGCCGTACAAGAACTTGGAAAAGGCGCAGGAGCGATTGAAACAGGTAGAGATGTTCAAGCACTTGAAAAAGAAAAAGAAACCGACATAGCAGAGTTGTTGAAAGAACCGAGAATCGAGGCTGCTGCCATGGAACCCTTGACGGTTGAGAAGGCTAAAGAACCGTGGGAGATGACGAAGAAAGAGTTTGTTGGAGAACAACCTCAGTCTTTAAGAGCATCAAACAAGAAAGACCAATTAAAATTAAATAAAGAATACGCCGGGAAATTAGAACAATACAAGAATAAAAGTGATATTTGGTATGACGAAATCAAACAAGCCCTCTCCGAAGGCAAACCCGTTTCCCCCGAAGTCCTGAAGGACTACCCGGAATTGGCGAAGCCTACAGCCCCTACTCCAACCGAGACCAAAAGCGTAGCGAATGGCGACATTATATCTGCCACTCCTTCAAGCGAACACGCAAAGGCATATAAATACATACCAATTAAAGGAACCGTCCAAAGTGTAATCAAAAACGATACTGGTAAAACAGGATACCACATCATAGATGAAAAAGGAAATGTCCACAGAGTATGGGCGGAAGACTACTCGGTTAATGTAGAGCAAAAAGCTGAACCAACAAAACCTACACCCGAAAAGCCAATTAAGAAAAAAACAGATATTCCAAGGCAGAAATCCGTTGTTGAAATAGCTGAAGAGATAGCGGCACAAGGAATTGACCCGCAAGCCTCTTATGGGTACTTTGTAAAGGCAAGGGGGTTAAAACCAGAGATAGACAACAAAGAATGGCTACCAATATACAGGCAGTCTTTAGAACTTGCGAAACTTGGAACAAAGGCTAAAGCCGAAGCCATACCGGCCCAAGCCGCTGAGCCGAAGCTGCCTGAAGGCGTAGATTTAAAGAAATATAAGGTAAAAGTTAATACCGCGAGAGGCATAACCGAGATGAGCGCAGATGAGGCCATAAACGCATACGACGAGGGTAAAACCGTGTACGATAAGCTACTAAACTGTCTGCGGAAATAACGATATATCAGAACGAGACTATTTCGTGGTTGCAATAACAAGATCGGGAATATTAAATCAATGGCAAAAGTCTCTATCTTAATACCAAGCCGTAACGAAATCTTTCTGCAAAAAACCGTTAGCGATTTAATTTCAAAAGCCGAAGGCGATATTGAGATAGTAGTTGTTCTTGATGGTTACTGGCCTACTCCGCCATTGAAAGAAGATAAAAGGTTGAAGATTATCCACCGTGGCGCTCCACGTGGCATGAGAAACGGGATAAACTCGGGCGTGGCTATCGCATCCGGGGAATATATTATGAAAACAGATGCCCATTGTATGTTTGATCAAGGGTATGATAAGAAGTTGATGGCTGACTGTGATAAAGATTGGGTGGTTATCCCAAGACGGTACAGTTTGGATGCAGAACTTTGGCAAGTTAAGGATAAGCCTCCGATAGATTATATGTATTTATCATATCCTGACGATCCTCAAGACTTTGGTGGGGCTGGTTATCATGGCAGGGAATGGCCTCAAAAAAACAGAGACGCAAACTTGAAGGATGTCCTGGTAGATGATCTGATGTCGTTTCAAGGTTCGTGCTGGTTTATGCGTAAAGATTATTTCCGCTATCTTGAATTGATGGATGAGGATAAATGGAAAGCGTTTTATCAGGAGGCTCAGGAGATAGGACTAAAGTGTTGGTTCTCCGGTGGCAGAGTTGTTATCAATAAAAAAACATGGTATGCGCACCTGCATAAGGGGAAACAATACGGCAGAGGGTACTTTCTGGATAAAAAATGTCTCACGCCTGCTGTTGAATATACAAATAAATTTGTAACAGATAATGATTGGCATAAGACAATTCACGACATACGATGGCTGGTAAAGCGTTTTTGGCCCGTACCTGGATGGCCTGGTGAGTATGGACGCTAAAACTTATTTCCATGAAATTGCTGTAAAATCAGAGCAGGTCTCTCCTATCAGGATTGCCGGTTTTAAACGGCACGATTTAATAAAACGGTTTGATATGGTTGGGTATAAAACTGGTGCTGAAATTGGGGTTGCAGAAGGGAAGTTCTCTGAAATAATGTGTAAAAAGATTCAGGGATTGAATCTTTATTGTATTGATCCGTGGGTGCAGATCAAAGATAATAAGCGCAGTATGGATATAGGACGTAATTTAGCCGAGCAACGATACAAAGAGGCAACCGAGCGGCTGAAAGGCTTTAAAACAGAATTGATACGCAAAACAAGCCTAGACGCCGTAAGTGCGTTTATCCCCGGACATTTTGACTTTGTTTACATCGACGGGGCACATAATTTCGATTATGTTATGACGGACATTATAGAGTGGTCAAAAAGGGTCCGGTCAGGAGGCATTGTTGCAGGGCACGATTACTTTCGCTTTCGGGATTCTGGTGTGATTCAAGCCGTTGATATATATACGCATATGCATAAGATACACGAATGGTTTGTAACAGATGAACGTACTCCTACATGGTTTTGGGTAAAGGAATGAGAGATTTATCCATCATCATTCCTGCCCGCAACGAAATGTTTGTTTCTCAAACAGTTGATAGTATCCTTCAGGCTGTAGAAGCCGATACTGAAATTATTGTCGCTCTTGACGGGCAATGGGCGGAACCGCCTATCAAACAGAACGACAGGATAACAGTTATCTATTTCCCTGAAATCGTCGGGCAAAGGGCGGCCTGTAACGCAGGAGCGTCTATATCAAGAGCTAAATATATTATGAAGGTCGATGCTCATTGCTCTTTCGATAAAGGATTTGACCGTAAGTTGATAGCCGATATGCAAGATGATTGGTGTGTAGTCCCGATTATGAAGAATCTCCATGCCTTTGATTGGGTATGCACCAGTTGCGGACATCGGAAGTATCAGGGGCCTACGCCAGAGAAGTGTGACAAGTGCAAAGGGAAAATGAATCGCGTATTGATTTGGGAAGGCAAGAAAAGCCCGCAGAGTACGGCATACGCTTTTGATACTCAACCAAAGTTTGAGTATTTCGGCGAGTTCAAGAAGCGCAAAGAGGGCCATGGCGATCTTACTGAAACCATGTCGCTGCAAGGTTCCTGTTTTATGGTTACTAGGGATATGTACCATCGGTTGAATCTATGTGATGAATCGCTCGGTACGTGGGGGTCGCAGGGTATAGAGGTTGCCTGTAAGATGTGGCTATCCGGTGGCAGGGTAGTTGTAAACCATAAGACCTGGTATGCTCATATGTTTCGTACACAGGGGGGCGATTTCGGATTTCCGTATCACTTGTCCGGCAAGCAGGTTGATTACGCCAAAAAGCAGGTGAGGGAACTTTTCTTCGGCAATGCGTGGGATAAGCAAGTGCATCCTATCCATTGGTTGATTGAAAAGTTCTGGCCCGTTCCCGGATGGACGCAGGCAGACCTTGATGCGCTCAAGGTTATCCCTTTTAAAGTGATTACAAAAGGATCATCTAAAGGGATTGTCTATTACACCGATAACAGACTTGCACCGGAGATTGACCACGCAGTGCGTAGGAAATTGGACAGGGCTGGATTGCCGATTGTGAGTGTATCCCTGCAACCGATGGACTGGCATGATAACATTCACCTGCCCCTTGAACGTGGATACTTAACCATGTTCAAACAGATATTAGCAGGGCTGGAAGTGATGGATACCGACATCGTGTTTCTTTGTGAGCATGACATACTGTATCATCCGAGTCACTTTGAGTTTGTGCCTCCAAGATCGGATCTGTTCTATTACAACACGAATGTCTGGAAGGTGGACTCCAAGACCGGACACGCCTTGTACTACGATTGTCAACAGACTTCGGGGCTGTGCGCTAATAGAGACCTGTTGCTCAGACACTACAGAAAGCGGGTTGAGATTGTTGAGCGTATTGGGTTCTCAAGACGTATGGGATTTGAGCCAGGAACACATGGCAGGAAAGATCGGGTTGATGATTACAAGGCTGAAAATTGGCAATCAGAATACCCGAACATCGACATCAGGCATGACCATAATTTAACCCCTACCCGATGGCGAAAAGATCAGTTTAGAAATCAGCGTTATTGTCACGGATGGATCGAAAGTGATATAGTTCCGGGATGGGGAACGACAAAGGGACGGTTTACCGAAATACTGAGCGGAGCAAATAAATAATGGCATCCTTAGCTGATTGTCTGGAACTTTATAAGGAAAAGCTGCTGGAAAAAGATTTTGAAAGCCTGCTTGCTATGGCAGACAGCGGTAAGCATGAGGCTCATGTTTCGGCTGTAGAGGCATTGAAGTCGAGAGACAGGGCAGATATTGTAAAACAGGTGAAAGAACAGGCCGATAAGGAGCCGAAAGAGGCCGTTGAAAAAACCACTCCTGAAAAAGTTAAATACGGCTGGGCTTGGGTGAAGGATCAGCAACGGCCTATTACAGAAGCACGACTTATAAAGAAGGGTAAAAAACAGGGTCAGTACGAAATCCGAGTCGGGAAAGCGGGAACAAAGTTCGTTGTCCCTGCAAAGAACATTATCGAAATGCCAGGTGAAGCGAAGGTTGAAGCAGAAAAAGAATCTAAAGCAGCCGAGACCACATATTACGTTAACGATTACGTCAAATTTAAAAATACGGGTGGACAAGAATTTTATGGAGATATCACAAAGGTATTTGAAAACACAATAGATATCCAAGCCGACGGAGCTACAAGTTCAGTTGAAATACCAAAGGAACGGATTATAAGTCTTGAAAAGGGTGGTAGGTACAGAGAACGTGCAGAGCGTGATAAAATCCGTAACGAAGCCGAGAAGCCGAGTAAGAAGGCTGAGGTGATTGAGAAGATCAGGAAGGTAAAAAAGACCGAAAAAACCGAAGCTGAAGCTGCCGAAGGAGCCAAACCCGTCATAGTAATGAATCAGTCCGTGTATCATGGTACACCCCATGTATGGCCGCCAGAGCCTGGGTTCCCGCATGGTAGGCCGAGGTTAGATAAGATAGGGACTGGTGAAGGCGCGACGGCGTATGGGTGGGGATGGTATGGGGCAGAAGCGGAACAAATAGCAAATTGGTATTTTCAATCATTTAGTACAACTATCCCCGGAGCGCCTACCGGAAGAAGCCGGCACATGGTTAAAGGTCAAGAAATCCCCCCAGGCCGTGTGGGACATCTTGCGCTTGATACTGGTTTAGATATTGACAATTTGCTTAGTTATATAAAATACGGAAGCACCGAGCTTGCGGACATTGTTAAAAATCAAATCGAAAATAGGATTGCTAAGTTTAAGGAATACCCTCATCCCGGCATTGCTGGCGAAGATATGCAAGCTCTTGTTGTTTTTTACGAGAAGTACGTAAAAACCGCAACAGTAGAAGACATTACTGAAAAACCGCAAGGTTCTCTTTATAAACTTGACATCCCCGACGACGTAATGCCGAAGCTGTTAGATTGGGATAAACCTGTCCCTGTGGCGATGCTCAACAGGATAAAATTGGAAGCCGCAAAAAAATGGTCAAACGACTTACAGAATGCTTTTAATTTAAGAATGGCTAATAACGATATTGCAAATGGTGGTAGGGGTTTTGTTGGAGAAAATGTGTATCGAGCTATTCAAAACACACTTGGGTCTGACCATGCAGCGTCACACTTCCTTGCTGATGCAGGCATCCCCGGCAACAAGTACCTTGACGCCATGAGCCGTGACAAGGGCGAAGGTTCATACAACTATGTTATCTGGGATCAGAAAGTTCTTGACCGCATAGCCTTGCTTGAGCGCAATGGAGAAAAGTTGGACGCTATCCGAGAAATTCAGGAGCAGAGAGACAAAACTATCACTCAAGAAGGCAAACAGATCGTCAAATCTCTTTCCGATTTAAACCTACGCTTTAAGAACGCCAGAGTTGACACGCTTCTTGACGGGTTATCATATCAGATAACTCTCCCAAATAAAGAATCGTTCAGGCTTGATTTCGGAGACGAGCTTGAAGCGTCACCTGATGTTCTGGCTAAATACGGGCAGACCGAATTAAAGCCTGGGCAAAAGGTTTACGGCAGGTTTATCACTTACAGCGATGGTAAAAAGATTGTCCAGCTAAGCAAGTACGCTACGCAGAATACCTACGACCATGAGCTACAACACTTCCTTGAAAGCATTAAAGCGTTCAACCCGGTTGAACTAGCGATAATGAATAAGAGGGCCGTAGCCTCTAATTATAAAGCCGATTCAGAAGGTAGAGCGCAGGCCATAGCCGATGCTATGACCAAACGGGATAACGCTCAGGGTATCCAGAGAATCATTGATAAGATTAAGGATTTCATCGATGCCATAGTCAATAAGATCGGGATTAGAACTTTCAGGGGAATACATAGGGAATTTGAGAGCGGGAAACTGTTTGAGAGAGAGGTTGGGAAGGTCACGGCGGGTTACGGAACCAAGTACGCTTTCGGTGGTAAGAAGGAGAGGGAAGAAAATGCTCAGGTGCGTCCATACACAGCACGCGATATATTGCGTGGAAGAGGACCAGTTGAAATTCTTCAAAAACGCCTTAGAAAAGACTTTGGAGAAAAAGGAAAAGACCTCGAAATCGAAAGAGTCAAAAACCTCTCAGAGAATCAACAAGCTGTACAGAAGGTTGCTAAAACCTTCAACCTCAAAGTTATTTTCGTAAAAGCCATAAAAGGGTTTTTACCTCCTAACGGGGTATCCTTACCTGAAATTTCAGATACGGTATTTATCAATGTTGATTCTAAAGCACCTATGTTGACCGTGTTAGGGCACGAAACACTACATACCCTTAAAAATAAACATCCAGAATTATACGACTTTCTCGCTTCTTCCCTTGCGGATGACGTAAAGAACTTCGATGAATACGCCAAGGCGTTAGCTGTATCGTATCAGAAACAAGGGGTTCAACGCCAAATCCCTATTAAAACGGCGATAGAAGAATTTTTCGCTAGCTTCGCAGGAGATCAATTTACCAACACGTCTTTTTGGGATTCAATGAATCAAAAGAACCCGACCTTCACACAAAAGATTATCGGGATTGTAAAACGATTGATTAACAGGGCCATGATAGTAGCCAGGCTTTTTAAAAGTGAGACCCACTTTAAAGATTTAAAGAAAGCTCAGGATGTTTTATCTGATGTCATGGCTGAATACCAAAAGAGAGAGGGAGGCAAGCCCCAAGATGCACTGATTAACAAGGGCGCTGAAGGTGTAAACCAGTTTGCTCAGGATGTGAA
>Ga0210016_1003974_pt1 | contig 12800 bp, 17 predicted proteins | sample CryGeyCG2014_300_FD_185454 | JGI IMG/M metagenome (GOLD analysis project Ga0210016, IMG submission 185454) | Groundwater microbial communities from aquifer - Crystal Geyser CG02_land_8/20/14_3.00 (SPAdes) (version 2) | ecosystem: Environmental > Aquatic > Deep subsurface > Groundwater | place... | reverse complement strand
ACTCGCCAGGCATCCCAGAAAAGGCCAAAGTCAACGGCCTCAATTTTCCCTTCTTCTAAATTAGCCACACCGCGGATAATAACGGTCTGCGGATTTTTCATTCCCTGCTGATAGCCAAAATAAAAAGCTCCGGCAACGAGGGCAATTATTACAACAACCAAAACTCCAATCGCAAAAAATCTGCTTTTAAAAATTTTGTTCATTAATAACTATTTTACAAGAAAATTATAAAAATTACAAGAAAATAAAAAAGCGGCTTTTGTCTTTTATGACGGGCGCCGCCTAGACCCTTTTGTTCAGCTCGCTTTCTTGCGAGCCAAAAATTCTCTACCTTTACCAATGTCCGTATTGATCGGTACGTTTTGTGCGCAAAGCGGACAATCTGCTTCGTCCCAGGCGTCGAGCTTCACGTTAATGAGAGCAAAAAGTTTCGGTGGATCTGCCACATCCTGTGGTGTAATTCCTCCACGATTACAGAGAACGCCTAGGCCAATGATGTTGCCGCCTAGAGCGCGAGTTGCTTCCACGACTTTCTTCGCCGAACCACCGGTAGTGAGCACATCCTCCACAACTAAGACGTTTTTTCCAGCCACGATTTTATCGTAACCTCGTTTGATAACGAAGGCATCGCCGTTCTCCACCTTCTCGGCATAAACGCCGAATATTTCGCGATCAATGATTTTCGAAAGATGATATGCCGTCCACTGCGAGAGGATGACGCCACCGATAGCTGGAGCAATAACAACATCTACACTTCGATTACTACTTTCACCTTCTTCTAACCACCTAAGTGCCATCTCACGGCACAAATTAGAAGTTTCCATGGGATGCACATAAAGCGCATCCTTATTGACATAGGCCGTGCCGTGCTTACCGGAGGTGTAGACGATATGACTGCCTGTGATTACCGCACCGACTTTGCCAAGAATCTGTAATACTTTCTGTTCGTTCATGGTTTCCCTCCCTTCTACAGAACTATTGCGATTTCTTCTGTAATCTTTTTCACTGCGTCGACAGGTGTGCCGATTTCCGCTGGGGGCTTCGTGATTGGGCGACCAATAACCAGAGCCGTTGCGCCGGCCTTAATTGCTTCCGCCGGAGTCATAATTCGTTTCTGGTCGCCAGTAGCCGCCCATTCAGGACGAACGCCGGGCGTGATAACCAGAAATTCGGGCTGACAGTAGTTACGTATCGCCTCGATTTCTTTAGGCGAAGCAATAACGCCGTCTAAGCCACACTCCTGAGTAAGCCATGCTAAGTGCTGAACGACAAATCTCTCAATTCGCTCGTGCTTAACTCTTGCCAGCACTTCGGGGTCGGCTATATTCAGCTCATCGTAAATTCCCAACTCTACTAAATCTTTGTAGTCAAGACTGGTAAGAAGCGTTACGCCAAGGATAAGCGGTCGCGGGCCGTCCTTGCAGATTTCATCTACGGCTTGCTTTGCCGCCTTCATCATTGCTGAACCACCCAAACAATGGACATTAAACATTTTCACGCCCATCTTGGTAACTACCCGGGCTACGCCGGCGACGGTATTAGGAATATCGTTGAATTTCCCGTCGTAGAAAACCTGCCCACCCCATTCGTGAATAGCGTTAACTACGTTTGGCGCCCCTTCAGAGGTTAAAAGCTCCAATCCGACCTTAAAACATCCAACATAGGGCGATAGTTGCTTAATCAATGCTTTCGCTTTATCAAGCGAATCAACATCCAAAGCTACTATAATTCTGTCTTTCGTTTCCATTTCTTACCTCCTTTGCTTCTAATTGGTTTTCTGTTTCGTTTAGTTTCTTAAACCACTTTTTCAAGACTTTTTTCGCTAAATTCTTACTACCTCCTTTCTTTTCATATCTCGACGAACAAATAATGTTGGCCGCCAAGGATAACGCAGGAAAATTGAACCGAAACTGATGGCTTTAGCTCCGAGACACCGGAGTTTTTGAATATCCTCAAATTCCCAAACACTGGGGCCAATGACCGGAACCGAACTCATTCTTGTCAACTTGGAAACTAAATTCCATGTGTAGGGTTGGGCTAGTTTGCCAGAAACACCTCCTCCTCCAAAATGTTCAAGAGGACTAGGTTGATTTGGAAAAACAACGCGCCAAGGAACGCTGTTAATAGAGAATGCTTCCACAATCTCGCTTACCCCTGTAACGATTTTCTCGACATCATGCACCACAGAAAGCTTCAGGATAATTGGGAAACGGCTTTCTGACTTCGCCACCTGAGAACCTTCCACGATTTTTGCAGCATTTGTCAAAAGGTCATCATTAGTATTAGGACACGAAGCGTTAATCTCAAGTCCTACCAAATCGAAGTCGTTCAGCATTCTAACCATCTCTGCCAGTTCATAGGGTTCGCCAAGTATTGAGCCTACAAGCGGAATTTTTTTGGAATCAACTTTGGGCCCAACTTCACGGCACCACCATTCTATGCCGGGGTTAGTTAAACCCACGGCATTGACCACTCCTCCCGGAAGCAACCTTACGCACCGGAAAGGATTGTACCAACGGTGATTTCCCTGCCGTGGCTGCCGCGTCAAGGTTTTAATAACAACCGTAAAAAGGGCGGGGTTAAGAAGACCGACCAACTTTAACGGTTTTTCCCACGGCCACCCTTCGCCGTCAAAGGCGAGAGCGCCACTGGCAACCATGTACTCAAAAGAATGATTATTGGACAAAGTTATTATGTTCCACCACCTCCTTTCTGAAAATCTTTTAATTTATTTCTTATAAAGTTTTCAATGTACTTAGGGGGTAATATAACACTATTTATGGTTAAACGTCAAGGTTGATAAAATTTCGTATTCAGCGCCGGTTCGTTTAAGATGCGATTCCATTAAATCCAATGATTGAGCTTGAAAGCTCAACGCTGATTTGCGCTGATGAATACGCTGATTCACGCTGACTATATCCGCGTTTATCTGCGTTGGCGAGAACCTCGCCAAAGTCAGATGGGTATTATATTCCCGATTATCTCTTTGAAATCGCACGCCGTTTTTTACAAGTTCATCTTCTAGTTTGGTTTTTATTGCTCCCAGAATTTTTGAGGTTTCTTTTGAGCCAACCAACCAAATCATCCTTGCTGGCCGATTGGCTGGGGCCAAGATTATTTTTTCAAATTCAACAAGAATTGGTCTCTTTAATGAGACCAAACTCTGCGTCGTTATTTTAACCGATTCTAAAATATTCGGAATTTTTTCATCCGGCTGATAGCCCAAAAAGGAAATGGTTAAATGCCAGTTTTCTTTAGGCAGAATAGGCAAATTATTTATAATCTCCTCAATCGCCTCCTTAATATTTTGGGGTAAATTTATTGCGATAAAAAGCCGCTTCATATATAATAAAAAGTTAAATGAGTATTTTATATATTGTAGCAACGCCTATCGGCAATCTCAAGGATATAACTTTTAGGGCAATAGAGACCTTAAAAGAGGTTGATTTAATTCTTTGCGAAGACACCCGTCAGACCATAAAATTATTGAATCATTACGGCATTTCAAAGCCCTTGGTCAGTTATTTTCAGCACAGCAAAATTTCCAAAATAAATTATATTCTTGAACAGTTAAAACAGGGCAGAAAATTGGCCTTGGTGACTGATGCCGGTACCCCAGGAATTTCTGACCCGGGTGGAAAATTGATAGAAATCATCCTCACTAATCTAGCCTCTTGTACTATTGTGCCGATTCCTGGCCCGACTGCCTTAATTGCGGCTTTAAGTGTTTCCGGTTTCCCGACTGACAAATTTATTTTTATGGGTTTTTCACCAGCTAAAAAAGGCCGGGAAAAATTTTTCAAAAAAGTTTTGGAATCAGAATATTCGGTGGTGTTCTACGAATCAGTTCATCGGATTTTAAAAACTTTAGGGCAGCTAAATAATCTTCTCAAAACTCAAAACTCATTACTCAAAACTAAAATTGTGGTTTGTCGTGAATTAACCAAAAAATTTGAAACAATTTATCGGGGAGATATTGATGAAATAATCAGCCAACTGAACGGCGATAAAAATAATTTAAAAGGAGAATTTGTAGTGGTTATAAATTCAAAATAATTGAATAAAATGGATACCTCGAATTTTAAAATAAAAAAAACAAGAATTTTTACCAAAGAACAGGAACTAGCGGACAGAATTTTCTCTTATTTCGGAAAAAAGATAAAATTCCCCATAATTATGAGTTTCATAAAAACAAAGGGATATGAAGCAATTTATCAAATCTGGAACGAAATCAGGCATTCAAAACCGAAAAACAAGGAGGCACTTTTTCTTTGGAAAGTAAAAAGCGAGCGAATCGTTTATTATAAACAAAATGGAAAACAAAATTCTAAAAATCATCACAATTGAAAATAAGCAGGACGCGAAATTTTTGCGAAAAAAAACCGCTGATTTTGACCCCGCCCTTCTAAAAGATAAAAAAAAGGCGGGGGAGATTACCGAACTGATAAAACAAATGCGCAAAATAATGACTGGGGCGATAGGTGTTGGGTTGAGCGCCAATCAGTTGGGTCTGAATTTGCGGCTGTTTGTCGCCCAAATTTCAGATGAACCGTTAAAACGGGATAAAAATAATAAAATAATTCTACCGCCGCCGGAGAAGATGAAATTCTATGCAATCTTCAATCCGGAAATAAAAAAATTCTCAAAAGAAAAAACAGTGATGGAAGAAGGTTGTTTAAGCGTGCCGGGAATTTACGGCGACGTTGAACGGCCGGAAAAAATCATTCTGGTTGGTCAGGACCGATACGGTAAAAAAGTAAAAATCAAGGCCTGGGGATTGTTGGCCAAGGTTTTTCAACATGAGGTCGACCATTTAAACGGGATACTTTTTATTGATAAGGCAAAAAATATCCAAAAAATAGAAGCAAAAAAGTCCCCGCCCATATCCCGAATATAATGAGGTTAAAGGGCGCGATCCCGTACTTCCGCGAAACAAGACTTGAATTAAAACACATCTTGTTTCGAGATATAGGCGGGATCCTCGCCAACTTCTCGCTCATTTCATTTGCGGAAGTTGCGGGATAAAATTTAAAAAATTTATGAACATTGCAATTTTAGGATTAGGGGCGGTTGGCTCGGTGATTGTCCGACTTTGTCAGAAAGATAAACAAATTAGAAAAATTATTTGTCTGACGAGAAATAACAAGAAAGCCAAAATTTTCCTGTCCGAAGGACTTAAAAAAGTCGTCTTAAAAGAAATTGACGTTTTAAAGGAAAAAAGTCGGTTTATCAGGGAAATTTCAAAAGCGGATTTGGTGGTTAACGCCGCTTCTTCGCGGATAAATTTACAAGTTTTGGAAGCTGCTTGGAAAGCCAACGTTAATTATTTGGACCTTGCCTCTCAACATCTTCGCACCCCTTCTTCAATTGAACAGTTTGAATTTGATAATGAGTTTAAAAGAAAAGGATTGAGAGGTTTGATTTGCGCTGGCATTGCGCCGGGGATTTCTAATTTACTGGTTCGGAAAATGGCTGATGACTTTGATTCAATTAATAATGTTAAAATCAGATTGGCGGAAAATATGGTTTCTCAGGACATTATTTCTTCTTGGTCGCCAGAATTAGCCATTGAAGAACTTTCGGAAAAAGTGCCGGTTTACAAAAACGGTCGTTTTATTTTGAAAAATCCTTTTTCCGATGAAGAAATTTATGATTATCCCCTGCCCTTCGGCAAAATGCCAGCTACTTTAATCTGCCAAGACGAGCAATTAACTGTTCCCCATTTTATAAAAATTAAAAATATGGACGTAAAATCCGGTGGCAATGACATTGAATTGATGAAGTTGTTTTATCACTTGGGACTTTTCTTTGAAAAACCGATGACTTTAAAAGGATTAAAAACCAAACCCAAAGATTTATTAAGAAAAATTATTCCGCCGACGCCCTCGCCCCAGGAAATGGCAAATATACTTAAAAAAGGCCGCATTCAGGAAGCGCGGTTCGGTATTGTTGTTGAAATTCACGGCAAAAAGAACGGCCACGCAAAAAAGATAAAAAACTGGCTGATTTCTCCTTCTATATTTAAAATTAACCAATTGATGCCCGGCGTCACCTATATTTCCTATCCGGCCGGCCTAGCGGCTTATCTTTTTATCAAAAATTTCAAGAAATTTAAATTTAAGGGCATTGTTTCGCCGGAGGCGTTGGGGGTTCGAGAGGTGTTGCAGATATTAAAAGATTTTAAAAAATTGGGTCACTTTCAGTCCGGCCAAATACAAATAAAATGAAAAATAATCTCAAAATCATTTTTCTGGGCAATCCGGATTTTGCCCTACCGGCGCTGGAAGCCCTTGTAAAAGAAAAATATCAGATAGTCGGAGTGGTTACCGCTCCTGACAAACCAACTGGCCGGAAGCAGATTTTAACTCCCCCGCCGGTGAAAGTATTGGCGCAAAAACACGGATTAGCTATTTATCAGCCAAAAGACAAAACCGAACTTTTGGAAATTATAAAAAAACTTCAGCCGGATTTGGCAGTTGTGACGGCTTTTGGGATGATTTTTCCGAAAGAAGTTTTAAATATTCCCAAATATGGGTTTATCAATGTCCATCCTTCCCTGCTCCCCCGTTGGCGCGGACCAACGCCGATTCAAACCGCGATTTTAAATGGCGATGAAGAAACCGGCGTCAGTTTGTTTTTGTTAGATGAAGAAATGGACCATGGACCAATTCTCGCAAAGCGAGAATTGGAATTTCCAATTTCCAATTTCCAATTTCCAATTTTATCTCAAAAATTAGCCGAATTGGGAGCGGATTTACTGATTGAAACTTTGCCGAAATATATTAATGGCGAAATAAAACCCCAAGCGCAGGATGAATCCCAAGCCACTTATACGAAAAAATTTTCCACCCAAGACGCCTATATTGAACCAAAAGATTTGGAAATAGCGCAAGAAAAAGGCGGAGATAAAGCTATTGAAATTGAAAGAAAAATCCGGGCTCTTAATCCCGAGCCGGGAACATTTACCCTGAGCTTGTCGAAGGGTGGACTTAAACGGACAAAACTTTTGGAAGCAAAAATAATTGACGGACGGCTAAAAATCACTAAAATTCAGGTAGAAGGTGGAAAACCTCAAAATACTTGCGGGGTGGAGTAATTGGTAGTCTCGTCGGGCTCTGAACCCGAAGATCCAGGTTCGACCCCTGGCCCCGCAGCCAGTCATCGGGGTTCGCCTGCCCCGCTGGGGAATCCAAGGCAGGCAGCCATGCGTGGGAGAGTCGAATTAAATAAAATGATATGAAAAAGTTTTTTAATATAATATTTGCCATTATTTGCTACCTTGTTGCTGGCGCGGTAGTGATAATTTTATATTCCATCTTTGGTTCATCTGTATCCACGGGCTTGCGGTGGTTTTTCTGGATAATCTTTATTGGGGGTCTTTGGTTAGTAGCTTGGATTGTAGCTCGAAGGAGAGGTAAATCGCTATCTGATATTTGGAATGAAAAAAAATAGGCTTTTCGAATCTAAGCCGACGACAAGGAATTTTCCTGGTGTAATAATATATTAATATGCAACGCCTTACCCCAAGAAGGTTAAAAATGATTCATCTATTCAGGCGAGGAAAAACATTGGAGGAGATTGGCTTAGAGTTTGGAATTTCCCGTCAACGGGTACATCAGCTCCTGAAAAACTATATGCCTTTAGCTGGATTCACTCATAAAAGAGAAGACTCGGGATTTCTTCCAGCCAGAGGTAATTGTTATGTTTATTTTGTGGAACTATGGTACGACACTAAGAAGGGGGCAAAACATCACATTTATGTGGGCCAAACATGTAATCTAAAAGGTAGATGGGAGCACTATATTAACTTGGCAAAAACGAAGGGAGCCGTCCCGAAATTGAGAGATCGGAATGCAAAAATGCGACTCGCCTATATAGAGCCGGTCCAAAACAGGGGTGAAGCTCTGATACTTGAAAGGAAGTATAAGAATCTAAGTATGGAGGAAAAGTTAAAACTTATAGAGAAATTTTCTGTGTCTAATCCAACTTCAAAAATTAAATAAATTTATCACTTAGTTAGTTTTATAGAAAGACCGAGGTATATAATTTATTTAATATAAATTTTAAAAATGGCTACAGTAGAAGAACTTCAAGAACAAATAAACGCGCTACTAAAACAGATACAGTCTTTACAGGAGGCATTGGCTGAAGTAGATAAAGATAAAAATATTAAAGAAGGGGTAAATAATCTAAAGAAACAACCCAGTGATAGTGATAAATTAGAGATGCGCATTGTCCCCGATTCGTCTTGGTTAATTGCAATCCTTGATGAAAAAGATACTCATCATATACCAGCCGCTTCTTCTCTAGGAGCTATTTTTCCTTACAAACCAGTTTTTTATATTCCAGCACTTGTTTATCTTGAAACAATATCTCGCTTAATAAGAGTAAATAAAATTCCTGTTAAGAAATGTGAGAATAAAATTGAAAGATTCCTTACAAAAATCAACTACAAACATAGTCAATCTCTAGAAATTTCAGAAATATTAAAAAAGTATAAAACTTTTTCACGAGTCAAGATATCGAAATTGCATCCGCTTGATTTTTATATCGCTACAGAAGGAGTCTTCCTTGGTGCTAAAATATTAACTTGCGATGTTAAAATGTACTATTACGTTAAGAAATATTATAAAAACATTTACTTTTTGACAGATAAGGTGAAAGAAAAGGGTAGCGATCTTGCAAACTTAATAAAAAATATACAAATCAGCAAGTAAGCCGATCAATTTTCTCTTTACTAAAGGTTAAAGCCGGCTGAGATGGGTTAGAAATTGAATGAAGTTAACCCCGTACCAAATAATGACCGAATTAATCTCTTATCAAAATCAATATCAAAAGGAACTTGAAGCGAAGGTGCTTAGTTAGTCCCCTATCTTACTTATCCACAGCCCCCTCTTGACAAGTTTATAAAATGGGCTTATTATTTTAGATAATATGATCACTGCTCCTGCCTTCGGGCAAGGGCAGTTTTTATTTTTATACTAAAAGATTACAATTATAATATGGCTAAAGAAAGAGTTTGCGTATATATTGATGGAAGTAATTTTTATCATTACTTAAGAGACAGAGAGGTTTCTTTTCCAGCTGGTATAAAATTTAATTTCAAAACCTTTGTGGATTTTCTTGTAGGTTCTCGGGAATTGGTTTCCAAAAGATATTATACCGGTATTTTTAGAAATATTGATGGGAGTGCTAAAAGCGCGGAATTGGTGAAGGGTCAGCAAAAATTCCTTTCTCAACTACAAAAAGATAGTTTTGACATTAAACGCGGAAGAATTCTCTATGACAGCAGCAGACCGAGAGAAAAAGGAACGGACGTTAAAATTGCCACTGATTTGATTATTGGAGCGATTGATAATTATTATGACACGGCAATTTTGGTAAGCTCGGATACCGACTTAATTCCAGCACTTAAATACGTAAGATATAAGAAGAAAAAAATTGAATATATTGGATTTTCGCATGCGCCCTCATTTGGCACTCAGAAAAATGTTGACTTTTCAATATTGCTGCTGCCCTCTGATATAATGCGATTTAAGGGTTAGCTTCAGAAACCCCCGCGCCTCAGTTAGTCCCCTGTTTTAAGCCTAAAAATCCTTTATAATTATTGACAGTTGCAATTAATTGTTTATCTATGGTATTATATCAATAATGAATACCATCACTATCCCTAAAAAATTGGCGGGGAAAGATGACCTTGTCGTAATTCCCCGCAAAGAATACGAGGCCTTGTTAGTGTTTAAAAAGTTCAAAGAATTTACTCCCACACTGGCGCAGAAAAAAGCGCTTCTCAAAGCAGAAAGCAATTTCCGAAAAGGCAGAACTCTCTCCTATTATGAACTTGTCAAAAAACTGGGATTTACGCGTTGACCCCGCTGTTTTTAAAGTTCTCAAAAGAATGCCTCAGCGAGACGCCGAGGTTATTCTTAAAATAATTAAGATTCTTCCCCTTAATCCTTTCTTCGGCGATATCCAGAAAATGAAGGGTGAGGATAATGTCTGGCGGCGCCGAATCGGCTCCTACAGAATTTTCTATAAAATTAAGACCAGTGAAAAAACAATTCTTGTTTTCTGTTTGGAACGGAGAAGTTCTAGAACATATTAACAAAATTACCCCGACCCCCGCGGCAAAGACCATGGCGATGTGAACTATTTTGTAAAGAATAAGGAGACCCGAGGTAGGTCTCCTATTATATATGTTGATGGGGTTAGTGGCGTTACCATCTTCAATCTTCAGTTGGTGCCAATTCCTGGGCAAACTACTTTATATATGGGTCCCAGCAAGGACTGAAAAATTGAAGAAGGCTCGAGAATTATCTTTTAAACAAAGATAGAAATAAGGAGAAATAAGATAATATGAAAAGATAATTTTCGATTTAAAACACTGGTACTGCCGCAACCCCAGTTTCTTTTCAAAGAGCTTTTGAAACGGTCCTTTTTTCTCGGATCCCGAGCCTGTTTCCATCCAGAGGAGTCCTCTTAGTGGAAATCAGGAAAGACTATTTCAGGAAAGAATTCCTTCTTTATTCTTTCCGTCTAAATTATAGCAGATTATTTTATATTTGTCAATGGTTCGGCGGGGCTCAGTTAGGTCCCCTACCTTATTGACAGAATTATTTTTATATGCTATGATTAAAGCTCTTCCAAATAAGAAGAGTTTTTTTGGACATAAAAAATTTCATAAGGAAAAGGAGGTAAAGAATATGATATGCGAACTTTGTGGTAAAGATATTGGTGATACTATCGTGCTTTTGCCGCTAAAAAGAACTAATGGCGCTCTTAGTACTATGGCCTGTTTAAATTGCGCGGAAAATTCTTCGGCTTATTGTAAAAAGCACAACCGACCGCATTTGGGATTCATGGATGACAATAGCACGGCTTGTATATTTTGCATCGAGGAGTTGGTGGCCGAAAAAGAAAACGAGGAAGTGCTTATATTTGACAAAATCTTTTTAGCAATTCCTCAAGAAGAGAAAAAGCGCTTATTGGACTGGGCCACCGCTGTCGCTCGCATCAAACAGGAGCGTGAGGCGACTTCCGTCTTAAGAGCCGTGGTCACCAAAGCGTTGCGGCTTAAAAGGACGGTTGAAGAGACTGTGGCTCAAGTTGTTATACAAAAATCAATTGAATCAATTCTGTCAGAATGGGTTTTTTGAAAGGAGGTGAAATATTGTGTGGGGGACTATAATAGTAATTGCACTGTTGGTTACTTCCGGCGTCTACTGGTTTTTCGTTATCCGTCGCATGAATCGCAAAACCGAAGCTATGAGGCAGGCCGCTTGTATTATAACGGATCTACCTCTAAATACCTCAATGAAGGAGTTTAAACGGATGCACAAGGAGATGAACAAGGACAAGTAAACTTCGAAGCTTGGAGAAAGCTTAATTTCTCCCGTAAGATCCCCTCTCTGGCGATTACCAGAGTAGCGTCAAGGGATTTTTTTATTTTTCGCCAAAAAGGCGATTTTTTGCTTGCCCTGAGTTTGGCGAAGGGGTAAAATAGAGATATGAATAAAGTAATTTGGATTTTAGTCAATTGTAATAGTTTAAAAGAGGCCAGATTAATCGGCAAAGAAATATTGAAAAAGCGACTGGCTTCTTGTTTTGATATTATCCCCCGCCTTCTCGCTTCTTATTATTGGCCGCCGGAAAGCGGAAAAATTGAAACAAGTAAAGGCGCCACTTTGATTCTTGAAACCTTTAAAAATAAGTATAATTCTGCGGTCAAAGAAATAAAAAAACTTCACAGCGACAAACTTCCTTTTATTGGATTTATTGAAATAAAAGGCATAAGCAAAGATTATATTAATTGGATGAAGGGAGAATTAAAATAAATTCGGTTTATGAAAATCCTCTCTTGGAATGTAAACGGCCTGCGGTCGGTTTATAAAAAGAATTTTTCTGAATGGCTGGATAGAATCAGGGCTGATATTGTTTGTCTTCAGGAAATAAAAACCCAAGAGGAGAGTGACCAGCAAAGCCTATTTACTCCCCTCGCCTATCAATTTTACGCCAACTATGCCATTAAAAAAGGTTATAGCGGAGTGGCTGTATTCAGTAAAAATAAATCATTAAAAATAGAAAAGAATCTTGGATTAGAGAGATTTGATAACGAAGGACGGTTGCTTTATTTGGAATATCCCGATTTTACTCTTATCAATTTATATCTGCCTCATGGCGGCAGGCAAAAAGAAAATCTGGGATATAAACTGGAGGTTTATAAATGCCTTTTAAATTATCTCAGAAAAATTAAAAACAAAAACGTAATTCTTAGCGGCGACTTTAATGTGGCTCATCAAGAAATTGATTTAGCCAGGCCGAAACAAAATCAAAACAATACGATGTTCACCCTAGAAGAAAGAAAGCAGATAGACGCCATAATAAAATTAGGATTTGTTGATACCTTCAGAAAATTTCATTCCGATGGCGGACATTATACTTGGTGGCCATATATGGCCAATGCCCGGCAAAGAAATCTCGGCTGGCGAATTGATTATATTTTCGTTTCCAAAAACCTCACCTCCAAATTGAAAGACGCTTTTATTCTTAAAGACATTGCTGGCTCTGATCACTGCCCGATAGGAATAGAAATCTAACAAAAAACCGGCAAGTCATAAGCCGGATTCTGTATTTGGCGATAATTTATCTGGGCCAGCGATTACTCGCGGGCTCTAGCGGTATTCCGAGCACATAAAGCGTTATGTGCTCGGCACAACCTTGCACCCGGTAAGGATTTGGCCGTTTCAGCTCTGCCTTTTTATCCCTATGGCAGAGTTAGACCTTCTACGTTGGGATTGGGT
>Ga0210016_1003963_pt1 | contig 12819 bp, 11 predicted proteins | sample CryGeyCG2014_300_FD_185454 | JGI IMG/M metagenome (GOLD analysis project Ga0210016, IMG submission 185454) | Groundwater microbial communities from aquifer - Crystal Geyser CG02_land_8/20/14_3.00 (SPAdes) (version 2) | ecosystem: Environmental > Aquatic > Deep subsurface > Groundwater | place... | reverse complement strand
GCCATGGTGATTGTGGATTCCGTTGTGCGACTACTACCTGGGGTGCTGGGAGATGACAAGTCGAGTATCGATGAGTCTCACTCTCCTTCGACAAGCTCAGGATCTACGAGATTGCTCGAGTACCCGCAGTACACCCGTCCGGAAGAATATGACGGCAAATCCGTACCTAAGATACTTTTGGGTGGTAATCACAAAGAAATAGATGCTTGGCGCAAGGAACAGGCGGAAGAGAGAACAAAAGTGAGACGCCCCGATTTGCTAAATGTTGGATGATATAATGATTTAAATCATTATATCATTAAGAATAGATATATTTCAGGTATAACAGCCCCAGAATAATGAGGATGAGGATGGCGTAGAAGATTTTTTTTGTCATAGACCCTGCTGACTCTTGATTGCGCTCAACCCTTCGTCGATGGTCATAAAGTGGAGACCTAGGACATCGCTGGCTTTGGTATTGCTCATAGCTACACGCCGAGCATAGGGACGGTTGGCCGACTTTAGATACTGCGTCAGGCTCCCCTCCTTGACTAGATTCGGGTCAAAGCCATACGCCACAGCCACTTTTTGGGCGAGCTGATAGGGCGAGAGAGAAGATGAGCCAACAGTGTGGAGGATACCACGTGGCATACGGTCGATAATTTTGTCGAATGCACGTGCAATATCATCGATAAAAGTCGGAGTGATCACGGTATCGTTAAATTGAGGATAGAGCTTGCCAGATTCTAGTCCAGTGCGAATTTTTTTGATGAGATCTGGTTTGAGATCGTAGGTCGCACGGTATGGATAGGCGAGACGAGCAATGGTAAAGCTGCCTCCAACTTGCTGAACCTGTTCTTCGGCCCAAGCTTTGGTTTGGCCGTACCACTCGAGGGGACTGAGAGGAGAATCCTCTAAGTAGGGAGACTCCTGACTGCCATCAAAGACAAAATCTGTTGAGATATGAAGTAAGTGGATACCACGCTCCTTACAAATACCTGCAATATTTTTGGTACCCTCGACATTGACCTGGTAACAGACTCCAGACTTGTCGTCGGTTTGGGTGAATGATTGATTGACATCGGTAAAGGCAGCCAGGTGAATAAGTGCTTTCGTATCAGGGTGGACGTCAAAAAATGGTTTGAAAGTCTCGACTTTGGTAATATCGACACCGGTTGTGAGATCCAGGTTGATGACGTTATATTTGTCCTGGAACATCTCGACAAAACGGGAGCCGACGAGCCCGGTGGCACCGGTGGCTAGAATTTTTTGCATAGTTTTTGAAACTCTTCATAATTTTCGATATAGTCGGAACGACTTGGATCATAATTGGTAGAGGTGAGGGCAAAAATAATTGAGTCGTCAGACATGTGGTTAAACCCATGCCAAATCATATGAGGAACATAAATGGCGGTGGATGGCCCAATCAGTTTGATGTCTTTCATGCCATGGCCATCATCCACACTGATAGTACAACTACCCTGTAACTGGATAAAGAGCTCGTCTTCGTCTCTGCGGTGGGCGTGATTGCCGGTCTCTTGAGAACCGATGGGAGTGCTGATCATGTAGACTCGCTTGACCTCAAAATCGATATATTCATTAAGCTCGAGTGGAGTCATGAGGAAATTGGGAGCCTGGATGTTGTGAAGAGTAAATAGTTTATAGCTCATAGTTAATGGCTCATGGTTAATAGTTCATGGTTAATAGTTATTTAATATGTTGATTGATACTGGACATGCGAGCGCGAATCTTGTCGACCCAGGCCGTATTGTCTAGATACCACTGCACAGTTTCTTTAAGTCCTCGCTCAAACTGGTCGCGAGTATAGACTGGTTTCCAACCTAGTGCCATGATCTTGCTCGCGTCGATGGCGTAGCGACGATCGTGGCCTGGCCGGTCGGCAACATAAGTCATGAGGGACTCGCTCTTGCCCAGGATACCTAGAACCATCTTGGTAATCTCTAAGTTGTTGCGCTCGTTGTCAACTCCGATGTTGTAGACCTCCCCAACAGCCCCTTTGTGGAGTAAGAGATCAAGAGCTGAGCTATGGTCTAGCGCATGGATCCAGTCGCGGACATTGAGACCGTCGCCATAGACTGGTACAGACTCATCTTTCATGGCTTTGAAGATAAAGAAAGGTATCAGTTTTTCGGGATACTGATAGGGACCATAGTTGTTACTACAGTGGGTCACGATCACGGGAACTTTGTGAGTGATCCAATAGGCATGACACATGAGATCACCGCCTGCTTTGGCTGCTGCATATGGCATGTTGGGCATGATGGGAGTATCCTCGGTGAATTTGCGATCTTCGGTAAGCCCCAAGGCCCCGTAGACCTCGTCGGTGGAGACGTTGACCATGCGTTCGATGTTGCCCGCCCGGACGGCGTCGAGCAACATCTGGACACCGAGACTATTGGTCAGGACAAAGTCTTTGATCCCACCGTGGATCGAGCGATCGACATGGGTTTCGGCGGCAAAGTTGATGAGATGAGTCACTCCATATTGCTTGATCACTTCATTGAGACGGACTAGATCAGTGATATCGCCTTGCTCAAAATGGTAATGGGGATTGTCGGCGATATCTGCTAGATTGTCGAGGTTGCCGGCATAGGTAAGCTTGTCATAATTGATGATCTCGTAATCTGGATGCGTCTCAAGCATATAGTGAATAAAGTTGGAGCCAATAAACCCAGCCCCACCTGCAACCATCAGTTTCATACGATTCTCCTTTTCGTTATTTTTTGTATAAGACGACGTAAGCCGTATAGCCCCACTATCATAACAAGATTAATCCCCGCCGTCACCCCCAGAATGATATTAAGTGAATCTAAGATCGTAGATAATAGATCGTAGATCGTAAGTGGCAGAGATGAGCGAAGATAGATAAAGATAAAAGTAATAATGGCAAAAAAAGTGAGAATAAATGGCCAAGTACGCCTATCTGACTCTGAGATCATCATGCTATTGTCTATGACTACAATCCCATAAATAATCAGGACAAGTTGCCACCAAACAAATGCCCCTGATAGTCCCAGAGAAAATAGCCTCCCCAGGACGGCCAGGATTGCAAGACCACTGAGGAAGGGTGCGACCCCTATCAAGAAACCACGCAGTGGATCGCTACGGGCGGTTGCTACAGATCCCAGGCGCTGACTCACTCCAGGACCCTCTGTTTCGAGATCAGGAAAGATAGTGATTTGACCGGTTGCAACCTGCAGAACCTCGGCCACGATCCAATGAGAGAGCTCGTGGATGATAGTGCCAGGCAAAAAAATGAGACTGTAGAAAACTATCCCAGGTTTGGTGGTGCCAAAGATGAGAAGACTAGCGCCAGAGAGCTCAAAGATGAGCCTCGTGCGAATGAAGGATAGCACTAGAGTGAGCCCTACAAGTGTAAGGAGTCCATAGATAACCGGCATAAGACCGATTATAGACCGAAGTTCTTGACAGTGGCAGTCTTTTTAACTTCGGCGAACCAAGCTAGGAAGGCGTCGCGGAGTTTGGTCTGTTTGAGCTCGTCAGTGATACTAGCTTTGACGTCCTCAAATTTTTTGTCTTTGTAGGTAGTGGTGGCACCATTGTCAAACTGAGCCTTAACTTCGTCATCAGTTGGGCTTATTTTGTCTTTTAGGAGTTCTTCAACCGCAAGCTGAGTTGAGATCTGTTTGGTCAAATCTTTGCGAGATAAGCCACGTTGCTTAAGGGCTTCATCTAGTCCACCAGTTGACTCAAATTGTTTCTCGAGAGCTTTGATTTGATCATCGATCTTGGTTTGGTCGACTTTGATACCGGCGTCGGCGATGGCTTTGTCCAAAATTTTTTCATTGATCATATCGTCGAGTGCTTGGGCACCATAACTTTTTTCTAGACGTGACCAAAGTTCGAACCTGGTGACTGGACGGTTGTCTACTAGTGCTGGAACTAGCTTGGGACCTAGTTTGTAGGTCAAAAGACCGATGATAACAACAACGAGCGCCAGACCAATGATCTTGGGATTCATAGCTTTTTTGGGGGCGACTGGGACAATAGTTGGTTCTATGGTCTTGATTGGCATGGTTTTTTTAACAGCTTTCTTGGTTGCTTTTGGCATAAAAAATCTCCTATTAAATATATGACAAAAGTGAGTATAACACTTATTTAGATGTATGGAAACCAAGCATTGCGGATAATAATCCCGTAGACACCAACCAGGGAATGAGAAATCATAAGAGCAAAAATATTTTGGTATTTTTGATAGTTGTAGATGTAAAGTAAACCCATGGTAAAAGAAACAAGTAAAAGGAAGGGGTTATAGAAGGGAATGTGTACAGCAGTAAAAATAACCACAGAAAAAAGACGAATTATTTGGGGACTGATAAAAACTTGCTTGAGTCTCCAGGTAAAGTAGCCACGAAAAATAAGTTCTTGGATTGGAACCGAGAAAAGGATATAGCTTAGCAGGAGACTAGACATGGAACTGACCTTGAGTGGATCGTACCCTACAAATTGTTGGAGAATATTGTGTGGTAATAAGTAAAACAACAGATAAATGGTGATAATTAAAATAAAGGAAGGGAAAGCAAGTGCACGAATGGCTCTGCCAAACTGGGCTCTGTGGATCCCAAGACTAGCGAGAGTAGCTCTACGACTCCAGAGTCGCCAACTGCAATATAGACCTCCCAGGGCCATAACAATGGGTCGCGAGGCCAAAAACTGGCTATCTTTCATGAATAGAATGATTGGTATAACCAAAATCAAAAATATCTCGAGATAGAAAACTAAGTATTTGGACATAGACTATTTAAAATATTTTTTATTTTTGAGTTTGTCGGGAAGATAGCTCTGACTATCTCGCATATTATACCCCTTGCCGTAGTCGAGATCTTTCATCAACTTGGTGGGTGCATTGCGGATTTTCAGGGGTATCTGGAGATTACCATACGCTCGCACATCTTCTTGGGCCAGGCGGAGGGCCTCGTAGCTGGCGCGAGATTTTTTGCACTGACAGAGGTAAGTCACCCCGTGGGCGAGCGAGATCGCACACTCTGGGTAACCAATAGTCTCGACGGCACGAAAGACGGCGTTGGCGACAACGAGCGCGGTGGGAACAGCTAACCCCACGTCCTCGGAGGCAAAGATGACCATCCGCCGCGCGATAAAGATAGGATCTTCCCCTGCTTCGATCATGCGCGAGAGATAGTAGAGAGCCGCGTCCGTTTGACTGGCACGCATGGACTTGATGAAGGCTGAGATTGTGTCATAGTGTTCATCTCCAGCCTGGTCATAGCGCAAATATGGAGAGCGTAGTGTATCCACGATCATTTGTTTGGTGATGACTTTTAACTTTGGGTTTTGAAGAGCCAGGACTGTTTCGAGAGTGTTGATGAGTTTGCGAGCATCACCATTGCTATAGGTAATGATAAATTCCTGGGCGTCGCTTTTGAGAGAAATAGTTCGATGGTTCGAACCATTAGACTTTTTGATAACTTGGTCCACTACTTGAGCCAAATCGGCCGAAGAAAGTGGTTGAAGAACATATACTTGGCACCTAGACTGCAAAGGGCCTATCACTTCGAAGCTAGGATTCTCGGTGGTGGCGCCGATAAGAGTCAAGACACCATTTTCGACATAAGGCAAGAGGTAATCTTGTTGGGCTTTGTTAAAACGGTGAATTTCGTCGAGGAATAATATTTTCTGTTTGGGGGTCCGTCCCCTAGGATCATCAGTTAAACCTAGGGGACGGACCCCTAGGTCACTCTCTATGATCTGGCGGATATCTTCTTTCTTCGCGGAGACGGCGGAGAGATAATGGAACTCGGCATGGGTAGAGCTAGCGATGATCTTGGCTAGAGTAGTTTTGCCACACCCAGGTGGGCCCCAGAAGATCATAGAGTGGAGGGCACCTGACTCGACGACAGCACGTAAAGGAGCACCAGGTCCCACTAGGTGAGACTGACCGATATAGGTATCGAGTGAGGTGGGTCTTACGAGATCGGCAAGTGGTTGCATGTCAAGCGTTCTTTTTCTCTGCCCAGTATTTGTTGGTGCGGTAGAGGGAATCGAAAGTGCCTGCATCTGACCAAAAGCCATCAAGTATTTCCCAGGTGAGAGCCCCTTGTGCAATGTAGGCATTGTTGAGATCGGTGACTTCTAGTTCTCCCCGATCTGAGGGTTTGAGGTGGCTGATTTTGTCAAAAACGGTACTGTCGTAGAGATAAAGTCCAGTGACTGCCAGATTGCACGGAGGATTGGCTGGTTTTTCGAGGATCTCATCCACTATTTCCTGGTGTTCGGGATTGAAGCGGGGGATGCCAAATCTTTGTGGGTCGGGGACTTCTTTGAGAAAAACTTTGGCTCCTGAGACAAAACTGGTGACGGCTGGTTTGATATTGGCATCGGTTGTGTTGTCGCCGAGGATGACAGCGATGGATCCCCCATCGGCAAAATCTTGGGCGTATTTGAGAGCATCTGAGATGCCGACAGAGCCCCCTTCTTGATACCCATACTCGACGTGAGTGAGCCCTAGTTCTTTGCCATTTTTGATGACATTGATAAAGTCACCTGCATGGACGTCGCCGGTGACAATGAGGACTTCGGTGATACCGGCATTGACCAGGGTTTGAATGGGGTAATAGATCATGGGTTGATCATAGACTGGGAGGAGGTGTTTATTGGTGGCGTAAGTCAGAGGATAGAGCCTAGTCCCTTTGCCCCCTGCCAAAATAACACCTTTCATACGATACCTCCAGTTATAACAACAACGTAGATATGATCGCGATCCCGAGTGAGGCGACAAGCAGATATTCTAGCACAATCCGCGCGTGAAAACTCTTGGATTTGAGGTGGTGAATGACTCCCCAGACGAGATAAACAAGCGCAAAGATAACGGTTGAGAAAAGAACATATTTGGGGGATGTCTGATAGTGCCAGATGGTGGCAAGATAAAGGGCGGCTACGATGACTAAGACACTATACATAAGACTACTCTTTACATAATCTTGCCGGCGTTGACTATCACAGTCGCCAGCAAGATAAGGTTAATAAACAAGATGTGAGCCCAATTGTTGCCTACACGACGCGTAAGCTTAAGGGACTCTGCAAGATAAAAATCGATAATTAGAATTAGGATAAAGAGGGCCGTGGTCCCCAGATTGAGGGCCCTAGTGATGTTAAATTCGTTGAGTTTGGGCTGTGAAATTATTTCTATTGTTTCTTGACCTTTGACCTCTGCTACTTGGACTGGGACTTGGACTGGGACTGGAGTAGCTTGGGTGATGGCTTTTTTAGGGATGGAACCTCTACTTGGGGTACCAAAGAGTTGGACTACCAAGACCGTTTCTTCGCCTTGTAGTGTGCCAGGGACGACTGCAATACCGATCTCGCTGTACTTACTGTTGACTATATTATCACGGTGGGTAGGTGAGTCTATCCAAGCTTGCATAAGGCGCGTGGTATTGCCAAAGTCCTTGGCGAGATTCTCTCCGGCATAGACATAGTTATACCCGGCAGCGTTAAACCATACCCAAGGTGACTTGCCACTAGGAGAGTAGTGGGACCAATAGTTTTCTTCAAACATATTGGCGACTTTGCGTCTGGCGGCATCGGCGAGCTTTTCGTTGTAACTGAGAGCCTTGAGTCCCTGAGCAGCCCTAGTCTCATTGGTGGCGCGGACTACCTCGTCGATAGTGATGGAGGAAGTAAAACCGAGAATGTGGAGACTCGTGCTATCTAGAAGGCGCAGAAAGACATTGCCAACCAGGATAATACCGATAATCGCAAAAATACCAGAGTTGTGGAGTAATTTGGCGCGAAAGTTGTTGGTGTGATGGGGGGTAAACCAATGGCGGAGCTTTGTAATAATCGACATGACTCTATTATGGTCACAATTACAGAGATTTGACAACTAGTATTGGCGACACAATTGCCTCGGCAATGACTTATTTTCGCAGTGAGTTGCCCCACAACTATCGTCGGCGCTAAGGCGTTTCACGACTCTGTTCGGAATGGGACCCTCCTTCGCTCTTGCGAGCTACGGGCGGGCACGAAAGGTGGTTCCACCTCGCTCCAATCACCGAGACAATTTTGTCGCCAATATTATTATGTTAAACTCTCTAATCCACCTTCGCTCTTGCGAGCTATGGCGGACGTCGAGCACTTTTGTGCTCTAGAAAGTGAAGAGTAAGATTACAGTATCAAGCTATTCGTTTGATCATACGGACAGGTTAGCTAAACACATTGCTGTGCGTACACTTCCTGCCGATAACCTGGTGGTCTTCCAGGGATCTTTCGCCCCGCCGAGGCGGGGCAAGGAATTCTCATCTTGGGGCGTGCTTCCCGCTTAGATGCTTTCAGCGGTTATCACTCACCATCGTAGCTACTCTGCTATGCGCCTGACGGCGACAACAGAAACACTAGCGGATGGCTCATCCTGGTCCTCTCGTACTGAGGACAACCCCCCTCAAAATTCCAACGCTGACAACGGATAGAGACCGACCTGTCTCACGACGGTCTGAACCCAGCTCACGTAGCGCTTTAATGGGCGAACAGACCAACCCTTGGGACCTTCTCCAGCCCCAGGATGCGCTGAGCCGACATCGCTCAATTGATGATTTAATTGTTTCCAATTAATTTTGACTATACCTTCATCACCGCCTGTGGCGGGATGCTAACGTTTTATAGAGATAAATATCCCTATCTTCAGTCCCGCTTAGCGGGACATCCAGTCGATACGGGGTCAATTCCGATAAATCGGAACGACTTCCCACGGTATTACCATATTCAGTAACTTGATTTTAAATGTTCGCAAAATCAAATTGGTTCGTTTGAATGAAGGTTTCACCGTTATGAGTTAGTTTTCTTAGATTATTTCATATCTAAACAGCACATAGATTTTACAATCTATGGACCCCGATATGTTGAGGTAGCGAACTGCACCGTCGCTGTGGACGCTCAGGTGCAACTACTCTGTTATCCCCGGGGTAGCTTTTATCCGATAAGCCCGGTACCTCCCACGAAGTACACGAGGATCACTAGGTCCGACTTTCGTCTCTGCTTGACCAGTATGTCTCACAGTCAGGCATCCTTATGCCCTTGCACTATCATTCCGATTTCCATCCGGAATTAGGATACCATTGCGCGCTTGCGGTACTCTTTAGCAAGCAACCTCCCCAGTTAAACTGCCTCCCAGACAGTGTCCTCTCTCGCGATCCAGCGAGATAAGTAAGAATTTCACGTTTCAAAGAGTGGTATTACACTTGTCGCCTTGCGGCTCCCACCTATGCTACACAGTCAAAACATAAAATTCAGTGTCAAGGTACAGTAAAGCTCCACGGGGTCTTCTTGTCCTGTTGTCAGTAGGCCGCATCTTCACAGCCATTTCAATTTCGCCGAGTCCCTCCTCAAGACAGTTTCAAAGTTGTTACGCCATTCGTGCAGGTCGGAACTTGCCCGACAAGGAATTTCGCTACCATAGAACAGTTCATTTGTGTTAGCTCATGATCGCTCATGAGATCGGACTATATCATGACCCACCTTGTGAGTCGTCGACATATAGTCTCTGAGGATTCTTAAATTATTTGATGACATCGCTCATGTTATATTTTCGTTTACGACTGATCCCTGGGTTGAGCTTTTCTCTCAACCTAACGATTTTATGTAAACCTGTAATCTTTCTGTGACCCCCATTCTCCATGATTTTGGCTATGAGACAAAAAATATGAAAATTGCTTTTCTTAGTTTTTGAGACTAGCAGATATTTTTGGAAAAAAGGAATTACTTTAGATATTACGTCCGTCGGATTGGTTACATCGTATGAAAAGAGTCCATCTCGCTTGCGTACTTTGATGATCCCACAGTCTAAAGTGGTTTGAAGTAATTTGAGTAATGCTGGATCTTTTTGAGATACATTAAAACTCATCACTACTTGCCATTTAAGTGCATAGTCATCTTTTTTACGAAGCGAAACATTGAAACTCCCTTCACCTTCTGTAAATCCGGCGAGGAAATATCCCATTGCATCATCCCTATAAGTCAAGTCTTTCCTGCTGATTTTCCGCACTGTACGCATTTTCACTATGATATTAATTTACCATAGTAGCGACAGATACTACAACCGCTTGTGCGGTACGGGGATTCCAGCAAATAGTCGACTTTTATAACTACAATTTTGTTCATAGTTACTGCTGCCGTTCACCAGGGCTTCAATCAAAGACTAGCCCGAACAAGTCGGGGTTATCCTCTCAGTTAACCTTCTGGCACTGGGCAGGCCTCAGCCCGTATACGTCGGCTTACGCCTTCGCACAGACCTGTGTTTTTGTTAAACAGTCACTTTGAATTCTTTATCTGCGTTCCGCAGAATTTTGTACAAGTACAAAATTTACGGAATAGGCATCTCCCTAAGTTACGCCTAGCTAATTTGCCGAGTTCCTTAAGGAAGGTTCTCTCGTCCACCTTGGTATACTCTACCAGTTCACCTGTGTCGGTTTGCGGTACGGCTATAAAATACTCTCACTGCGAAGATTTTCTTGGGCCCAGAAATACACAAAGTCACTCCAGCCGAAGCTGAAATTCCCCATCGCGCCTCGAGTAATAACGTGCTGTACGGATTTTCCAATACTTCACTGTCTCGACGCTTAGACCCAAATTCAATAATGGGCTCTGCTTTTCCTCGGTCGTCCCTCCCCAGTTAATAACGATCATTTTATAGGACAGGAATATCAACCTGTAATCCATCGGCTACGCCGGCATTACACCAGCCTCACCTTAGGGCCGCCTAACCCCACGTCGACAAACGTTGCGTGGGAAACCTTGAACATTCGGTGTGGAGGATTCTCACCTCCATCTCGCTACTCATCCCGCCATTCTCACTTCTAAGTGCTCCACCATTCCTTACAGAACGACTTCACTGCGCTTAGAACGCTCCCCTACCAGACCCCGCATAAATGCGGGGAATCCGCAACTTCGGTACATTACTTGAGCCTCGATGAATCTTCGGCGCCACCTTCCATCGACTAGTGAGCTGTTACGCTTTCTTTCAAGGATGGCTGCTTCTGAGCCGACCTCCTAGCTGTTTATGGACAATGACTTCCTTGACCCACTTAGTAATGATTTTGAGACCTTAATTGACGATCTGGGATGTTACCCTTTTGCCCCTGGAACTTAGCTCCCAGGGACTGACTCCCAAGTAGAACATAATGGTATTCGGAGTTTGATAAAGTGAAAGGCCTTGCGACCTCGCACCTTTTCAGTGCTCTACCCCCATCATGCATTCACTTGAGGCTATACCTAAATATATTTCGGGGAGAACCAGCTATCTCCGGGTTCGATTGGCATATTACCCCTAACCACAAGTCATCCGAGCGATTTGCAGCTCACAACGGTTCGGCCCTTCCCCCAATTTTACTTGGGGTTCAGCCTGCTCATGGTTAGCTCACACCGGTTTCGGGTCTTGGACGCACTGCTTAACGGACTATTCATCCTCGCTTTCACTACGCCTCCGTGACGATATCACTTAGACTAGCAGTACATGCAAACTCGACGGGTCATTCTTCAATAGGCACGACATCACTCGCGCGTAGCGCGGAAAAATCCGAAATTCTAAATACGAAATCCTAAACAAATTCTAAATTCGAAAAAAACTCTAAACAGGTTTTATTTGCTTGATATTTTCTATTTTCTGATTTGTTTCGAGTTTCGATATTCGTGCTTTGAATTTCTCTGTGCTACGCACAAGCTTTGTCTGTTTGTTAGCATACGGGTTCAGGTACTATTTCACTGGGTGTCTCACCCATCTTTTCACCTTTCCCTCACGGTACTCGTTCACTATCGGTAATAATGTGTATTTAGCCTTGCCCCGTGGTCGGGGCGGATTCCGCAGGGAGTTTGCCGTCTCCCAACGTACTTAGGTGTCAAACTGATATGTAAAGGTTTTCGATTACACGGCTCTCACGTTCTATGGCCAACTATTCCACGTTGTTCTTCTAACCTTCACATACGTTATGTCTGATCCTGCAACACCCCGCCAAAGGCGAGGTTTAGGCTGTTCCCTTTTCGCTCACCGCTTACTAAGGGAATCTCATTCGATTTATTTTCCTCCGGGTACTTAGATGTTTCAGTTCTCCGGGTTACCTACCTCCCCGCCAAAGGCGGGGGGTACACTGCGTTTATACGCAGCGGGGTTACCCCATTCGGACACCGCCGGGTCAAAGGATTATGGCTCCTCACCGACGACTTTCGCGGCCTTATACGTCCTTCTTCGGCACATTATTCCAAGGCATCCACCGTATGCTTTATTTGAGTAGCTTGATACTAATTAATAAACAATATTTCTAATGCTATTTGATGCTTTCCTACTCTTCACTTGTTAAAGTACAAAATCTAGCAATAAGATGCTAGATTGTAGAGGCTAGCTTAGGGACTAATCTCTACAATCAAGAATCCTATGTGGACTCGAGGGGGATCGAACCCCTTACCTCGTCATTGCAAATGACGCGCTCTAGCCAACTGAGCTACGAGCCCGAGGCTAAAAAAAATCTCCCTTGCGGGAGAGTTCTAAACCAGATGTGAAGCAAAGAATTATCGCAGGCGATTCAATCGAAGTATTTGGCCTGTGATTATATCTTTCAACATACTTGGGTTATTGCTCTCCTGAGCGAACGTAATTGTAACCTACTTGCCCCCTAGCGGTCAAGCAGTAGATCATGGTAAAATCCAGGAGTTAAATAACAAGTGAATAATGGGTCATTAGCTCAACTGGTTAGAGCGCAGTCCTGATAAGACTGAGGTACTTGGTTCGACCCCAAGATGACCCACTAAGTGAGGTAGAACGGTCCGACGAATCGGACAGGTCCATAGTTCGAT
>Ga0210016_1003962_pt1 | contig 12820 bp, 13 predicted proteins | sample CryGeyCG2014_300_FD_185454 | JGI IMG/M metagenome (GOLD analysis project Ga0210016, IMG submission 185454) | Groundwater microbial communities from aquifer - Crystal Geyser CG02_land_8/20/14_3.00 (SPAdes) (version 2) | ecosystem: Environmental > Aquatic > Deep subsurface > Groundwater | place... | reverse complement strand
GCGGCGCGATCCTTGACCGACTGGCCGGGGTTCAAAAACTCGGCCTTGCCCAGAATTTCGCAGCCGGTCGCCTGACTGGCCGCGTTAAGCCGGATCAGCGGGGTGTTGCCGATACTCTCGGCCAGATTGCGGTAGGCGGGCATGGGGCGTTCCTTCGTGCTTTTCCTCCGGTGTAGGGGGGCACGCGGCAGAACTCAAGAACCCGCCCGGCACCGCAGTAGCCTTTTGCACACGCGCCGGAAAGCGGCTCCCGGTCTGGTGGTCTGAACCGGCCCGGAAGCCGCCGATCACAGGCGCGTCAGTTGCCTGCGGCGCTGTGATCCATCGAGCCGTCCCACGGATCGACCTTGAACTCGATTTCGACCCGACCCTGATGTTCGAAAATCAGCACGCCAGGCAGCACGTCGCCGACTTCCAGGGTTCTGTTCAGCCCCATCAGCATCACGTGATAGCCGCCATGCTCCAGCGCCACCGTGGCCCCGGCCGGAATTTCGATCGCCGCAACCGGGTTCATGCTGGCCACGCCATCGGCACTGACCACGGTCTGGTGCAATTGGGCGGTGGCGAAATCGACCTCGGCCCCGGTCAGGTGCTCGGTCTCGGTGCCGGTATTGACAATCTTCATGAACCCGCCGGCCGACATCGCGCCTTTGGCCGGCAGCGCGATATGGGCGTGGATGATCTGCAGGTTTCCGACCGTGGTTTCATGGGCAAGAACTGCGGTCGAAAACAGCAGTGCGGCAATCAGGGCTAGGGCACGTGTCATCTTTGAGTCTCCTGTTGAGCTTGACGTGAAGCCGGTCGCGCCAGAGTGGCGGCGGCGAAAAGCCCCCATCCGGCGGGATGCACCGGATGGGGGAAGTGTGACCCGCCCCCCCAGGATCGGGGTGGGGATCATCTGGGGGGCAAGGCGCGGGACGCAACCGACCGTTCCCCCAAATTCCGTTGACAGGGATACACAGCCCGGCGCGACACCCGGTCGCAACTGCGACCGCACGGGCCCGGCAAACCCCGTCCGAGGGGCGCAGATCGCCGCGAACAAGGCGATGGATTTCATGCTGTGATCCGAAGGGATTGTGCCAGAGCTTGGCGCTGGCAGGCTGGACTGACGGCCACAAGCCGCCGCGACAGACGCCGATCAGGCCAGCGGAGGCGCGCGCACCGGGTGCGCATAATCGTGCCCGGCGCACCCAAGGCGGGTGCTGGCGGGCAGGTGCAGGCTGGCAATCAGGCGCAGACCAAGCGCTGTCGGCTGCGCCGCCGGGGCGGGCAGAACCGCCGCCCCCACCAGTTGGCAGACCGCGCAGCCCGCCATGCCCGATGCGGTGCCGTTATCACCGGACTCGCCGCAAAGATCGGCCGCAGGCTGCCCCCAGAACAGGGCATGCTGCGCCCGCGCGACGTCATCGACCGACATCACCTGATGCCCGAACCCGGTCGCCACGGTGGCGATCAGCAGGGTCAGCGTCAGGACCATGCCCGACAGGCGCTGGCGCAAGATGCGAATCATGGGCTGACGCTAGCACATCGGATTCGGATTGCAACCGATGCGACATCTAGCTGCCGCTCCGGAAACGGCCGCGCCGCCGACCGCGTCAGAGCGCCATGGGCCCAGTCGCCTCAGGTCACGATTTCGCGGATACCGTCGCCGTCGCGCACCAGAAAGATCGCCTCGATCCCGCGCGCCTGCGCCAGGGCGGGGCCTGCCGCCTCGCCCAGCACCAGCAGCACCGTGGCCCAGGCGTCGGCCTCGATGCAGCGCTCTGCCAGCACCGAGACCGAGGCCAGCCGGTTTTGCACCGGGCCGCCCAGCCTTGGGTTCATGGTATGCGACAGATAATTCGCGCCGACCTGCACGAAATGGCGGTAATCGCCCGAAGTCGCCACCGCGCGGTTGCTGATTTCGATCACCCCGCGCGCGGCGCGGGTGCCGCGCACCGGGTCTTCCAGCGCCACCGCCCAGGGTCCGCCATCCGGGCGCTTGCCGCGCGCCACCACTTCGCCGTCCAGCCCTACCAGCCCGTCAGCCACCCCGAAATCGGCCAGCACCTGCGCCAGAACATCGGCGCCAAACCCCTTGGCGATGCCGGAAAGATCAAGGTCGAGCGGTGCCAGCTTGCGCGCCCGCCCGCCCGCAAGATCCAGCTCGATCATGTCGGCAGTGGCCAGCGGCTGGCCAATCAGCGCCTTGATCCGGGCCGGGTCAGCGCGGCCCTCGGCCGGGCCAAAGCCCCAGGCGCGCACCAGCGCACCGACGCCGATATCAAAGGTGCCGCCCGATTCACGCCCGATCCGCAACGCCGTGTCCAGCACCCGCAGCAGGTCGGCGGGCAGCGTCACCCAACTGCCGACCGGGGCTGCGTTCAGCCGCATCAGATCAGAGTCGCGCCAGGTGCTCATCTGGCCGTCGATCCGCGCCATGGCGGCGGCCAGCGCCGCGTGCAGGGCGGCAGGGTCAAGCTCCGCTGGCGGGCAGAGTCGGGCGCTCCAGCGGGTGCCCATGGTCGGGCCGCTGAGGGTGATCAGCGCCTTAGTAGACATCTTCGAGATACCGCCCCTCGGCCTTCAGGCTTGCCACCGAAAGCCCGAGCGGCGCAATCGCCGCCTCGAATTCGGCCGCCACAGACGTGGCCATCGCCGCGCCGCCACAGACCAGAACCTGCGCTCCGCGCTTGATTTGCTGGCGCAGATGGGCGGCGTCGCGGCGCAGACGGTCCTGAACATAGGCACGATCCGAGACCCGCGAGAAGGCGGTGACCAGCCGGGCCAGCCGCCCCTCGCTTTGCCAGCGCGCAAGATCGGCTTCGTAAAGGTAATCCGACTGCGGATCGCGGTTGCCGAAGTACAGCTCCATCGCGCGGCCCCGGCGTGCCCCGCGCAGGAAACCGGCCATCGGCCCAACCCCGCAACCGGCGGCAATCAGGATCACCGGCGCGCGCCCGGTCTGCGGGCGGAAGTCGGCGTTGGGGCGAATGAAGGCGCGGATGCGATCGCCCGGCACCAGATCATGCAACTGCCCCGAGCACAGCCCGCCGGGGGCCTTGCGCACACTGATTTGCAGCATTCCGTCGCGGCGCGACGAGGCCAGCGAATAGTAGCGCGGCAGGTTTGATCCTTGCGGCACCACGCCGACCAGATCGCCCGCCGAGAACCGCGGCAGACGGGGGCCGAACCAGCCGCGCCAGCCACCGCGCGCCACCGGGCCGAAGCTCAGGATCGCCGCCGGGGCCTGCACCTCGGCCCCGAAATCCTGACGCGAGATCAGCTCAAGCTGCACCGTCGCAGGCAGCGCCGCGCGATGATCAAGCGTCAGCGGCACCTTCAGCACCGCCCCCAATTCGCGACCCCAGGCGGCAAAATCCACCACCGACTGGCGGTCGATCCGACCCTGCGGCAGAAAGATCGGCCACCCTTTGGCTTCCAGCGCCGCCGACACGGTGTCACTGAAACCGCAATAATTGGCAAACATCCGGTCACCAAAACCCAGCACAGCCGTAAGAATCGGCTCGCCGCGATAGCCCTCCAGCCGTGCCAGAAACTGCTTGGCCGATGCCGGAGCCACCCCGTCGCCATAGGTGGATGCCAGCAGGATCAGACCTTTGGCCTTGGGATAGGCGCGAAAATCGTTCATTGCCGCAAGATGCACCTTGCCCCCGGTCGCTTGCAGACCGCGGGCCAGCGTGGCCGCGAACCCCCAGGTCGAACCGCCTTCCGAGCCCACCAGAATCACCAGTTCGGCCTCGCCTGCCCGCACCAGTCCGGCAACCTTGGGGCGGGCGCTGCGGCGGCCCCACCAGATCAGGGTGCCGGTCACCGCCAGCACCGGAATCGCCAGCGCCGCCAGACCCAGCAGCAGCCCCAGCCACCACAGCCCCTGGCCGGTGTGCAGCAGGTAGATGAATTCGGCGATCTTCTGCGCCTTCGACATCGGCAGCCAGTTCAGCGCCTCGCCGGTGGCCTGATCGACATAGCCGCTGCCCGCCGTGGTTTGCAGGCCGAACACGTCGGTCGGGTCATCGGCCACCGGAAAGGTCAGGCGGGTCAGATCGGTCAGGGGAACCGCTTGCAGCGCGGCCAGGCTGGCGACGGGGGCCGCTGCGCCGCCGTTGACCGAGAACGGGAAATCGGGCTCAACGGCGCTGCCGTCGGGCAGATATTCAAAGCGATAAAGCGACATTACGCTGCCGGTGATCGCCGAGATCACCAGCCCGGTGATCGCCAGCCGCGCGATCTTGCCGTGCCAGCGCCTGGCGGGGGTGCCGCGCAGCGGACGGTTCAGCTTGCGCCAGCCGCCCAGCGCTGCCACCAGCAGCAACAGGCCAGTGACGGCCATCACCGCCATCACTCCGGCGCTGATCCCCGCCGCCGCCCGCCCGGTATCGTTCAGCAGGAACGCGCGGTGCAGGTTCTTGACCCACAGCAGAAACGGCGAGGGCGCGTCAACCTTGATTTCCGCCCCGCTCGACGGGTCGATCTGATCCGAGTGATAGCCCTCGGGTCCGGCGTAGCTGACCACGATCATGCCGTTGGCGCGCCGGTCAATCCGTTCGACCGCAGTGTAGCGCGCCGCCACCTTGCCCGCGAGATCAGCCACCGAAATCGCCGGAATCGGCAGTGCCGCCGCGCGCTCGAGGCTGGGCTCGATTGCGAGGGTGGCACCAGTGACAGAGAGAAGGATCAGCACCAGCCCCAGGATCAGGCCGGGAACAGAGTGGAATTGACGCAACATCTTGGGGCTACTTTCAGGCTTGCAGATCACATGTCGTATTGGAAGGATTTGATATAGAACGAGCCGGGCACCGCCTGCCCCGATCCCGCCGAGGTCAGCGGCACGGTCACTTCAGCCGGGATCTCGCGCGATTTTTCCACCGCCGTGTCGATCCGGATCTGATAGCCCGCGTCGATCAGCGCATCGGCCAGATCGACCGTGACATCAAGCTTGCCGCCCGAGCCGATGCTCGCCCCGGTCACGCCATCGACTTCGGCCCGGCTGATGCCGGTGGCACGCGCCCAGTCGCGCAGATGCTTCCAGTATTTCGACTTGCTGCCCGACAGCCAAAGCGACTTCTGATAGCCGCCATTGGCATCGGTCACGTAGATCGCAAGATAGGCACCATCGCCGTTGTAGTTGGCCAGCCTGGCGCTCAGGGTCACCTGCCGCGCCTCGGCAAGGCCCGGGGCAAGCAGGGCGATCGACAGTGTTGACGCAGCGGCCAGCGTCAGAAGGCGGGTGGTGCGAATCGGCATCATGGGGACACTCCGGTTGATGAATTGCTGTTGCCCGTCGGGTTTGCCAGAACCGGCTGACAGCTTCCTGAAGCAAACGAATTTTCCAGATTTTTTCACACCGCCGGGGTGGTGGGTGCCAAGCCCCCCGGATCGCCAAGGTGCGCGGCGGGCTGACCCGCGATCACGCAACGCGAACGCAAAACCTGCACGGAGCCGTTTCCGGCTCCGTGCAGGGCACCCCTTACTGCGCCTCACGCGCGGCACTCGTCACAATTCAAACACGCGACTCGCTAAGAACCCGACTTCAGGCCACATCGCCGACGGTCGGGGCGCGTTTCACCCCGGTAACCATCGCGGCGGCCAGATTTTCGCCGTGGCGGCGGCTGGCGAGCACCACCCCCGCGACATGCAGCACCACCAGCAGCAGCATCAGGTTGGCCAGCGCGCCGTGGATGTCACCCACAACCGATCCGTCACCGTTGCCTTCGCCGTCTTCGGCAAAGGCCGGGCCGACGATGGCAGGCAGCGCGGGCAGCATCGCCACCCGGGCAGGATCAAGCGTCAGCCAGCCGGTGAACACCGTGGCCGACATCGTCATCAGCAACGCCACAATCATCGCGGCACCCGCCGGATTGTGGCCGATATAGCGCGGCTCGTGGCCGACTAGCGATGCCTTGAGATAGGCGATCGCCGCACGCGGCCCGGTGACAAACTGCGAGAACCGCGCATAACGCGGCCCGACCAGGCCCCACCCCAGACGCAGCGCGATCAGACCGACCGCCACATAGCCGACCCAGGCATGCACCACATTCGCTTCATCCGACGTAAGCCAAGCCACGCCAAAGGTTGCAACCAGGCTCCAGTGAAACAGCCGAACCCCGATATCCCAGACTTTTATCATGCTATCTTCCAAAGATTGTTAAGTATTGCCCCACTGTCCGCCCGATCGGGATCAGCGCGGGGGATCGTGCTCTCAGTTGCCGGGGCTTGGGGCAGTGCCGTCGGCATCGGGTTTCTCGGCCTTGTCCTCGTGCTTGATCTCATCGCCTTGCTTGAGCTTGACCAGCGCGAAGGTGGCGGGATCGAACTTGGCTTCGATGCGCTGGCCGTTGGCATCCTTGCCATAGACCTTGTAGCAGCCGTCATCGGTGCGGATGCGATCAACCGTCCAGCCCATCTCGATGGCCTTTTGCTCCATCGCCTCGCGCGGCTGCCAGGTTGACATCGGGGCGGTGCAATCATCGCTGGCAAAGGTGGCGGTTGCCATCAGGCCGACCCCCAGAAGGCCAGCGACAAAGATCTGCCTTTTCCTCACGCTGTTCATCCTTCCCCCGGTTTCATCACACCCTCTGTAGCGCGGTTTCCTGACAAGCTGCTGAACCATGGCCGGGATTCCTGACAATTTGCTGAACGCCGACCTTCGGTGTTAAGCTGCGCGTCAGCCCGCCTTGGCACAGGGTCGCAGGCGCTGCCTTCGGGCGCAGGTCTGGTTGGTGACAGAAGAGAAGGTTTTAGCGATGCGGATACTGCTGATCGAGGATGATCGTGGCCTGGGCTCAGCGGTGCGTGACCAGATCAGTGCCGAAGGCCATACCCCCGACTGGGTCGAGACCCTGGCCGATGCGCGCGCCTGCACCGATACGGTGGACTACGACCTGATCCTGCTCGATCTCGCGCTGCCCGACGGCAACGGCATTGATTTCCTGCGGGCCCTGCGCACCCGCCGCGCCACCAACCCGGTGATCATCATGACCGCGCGTGACCGCATCACCGACCGCATCGCCGGTCTCAATGCCGGGGCTGACGACTATCTGGTCAAGCCGGTCGATCTGGCCGAGCTGTCAGCCCGCATCGGGGCCGTGGCGCGGCGCTACAAGGGCAACCCCAACCCGTTGATCGAACTGGGCGATCTGGCGATCGACCTGGCCGCGCGCAGCATCACCGGAGCCAGTGGCGCGATTGATCTGAGCCAGCGCGAATGGGTGATCTTCGAGGTGCTGTTGCAGCGCCCCGGCGCGATCGTGGCCAAGAGCCAGATCGAAGAGCGGCTCTATTCCTTTGATGCCGAGGTCGAAAGCAACACCATCGAGGTCTATGTCAGCCGCCTGCGCAAGAAACTGGGCCATGACGCGATCGAGACCGTGCGCGGCATGGGCTACCGGCTGGGGCGGGCATGATCGCGCCCGAAACCGTCCGCTCGCGCAGTCTGCGCCGCGATCTGGCGCTTGGGTTGGGCTTCGGGCTGGCGGTGCTGTGGCTGCTGGGGATGCTGGGGGCGGGGCTGGTGCTCAAGCGCGAGATCGACGAGGTGTTCGACGCCTCGCTTCAGGAGACCGCCGAGCGCATCCTGCCGATTGCGGTGATCGAGTTGATCAACTCGGACATCGTGGGGCCCGCCCGCCGGGTGTCGCCGGTAGGTCCGATGGACGAATACATGAAATACGTCGTGCGCGGTGGTGACGGGGCGATTCTGCTTTATTCGCATCAGGCCCGCCTCGATTCGTTTGCGGTGCCACTTGCCACCGGCTTTCACACCATCGCCGATCACCGCATTTTCGTTCTGACCGCGGTTTCCGGGGCCTATCAGATCGAGGTGGCCGAACCGCTGGATCACCGCCGCGAAGTGCTGATGCGCACCGAGCTGGCGATGCTGGTGCCGCTGGCGATCCTGATCCCCTTCAGCCTGCTGGGGATCGCCTGGTTTGTCGGCCGCAGTCTGCGCCCGGTGGCGGCGCTGTCGAAAGAGGTGCGAGGGCGGGGCGCATCCGAGCTGTCACCGTTGCAGACCCGCGGTCTGCAAACCGAACTGCTGCCGATCCGCAATGCCGTCAACCAGTTGATGGCACGGTTGAAGCGGGCGATGGAATCCGAGCGCAGCTTTACTGCCAATGCCGCGCATGAATTGCGCACTCCGGTCGCCTCGACCCTGGCCCAGACCCAACGCCTGATCGCCGAAGTGCCGCCCGGCCCGCTGCGGCTGCGCGCCCAGACCATCGAGGCCGAACTGCGGCGTCTGGCCCGGCTATCGGAAAAGCTGCTGCAACTGTCGCGCGCCGAAGGCGGCGGGGTGCTGGCCGAGGATCCCCAGGATCTCGCCCCGATCCTGGCGATGGTGGTGCAGGATTTCGGCCGCGCCGGGCAGGGCGAGCGACTGCGCCTCAGCCTGCCCGAGGGCGGCACCACCCCCGCCCGGATGGACCCCGATGCCTTCGCGATCCTGGCCCGCAACCTGATCGAGAACGCCCTGACCCATGGCGACCCGGCCCAGCCGATCGACATCAGCCTGGCGCGGGATGCAAGCCTCAGCGTCACCAACGCCTGCCCGGTGATCCCCGCCGACGCCCTGTCGCGCCTGACCACACGGTTCGAGCGGGCGGGCGCACGCACCGCAGGCTCGGGGCTTGGCCTTGCCATCGTCGCCAGTATCGCACGCGGCGCGGGGGCAAGGCTGGCGCTGCTGTCGCCCGCGCCGGGGCGCGCTGACGGATTTGCAGCGCAGGTCAGCCCCGTACCGTCTCAACCTGCAAACGGACGCCGAACATGAGCCGCACGATCCATTCCGAGGGCCACATGGTCCACCGCATCGGCTGGCTGCGCGCCGCCGTGCTGGGGGCCAACGACGGTATCGTCTCGACCGCCAGCCTGGTGGTCGGGGTCGCCGCCGCAGGATCAGGGCAGACCGAAATCGTGATTGCCGGGCTGGCCGGGCTGGTGGCCGGGGCAATGTCAATGGCGGCGGGGGAATATGTCTCGGTCAGCAGCCAGACCGACGCCGAACAGGCCGACACCGCCCGCGAGCGCGCCGAGCTTGCCACCCATCCCGAGCACGAGATGAAAGAGCTGTCCGACATCTACGAGGCGCGCGGGCTGGATCGCCACCTCGCGCGGCTGGTGGCCGAACAACTGACCGCCTTTGACGCGCTGGGGGCCCATCTGCGCGACGAGTTGGGAATTTCCGAAATCGCGACCGCCCACCCGGTGCAGGCCGCGCTGGTGTCGGCGGCCACCTTTGCCGCCGGGGCGGCGCTGCCGCTGCTGGTGGCGCTGCTTGCCCCCGAGGCGACGGTGACGCTGTGGGTGGCCGGAGCCACGGTCGTTGCCCTTGCCGGGCTTGGCGCGCTTGGGGCCGCCGCCGGAGGGGCCACCCACCTGCGGGGTGCTGCGCGCGTCACCTTCTGGGGGGCGCTGGCGATGGCGATCACGGCCGGGGTCGGGGCCCTGTTCGGCGTGGTGGCGTGATCCACTTGCCCCACATGCCACTCGAACCAGCGCAACGTCATGGCGCGCGCCTGTCGGTCGCGCCGATGATGGACTGGACCAACCGTCACTGCCGGGTGTTCCACCGCCTGATGACCCGCCGCGCGCTGCTTTACACCGAGATGGTCACCGCCGCTGCGGTGATCCACGGCCCGCGTGATCGGCTGCTGGGCTACAATTGCTGCGAGCATCCGCTGGCGTTGCAACTGGGTGGGTCCGACCCGGGGCAACTGGCGGCAGCGGTGCGCGCCGCAGTCCCCTACGGCTACGACGAGATCAACCTCAACGTCGGCTGCCCCTCGGACCGGGTGCAGTCGGGCTGCTTTGGCGCGGTGCTGATGGAACGCCCGGCGCTGGTGGCCGAGTGCGTGGCGGCAATGCTGGCCGAAAGCCCGGTGCCGGTGACGGTGAAATGCCGGATCGGTGTCGATGACCACGACCCGGCGCGGATGCTGCCCGAATTTCTGGCCACCGTCGCGCGCGCCGGTGCCCGCCACTTCATCATCCACGCCCGCAAGGCCTGGCTCAAGGGCCTCAGCCCGCGCGAAAACCGTGAGGTGCCGCCGCTTGATTACCCGCTGGTGTTACGCATGAAGCAGGAATTTCCGCAGCTCGTGATCAGCCTCAACGGCGGCGTCACCACCCTGGCGCAGGCAAAAGCGCTGCTGGATCAGGGGCTGGACGGAGTGATGATCGGGCGCGCGGCCTATCACGACCCCGGTGCCACCCTGATCGGGGCCGATGCGCTGTGGGGCGACGGGCCGGGGCGGGATGCGTTTCAGGTGGTCGCGGCGATCCGGCCCTACCTTGAGAACCACCTTGCCAGCGGCGGCCACCTGCACCACATCACCCGCCACATGCTGGGCCTGTTTGCCGGGCGCCCCGGCGCGCGTGGCTGGCGGCGGGTGCTGTCGGAAGGGGCAGCCCACCCCGGTGCCGGGCTGGAGCTGCTCGACGCGGCACTGGCCGAAGTGCAGCCCTGACCCCGAGACCGGCACCATTCCGCTGGCAGGCCCGCCCGCAACCGGCTATGCCGGGCTTTCACCCGCGTGAAAGGCCTGACCATGCCCGATCTATCCCTGCTGCTGGCCATGCTGGCGATGCTGCTGGTGATCGGCGCCTTCGCCGGGGTGATCGCCGGGCTGCTTGGGGTCGGCGGAGGGCTGGTGCTGGTGCCCGCCTTCTTCTACGCCTTCTCGGCCCTGGACTATGGCGGTCCGCAACTGATGCAGGTCTGCCTCGCCACTTCGCTGGCCACCATCACCGTCACCTCGATCCGCTCGGTGCTGGCGCATAACCGCAAGGGCGCGGTCGATTGGCAGATCCTGCGAAGCTGGGGCCCGTGGATCGCGGGTGGCGCGCTGCTCGGCATGCTGCTGGCCAGCCAGTTGCGCTCGATCACCCTGCAACTGGTGTTCGGCATCCTGGCCCTGTCCGCCGGGCTTTACATGGCGTTCGGCAAGTCCGAATGGCGGCTGGGGCAGGCCATGCCCGGCGGCACCCGGCGCGGCACGATCGGCTCGGCGCTCGGCTTCTTTTCGGTCCTGATGGGGATCGGCGGCGGCACCTTCGGAGTGCCGCTGATGAGCCTTTACAACCTGCCGATCCACCGCGCCGTCGCCACCGCCGCCGGCTTCGGCCTGATCATCGCCGCGCCGTCGGTGCTGGGCTTTCTGACCATGACGGTCGAGATCAGCCCCCCCTACACCATCGGCGCGGTCAATCTGCCCGCCTTTGGGGTGATCATCGCGATGACCCTGATCACCACCCCCTGGGGGGTGCGGCTGGCCCACGCCATGGACCCCAAACCGCTGAAACGAGCCTTTGCCCTGTTCATCATCGTGGTGGCCCTCAACATGCTGCGCAAGGCGGCGGGCTGGTAGCCCCCCCCGCCCCGCGATCACAAACACGTGCCTGCTCCGACTAAAGACACATATTCAAATTCGTGCTAGTATCTGGTATGACGGCAACATCCACAACCAACCTGAGAAAAGGCAACATCATGTTCACCACCAACGTCGGCAACACCGACCGCATCATCCGCGTCATCCTGGGCATCGCCCTGCTGGCGGGTTTCTTTCTCAACCCCAGCCAAAGCGGCTGGCACTACCTTTACCTGATCGGCATCATCCCGCTGGTCACCGGCCTGGTCTCGACTTGCCCGATCTACTCGATCCTCGGCATGAGCACCTGCCCGCTCAAGAAGTGAACGGCCCCCGGGTCTTCTTCTTTGCCCCAATACTCCCGCCGGAGGCACCCCGCCCGAGGGGGCTCGATGCCCCCGAGGGCGGTCCCCGGTCTATTCCGCCGCCACCCGCCGCGGCTTCAGCATCGCCTTCAGGTAGTGCCCGGTAAAGCTGGCCTCGACCTTGGCCACCGCCTCGGGGGTTCCCACCGCCACGATCCGGCCGCCGCCGTCACCGCCTTCAGGACCGATGTCGATGATCCAGTCGGCGGTCTTGATGACATCGAGATTGTGCTCGATCACCACCACGGTGTTGCCCTGCTCGACCAGTTCGTGCAGCACTTCCAAAAGCTTGCGCACATCCTCGAAATGCAGCCCGGTGGTCGGCTCGTCAAGGATGTAAAGCGTGCGCCCGGTGGCGCGGCGGGCCAGCTCTTTTGACAGCTTGACGCGCTGCGCCTCGCCCCCTGAAAGGGTGGTGGCCTGCTGGCCGACCTTGATGTAACCCAGGCCCACCTGCATCAGCGCATCCATCTTTTCGCGAATGGCCGGCACCGCCTGAAAAAAGCCCTGCGCCTCCTCGACCGTCATGTCGAGCACATCAGCGATGCTCTTGCCCTTGAACCTGATCTCCAGCGTCTCGCGGTTGTAGCGGTGGCCCTTGCAGGTTTCGCAGGTGACATAGACATCGGGCAGAAAGTTCATCTCGATCTTCAGCACTCCGTCGCCCTGACAGGCCTCGCAGCGCCCGCCCTTGACATTGAAGGAAAACCGCCCCGGCAGATAGCCGCGCGCCTTGGCCTCGGGCAGGCCCGCGAACCAGTCGCGGATCGGGGTGAAAGCGCCGGTATAGGTGGCGGGGTTGCTGCGCGGGGTGCGCCCGATGGCGCGCTGGTCGATGTCGATCACCTTGTCGAGATGCTCGAACCCGGTGATGGTCTCGCACGGGCTAGGGGTTTCGCGCGCCCCGTTCAGCCGCACCGCGGCGGTCTTGTAGAGGGTCTCGACCGTCAGGGTCGATTTCCCCCCCCCCGACACGCCGGTGACGCAGATGAATTTTCCCAGCGGAAATTCCGCCGTCATCGCCGCCAGGTTGTTGCCGCTGGCCCCGACCACCGTAAGCTTCTTGCCGCTGCCCTTGCGCCGCCG
>Ga0210016_1003955_pt1 | contig 12831 bp, 9 predicted proteins | sample CryGeyCG2014_300_FD_185454 | JGI IMG/M metagenome (GOLD analysis project Ga0210016, IMG submission 185454) | Groundwater microbial communities from aquifer - Crystal Geyser CG02_land_8/20/14_3.00 (SPAdes) (version 2) | ecosystem: Environmental > Aquatic > Deep subsurface > Groundwater | place... | reverse complement strand
AGCCTTCGATGAACATGTCCAGGTCGCCGTCCAGCACCGCGTTCACATTGCTGGTCTCGATATCGGTGCGCAGGTCCTTCACCATCTGGTATGGTTCAAGCACGTATGAGCGTATCTGGCTGCCCCAGGCGATATCCTCTTTTACCCCGCGTATCTTCTCAATCTCATCTTCCTGCTTCTGCCGTTCAACTATAAAAAGCCTTGAGTGGAGGACCTTCATCGCGCTTTCCTTGTTCTTGAACTGGGAGCGGTCATTTTCGCAGGAAACCACGATGCCTGTGGGAACGTGCGTGATGCGCACCGCGGATGAGGTCTTCTGCATGTGCTGCCCGCCCGGGCCTGAGGAGCGGAACGTCTCTATTATCAGGTCCTTGTCTTCTACAGGTACTTCCGTGCCTTCTATTTCCGGGATCACGTCAACTGACGCGAATGATGTGTGCCTTCGCTTGTTCGCGTCGAACGGTGAAATACGCACAAGCCTGTGCACGCCTGATTCCGCTTTCAGGTATCCGTACGCGTAATCCCCGTTAACTATCAGGGTCGCGTTCTTTATGCCCGCTTCGCCGCCCGGAATTATATCGACTACCTGGGCTTTCAATCCTTTCTTTTCCATCCACCTCAGATACATCCGGAGCAGCATGTCCGCCCAGTCGCACGCTTCAACTCCCCCTGCTCCGGGGTGGACCGAAAAGATCGCGTTATGCTTGTCATACGGGCCGCTGAGAACCATCAGCAGCTTGAAGCTTTCAACGCCCTTTTGCAGGTCCCGCAGGTCGCGCGTGATGTCATCAAGCAAATGCGGGTCTTCCTCCTCCATCATTCCAAGAAGCCCCGCTATTTCTTCAGCCCTGCGTTTCAGGCTGGTCCAGGAATCAACTGTGCTTTTCAGGTTATTTAGTTCAGAGATGGCTTTCTGAGCGCGGTCTTTGTCCTGCCAGAAGGAAGGCTGCGCGGATTCTTTTTCAAGGAGGGATACGCCCGCCTGCTTCTTCTCTATCTCAAAGATACCTCCCCAGGTCATTTAATATATCTAATATATTCTTTATTTCGGATTTTATGTCTTCGTTCATATCTGCTCCGCAAATTATGAGTTATGAATTATGAGTCAAAAGCAAGGTTTTTAAATTTACATTTTGCAATTTACAATTTGACTTTTGCAATAATCATTTAATTATCCGTTTGCATCCGTGCTTTCAATCCGCATGCATCCGTATGAAGTAACTCATTTATTATACTATAATATTGTGAAAAGTCAAGAAAAATGTATTGATTTATAAGGAAAATAAAGGTATGCCTTTTTTCCTGTTTATTGAGAATCCCGGCAGTTAATATTAAAGGAAGCGAATTGCGATGTCAAACGGTGGTTTGAGGTAGGATTTTTAAGACCCTCTGTAATTTTCCATAAATTCCCTTGGGGAGATCATCTTAATTCCCTGATAAATCTCTATCTCCAGAATATCCGTATCGCCGGTTATTACCATATCGACATTATTAAATGAAGCATCGGCAAGTATCTGGTTATCGGAAACATCGCGGCAGACCCGCGGAATGACCGGGGCGGCTTCTCCCCTGTTAAAATATTTTTTAATAAGCAGCAGGAATCTTTTTATCGTGGGTTCTGAAACCTCGAATTTATCCTTTAATACATTTTGCAGCTCGCTTATTATAAAATCCGTATAGTAGACCTGATGTATGGTCGGAGCGATTAAAATAACATCCCGGCACGTGCCTTTGTTTATAAATCCCGCGATCAGAACATTTGTGTCAAACAGGATCTTCAAGATACTCTCTTGAATATTTCTTCGTCAGTTAACTTCAGGCCTTTTTTCTTTATCTCACTTAATGCCTTCTGCTGAATTTGCCTGAATTCGGTAATAAAAAAATACCCGTTCAGCGTTTTCCTGATCAATTCGCTTGAAGTAATATTTTCTTTTTTGCTCTCTCTTTTGACCTTTTTAAGTAAATTTTCCGGCAGGCTTATTGACACAATGTTCCTCATAATCCCTCCTTCGTAATACATCTGTAATACATATATTATACACTATTTTCAATATTTTGTCAAGAGAAAATAAAAGGTATACCGTTTTTCTTTTTTTCAGAGGATTTTAAACGAGTCTGGTGAAAAAGGCGGGCGGACTGTTTTAAAGCAGAATTGCGAAGTGATTTTCAGGCTGAATTTCCCTATAAGTTCATAATATATACGTATAAATCACAACATGACTAGTGTAGTGTCTCTAACAGATCTTTACATTTGGGCTGTCATTGCGAGGAGTGTTAACGACGAAGCAATCTTGACCTAAAAATCGAGATTGCCACGCTCCCTTTGGTCGCTCGCAATGACAACTCAAAGCAGAATCAAATGTCAAGGGATTTATGCGACACCACACTAGAAGATAACATTTTTAAAATTAATATTTTTTTTTAATTTTAAATATGGTTTCTTTAAATTTCGGCACATCACGTTTAACCGTTTCCCATACCCTTTCCACTTTTATGCTGAAATATTCATGGGATAATTTGTCACGCATTCCCGCGATTTCTCTCCATTCTATAAACGGATATTTCTGTTTCAGGCTTTTAGACAGGTTCTTTACAGCTTCACCGATATTTTCCAGCGCTTTATAAACCGCGAACTGCTTTTCAGTGTCTTTTATGAACTCCGCGTAGTCTATTCTCTTTATGAATCTTTCAATATTTCCTATATTTTTCAATATGCTTTCTATCAGGAATTTATCGTTCTTCATAAAGCACTATTTTTTCCTTATTAATTGCCTTTTTCAATTCCAGCGGCACTGTATCATCTTCAACAAATTGGACTTTCTTGTCAAACAGATCTGCCATTTTATTTTCAACCCTTATGACGTCAATAAGGGATTTCCCGGAGTTTATTTTAACGAGAAAATCCATGTCGCTGTCTTTATTATTATCGCCTCTCGCATACGAGCCGAAAAGCGCAAGGAAAGTTATCCCGTGGATTCTGCAGAATTCTCTTATTTTCTGCTTTGGAAAATATAAAGGCAGATTATCTCTTATTTTTTTATTATTAATACGTTTTTTAAAATAATTATCTGCTGGGATCGCGGATGATTCCTGATAACGGAGATTGGCCATATCTCTTGAATCCTCAAGAAAGTCTTGAGACCTATTTTTATTTCTTTTATTTTGCTTATTTTTTACCATATTTGCTCCATTTACACACATAATATTATAGCATAAAAAGAATTATTTATCAAGCAGAATGAACTATTTATCAGGTTATTTTACTTTCCGAGTAACGGGCAGCTTGATAATAAACAGCAGGCTGGCAATAAGGCAGGCAAACGCGAATACATCGCCGAAACGCGTGTAGAACGTGATGTTTGTTCGCGGGGTTAGATACGAACGTATTATACCGCGGGTGTACAATTTCGTGTAATACGCCGGAGTCCCTGTTTTGTCGATAAAGCCAGAGATGCCGCTGTTCGCGGCGCGGGCGATCTCCATCCTGTTCTCAACAGCCCTGAAAACGTTTATAGCGAAATGGTGGTAAGGGGCGCTTGTTTTCCCGAACCACGCGTCATTGGTGATATTCACAAGGAACGATGCGCCGTCTTTTGCGAACCTGCGTATGTGGCCGGGGAATATGGATTCAAAACACACGCAGCAGGAAAAATTTCCCTTTGGACCGCTGAAAACCGCGAACGTTTCTCCCGGCGTGAAATCCTCGCCAGGCACCGCCTGTTTCAGGAACGGCATAATTACGTAAAAGAATTTCGGAACAGCCTCAACAAAAGGAACAAGGTGGATCTTGTCGTATTTCCCGGCGATTTCTCCCTGCCGCGATATAAAAACTGCCCGGTTATAGTATTTATTGTTTTCGCTTTCCAGCACTCCTGTTATTAAAGACGAACCTGTTGACTTCACGAACCCGAGGATATTGTCCCGGACAACAGGATTTTCATTCAAACTCAGCGTTATTGCTGTTTCCGGCCAGATAACCAGGTCAGGGCTTGTCCTCAACTCTCTTGTCAGGCCGTAGAAAACGCCCAGGGTTTTCCCCAGGTAGTGTTCGTCCCACTTCTCGTTCTGGTCTATGTTTCCCTGTATTATGGCAACATCTATCCCGCCCCGCTTGTTTTCAACCGTTAAGGAATATTTCCCGATGGCATTCATCCCGTAGTAGAAAACAAAAATGATCGCGCTCACAAGTATTATCGAAAGCACTGACATCTGCGGTGTTCCAAGCGTGTTTGACAGGGATGGTTTGCGGTATTGCATGATAATGTATGCCAGTGCCGCGTTGAAAAGCATTATAATGAAAGAAACACCGTAAACACCGGTGATGTCTACCATCTGTATGAGCGTAACATTCTTCCATTGCGCGTATGCGAACAGACCCCAGGGAAAACCCAGCGGACCCAGAGTCCTTATATATTCAAGAGAAACCCACAAAACAGATGCGAATAATACATACTTGAGAGGCGAAACAGCATCTGTTTTGTGCCCGCCGATCTGGGTGGCGGACTGCTCGCTGCTGGCCGCATAAAGCGAGTCCCCCTTCTTGCTTTCATGAAAAAGCAGGGGGATTACTGGTTTGATACAATACTGAAATAAAAGGCAAAAAACGGCAAAATATAAGGACATGTAAAAGATCAGGATGATGCCGCCGAATATGGTCTGGGGCATAAGTATAGGGAAAACCCAGTAAAGCAAGCCCGTAAAATAAACTGCGCCGAAAAGCAGGCCCAACAGGAAGCTCCTCTTCAGGGTTTTCCCTTCCAGGGCGATGAAAAGCGGTATTAAAGCGAACCAGCACAGGTGGCCCATGTTAACCGGCGGCTGGCACAGCACCATTAACCCGCCCGAAATAACCGTTAAAATAATACTAAGCATAAATCTCCTTAAAAAATTTCCACGAAAACACGAAAGTATCACGAAAACACGAAAAAAGTTTTTGTCTGAGAAACCGTTGATCCATTAAACCTTTAATTAAATATTAATATAATAGTTACAGACACTATTTTTCTCCTAGTGTGGTGTCACATAAATCCCTTGACATTTGATTCTGCTTTGAGTTGTCATTGCGAGCGACCAAAGGGAGCGTGGCAATCTCGATATTTTTAGGTCGAGATTGCTTCGTCGTTAACACTCCTCGCAAAGCCCAAATGTAAAGATCTGTTAGAGACACCACACTAGTGTGGTGTTACATAAATCCCTTGACATTTGATTCTGCTTTGAGTTGTCATTGCGAGCGACCAAAGGGAGCGTGGCAATCTCGATTTTTAGGTCGAGATTGCTTCGTCGTTAACACTCCTCGCAATGACAGCCCAAATGTAAAGATCTGTTAGAGACACCACACTAGAATGTCTTTTCGGCTTACGCATAAGGTCAGAGTTTCCTTCTGGGGTTTGGTAAAAACAACATTATTGACTGGTTTGAGTTCGTTCTCAAAATCAGCCGGGCTGTTTTTATCCCAGAAATTGCGGACTTCCTTTTCATTTTTAAATTTAGGCATCTTTTTTCTCAAAGTAATCCAAGGCTGATTCTTAAAGCCCTTTCGACCTTCTGTATGGACAACGGGGAAATCTGCCCTGCCAGCCGTTCAGGGGTGAATTCGCTGCGGTCAACAGTATGAATCTGGCCGCAGTGGATCACCGACGTCTTTTTCAGCCCGCCTTCGGGAGGCCCTATCAACACGCCAACCGGCAACTCCGCAACCCTCAGATTGCTTGTCAGCGGAACTACCAGGATAACTCCGCTATGACGGTTGGCGGTATTGTTCTGGACGACTAAAGCAGGATGCGGTTCCCTTATCGCCCGCCCTTCGGTATCTTTGAAATCAATAAAATATATCTGGCCCCTGCGTGGATAATTAACAGTATCCATAGCCACCCTGCCTTTTAAATTCGCGCTGCGTTCCCCGGGCTTTGCTCCTATTTCTCATATGGGGGAAGGTTCTTATAGGAATGCCTTCCGAAATGATCAAGTAGTTTTTTATCGGTTTCCCGGATCTGCCTGTAAATGGACGCGATCTTTTCCTCGCCGGTCTCGGGAAATTCCTCTATGTAGGTTTGCAGCGCTCTGAGGAAAAATTGGCTGCGGTTGATGCCTGCCGAAGCCCGCAGTCTTTCCACTCTCTTCATTAAATCCTCGGGAAGGCTGATTGCTGTTTTTATTGAATGAGGCATATCTCCTCCTTTAAAAATGCCTATTAAGGTACCTTATGGAATACCTTGGTATAACTATAGTATAACATAAGTATAAATAATTGTCAAGAAAAAAATGGAAAATTAGGAAGAGTGCTTACATATTTACAAATCCCCCTCAATCCCCCTTTGGCAAAGGGGGAGACAGAGGGATTTAACTTGTAAACTCTGTAAACTTGTCCCAAGGGGATCCCTTTGGGACAATAAAATCCTTGCTGTTGCGTTGACACGTTGACACGCTGATACGCTGACACTGTATTTAAAAGCCTGCTAAGGAAAGCAGCTGGGAGCGCGCAAACGGAAGGTCTTTGGCAACAAGGATAATTTCAAGCGCGCGGTCCTCGTCCAGATCGATCTTAAGGCCTTCGGCGACTGAAGCGGGCTTTATATTTTCAAGCGTTACCCATTTACCTGCCTGGATCTCGCCAAGCTCACAGGAGAATCCGTCTTTATCCGGCCTTGCAAGCGTGACCGAGCCAGGATAAATGGTCATAACAGCAAGCGCGTCGGACCTGTCAATAGCTTTCCCGTCAAGAGAGAAAGCGATCGTGTGCACGTTTGTTTTAAGAATTGTTTTATCTCCCTGCTTAACGTCGCCCTGGGATTCAACACCCAGCAGGTTGTTATTCTTGTCAATGTGGATAAAACCCGGCTTGAACGGCGCAAGGCTTAAACTTACGTCAGGAGAAAGATCAGCAAGCCTAAAGGCTTGCACTCCATTGCTATCAGCAAGGCTAAAGCCTTGCGCCACGTTACTGCCGGTATTACGATTAAACAATACATAAGCCAGACCGTCGGAAGTCTTGACCTTAAAAACATGGATCCTGGGGTCATCAGGAACAACGGTGTTCGTCTTAACTCCGGCGAAATTAAGGAACGCCCTGTAAACACCTGAACCTGAAAGCATCTCATTGCTTGTTTCTACCGGGTCTGTTGTGTAAAACACCCGCCCTTTCCCAAGATCGTTGATGAATGCCACAGGCCCGTCAGATCCTTCAGCCACCGCCTTCGCGGTTGCGGCTTTTACCTTTATGCAGGGCAGGCCTGTGTATTCTTTCAGCCCGAAACTCCCTGAAGGCTTTATCCTTACATCCGGCTTTGCCCTTGTTATCCCCTTATAATTTTCCTCAACGAATTTCACGCCCGCAAGTTCCTCGAGCCGCGCTGTCTTCGCGCGCTCCATTTTCACGGGCTCATAGGAAATGTCGCCTGAGAAATACAGGATGCCGCCTTCGGAAACGAATTCCTTCAGTTTCGCGTAAACACTGTCATCAGGCATAAAAGGCAGAGGATAAATTATAACCTTCGCCTCTTTCGGCAGTTTTGAAATATTCGCCTCATTTATCACCCCGTGGTCCAGATGACAGTCCATCAGCTGGTTAAGCCCGTTGTATATCGCGTTCCTTAAAGGCGTGTAGGCTATGCGGTGGTTATCAGGTATCAGGTAATAAACTGACGGCGGGTCATACTGCGGCTGTATTGTCGCGAAAAGCAGGCTCATATTCCTGTAAACTTTTAGTATGTCCTTCGCCGCAAGGTCAGGATGGATCACTCCATACGGGAAAATATCCTCCCAGGGATCGCGCCAGTGCCAGTTGGAAACAAATCCTCCTCCAAGCCCAAGCACATAGTGCGTTATGAAAAGGTACCTGTTATACTGGTCCTCCTTTGTTTCGTAATTCCCCCCGCCTGCCGGATGTGTCTTGGAACCGAACTCGCCTGTTGAAGGCGGCTTGTTCTGGTAGCGCATATCTATTTCCTTGAATTCGGGCGGGAAATTTCCAAGCGGCCCGTAAAAATGCCTGTTCGTGAAATCCAGGCCTTCCGTGGGCCATATCGCGTCCCTGGACGACCACGCGTCAGAACCGCCCTGTAAATACCCTACTGAAACAAGCATTTGCGGATCCGCCTTGTGCAGTTCATCCGCAAGGTTCTTCGCCCAGTCCTTCATAAGGTTCAGAAGCGCCATGTTAGTATCGTAGGATTTCAGGTCTCCCCAGGTCTCGGTCAGGTCTTTGACCTTTACGGGGGTATACGGTATTTCTTCCCCGTATTTCTTCGTTGCAAGAGCTTTCAGGAGCTTGTTCTGCTCAGCCGCGTCCGCCGGCTTCAAAGACGGCTCGTTGCGCAGGTCCGCAGCAAAAAGCGGCAATCCCTTATACCTTTCTCCTATATCCTTTGCTCTTGCCATTCCCTTTGCCAGGGCCTTAGGATCAGGAGAATAATCCGAGATGCCTTCGTGGAACATAACTACCCCGTATTTCTGGCACAGGTAAACCATCGCGTCCCTGAACCTTTTTTCAGCTTCAGGCGGGCGGCTTGCCCACATCATGAACGAACGGGAGAACCGGACGTTGTAGTCGTGCATGGTCCGGTAATCAAGAGCTATAGTGACCGGAGAAGAGTTCCTGAGGGAAGCGCTTGCCCAGAATTCCTGCGCGCCTATCAGGAATACCGGGTTATCCCCTATCCTGAAGTAATTGTCTTTCAGAGTAAACCTTGGCGCTTTTTTTACGACTGCATCATCCCATACCACGAACCCGTTGTAATCCTCGCAGTCTATGGTTTTCCCGGCGCTTGTAAGATATGATTTGATCCTGTAGATATCCGAACTGAATTTTTCCGGTTTCCAGGAGAACGATACCTTCTCGGCCAGCCCCGGCTCCACCTTCACCTGTTTCTTTTCCTCAAAACAAACTTTGCCGCCGTCAAAAGCCAGGACGCTTATTTTCACTTCAGCGTCCTGAATGCTTGAGCCGAAATTGGATACCTTCGCGGAAAGTTCAACCTGCTCTCCCTGCCTGTAAAGCGCGAAATCGCTCTGAGTCTCATTAAGGTAAAGCCCGCGTTCTATGAATTTTACTATGTCAACAAGCGCCTTCATCATCTCGGGGAATTTCGGGTTGAACAGGTTAACATTGTCCGCCCCGAAATACACCCAGGTCGAGCCTTTATAAATATTGCGGTAATTCTGCATTATCGCTGCCACTGCCCCGCGCCTGCGGCCGAACCTGTCATACCCGAACATAAGCGGCGCCCATGTGGAGCGGTCCTTACACCCGCAGTACCAGTTGTCCCCTGTCACCCCTATCGCGGCATAACCTTTCAGCTCCGCGCTTATTTTTATATCCGGGCTGATAATGAACTGTTCCTTGTTCGCTTCAGCGTATTTCACGTGTTCAAGCAGGTACGAAGGATCGAACACCCCTATCTGCTCCGGCTTTATCTCCAGGAAATCAGCCGCTTTCGCCTTGTGAGTGTTGATGCTTGGCACGACCCTGTCAACCTTGGCGTCGTCAAACCACGCTTCGCCGTACCCGTGCAGGAGCACGGTAAAACCGATCTTCGCGGTGTTCGGCGGCACAGTTCCGTTCACCGTCCTGTATACCCAGTCTGACGTGCCTGTCACGAACCCGCCGTCCACCCAGGATATCCTGGAGCCGTCATCCTTGTAAAAATTCATTGCCAGGTAAGCACCCGCGCCCTCAACCGCGTCTTTTGTCCTGATATAGACCGAACCTTCCAGGTTCTCGCCCGGCTTTACATCCGTTATGTCATAATGCGCGTTATACCAGCTGACAGGGGCTTCCGAGCCGACCTTTATATAAAGGGAAGCCTTGCCGGTACGCTTCACGTCCTTAACATCCTCGATCGCAACGCCGTCCCTTGCAGTTTCAGTTGCCCAGCCGTCAAGCCCTTCCTCAAATCCCGGGTTTGATACTATCTGCTCAGCGAAACCAGCTCCGTAAAGGTTGTCGAACGTATATCCGCCCATTGATATGAAACTGCCGCCTTTACGCAGGAACCTCAGCATATTATCAGTGCCGCCTGACGGAAATGAGGCGCCATACGGCAGTATCACTATGTCAAAATTATCCTTATTGAAGATCTCCTGGCCGGAAATTTCTTTCTCGCTTAAAAATTTCACCTGCATTCCTGCCTGCTTCAGCGTATCTGCCAGAAGATCCGGGTTTGACGGAGTTCCTGAAACCGGGACCTTGTCTTTGAATATCGCGACCGCCTTCTTCCCACCCGGAGCAGCGGCGCTGACCTTTACAGCTCTTTTTGTGGGCACGATCGATACCTCCTTGATCTTCAACCCCAGATCCCTTGAATCATCGCTCTCTCCCATCACTTTCGGGTTGAAAAGCGGGGAATGTAAAGCAACCCTTACTGTCTTGCCGGGCTTCAGGAACTTGTCCGGGACCTGGAACTCAAGAGAACCTGTAACCTCATCCGCTCCCAGGGTTTTTACCTCTTCATTATCCACCGTGATCTTTGCCGTGTAATCTCCCTGTATCCTTTCTGTCGGCACCACTGCTATGCTGAAAATAACGTCATACCCGAAACCTTCGGCCACAGGCACAAGGATCTCCGCCCCTTTCTTATCCTTCCCGGTCCACCTCGCGTCCGGTTCAGGGAACCACCACCCGTCCCCAAGGTATTTTTCCGTCATCTCGTTGTCAGAACACAAGTCGATCGTCACCGCCTCTGTTCGTGCGTCGTTCATCGTGCGTCGTTCATCGCTTACCTTTTGACTTTCTTTTTCTGGTTTAACGCTTTCAACTTTCAGCTTTTCCGCCCCCTTCGGGGGCGAGACCTCGCCCGCTTTAGAGACGGGCGGGGAACTTTCAACTTTTAACTCCGCTTCAGCGGGCACATCGCCTTCCACTACCCGCACGTAGTCCACGTAGACTTTTTTAAGCGTTCCCAGGTTCCCTGTAACACCGATGGTCACCTTAAAACTGCCCTCGCCTGTCAGGTCAACCATGCTTTCGTCTTCCGCTTTCCATTCCTTGCCGAGCTTGTACCTGAAAATACCTGTCTTATTTATGTCGTTCTGTATCCTTATATACGCGCCCCCGCCCATAGCAAGGTGCATATACCAGTTCTCACCCTTGGGTTCGATATTGTCAACCTTTATCTCTATGAACGTTTTAGGGCCTACGTCGGCGTTGAAATCCTTTGCCATCCCGCCCCATTTTTCCTGCCCGCCCGCAGGGTCGCAGGAAACAATTGCTATACCCTTTTTGGATTCAAAACTGACCAGTTCGGCGTTCGTGGGCACCCATTCTTCCAGGTCGTCCATTTCATCGCCCACTATAACCTTAGGGACTGCGGCGAGGCACGTGTAACGTGTAACGTGTAACGTGTAAGGCAGGATAAATAATATAATAGATAATAGAATAGACTTTCTCATATAATCTCCCTAAAAGATGATTACGGTGATTTTTTACCAATGATTACGGTGTTAGAATTGAAGTAAAAACTTTTGCATTTTGCATTTTACATTTTGCCTTTTAACTTTTGACTTTGTATCTGATCAAACTTATTATACTCTAAAGCTGGAAAAAGTCAATAAAAGCCGACAAAAAAAACCCATCCCGTTTATTCAGGATGGGTTTCTTTGAATTTTATTTTTGATTATTATTAGGTATTAGCTGTCAGAGCTTTAAAAGCAAGGAAATCCGGTGAGTGTAACCTAAGTCCCCGTAAGGAACAAGGACATAGTCAATGCCCAAGATGCCGATCTTGAAACCGGCGCCGCAGGTTAGACCGGATAAGGCTCCCAATGTGTTGTTTATCGCGCTGTTATACTTGTAACCTGCCCTTATGGCAAGCACAGGATGGACCCAGTATTCAATACCTGCTCCTATTGCCCAGATCGAATCAAGGATGGAGTAATTCAGGTCAGCTGATAGAGTAAGATTACTGTCAGCAGACTTATTGGCAATGCCCATCTTTAGGTTCATAGGCAGAGGACTTGCCTCTAAAATGAACGGGGCTTCGTAGCCCATATTCTGCAGGGCAAGACCCATAACCAGACCTTCCTTATTCAGCTTGTATTGCAGACCAAGGTCTGCGGCTATGCCAAGAGCTGACTTGTCATCTAACTGCTGGTTGATGATCTTGACAGTTGCACCAAGGTTCAGGCGTTCTGAGAGCGTCTTTGCGTATGCTACGGCTATTGCCAGGTCATTTGCAGGCACTGATCCAAGCAGGATCCCAGCAATGTCCCTTCTTTCAATGTCTGTGATATACAGGTAGGTTATACCTGCGCCTATGGTTCCGCCAAAAGCTGGTTGGCAGTAAGCAAGATACTCGTATCTTATAGCCTGAAACCACTCTGTGTGGGTAAAAATCACCTGCTTCCCTTCTGATAGGGACAGGCCGGATGGGTTCCAGTACAGGGCATTGATATCGTCTGCTACAGCGACAAAGGCTTCGCCCATTGCAACCGGGCGACTGCCTACCCCGAGCTTTAAGAAAGTGGCGCCTGTGGTTCCGGGCCCGCCGGAAAAACAGTTGAAAGTTAAAAGTTGAAGGTTAAAAGTTAAAGCAACTACTAAAATAATCTTTTTCATTTTTCCTTCATTTTTATCAATATTTGATTACAGCGATTTAAAATAACGATTTCAACGATTATGATAATCTGTGTAATCTCGCTTCTGAAATCTGTGTCCATAAAGGACCCCTATATTTTGCTTTCAGAAGAAAGCAGTAGGGGTAATCTGTGGTTATAGAGTAAGACACTGGCGCATTATCAGAAATCAGTGATATGTTTCCAGCACCTTCTCATCAAACTGTGCATGAGGTTTTCCCTCACACAGCTTTCCAAGAACGTCCACCGAAAGCTCTTCGTCAT
>Ga0210016_1003950_pt1 | contig 12842 bp, 12 predicted proteins | sample CryGeyCG2014_300_FD_185454 | JGI IMG/M metagenome (GOLD analysis project Ga0210016, IMG submission 185454) | Groundwater microbial communities from aquifer - Crystal Geyser CG02_land_8/20/14_3.00 (SPAdes) (version 2) | ecosystem: Environmental > Aquatic > Deep subsurface > Groundwater | place... | reverse complement strand
GTGGATGAATTGATAGGAAATGTTTATGAATTATGAATCTGTGTTCCTTTAACCTATAAACTCATCAACCTATCAACCTATCAATTTATGTGTTCTCCGTGGTGAATTACTTTACCTGAGTAGTTACCCTTTAAGGTATAAAATATACCTGCAAACTTGAGGAGGTCATATCCTTTATGAAACGAATCCTGCTATTTAGCGTCTTACTCGGATTAATATTTCTATTTGGGTGTGGAAAGCATCCTGAGAAAACAAGCATTGTTTTTGCTTATGGCAAGGCATCTGCTGTGGAAATAAGGGTATTAAATGACCTTGTCAAGGAGTTTGAGGGTAAGAATCCCTCTATTGCTGTTATTCTGCAAGAGTTACCATCCAATCCTGAGTTGCAATATAAATACTATATTCAAAATGTATTTGAACAAAAACTTCATGAGCCACCAGATGTCTTTTGTCTGGATCTTATGCTGCTCTCACGGCTTGTTGAAAAGGTAGACTGGTTTTCCTTTATAGACTGGTATTTTAAGGATAAGGCTGCATTTTTCCCCGGGGCAATAGAAGGATGTGTCTATCACCGTGGCATCTGTGCCATTCCTTGGTCGGTAGATGGTGGTGTTCTTTATTATCGAAAGGATTTATTGAAAAAGCATGGTTTTTCAACCCCACCAAAGACCTTTGCTGAATTAATCCTTCAGGCAAATACCATTAGCTCAAAAGAGGGGTGTTATGGCTTTATCTGGACAGGAAAGGCTGGGGAGGATTTGTCATGTACCTTTTTAGAGTTTTTGTGGGGAAATAATGGCATTCTCGTAAATGGAACTGAGGTGCTTGTTGATTCTCTTTGGGGAAGAGAGTCCCTTCAGATGATGAGCGATCTGATAAATAAACATCATATCTCTCCCCAATCTGTAATAACCATGGATGAGCAATCATCTATTAATACCTTTATCTCTGGCAAGGCTATCTTTTTAAGGGGATGGTCGCATTGTAGGGCAGCCATATTTAACAACCCTTCCCTGAAAGACAAGATAGGCATTGCCCCTATGCCTTGCTTTAATGATACGGAAAAGCAGAGCGCCTCTTGTTTGCAATCCGAGGTACTGGCTATAAATAAACACTCTATACACGAAGAAGAGGCATGGTCGTTGGTGGAATTTTTAACATCTGAATATGTTCAAAAAAAACGAGCAATCTCCATAAACAAGAATCCATCCAGAAGGGAGCTTTATAAAGACCCTCAAATCAATGGAAATATGCCTATCTCTGAGTTCTATCCTGCCTTTATGCAATTTCAGTCGCGTCCGAATACTTCACATTATCCGGAAATATCCCGGATTATGCAGGGATGCATTCAAAATGTGTTACTGCAAAAACTAACCACAGATGAATCGTTAAAAAAGGCAACAGAAGATATAAGGAAGGTATTTCGGGAAGGTAGCAATTTGTGAGCGGTCAGCAATCACTTACTGACCGCTGATATTTGAACGCTTACAAACATGGAGACACAGCAAACATGCTTGATTTACATCAGAAGTATTTTCAATTACTTAAACTAACCAGAAAATATATTGAGCAGGAAACAGGGACAAGGATACCATTGCCAAAAATCAGAAGACAAGGGGAAGAAGGAAGTAGGAAAGGGACATTGGAGACAATTGAAAACACAATTCAGGGTTGCAAAAAATGCCGACTATCACAGTATCGAAAAAATATTGTTCTGGGTACAGGTAATACGGATGCCCCATTAATGATTATTGGAGAAGCCCCAGGTGAACAAGAGGATATACAGGGTCAGCCGTTTGTTGGTGCTGCAGGACAGTTGTTAACCAAAATGCTTGCTGCCATCCATATCGAAAGGGAGAATGTCTATATTACCAATGTCGTAAAATGCCGTCCGGAAAACAACAGAGAGCCGCATCATGATGAGATTGAGGCATGTAATCCATATCTTATTGCCCAGATTAAGGTTATTAATCCAAAGATTATCCTCTGCCTGGGAAATTTTGCCACTAAAACGATGCTTGGAAAAACAGAGGGGATAAACATCTTGCGGGGTAAGATCTTTGATTATCAGGGCATTAAACTCTTACCCACCTACCATCCGGCAGCTCTGCTTTATCATCCGGCCCTAAAAAGGGATGCATGGATAGACATGCAATTGCTACAGAAAGAGATAGAAGAGGAGAATGGGGTCAGAAATATGAGTGATTAGGGGGAAGTATATTATCATCCCTCGGATCAGGGGTATGAGGTAAAAATAAAGGAGAGATAAAAAAATGGCGGAAATGAGTATTTCATATCAGGATGCAGGTGTAAATATTGATGCTGGCAATGAGCTTGTGCAAAGGATTAAACGCATGGTGGCCGGGACATTTCAGCCTTCAAAAAGATGCTGGGATGTTTTGGGCGGTGTTGGCGGATTCAGCGGGTTGCTCAAGCTGGATTGGCAAAGATTCTCTGAACCTATTCTGGTCTCTGGCTGTGATGGCGTGGGGACAAAACTATCGATTAGCCAATTAGTCAATAAACACGATACCATAGGGATTGATCTGGTAGCCATGTGCGTCAATGACCTGCTGGTCTATGGGGCAACACCCCTGTTTTTTTTGGATTATATAGCCACAGGAAAATTAGATGTTGAGGTGGCAGAGGCAATTATCTCCGGCATAGTAGATGGTTGTAAGCAGGCAGGATGTGCCTTGCTCGGTGGCGAAACAGCTGAAATGCCTGGTATGTATAGTGATGGAGAATATGATCTGGCCGGGTTTGTGGTCGGAGTGGTTGATAAACCATTGATTATTGATGGCTCTAAAATTGTTGAAGGGGATATAGTTTTAGGGCTTGCCTCTTCAGGCATCCATTCCAACGGCTATTCCTTAGTGCGGAAACTGTTGAATCAGGATGAACTTGTTTCCATGAACGATATTTTGCTTGCACCTACTAAGATTTATCATTTTATCCCTGAAATAGCTGGTGAATTTGAGATAAAGGGCATGGCACATATTACTGGTGGTGGGTTTATTGACAATATTTCACGGATACTCCCCTGTTCTATGGGTGTCAATATCGAAAAAGGCTCATGGCACATTCATGACATATTTAATCTGTTGCAACAAAAGGGAAATATTTCGGAGATTGAAATGTATCGCACCTTTAATATGGGTATAGGCATGATTATGATAGTTGCACCAGAGATAGTTGATAATATAATTCAAAGAGTACGGTCATTAGGTGAGGATATTTTTACCATAGGTAGGGTTATTATGGGGGAAGGGGTGAATATTCAGACCTGTCCCAATACTACTCGTTCCCTCTGACACAGGTCATTTATAATTTGTGTCTCAAAGTGTTTCTGCATCAATTCTTGGACAGGTTCTGCCTGACCCGGACCAACTTCAAGGGCTAAATAACCTCCGGACATAAGATAATCCGGTGCATTCTTAATGATCTTTTTATAATAATCCCTCCCGTCTTTACCTCCATCCAATGCTACCCTTGGCTCAAAATCCCTGACATCCGGGGGAAGGACATCTATCTCGTTGGTTGGGATATAAGGAGGATTGGAGACGATAAAATCTACCCTTCCCTCTAATTCAAGTCCGGATAGAATAGTAAGCATATCCCCTTGAATAAAGATAATCCTATTTGATGCCCCAAGTTGTTTTGCATTGAGCCAGGCTATCTGTAATGCAGAAGCTGAAATATCTGTGGCATAAACTTGAATGTGAGGCAACTTCAAAGCCAGACTGATTGCAATTGCCCCACTCCCCGTCCCAATCTCTACCCCAATTCTCCAGTTTTGATGAGATCGTTTACACAACTCATCTACTAATACCTCTGTCTCCCATCTCGGAATAAGAACATGGGGACTAACCGTAAATTCCCAATCAAGAAAGGTCTTAGAGCCAATAATATATGCTACCGGCTCATGGTTACACCTTTTTTTTATTGTTGTTGTATAACGGATTATTTCTTTATCTGTCAAGGAACGATTTTGAAGGTATAATTGATGCCGCACAAGAGAAACAGTATCCTCTAACAGCCATTCTGCATCTGTTACAGCTGTTTCTATCCCTGCACTTTTTAAGGAATTTATTGCCCAATGCAAGGCATCAAGTGTGGTCATTTATTGCCTCCTCTTCTTTTCTTGCATCTTCTGTTTGTAAAATATTATGTAACTACTCACCACAAAGGCACGAAGACACAAAAAGTTGATAAGTTGAATAGTTGATGGGTTGATAAGTGGATAAATTGATAGGAAATATTTATGAATTATGAATCTGTGTTCCTTTAACCTATAAACTCATCAACCTATCAACCTATCAACTTATGTGTTCTCCGTAGTGAATTACTTTACCTGAGTAGTTACAATATTATACTTTATCAAGCCACGCAAGTCAAGTAAAAAAGTAACTACTCAGCTACAGATGGGAGAGCGTTGCATAGACTCAAGTGGGGCATAAATTGCGTTTTTTGCTGGTCTTAATCAACGATAGAGATAATTTCTAACAATTATGGCAAATTGTCCGAAAATACCTTATGAACAATTCAATCCTGTCAACAAGTTGCTGTGTTTGTCAAGTTGGGGTTTTTCTGCAATTTCAGGGGCATTTTTGCTGTCCGTCCTTGGTTTAATAGACATATAGCTTATGCAACGCTCACTCATGAGGAGAGCTGTTTCCCTCCAGCAATTCTCATTATGGCAAAACTTATGTTCAAAGGGGAATAAGGGAATAGAGGAGATGGTGTCGATTATCAACAGAATTGTCGGTAGGACAGGCATTTCTGACTGTCCTGTTGTAGATGACAGGCAAGAATGCCTGTCCTACCGATTAATCTCCATATCTCCCCCTTATCCATTTTACCATAATGAGAATTGCTGGTTTCCCTCAACTTTTCACTTGACTTACCCATTTCTATATGCTATAATTCAAAATCAGTAGGCACAAAGCACTAAAAACATCTGAGGGGCGTTTCTGTGATACTTCTTCCGAATTGTCCTAAAATCAAAATTTCTATCATTAAATGAATGGAATGACTATCCGAAAGCTGGTCCACTTTGCCAGAAACTTGAAGACTATCTGATTTTCTTTGCAGTATCGGAAAAAATCCGGCAAAGACAATTCCGGCGAGTATGTGTTTGTCAAAAACGGTAATGGCCAGCCAAAGTTAGACAAAAAACAGCCACTTGGTAATCAACCACGACTTGCACAACCATGATATACTCAAGTGGGGCATAAATTGCGTTTTTCGCTGGTCTTAATCAACGATAGCTGTGTTGTTCAGGTGAGCAATAGTACACTATTGCTCACCTTCACGCCTTGCTCTCCTTGATTAATCCTCACCGAAAAAATCGCAATTTATGCCCCACTTGAGTATAGCGAATTGGAGGGCGGCGTGGCGGAAAAGTTTATTGAGTGGGCAAAGGGCGAAAAATTAAGTTTTTGGAGATAAATTATGGAAAATCATAATCAGCAATCGCAAATTATTATTTATCAAACTGAAGATGGTCAGATTAAAGTTGATGTTCAGTTTCAGGATGAAACGGTATGGCTTACCCAAGATCAAATGGCTATGCTTTTTGATAAAGGACGATCAACCATTACAGAACATATTTCAAATATTTTTAGCGAAGGAGAATTGGACAAGAAATCAGTATGTCGGGAATTCCGACGAACTGGAAATGATGAAAAAGAATACATGGTCAAACATTATAATTTGGATGTCATTATTTCTGTAGGTTACAGGGTAAAATCACAGAGAGGCACGCAATTTCGTATTTGGTCCACACAAAGACTCAAAGAATACATTATCAAGGGTTTTACCATGGATGATGTGCGTCTTAAACAAGGGGGCTACAAATCACGCTATTTTGAGGAACTCTTAGAGCGTATACGAGATATTCGCTCAAGTGAAAGAATGTTGTACCAAAAAGTAACCGATATTTACGCAACGAGCATTGATTATCGTAAAGATGCCAAAGAGACAGAATTATTTTTTAAAACGGTTCAAAATAAAATGCATTTTGCCATTAGTGGAAAAACTGCCGCCGAAATTATTGCAGAGCGTGCCGATAGCAAGAAACCGTTAATGGGGCTTACAAATTTTTCAGGTATTCATCCTATTCAACGCGATATTTATATTGCAAAAAATTATTTAGATGAGCGGGAGTTGGAAATGCTTAATCGCATTGTGGATGCGTATCTGTCTTTTGCTGAAATTCAAGCGAAAAGCGAACATGCCATGACTATGAAAGATTGGATACATAAGCTCGATGAGTATTTATTGCTTTTAGGGAAAGGTATTTTGAAAAATGCCGGAAGTGTGCGTGCTGAAGAGGCAGAAAATAAGGCATTGAAAGAATACGATAAATATCGCCAAGAGCGCGACAAAAACTATATTTCCGATTTTGACCGCGAAGTAAAAAAACTTTCAAAATTTATTAAGGGAAATTATACTCAAGTGGGGCATAAATTACGATTTTTTGGTAAGGATTAATCAAGGAGAGCAAGGCGTGCAAGGTTCGCAATAGTATACTATTGCGAACCTGAACAACGCAGCTATCGTTGATTAAGACTAGCGAAAAACGCAATTTATGCCCCACTTGAGTATAACTATGCAAATTTTAAATCTACAATTATTGCATAACCACGACGACGAATTACCCGATGGCGTGGCGGAAAAGTTTATTGAGTGGGCAAAGGCGGAAAAATTAAGTTTTTGGAGATAATTTATAGAAAACAACGATAAACAAATCGCGATTTACCAAGCACCAAACGGAGCGGTGGAGGTGCGTCTTGATGTGAATAATGAAACAATTTTTTTGACCCAGCAACAAGTGTGTGAGCTTTTTAATGTGCAAAAAGCGGCTATTTCTAAATACGCTAAAAACATCTTTAACATCGGCGAATTGGCAACCTCGACAGGCTGTTACGAAATAGAAACTTGGCATGAAAGGCACGCAATATGTTGTCCGCATTTCTTTGCCAGATACCATATGTGATATGCCAGCACCCTTGATTTTTAGTTTCGTAACAGCCTGTCGATATAACACAGTTATTTTGTGACAGACCATAACGATTGGAGTATATGATGATTAAAGCAGTTATCTTTGATATGGATGGGTTAATAGTAGATACAGAATCACTGTATTCCATTGCCCTTCAAATGATTGCTCAAAAAAGAGGAAAGAATTTTACTTATGAATTAAAAAGAACTATGATAGGTAAATCAGGTATGATTAGCATGGGTATCTTTAAGGAATATCTTGGATTATCAGATGATGTTCCGCAACTTCTACAGGAACGAGAAACTATCTATGGAGAGTTGCTTGATAAAGCTGAATTAACACCCATGACTGGATTGCTTAATCTGCTTGACCTGCTTGATAATCTCGGGTTAGCAGCAGCAATTGCATCCTCATCTCAGGGGCAATGGATCAGGATTGTTGTAAATAAACTTGGAATAGATGATAGATTTAAGGCAATAGCTTCTGTAAATGATGTGGAAAATGGAAAGCCTTATCCGGACATTTACCTGCTTGCAGCAAAAAGATTAGGGGTTTTGCCTGAGCATTGTCTGGCTCTGGAGGATACCCCGACAGGGATGGAGGCAGCAAGAAGGGCAGGTATGATTTGTGTCGCTGTACCAAATCAATACTCCCATGGGCTTGACTTTTCTATGGCTGATATGGTTATAAATAGCTTAGATGAGGTGGAAGATAAGGTGTTGACAAAATATGCAAAAAAATAAGCTATGGAAGATTTTATTGATAATTAGCTGGATAATGTTTGGCAATATTGCCCAGAGCATGGCCATTGCCCCACCCACAGGGATAACCGTAACACTTGTAAAAGATAATGCTTTCAGGGTCTCATGGAAGCCCGGTGAAGAAAAGGATATTATTGGCTATGGCTATCAACTTGATTCATCCCCCCTGATTAATTGGACACAAAAACCAGAGGTAATAATAAGGGTAGCAGGTAAGGGAAATCATCAAGTCCATATTTGCAGTATGAATGCGGCTGGGGAGGTTTCTTTTTATGCCCCTGCCGGAATATTTTACAATGGACAATTGCAAAGAGTGCAACCGCAAGAAAGTAGCACCTCTGGCAGGATTGCCCCTATAACCTATCAGGCTGGTGCATGGCCGGCTGGTATGGCTATAGGGGATGTCAATGGGGATGGATTAAACGATATTGTCTGTGCAAACTATAACGAGAATACCATCAGTGTGTTTATTCAGGATAATGGCAGGCTGTTGGAGCAGGCAACATACTCTACCTTTCTAAATCCTCTGGGGGTTGGGATTGGAGATATTGATTCAGATGGCAAAAATGAGGTTTCTGTGGTCTGTGCTGGGGCAGACATAATGAACATATTTGGTCAGACGACGACCATTACAGGAAGTATTACACTCATAAATATAGCTAATTATGCCACAGAAAGAGCACCTTATGGATTAAGCATGGGGGATATTAACGGGGATGCGAGAAATGACATTATTGTAGCAAACCTTGGGGCAGAAAGCATCAGCATCTTTACATGGCTGACAAATGTACCGAGGTCATATTATTACCTTTATCATAGTTTTAGCTTTGCCAAAAAAATGACATTGACCGTAGAAGGAGACAAGATATTTGCCCATATTGTTTATCCTGTGGATAAAATGCCATTTAGTGTGGATATAGGGGATATAAACATAGACGGTTTACAGGATGTGGTTTGTGTTAATTATCAATCAGGCAATATGAATGTATTTCTTCAGGAAAACAGTGTCTTGAAGCCATCTGGCACTATGACCACAGGACCAAACCCAACCAGTGTTCGATGTGGTGATATTGATGGTGATGGTTTGACAGAGATAATTAGCTCCAGCCTTGGCGGGGGAATGCTATCTGTCTTCGCTCTATCTGGATTGATGGGAACATATACCACTAAAGATGGCCGTTCAGGCGGAGTAGATATTGGGGATATAAATAACGATGGCAGGCAGGATGTGGCTGTTTCAAATGATACCTCAGATACAATGAGTATCTTTATTCAGGATAATGGTAAATTAAAGCCACAGGTATCCTATAAAACAGGCTCATCCCCTGGTTCATGCAAGATTGCAGATATAAATAATGATGGTATTAATGAGGTTATTACCGGAGATGCAAGGTCAAATAGTATTACAGTTCATTATCCGTAATTATTCGCTTAGCCGCAGATTACGCAGACCCTTACATCTCATAAAGACACCTCGTCCACGGTGTCCCCGAAATTCCCAACCCATCACGCCACTTGAATATCTTTCAAACTTAGCTGCAATGTACTCATCCCATCCCATTCATTCATCTGGGGACGATAGGCAATATATGCAAACCAATAAATTTGTGGACATATACGGTTGGTTCGCTCCATATTTGGACCAAGGCATCCGTGATGCCGTTCTCCAAACAACGCCAACACGGTTGGCTTGCTCCATATTTTGATCAATCTTTATTTACGCATAATGTCAACTATTTTATTGGTTTGCATATATTAATAAAATAGAAGATTTGTTATAACAATTCGTTGGAGTGGACTGCGGGATGTACACCCAGCAATTTTGTGGCACTTCAAGCATAAGTAATATCTCACATATTGGGTGGACATTCCAGCCCCGCAGCCACTCAACTCCGTCGTTAGACAGATGAGAATGAACTTATTCACATGGACGAAATTGGAAAAACAGAAGGTGTAATCAGTGAATATCGAAATTGAACGCGAAGAAGACGGTCGGTGGATAGCCGAAGTACCTGATTTGCATGGTGTCATGGTATACGGACAGAATCAAGAAGAAGCGATTTCCAAGGTTGAGGTTCTGGCATTGCGTGTGATAGCCGATCGGCTTGAACACGGAGAAAGAATCTTGGGACTCCGTGATATTTTTGCGGTGCCAGCATAAGTCAATGGCCGTCAACCAAAGCACGATTGGTGCTATCCGCTTTGTTGCGAATCGGTTGGATGATAAAGCGTCAATCAGGCACATCACATAAGGTTCTATCTCGTTCTGGCTGGCAAGATTTCACCTTTGCTTTTCATGATCAAGAAGAAATTGGTCCTCGCATGCTATCACGCATCGCTAAGCGTACAGGACTCATACCATCTGACTTATAAAATACTATCTAACTTGGGATATTAAGCCTGCAGAATTATCTCCTTTCTGGATATCATGTAAAAAGTAATGTTATCCAGTTAGAATTATACAGGATGTTTTGGTTTTTGTTCACTTTTTACTTGATTTTTTGACTCAAATGTGATAAAGTACAGAAAAACTATATAATAACTTGTTATCCCAATCCGACAAAGGATAAGATAACATTTGCTAAACTGACTAAACATGTAAAAGTAAAAATCTTCAACATAGCGGGTGAATTAGTCTATGACGAACAGGAACACGAAACCGATGCCAAAGCTGAATGGACATGGGACTACAGAAATAATGCTGGTGAAAAGGTAGCAAGTGGTATCTATATCTATATCCTTCAAGACCCAGCAAGCAGGAGTATGAAAAAAGATAAAATAGGGGTGATTAGATAATTGGATAATCCGATTACCAATTATCGTCTTTCATTTCTCAACGATCTCTGCGTGCTTCTTTCGGTGAATCAAAAAATCCATAATGAGAATTGCTGTAATGTAAACTTTTTGGTTGACTTATCTTCAATTGTATGGTATGCTATGTTCACTGTAACTACTTTATACTGCATGTTGCCACAAACTGAGTTATTTACAACACATTAGTCATCTTGTATGATAGTTGAAATGCGGAAGTAGGAATGCGGAAGTAAAAGAGGGTTGGATATTGTTTATGGTTCTGAATTCGTAACTACTCAATATCCTGTGGAAAATGTGGTAGTGCCGTCAACCTTAAAAATGATGGTAAATGGTAGATATAACATTTAGGTTATGTTTGTCCACCGCTGGCCATAACCTTTACTCACACTTGACACCGTGTACAGTAACCGATGGAATTCCCCCTTAGGAGTCAAGAAAAAATAAGTTGTACGCCAAGAGTCACTCAAGGCGTTTGGCTGGCAAGGCGTGAGAAACGAGCATACTACTGTTCGTAAGCGACGAACAACGAAGCCAGCCAAGATGGATCGGTGACACGACTCCTGCAAGTTATTTTTTCTTGACGACTAAATAAAGAGGGGTTAGGGAGATGCTATTCTTCTCTTTTGACCCATGTTATAGGTATCAGGTAAAGCTAATGATAAATATAAAGCATTTTTCTTACGGAAGGCATGAAAAGGTAGGCGGTTTGATAAAGGAAGAGATAAGCGATATTATCCTTAATCACCTCAATGATCCTCGGATTGGTTTTGTAACTGTTACTGAGGTAACGGTTACCCCTGATTTGCGACATGCAACAGTTTTTGTCAGCTTTTATAACAGTGATAAAAATGAAGGAATGAAAGGATTGATGCATGCAGTAGGGTTTATCAGATGTGAGATTGGGAAAAGAATAAAGATGAGATATGTTCCGGAAATAGTGTTTAAGTTTGATTCATCCATAGAAGGTGGGGCACATGTTTTAGAGATAATAGATTCGCTGGATATACCTGAGGAAATTGACACCACTGAATAAATCAACTATCAGCACTGAAATTAACCCAAAGAAAGGCAAAACACATAGTGAGGATTCTTAGTTTAATTAAAAATATCCTTGAAAAAGAGGAACGATTTCTAATCACATCCCATATACGGCCGGATGGGGATTCAATTGGCACACAATTAGCTCTTGGAATAATGCTTCATAAGATGGGCAAAAAAGTAACCATTCTTAATGAAGATACTGTGCCTAAATGCTATTCTTTTTTGCCTCACAGTGATTGGATAAAATCATCGTTGAATAATGGCAACCAATTTGATGCAGCTATTATCTTAGATTGCAGTGAATGGGAAAGATTGGGGAAAATAGCACCTATAGCCCAAACGGCAGATGTTATTATCAACATTGACCATCATGCAGATAGCCATGGATTGGGTAAATACAACTATATTGACCCCTCTGCAGCCGCTGTTGCTGAACAAGCATATCATTTATTAAAGCATATGAAACAACCCTTAACCTATGAATTAGCTCTATGTTTGTATACTGGAATTCTGACCGATACAGGCTCGTTTAAGCATGGAAATACTACAGTAACCAGTCATCACATTGTAAGTGAATTCTTGAAGGGTGGGGTTAAACCTGATTTTGTTTATCGTATGATTCATGAAAGAAACAGTTTTCCGTCTATGTTACTTCAGGGTATGTTGTTGAGCAGCTTACAGCTAAGCAATGATGGACATGTTGCCTGGACAAGTATTACCAAAGAAATGCTGAAGAAAGTAGGATATACTGTTGAATTCGAACCTGAGAGTGTTCTCAGTATGATGCGAAGCATTGAAGGGATAGATGTGGCTCTTCTTTTTCGTGACCTTGGAGAAGATAAAATAAAAGTGAATTTTCGATCAAAGAGTGAGGTTAATGTCTGTCAGATTGCCCAAAAGTTTAATGGTGGAGGGCATAAACAAGCTGCTGGCTGTGTGATTACCGGTAACCTTGAAATGGTTCAAGAAATGGTTCTGCAGAATATAATGGAAATGCTGAATTATTATTAATCTGTCATTCCAAGCTATACTCAGCGAGGGGGAAAACCGGGGACAGCGCACATTTTTCTTGACAAGAGAAGATTTATATGGTAATATTTATTTATTATGGCAAGAATGGCAAGAATTATCGTACCAAACATACCGCATCATCTTACTCAGAGAGGTAATTATAGGCAAATAGTATTTGATACCAACAATGATCGGGTACAATATTTGTC
>Ga0210016_1003934_pt1 | contig 12868 bp, 9 predicted proteins | sample CryGeyCG2014_300_FD_185454 | JGI IMG/M metagenome (GOLD analysis project Ga0210016, IMG submission 185454) | Groundwater microbial communities from aquifer - Crystal Geyser CG02_land_8/20/14_3.00 (SPAdes) (version 2) | ecosystem: Environmental > Aquatic > Deep subsurface > Groundwater | place... | reverse complement strand
GAACCAGTGCCGCTGCCTGTAGGGCATCGGGTTGTGGAGCCAAACCTCTTCCTTCAGCCGCCGCCGCCCCGGTTCGAGCGTGAGCTTCACCCACCACTCCATCCGGCTCACCCGGCAGATGTTACCGACGGCCAGCCATGCGCCGTTCTCGTCCTCGCCCAGCTCCCAGCTCACCGGCGACACGGTGGTGTACGTGTGCCCCGTCGGGAAGTTGAACTCGATGCCGCCGGAGACCCACGCCCCGCGGATGGCCACCAGCCCGTACTTGACGACGTTGTTCCGGTAGAACACCTCGCGCCCGGTTACCTTGTCGAGCAGCGAGTACAGATGCCCGCCCAGCTCGGGCAGGACGATGCAGTGCAGGTACTCGTTCTCAAGGTGGAGCGCGTTCCAATCGCGAACCGTCGGCTCGCCCTCAAGCACGTCATCAAGCAACGGGTAGGGGTAGCACGCCCACGTGTGGTTCTGCCGCTGGAACGGCGGATTGGGATCGGGCGGGCCGAGGGGATAGGTCTTCAGGGGGAGTGGCTCTCGCCAGGCTCGGGGGGACATTGGGCACCTCTCAGCTATCCGCGCTCAGCGCTCAGCGCTCAACTTCCAGCGATGGGCAGCCTGCGGCAGGCAGCGGGTCCTCAATGGTCCCTTGCACGCCGACTGCGGAGGGCCGCTGGCTGAGAGCTGAGCGCTGGTGGCTGATCGCTCGCGCGATTGTAGCTTCGGGCGACAACGGGAGCAATGAGCGGCGCCCGCCGGCCGTGGCGGGTACAATCTGGCGAGTTCACTGGCGCGTGACCGCCAGAACCGGTTGAGGTGCTGATTGAGTCCATTTCTCGCAACATTGGTGTTCGGAACGCTGGCTGGTCTGGGGAATCTTCTGGGCGGCATCATCGTGACCGCCAAGGCGCGCCGGAGCGACCAGATGCTGACGTACTTCGTCGCCCTTGGCGGCGGGTTCATGCTGGCGGCGGCGTTCCTGGAGATGGTGCCCGAAAGCCTCCACACGAACGAGAAATGGGCGCCGGCGTTGATGCTGTCGGGCTACCTGTTGGTACTGTTCTTCGAGCACTTCCTGGGCGAGCACGTCCACCTGGGCGACCACGAGCACCACGGCGACGAAGGGCTGCTGCACGACACCGTCGGCGCCTCCACGCTGATCGGCATCGGCATCCACACGTTTTTCGACGGCGCCGCCGTCGGCGCGGGCTTCCACGTGAACAACGTCGTCGGGTTGCTGATCTTCACCGCCGTCGTGCTTCACAAGATCCCCGAAGGGTTCACCGTGTCCTCCATCCTCCTGGCCACCGGCCGCAGCCGCTGGCAGGCGCTGGGCGGCTCGGTGCTGATCGCCCTCGCCACCTTGGCAGGCGCCCTGCTCACTGGAGCGAGTGACCGCTTGCTGCCGTTGGCTCTGCCGATGAGCGCGGGCGTAATGGTCCATGTGGCCGCCACCGACCTCATCCCGGAGATCAACGAAGTCCGCGGCGTCCGCGTCGCGGGACTGATCTTCGTGGGCGTGGCGCTGTTCTATGTCGCCAAGCTAACGCTCGAAGCGGTGGGCATTCATTAGCCCTGGTTCGCGCCCGTGCCAGCTCGGCTGGCACGGGCGCGAAGTCTGGCGCCGAGACGCAGGTCATCCCCGGCCAACGCGCTTGCCCGACCCAAACGCGCTTACCTGCCGGTCGAGCTGGCAGGGAGCCCGTTGCTCCGGGCCGCTGCTGCTCCCAAAAAGCAGCGAGCGCAGGCCGGAACGACTCCAGCCTGCGCTCGATCACAGTAGTCTGCTCAACGGTTCCCGGCGGCTACGAGCCGCAGCAACAGCCGCAGCCCTCCAAGGCGCTGACGGCCTTGTCGAGGCACCCACCGCACGTGCTGAGCACGGCCTGGTACTTGCCACCGGCGGCCTGCATGAGAACCACCTTGAGGTTGATGTCCGCCGCAGCAAGCTTCTGGGAGATTGCGTACCCGACGCCGAGCTTGTCGTCGCCTTCGACGACGATGACTTCCTTCTCCTGCACGTCCGGGACGCCCAGCGCGCGCACCTTGTCGGGGTCTTCGGGAATGCAGGCGATAACGGCCTTGCCCTCTCCCTCGGTCCACCCGGCCAGCGCGGTCAGGTTGATCCCAGCTTCGCACAGGGCCTTTGTCACTTCAGCCAGTTTGCCCGGCTTGTCCTCCACACAGACTGAGAACTGCACTGCTTTTCGAACGGTCATTGACTCCTACTCCTCCACTTTGTCTCCGCCCTCAGAAACAGTGTGACGCAACCCGCGCAGCCGCGCCGAACGGATCGGCTGGAAGCGTGTTCACGAGTGTCGTCAGTACGTTTCCGGCACAAAGGTCTGGTCGGTCTCGGGCGGGCGGACGTAGGTGTTGTCGACCTGCTTGGGAGGCAGCTCGATCTTCTCGGGGGTGAGGTCTTCGTAGGGGACCATGCTCAGCAGATGGCTGATGCAGTTCAGGCGGGCGCGCTTCTTGTCGTCTGAATGGACCACGTACCACGACGCCTGCTTGGTGTCGGTGTGGGCCATCATGTCGTCTTTCGCGCGGGAGTACTCGACCCACTTCGAGCGCGACTGCACGTCCATCGGGCTGATCTTCCAGCGTTTGGTGGGGTCGCTGATGCGGTCCTGGAAGCGGCGCTCCTGCTCGTCGTCGCTCACGGAGAACCAGTACTTCAGCAGGATGATCTTGGCGCGTACCAGCATCCGCTCGAACTCGGGGCAGGCCCGGAAGAACTCCTCTACGTCGGCTGCAGTGCAGAAGCCCATGACGCGCTCGACGCCGGCGCGGTTGTACCAACTCCTGTCGAACAGGACGATCTCGCCAGCTGCCGGAAGGTGCGGCACATAGCGCTGGAAGTACCACTGGGTCTTTTCACGTTCGGTGGGCGTGCCCAGTGCGACCACTCGGCAGACGCGGGGGTTCAGGCTCTCGGTCACCCGCTTGATGGTGCCGCCCTTGCCTGCCGCGTCGCGACCTTCGAAGAGGACCACAACCTTCAAGCCCTTGTGCTTGATCCACTCCTGCATCTTGACCAGCTCGACTTGCAGCTTGGCCAGCTCTTTCTCGTAGAACTTGCTGCTCAGCTTCTTAGGCTTCTCGGCTTTGGCCGCCTTCTCCTCTTCGCAAGCAGCGGCCTCCCCCGCCTTGTCCTTCTTTTCCTTCTTCTCTTTCTTCTCTTCGCTCTTCTTCGCCATGTTGACCTCCTCAGTGTCCACTTGTCGGCTGCCGAAAGCAGGCCGCGGCGATCACGGACTCGCCCCTGGGCGCAGGGACAGGTCTCGGAGAGGAGCGAAGGCAAGTGGAGCTGTTGCGGCGGAGAAGGCGGCGGCGTTGGGCGGCGAGACTTCACCCCTCGAAACGGCAGGCGCTCAAGGGCGAACGGCTGCAATCATAGAAAGCTGCGAGAGACTTGTCAAGGGCGCTTGTGCGGCAGGTTACCATTGCGGTTCCCGTCGTGCGTCTCGGGAGCGCAGTCAGCGGGACCGGCTCTCCGCCGGGCCGGCCGCCACGGCAACCCGTGGCACAGGTCTCTGACCTGTAGGTGTAGCGGACACGTCGTCCACCAATGCGGTCTCCGTCCCGCCAACCACCCAGAGCCGGAGCCGCGGCTGCTGGTGCGCCGGGAAGGCACCCACCGGCAGCGTCGTCTCATACTGATGCCACTCACCGTCCGCAGTGAGCGGTACCGCGGCCTGGGGGAAGTCCAGCGGAGCGCTGTGAAAGAAGTTCCAGCGGATCGTGCAGGGATCAGTCAGCGCCTTCGCCCAAAACGTCACCCGGTACTGCGAGCCGGGCAGCGGGGCCAGCGCCAGACTGGTGGCAACGGAGGGCCCGCCCTGCGCCTGGCACGACAGCTTGAGGCACCATTCGCCGGAGTGCCCCTGCCCCTGCTCAAGCGTTACCCCGCCTAATTGCCACAACCGTTGTTGCGCCTCCGACTCGAAGGTCTGAGTCCTCAGCTCCGGCACCGCTGGCGGCAGGGCGCCGACCGCGAACAGGCCGCCGGAGCCTTCGTGGTCTGCCAGGTAGAGCTCGTAGCGCCGCACCTCGCCCGGCTTGGCGGCCACCTGCCAGGACACCGCGCGGCGGCCGGAATCCCACAGGCACGGCCGGTCGCCCAAGCACTCGCCGGAGGCGGTCACCTCGGTGACCACGACCGACTTGACCTGCGGCGCCCTCGTGGCAGGGACGACGACCTCAATCGTCTCAGCGCCGGCTCCTTGAGCGGACGCCGTCACGGTCACAGGGACGCGCCACGCGCAGAGAGGGTGATGCCAGGTCGCCCCAACACCGGCAGCACCGACGTGTTCCTTCGGCCACTGGAACTGCTTTGGCGCTCGGGCTGCGGGCGGCAGCAGCAGCTCATTGCGGAGTTGCTTGGCGACGACTTGGTAGCCGGGGTGCAGCAGCACGACGGTCTGGACCTCGACCGGCCGGATCGCCCGCGAGACAAGCTCAGCCTGCGCGCGCGCACACGGCCCCGGCGTGGGACGCTTCCGCGGCCACAGCCCCTGCCGGATCATGTCGACTCCGGTGACTCCCAGCGGAATGAGCGAAACGCTTTCCTGGTAGTCGTCGGGCGTCATCAGCGTGACGTAGGGGGGAATCCAGTAGCCGTAGCGCCAGCCGAAGACCGGCTGGTCTTTGTCCGTTCGCTCGCCGACAAAGTTGGGAAAGGTCTTCGCGAGCTGGTTCACCCGGAACCGGGCATCGAGAGCGACGAGTTCCTGCGCGGTGCGCATGGTTGCGGTGCTCGCCGGCACTGCGCGGCTGTGCACACGGAGGAACGGCTGGTAGGCGTAGAACTCGTAGCGTTGCGAGGCGCGGAGGTTGGCGTCGTGCCAGGCTGCCTCCACGACCACGCGGCAGGGGCCCGAGTCGATGACCCGTAGCCGGCCCGGGGAGTCGAACTGGTTCACCTTCCGCTCGTGGATGAAGTCGATGCTGTTGGCGACCGGGTGCTTTGGGTCGTGCTGGCTGAAGCGGCCGTAGTTCGCGCCAAACGAGCGATCACCGTAGTCGTCGCCGGTGCGGATCGAGGTGAAGCTGATGGCCGTGCCGCCCGCCGCCTCCGAGAGCGTCAGCCGGTAGACGGAGTTGCTCACAGTGACTGTGCCCTGGCCCGTGCCGAGGGTGTTGTGGCTGACTTGCAGGTCGGTGCGGCTGGTGTCGTCGTACAGGCACGCGTAGTAGGTCCGCGACGTGTACCGAGGCAGCGAGGCGGCGAAGCACACTCGGCCGTCCGAGAGCACCTGGCTCGGCACGGCCACGCCTTCCTCGTCCCGCACACCGATTGCCTGTGCTTTCGGCACCGCCGCGTGGAGGGCGACGCTCACCGGCCAGTTCTCGACGGCGCGGTCCAGCGGGTTGCACACCGTGAGTGGCGCCAGCGCGCCGGCCATCGCTTTGAAGGCGCCCGGGCACCCTCGCAGATAGACTCGTCGCTCACTCGTTTCGGCGCCGGCGGCACTGCGGTACTGCACCTGCAGCGTTGTCGACTGACCCAGTTCGCTGGCGAACGCGGCAGGGCACGTCACCGTGCGGCGCTCCCCTTCGGCGAGCGTGCCGACCACGGCTTTTACGCCGTTGGCGACGAGCGCCACCTCTTGGGCGGAGGCGGTGCGACCGTGCGGCGTCGCGTTGTTCGACACAGCTACGCAAGGCGTCTCGCCTTGTCCTGGCACCGGCCGCACGTCCAACTCGGGGCGCCGCAGCACCGTCAACGGTCGGAAGAGCCATGCCGTTCTGCCATTGCACTCGACGCGGATGGCGACCGTCTTGAGACCCCAGTCGGCGGTGTCTTTCACCGAGACGGGAACGGCAACCGTCCGCGACTGCCCGGGAGTTAGCGGCTTCGAGAGAGTCACCGCGCTGCCGCCGACGGTGGGGATGACGGAGGTCACCTGGAGCGTTCCCGTGACGGATCGCTTGGACACGTTCTTCACGCGGAACGCCACCGTCCGCGTCTCCCCCAACTCCAACGCCAGTTCCGGCACGTCAACCCGCAACGGCGAGCGCACGATCTCGTAGACGCCGTAGTAGCGCATCTGGTCGCGGGCGCCTTCGCGGGTTTGGTTGACCTTTCCGCCGCGGGCGCCATCGCGAGACAGAACGGTGACGGAAGCGACCGGCGCCGGCCCCGCCGGGGGCACGATCTCAACGCTCCGCACGTCGCCCGGGCTGTCGTTGCGAGCGAGCGCCACCACGGTGTCGCCGGCACGGAGGAACGCTCCCAGCACGCCATCGCCGGCGAGGCGGCCGCTGGGCTTCGCGCCCGCCCACGACAGGACGCGGTTCCAGTACGCCGGGTACACGATCTCCTCGAACGAGCCGTTGACGTACCAGCATTTGCCCTTGCCGACGGGCAGCGTGGCATCGCGCGGACTCCCGTTGAGCGAGTAGCTGGAGAGGAGCTGAATCCCTTCGCCGGTGACGGGGAACGGCACGCGCGACATGCCGCCGGTCGTCACGCTCTCCAGCTTCGCCAACGGGCCAGCCACGAAGTCGACCCGCGACTTCGGCATGGTGTACTGCTGCTTGGTCGTGCGCGCAGGGATGTTGTCGGTACTGAGCTGCAGCCAGTCGAGCGCCAGATTGCAGACGCGATCTTCGGAGGGGAACCGCTCCGGGTCGATCTCGTGGGGGACGTTCTTCTTCTGGTACCGGAGCTGCACCTCAGCCAACACCGAGTCGCCGATGGCGGCCGCGGGAATCGCTAACGCGTACTCATTGACGCCGGGCTTGACCGCGATCTCGCCTACCCGTTCGCCGTTCAGCCGCACCTCGATGACATTGGCCCACAGGGCGCTCCCCTGCAGCCGGAGCACGTGGTCGCGTTGCGGCGAGGTGGGAAGCAGGAAGGTGGTGGCGCTTCCCGCGGCCGGCGTCCAGCGGCAGGTCAGCCCGGTGCCCGCGCCGAAGCTGCCGGGAGGCAGCTTGCCCCAGTTCTCCCGAGGGCTGGAGCCGTTGACCAGGAACTTGTCGTCGCCCTCGGCGCCGACGTCGACGAACACGTTCATGTCCTTGACCGAGCTTGGCGCGGCGCACGGCCCCGCGGGAAGCCGCTCGATACCGACAGCGTCGGCGAGCTGCTTGCCTTCGGAGAACACAAGCCTCCGGTCTGCGGCGGAGCCGACCCACCGGGCCAACACGGCTGAGATTCGCGCGCCCGCCTGGTTGTAGCCGAAGCCCGTCCGAGCCGCGGGAGCGATCACGGCGTGGAACTTGCTTAGTGCCTCGCCCGTGACGAAGTCATCCGGCAGCAGGTCGAAGGGCACATTCGCCCGGCGCAGAGCCTGAATGGTCTGGTAGATCTCCTGCTGGTCGTGCCCGCCGGCAAGCCAGTGCCAGTCGTTCAGCAGCACCGCCACCTTCGCGCCGCGATTCCACTGGTGAATGGAGTCGAAGCAGTGCTTCATCAAGGTCGCGTAGAGCAGGTTCTTCTCGCAGTACGTCTTCCCCCACTCCTGGCACGGCTCCAGGTTCGAGCCTTCCCACCACTCGTTCCAGGACAGGTGCAGCAGGGCTTCGGAGTACCGCATCAACGCGCCGGTCCAGAACCGGTCGAAGTGCGCCGGCTCGGGCAGGAAGGCAAAGCCCGGCACCCGGATGTCCCAGTCGTGATAGTAGTTCTTGAAGTGGTCGAAGAACACCGTGTCGTAATGCTTGGCGACCGCCGCCTGGATGAACCGCTCCACGTCCTGGTCCTCCGGCGCGGCGAAGATGCCCCCGTACGAGTGCGGCCCGCTCAGCACCCGGGCGAAGTCGGAGTAGCCGAAGCCCAGGTACGGCTGGTAGGCAACATCGAACGAAGCGAACATGCCGGGGAAGCCGAACTCCTTCTTGACGAGTCCGTCAAGCTTCTCCCACTCGCGTCGCCAGATCTCGTACTGGTACCTGATCGAGAACGCCCGTTGGTGTCCCAACGCGCCGAAGTCCATCTCGATCTCGCCGAGGTCCCCAAACTGCGTCCCCCAGTCTGCGTTGAGCCGGTCGACGCTTCCGTACCGTTCCCCCAGCCAGCGGCGGAAGCCTTCGTTGTCGATGGTCGTCTTCGGCGTGCCGTTGCGGCCGTAGACTAACTGGTAGGGCTTTCCGTTGTGCTTGACCCACACGGGCGAGCCGGCGTACAGCCGCAGCCAGTCGTGCACGTCGCGCTTCTCGGAGATGTTCTTCGAGAACTCCTTCATCTCGAAGTTCTCGCCGTCCTGGTAGTAGCCCATCGAAAGGTCGTAGCCGGCGCGGCCCACGTCCTCGGCGGCGCGCAGCACCGTGCGCTCCCGCGTCTCGCCATTCTCGCCGTCCCAGCCGTGCCCCCAGTAGTCGATCCAGTGGTGCGTCAGCCCCCACTCCGACGCCTGCCACAGTGACCGCCGATTGTCCTTGAACGTCCGCGAGTCATAGTAGCCGCTCAAGGGCGTATTGTGGATGCCGCCCATCCACCCGCCCAGCTCCTTGTCGTAATCCCAGGTGTACCAGTAGAAAAAGGTGTCGCTGATCCAGGGGGAATCGAGGGCGTGGGCGGCAGTTGCCGCGAAGCTGAGAGCGAGAAGCAAGCTGAGAATCGGTCGCATGGTGAGGTCCCCTTGCTTGTGAAGTGGTGACGCCCTGTACTTCGACGCGCGCGCAGGCGCACCTGCCGGCAGCACGGGCACAGCGCCTATTGGCTGTCCAGCACCTCAGCCGACAACGTCCCTCGCTGAACCAACAACTCCAGATACCCCCGGTGGGAGAGCGGGCACTGCACCAGGTCGTCGAACTCCCCGCTCCGCAGGTGCAGTTGCTTCGGCATCTGGGAAAGCAGTGGGGCGCCGTACTCCTGGGCTCCGTGGCTGATCTTCGTGCGCACCGAGGTCTTCCGTCCCCCCGCGTAGAGGAAGTAGAACGTGTGATCCCCTTCCCTCGCCCTGAACCCCTTGCTTGCCAGAGCAGCCGCCAGTTCGCGCGCCTTCTTAACCCTCTTCACCGGTCCGCTCCCCATCCACCAATGCCAGCAGTCGCTGCTTCACCGCAATGGCGTCCGGTGTCAACTCCTCGTCGGGCGCCGACGCGTACTCGTCCCAGAGAACCATGAACTCCTCCGCGAAGTCACGAACCGCGGACTCCCGCGACTCGGCATAGGCTCGGATGCCAAGGGGCTCGTTGTGGATGACAACGAGTCCGTCTTCGCGGGAGATGTTGCAGACGAGTTGTTGGCGCAGCCTGAGGGTCCGCCCGCGCCAGCAGATCTCGTCGGGCCGGTAGGGGCGGAGGTCAGGAGCCGATAGTGGCTCCCAGTCGAGCACCGAGGTGATGTCGGCTGAACTGCTGGGGGCGTGCGCCGTTTCCCTCTCCGACTCGATCTCGCGCCAGAGCCCGAGCGGCACGATCACGCTCACCGGCTTGCCGTTTGCATAGACGTACTGAAGGGTCGCTTCCTGAGGCATTGGAGTTTCACCACGCAGCAGTGTAGCAGATCAGAGCCATTCGCCCCATATGCGAGCGGGGACCGCAACGCGCGGTCCCCGCTCAAGCGCGCTCAAGCCTCTCTGCCTTGCCGGGTGTCGTCACCCGCTCCTTAGCTCTTGCGCGAACTGGTTGTCGTGAACCGGCTACGGCATCGGCACCGGCGCGCCGCCTTGGCTGCTGCTCTCGACGGCGGCCTTGATGAAGGCGATGCCGACGCGGCCGTCGCCGACGTTGGCGTACTTGGAGCCGTCGCAGGAGAAGGGCTCCCCGGCGAGGTGGGCGCGAACGTCTGCCTCGAAGGAACGATGCAGCCGAGCGAAGGCATCGTGGAACGCCTCGACGTGCCCGGAGGGAATCGTCGGCTCCGCCATCAGGTCTTCCGGGAGGTCGCCCAGGAAGCCGTCGTTGGGCTTGACGTCGCCGCGCCAGTAGGTGCGCTCCGGCTGGCCGGGGAGGCTGATGGCGACCTGCTCCGCCTCTTCCTGCCGCCAGCGCAAGCTGCCCTTGCTGCAGTTGACTTCTATGCCGAGGTCGTTCTTGTGACCGATGGCGATCTGGCTGGCGCGTACCAGAGCCTTGGCGCCGTTGGAGAGCTGGCAGTAGGTGGTGAAGTGGTCATCCAACTGCCGGCCGCTCACGAACGTCTCGAGGATCGCGTTGACGCTGGTAACATTGAGCCCGGTCACGTACCGAAGCTGCATCAGCGCGTGGGTGCCGATGTCGCCGCCGCAGTTGCTGCCGCCGGCGCGCTTCGGGTCCACGCGCCACTCGGCCTGCATCACGCCCATGTCCTCGGTGCGATCGGCGAGCCATCCCTGCAGGTAGTACGCATCCGCCCAGCGCACCTCGCCGAGGAGACCGCTCTGGACGATGAACCGGGAGAACCGGCTGGACCAGTGCCCCAGATAGGTGTGGCCAACGCCGAAGGGCAGCCCGGTCTCAGCGACTTTGGCGACGAGGGCGTCGGCCTGTTCAAGGTTGACGGTCAGCGGCTTCTCGCAGAAGACCGGAATGCCGGCGTCCAAGCACTTCATCGCGGGGTCGAAGTGGACATGGTTCGGGGTCACGATCAGCGCGTAGTCGATCCGGTCGCCCACCGGCTTTGCTTTCTCCGCCGCGATCATCTCGTCGTAACTCGTGTACCCCTTGATCGGGTACGCCCAGTTCTCGGCTTCGTCCATGGCGATCTGCGGGTCGGGGTGCAGGGCCGCCGCGACGACGCGCCGGGTCCCGTCGAAGTGAATCGCCCGCTGGTGGGGAACGGCGATGAAGGCTCCCCCACCGCCGCCGATCAGCCCCACGTTCAAGGGTCTTTGTGACATCAGACACTCCTCCTTCATTTGGTCGTGTGCAGAGACTCCCGCCAGCCGGTGCCCGAGGGCTCCGCTTTGTTGCGGGGAGCTGTCACGACAGGGAAGAGGTCCCAGATGGAGGTGACGCCTTCCCTGTCGCGACTAAGCCAGTCGGAAGATTCTACAGCAACCACGGCGTTCCTTCCAGCCCCCAATCGTGTCGCGCGGCACGGCGGCCTCGGCAGGAAGCAGGGCTCGCGGCCGCGGCGGCGAATCCAGACAGACCTGCTGGTCCGGCCCGTTCAATCCAGAATCCGCAATCGCAGATCCGCATACCCACAGGAGCAATCCATGCCCGCCCTTGCGGTTGGGCACCACGTCAGCTCCAAGCGACGCCCTTCACTTGGCACTTGACACCTGACACTTGACACCCGTTCTCAGAGGACTTCGCATGGACAGAACATGGATCACGACTTCGTTTGACTTTGAGGGCTACCGCATCGCCCGGTACCTTGGGGTCGTCCGCGGGATCACCGTCCGCTCGCGCAGCGTGTTCGGCAACTTCGGCGCCTCGATTCAGCAGCTCTTTGGCGGCAACATCACGCTGTACACCGAGCTGTGCGAACATGCGCGACAGGAAGCCTTCGAGTTCATGGTCCGCCATGCCGAGGAGATGGGCGCCAACGGGATCGTCGGCGTTCGCTACGACGCCACCGAGATCTCCACCGGCGTTTCCGAAGTCCTCGCCTACGGAACAGCCGTCGTAGTAGAAAGCGCCAAGTAGCCGCCCCTCACCCCTCACCCCTCCCCCCTCCACCAGGAGACTCCCCAATGACCACCCGCCCCACCGACCACGCCAACCGCAACCTCGCCGACCTCCACCGCCAAGTCGTCCGGGGGGCGTCCGGCGGGCAGATCATCTGGCAGCCGCGCATAAGCTGCTGGGTCAACGACAAGCGCTTCGCCGGCGAGAAGCTGCCGGAGCCGTTCGACGGCATGAGCTACCCGGAGATGTACCGCGAGCTGAAGTGCTCACCGCGGATCTACCAGTTCAACGCCTGTTACCGCAGTATCGAGGACCCGCGGGTCACCGCTCGCAACGAGCAGCTCAACGAGACCGACACGCTGACCGTCATCGAAACGCCCGTCGGCACGCAGACGGCGATCAGCCGAAAGACCACCTCCAGCTACGCCCAACGCCACCTCAAGCGAGAGATCGAGTCCGAAGCGGAGATGCGCGTCGCCACCTGGCGCACCGAGCGAGTGACGTGGGAGTGGGACCAGGCGACCTACGACAAGCTGAGCGACCAGTGGGGCGAGCTGGGGCTGCCCACCATGTTCGTTCCCCGGGTCAACATGCAGGACCTGTTCATCAACACCATGGGCGTCGAGAACGCCATCTACGCCCTGGCGGACTACCCCGACACCGTTCACGCCTACTTCCGCGCGTTGGACGAATGCCACGACCGGATGATCGACGTGATCAACGACTCGCCCATCGAGGTCATCAACTTCGGCGACAACGTCCACTGCGGGACGCTCCCGCCGCCGTTATTCACCAAGTACGTCCTCCCCGCCTACCAGCGCCGCTGCGAGCGCCTGCACGCCGCCGGCAAGTTCGTCCACTCCCACTGGGACGGCGACACCAAAGCGCTCCTGCCCCTGGCAAAGGAAACCGGTCTCGACGGCATCGAAGCCATCACCCCCAAGCCGCAGGGCGACGTGACGCTCGAAGAGATCAAGGAGGGGCTGGGCGACGACCTCTTCCTCATCGACGGCCTCCCCGCCATCTACTTCGACCGCACCTTCAGCGAAGAAGTGCTCGCCGACTGCACCCGCCGCCTGATCGACCTGTTCGCCCCCAAACTCATCCTCGGCATCTCAGACGAGATCTCGTCGACGGGGGACATCGAGCGAATCCGCCTCGTCGGCGGGATTGTGGATGACTACAACGCGGGGTGTGGGGCGGGGTGAGTTATACTCGCGAAGGTTAGGAATACACCAAAGCTATTGCACAAGTTCGACGCCTCTGCGTGCACAGCAGTGTGTTGGGTGCTCACCACACGCCCCCGGGTGAAGTTCTGCGAACTTCCACTTCGGTGTATTCCTAACCTTCGCGAGTATAG
>Ga0210016_1003927_pt1 | contig 12886 bp, 9 predicted proteins | sample CryGeyCG2014_300_FD_185454 | JGI IMG/M metagenome (GOLD analysis project Ga0210016, IMG submission 185454) | Groundwater microbial communities from aquifer - Crystal Geyser CG02_land_8/20/14_3.00 (SPAdes) (version 2) | ecosystem: Environmental > Aquatic > Deep subsurface > Groundwater | place... | reverse complement strand
TGGTCGAACTCAAAGCCGTCATCCAATTGGAGGATGTCCATCTCGCCCAAGCTATAAATTACCTCGAAGCGTATAATATGGAAATCGGCCTGCTGATCAACTTCGGCGCGAAGAGCCTGCAATTCAAAAGAGTGCATAACAACAAACTTCTTAACCATGATTAGAAGGATTACAGGATTACCACGATTGGACTCGTAAAAATCATGGTAATCCTTCAATCAAGTAAATCATGGTTAAGACACCGCCTGCTGATGGAACACTTCGCTGAAATGTACGTGGAAACAACAAAATGAAATTTGCAGAAAACCATCCACGAATGATAACCACGAATACTCGAATGCCCGCCCGTATTCGTTTATTCGTGACCCTATTCGTGGATGGTACTTCCCCCAACCTCAAAGGGAAACCAAAAATGATTCATCCAATCTCTTGTCAAAAATGCAACAGTCCTTCCCCCTCTTGGGGGAAGTTAGAAGGGGGTTCTCATGGCGCATGACCAAGCCTATCACCTAGCACAAAGCAAAATTGAACAAGCGCGGCGCTCGAAAGCAACAGAACTTGATTTCAGTCAAATGGGACTTACCGAATTACCAGAAACCCTGGGGCAACTCACACAGTTGCAGTCGTTGGTTCTTTCCCACAACCAACTTAACGAACTTCCAGAGTGGCTTGGAAAACTCACTCTGTTGCACACTTTGAATGTTGGCGGAAATCGACTAACGACGCTACCAAAATGGATATACAATCTAAATCGATTGCATACGCTGTCCCTTTATGCTAATCGGTTGGTTGAGATTCCTAAAGAAATCCAAAAACTTTCAACTCTTAAGAGCCTGAACTTATTCAATAATAATCTTCAAGCCTTTCCTGAACACATCATTAATCTAAGGTCAATCACGGATTTGACCATTGGGGGCAACAATTTCTCGGAACTTCCAAACACAATGATGTCTTTCTCAAAAATGGAGAGTTTGCGAATTGGTTCTGCAGACACAGGCAATCCACTTGGTAAAATACCAGAGTTCATCCGAACTTTCAAATCACTCAAGTTGTTATGGGCTGATGGGTGCAATCTATTTCACATACCTGATTGGCTTAGCGAACTCACTGAACTGAGATATTTAAGTTTTAGTACCAACCATATCACTAATGTACCACCTGCCATCACTGAACTAGAGCATTTAGAAGAACTAAACCTTAATAACAACCCCCTCAATCCCGAACTTGCCGAAGCGTACTCTCAAGGGCTGGAATCAGTCAAAGCCTATCTGCGTGCCAAAGCCGAATCACAAATCACTCTCAATGAAGCCAAACTCATCCTCATCGGCGAAGGTGAAGTAGGCAAAACCTGCTTGCTAGACTCCTTGCTCGACAAACCCTTTCAACCCCACGACTCCACCCACGGCATAGAAATTCAATCCTTCAACGTCACCACCGAAACCCAAACCTCCATCACCCTCAACGCCTGGGACTTTGGCGGACAGCGGGTGTACCGACCCACGCACCAGTTATTCTTCAGCGCCCCCGCCGTCTATCTCGTCGTCTGGAAACCGCGCGAAGGTTCGCAGGCAGGACAGGTCAAGGAATGGATTCAACTCGTCAAGCGCCGCGAGCCGAGCGCGAAGATTCTCATCGTCGCCACGCACGGCGGACCGCAGCAGCGTCAGCCCGATATTGACCGTCAGGAACTGTGGGACTTGTTCGGCAAAGAAACCGTCGTGGACTTTTTCTCCGTCGAAAGCAAACCCGACGAGCAGGGCAATCGCAAAGGCATTGACGCGCTCAAACGCGCCATTGCTCAGGTCGCCGCGAGCCTGCCCGAAGTCGGACGCTCCGTGCCGAAGAGTTTTGCCGATGTCCGTCTAGCCCTGAGCGGAGGTCTGAGCGTAGCGTTAGCGGAGACGAAGACCGCAGTCGAAGGGCAAGACAAGGGCTCGCCGTATCTGCCTTTGCGTGAAGTCCTCGACATCTGCCGCGCCCACAAAATGGATGATGAGATCGCGCGGCTCTTCATCACCATCTCGCACCGCCTCGGTCATCTCACGCATTACGAAAACGACCCGACCCTGCGCGACATCGTCATCCTCCGTCCCGACTGGCTCGCCACCGCCATGAGTTATGTGCTCGATGATGAAGCGACACGCACTGCGCACGGCTTGGTCAAATTCTCGCGCCTCGCTCAATTATGGGATGACAAAAAACGCGCGGCGGATTCCCGCTATCTTGCGACTCTCCATCCGATTTTTCTCCGCTTGATGGAACGCTTCGATCTTTCCTACCGTGTGGCTGATCCTACATCCCGAAGCGACTCTGACCCGATCAGTCTCATCGGTCAACTCGTCCCCGATATCCGCCCGCAGAATATTTCCGACGCGTGGAAAACCTCTCCCGCGTCTGGCGACATCCAGCAGACTCAAATTTGTCACATCGTAGACGCGGGCAACGGTCAATCTGCCAGCGCGGAAGGATTGTTCTACCAGTTGATCGTCCGCCTGCATAAATATTCCCTCGGTCGCGCCGATTACAACGCCAGCGTCCACTGGCAGCGCGGGCTGGTGCTGGAGGATGAATACAAAAGCCGCGCGTTCCTTGAACACGTGGGCAACGACGTCCGCATTACCGTCCGCTCGCCGTACCCCGAAGGCTTGCTCGGCATGTTGACTCGTGAAGTGAAATTCCTCGTCGAAAGTTTTTGGGAAGGCTTGCGTTGTGACGTGATGGTTCCGTGTATTGAGCCTTGCGGAAAGCACACGCCTGGTACGGGTCTGTTTGAAGTTGAAAAATTGATGAACAGCAAGCGTAAGAACAGGAATGAATTTCCGTGTCCCGTTTGCGATGAATGGCAAAACATTGACTCGCTTCTTCGCAACGCACCCGCCGCCGCGCAACAAATCTCGTTGGTTGATTTGCAATTTGAGTTCGCCGCCATCAAAGACAAACTGGATGAAGTCAACGTCACCTCGCGCCGCATTCTCTCCCAAGTGGACAAAACCTACACTGACCTGCTGCAAGTCCTCACCGACGAAGCCAAAGAAGGTCCGCGCCTGTTCAGTTTCTTCCCCGTTGACCGCAGCGCATTCAATCCCAAAACCTGGATTCGTGAAAAGTTCCGCCTCGTCTTGTGGTGTGAACATTCGCGCCTGCCGCTCCCCGTTTTGAACAATGGCGACATGAAGAAAGGCGTCTACGACCTCGAACTGGAGCGGGAATGGTTCAAGAAAGCCAGCCCCTATCTGAAACTCCTGACAGGAACTTTAGGTATGGTGCTCCCCGTCGCCTCCTCCGCCGTCAAACTCGCGCTGGATGAAACCGCCTACAAACTCATCGAAGAACAACTCGACTTCGGCAAATCCATCATTGACGCAACTCTCGGCGAAACCGCCAAGATCAGTGACTCCCTGTGTGAACTGCGGACAATCACCCGCTTGAACAGCCTCGGCATGTGGCGTTTGATCATGGCGCGGCGTAATTCTGTGCGCAGGTTGGGCGTCGAGCCGAATTCATCCAGGATCAAAGTTGCGTCCTTCTGCAATTCAGGGGGAATTATGCCAAGCAATTCGGTGATGAAGTGCGCGTAAATCTCAATGCTTTCCGTGGTCTCGAAAATTTTTGGCAGCCTGGTTTTGTCTACGACCAGCGCCCATACCTCAAAATCTGCATGGGCAAGCGTTGAGAATACCTGGTTGCGAATTTCGGCAGACGCCATCTTGTGAAACTTGAACTCGTGCGTTTCGCGCAAGCCAAGCGTTTTTCGCAGGTCGGCCAAAGTTTCTCTCAAAGGATCGGCTGATTGTGTGGCAATAAAGGCAGGCACAAAATAATGCGACGCGCCTTTTTTAAAATTGAAACTGACGTCGCCCGCTTCATCACCCGCAAAAGTAAAAGTGATCATGTTATCGAACCGCCCAGATTGCGCCTGATTTGGACAGCACGCCGATCTTTTTGATGATCTCGTATTTGATTTCGGACATTTTATTTCTTCTCAGAGTCAACCCAGGCCTGCCGAAGGTGTCTCAGCGCGGCGCGAGTCTATCGGAATCCCGGCGTGGACGGTGGGGCAGGACTTGGACTCCCCGTCAAAACGGGACACTGCTTGAGCGAAGTATAAACCCATTTCGGCGGAGTCAAGGAGGGCGTGCTCCGCAACCACATGATCCTGCCGGATGGCACGATCCGCCATTCGGTGTTTTATTCCATTTTGGATTCGGAGTGGGAGGGGGTAAGGGGGAGGTTGGAAGAGTATTTGGCGAAATAGGGGAGACACTTTCGGCAGGTCTTTCTGGTTCTGTTGCGAGATTTGCATCTTGTCAATCAGGTTGCAAAGCGAAGACAACTAAATCTCCGAACTCATCAGGCTGTAACTGTTCATACTTCTTTTGTGGAACCTTGATGTATTTCCACTCTGTCCCCGTCAATCTCGTCGCATTCTCGCACCAGAGACTTGCGGCGCGGTCTTTGTTGGCGACATCTACATCTTCGCGGCCTTTGGTTTCGATGAGATAATGCGCGCCGTCGCTTGTGACTGCAACAAAGTCGGGTTCGTAGTAGCGCAGGTTATTGTTGGAGTCGGTGTATTCAATGGCGAAGCCGAATTGTTCGGGGAGTTTGGCAAAGCGGTCAACATCGGGGGCTTTTTCGAGGAACTTGGCGAAGTTGAGTTCGAATTCATTACCAACAGCCACCATGTTGAAGATGGTGTTGCGCGCGGGCAATGTTTGACGTGAGTGTGGGAAGGGCGGAGTTTCAGAGAGCCTGCGACCTTCGCTGAGGAGTTGCGGTTCCATTTCTTCCACAACCAGCGGACGCAAGGCTTTGACAAAAGTTTGGACGGTGACATACTGCGCAACATTGCTATTGATGGCTTTGATGATCGCAGGGTCATCCAAATCCACAAGTTTGCCAAAGGCGCGTTGACTGAGAAATTCCTGCACCTTTGGCACAAGTGCGGCAAACTGTGATGGGAGTTTGACTTCCTGCGCGATGCGTTTGGCGTAATACGAGACGGCTTCCTGTGAGGTTGAAATCTCAGGCAGGGTGTAGGTGCGCTCGACCATCTTTTGCAGGGTAAGCAGGTCATAGCCTTCGTATTGAAAAGTCCTGGCGGCTTCGTCGCTGGACTTGTAAGGCAGGGTCGGCGCGTCGAACGCTTCGCGCATGACATCGAGTGATTCAATTTCTTCTGCCAGTGTTTTCTTGCGGACAAGAACAGGGCTGAGCGATGGCAGAAGAATATCCTTATCCAGTTTTTCGGGATCGGGCATGATGGTGTTGATGACCAGTTTGTCTTTGCCGACCTCAAATGTGCCAAAGGCGATCTCTTCTTCGCGCTCCAGGTCTTCCACGAATTCGATAAAGGCTTTGTTGCCGATGACATCCACGCGTTCGGTGTAATCGCTGGAAAGTTCGCGGAACATGAGACGCAAGCCGCGCCCGATGGTTTGCTCTGGCAGGATGTTGGCTTTGGATGTATAGGGACGCAAGCCAACAACCACAGTCACGTTTTGCACATCCCAGCCTTCGCGGAGCATGAGCACGCTGACAATCGCATTGACGGGACTCGCCAGGTCATCCACTTCGCGGGCGGCTTTGCGGGCTTTATCCAGATCCTTCTTAGAGACATCGCCCTTTGTATCGGTGTGGATCACCAGTAGTTTGTTGCCGCCAAACTCGGAGGGATATTTCTTTTGCAGATAATCGCCCACATCGTCGGCTTCGGTCGTGTCGTTCATCATCACGAACAGGATCGGCTTTTTCTTGAGCGGTTTGAGTTGCTCGAAGTATTCCTTCCAGCGTTCCACGCCTGCGGTGAGATACGCCTTGTAACGCGTGCTAGTGACCGTGGACTTTGCTTCCAGCGTGCCGCGCGTAATGCCTTTGATGGGACGCTTGACAATGCCAGCGAAGATGGCTTGCTTCAATGGATAATCGTAAACCGTCCATGTGAATAATGCGCCTTTGGAATATCTTGGAGTGGCGGTGAAATCCAATTGAGCGGCGAGCAAGCCCGAGGTCGGGGTGAGGCGTTGAAGTCCATCATTCAGGCGGCGAATCACACTATTCCATTCGCTTTCTTCATCGTGCGTGTGGTGCGCTTCGTCATTGATCACCATCGCCGCGCCGCCGCGAGAGATAATGCGCTTGTCGAAGTCTTCGATCTCAAGTTTCTGCGTGGGCGGTTTACTGCCAAGCACAGCCGTCATGACATCGGGTTCGTCATCATTGCTTCTGTCGGCGCGTTCATAGAATTGCTGGATGTTGGTGAGATACAACGCGCCGAGCGACTGGGCGCGTTCGGCGTCGCCGCGCATGTAGCAATCGAAATCCCAATAGGTTTTTAGTTCTGCGGGGATGATGGGGTCGGTGCGAAAAATACGCCCGCTGGCAAAATCATGCCGCAGGCGTTCGAAGACGATCACATTGGGGGCGAAGAGCAGGAAGGTGCGGGCGTAATCCTCGCGGGCTTCTGCAACTGAATTGAAGTATTGCCAGGCGATTGCCAGCGCGATAACTTTTGTCTTGCCACTGCCCGTTGCCATTTTGATGCAATAGCGGGCGAACTCATCATATTGGAGCAGACGTAAATCTTTGTTCGAGCCTGCATACGTTTCAACCAGCGTTTTGTGGCGGCGCACGCCTGCCACTTCATACAAATAGATCAGCGTCTCGATGGCTTCGCGCTGTGACTGGTGATACGCAAACTTGTGTCCGTTGGGCAGGCGGTGGTCGGTCTTGAACCAGAAGTTCAACAGGATACGTGTGGTATCGCTGACGCCTGCATAATCCTTGACACGCCATTCATCCACAGCGCGTCGTATCGCAGGGACACAAGGAGCCGTCTTCGGGGTTGGCTCGATGAAGGAAGTTTGGGTCTTTGGCGTTGGATTCTTCTTGCGCGGCATGAATTCGTTCCTTCGATAGCGAAACTATATTTCCACATTATCATCGGGTTGTTCATCGAGATCGTCTTCGTCAGGGACATAATAAAAGCGGGCGGGTCGAACTTCCCTGATGATCAGGGTGATCTGTTGCGTAGATATGGGACGCAAATCGAAAACGTCTGGTATTTCCAGTTCGTTTTCTTCGCTATCTGGATTCATTTCTGCCTCGATTACTCATCCTCGCCAATGAATTTTTCCAATTCATCAACGAGTTGCCGCAAATCAAGCGGGATTTCTTCTTCCTGCATGGCGTCAATGATGGCAGGGTCGGACAACTGAATGGAAAACTTTTCCCGAATTTCCTGGCGCAGCCTCGGCAGGACTTTTTCTTTCGCGTCACACCAGGCATAGCGTGCCTCTCCCTGCCATACCTGGTCTGCAAATTCCTCCGCTTTTTGCGTAATGGTAGATGTTTGCCATCCCAGTCGTTCGACGCGATTCAAATCGCTGAATATATCTATCATTCGCAGGCGCAAGCCTTCGCGGTTTTCTTCAATGGTTTGCTCAATGATTTCCAGGACTTGGGCGTCCTGTGGATGGAAGATGGGAATGCCTTCATCTTTGCCCTGCTGTATGGCGCGGCAAATGGCGTCTGGATTAACCAAATAATTTTCTATCTCGACGCGCTCCCATATATGCCAGGTTTGGGAATTGACGTAAGGTGGCGCGGTATAGCGCTTCCTTTCGGCTGCCAGAGCGGCGTCCAGCGCATAATCGCGATCGGCGACCACATAGGCTTTGATGTCCAACGGCTTTTCAGAGCGGTAGGCCTGCTTAAGCGTATTAAGCATGCGTTCCACTTCATCGCCTTTTGGTCTTCCTTGGACATATAAAAAGACCAAGCGCGACTGAATATGTTTGTAGCGTTCCGAACCCAAAATGCGACTCATCCATAGGCGCAAATAACGCTCATCTGATTTATCCTCGACGATGATAACTTTGCGGTAGGCGTCTATCAGCAGGAGGGATAGGTTTTCCAGCCCGCCCAGGGATGAGACTACGTTGAGAACTTCGGGCCAAACGCTTAATCGGCGCGGCTTGCCGTTGGCAAAAGTCAACAGCTGATTGGGGCGGGCGGCGGCAATCAATTCGGTGGAATGAGTGGCGGCAATGATTTGAATTCCGCTTTCCACCAAGCGTTCCATGGCGGCAAATAGTTCAGATTGCAATTTACTGAATAAATGGGCATCAGGCTCGTCCAATAAAACGGTAGTCGCATCTTCCACCAGTATGCTGGCAAGGATTTGAACAAACTGGCGAAAGCCGCTCCCGCCTGAGAATAAATCCAATTCAGGCACGGAAGAGCGCTTGTTTTTATTTGGGTTTGCACTGCCTTCTTCGGTATAGCCTACGCGGATATAGCGGTCGGTTTCCTCGGCAAACTCAGGACGCAGGAGATGAATGTTGGGAAAAACAGTCGCCAACTCGTTGACGAAACGCTCCCAGTGCTGCGGGTTGTCGCGTAAATCCAAAAGCAGATTCCGAATGATGCCGCCGTGCTGTGCCTGGGCGCGCATTTCCCGCCGCACTGCAAGAGTACGGCGCTCCTCGCGCGGCCAGAAATCGGTATACCCTGGAATCAGGATTACGCTGGGGTGTTCCGTTACAGGTTTTGTGCCAGGCGCGCTTTGAACGCTAAAGCGATTAAAACGCAGTACAATTTCAAATTCAAACTGGTCGCCTGAATACAATTCAACGCGCAGGCGAATCGGGATGGCCTCGTTGCCGCGCTGGACGCGGCGATTTTTCCACAAATCCTTAGGCTCTGCCGCAGGAACAGCGAAAAATTCATCAGGCCCAAACGTACGGTTTTGGAAAACATAACCGCCGTTACGTTTTTCCAGGCAGGATTGGTAGCAGAAGTTGAACAAAGCGCAAGCCTGTAACGCGGTGGACTTGCCGCTGTTGTTGGGACCCACCAATAGATTGAGTCCGTCAAATTCCAGTTCGAGAACGTCAAAGCGTTTGAAATTCTCGACGCGCAGTTTTTTCAGCCAGTTTGGATTCATCAAGTCACCTTCACTTTCAACGTCTTGGTCGTGTCGTTCCCAAGTATATCAATAACCTTCACTACAACGATATACTCTCCCGCTGTTTCGTAATCCTTGACGCGCCATTCATCCACGGCGCGTCGTATCGCAGGGACGCAGGACGCCGTTTTAGGAGTTGGCTCAATGAATGAAGTTTGACCTTTTGACGCTGGTTGCTTTTTGCGTGGCATGTTCTTTATACTCCAGTCGTTTGGTTTGAATCAATCTCTTCAACCTTCAGCCAATTTACAGTTGCCACTTCACCCCATTCGCCCTCTCTCCAACCCGCACAGCGAAATCCCACTTGACCTTGTTTCTTTTCAACGCTTTTATAGTATTGTCCAAGAGTTTCATCTTGTGCGAGATTTTTCTCCCAATTCCATGTTTTGCCAGATTTATCCCGTACTTCGATTGAATAGTCATCACCGATACATTTAGTTGTCACCATAAATTCTTGTTTGTTTCCTATATTCAAACCTGTAGGAACATCCTTAGAATGATGATAGTTCAGTTTTTTATCGTCAGTTAAACTGCTACATAGGATATGGGGTCTGAACATTCCATCCTCGAACAATTGGAACATCACACCAAAAATTGGAGAATTAATCTGATAATTTACTGTACCCTTTACAACCCAACCTATAGCCTCACGCTCAACTCTGGCTCTAAAAGTGAATTCATAATCCTCCAAGACTGCTAATGTAGTTGATAATATTGGATAGTATGCATTAGCAAACCTCAACCCTTCATGTGTTAGGTTGAATTGACATCCAGGCGGAGGATTCCACCATTTCAGAAATCTATCTCTATCTGCGAAGGTCTCTTCGAAAAAAATCTCTTGTTGATTAGCCCTAAAGCAATTGGCATCCACTTGAACAACCTTGACCATCCAATCCGTCAGTTCTTTCCGAAAGCCGCGTAGACCCGCGTAAGGATGATAGGTCATCCACTGTAGGTCGGCAGGCACCTCAATATTCTTTGATATGAAGAAAGTAGAACGATCATCAGGTTGAGATTTAAGGGCATAACCAAGCTCCAGCATGATATTGGCTCTGAGTGATGAAATATCAGCCACAAAAAAATCTGCCTTCTCAATTCCCTCCGATATCTTTAACCATAGCGGTTTTGATTCGTCATCATCTTCCACAATGTTCGGTATAACATTAGCATCTTTGCAGACCGCATCAATAATCTCTCTATGTTTATCATAGAACCCACCACAAGGAATTGCAAAGAAAATAGTTGGCTTCATTTTAGCTCTCCACTATGCAACTTTCACCTTCAACGTCTTCGTCGTGTCATTCCCAAGTATATCAATAACCTTCACCACGACGGTATATTCCCCCGCCGCTTCATAGACGTGACTCGCCGACTTCTGCAGGTCGGGATTCTTGCGCGTGCGATAGGTCTGCCACTGATTGTGGAAGGTATCGCCTTTGTAATCCCAATCCACCGCCCAGTAATCCACCCACTGTGACCAATGCTTGATGGCTTTCTGTACATCTTGCGGAACGTCATCGGGCGGAATGACGAAATCAGAAAGTGCGAGCGTGGCTTCCTTCTTCTTGCTGACTTTGGTTTCAACTTTCAGCGCGGCGAGTTCGAAGAAATGGATGTCGCCCTGCTCGACGGCGCGTTTATCCATCACGTCACGCGGGACGCGATAAAAGCGCACATCCAGATTGGCTTGCGCGGCTTGTTGTTTGGCGACTTCGTTGAGTTCAAAGGCAAAGTCCCAGCCGAGAACATCCACGCCATTGGATTTGGGCGCGTCCTTGCCTGTGCCGACCGCTTTCTTGAATTCGGCGGCGATGTTGGCAAGGTCGCCCGCCGTGACGGGCGCGTCCACCGAGCCGACATGCACCATGCGCCCGCCTTTGATGCCATGCAGCCAGGTATGTTGATTCAACGGACGGGCATGATACAGATCGAGAATGAACTCGCGATATTTCTGGTGTGCTTCTTTTTGGGTGAACTGTGTTTCAAGCCATGCTTGACGTTCATACTTGCCGAGATTTTGAACCACAAACGGTTTGATGCCTTCAATGCCAAGCAGACGTTTGCGCGCCGTGTGAACGGCAAAGCGACCGAGATCGCAAGTGATCCAGCGGCGGTTAAGTTTTTCGGCAGTGGCAGCAGTTGTGCCTGAGCCACAGAAGCAATCCAAGACTAAATCATTTTCGTTAGATGATGCTTTTATGATGCGTTCTAATAGTGCTTCTGGTTTTTGGGTGGGATAATTTAATAGTTCCTCAGAAACTGGATTAACTCTTTGAATGTCATCCCAAATTGTTTGAATGACAGTTCCTTCTGATTCATCAAGGTATTGCTTTGTGTTTGGTTGACCAGTTGATGTAAATACTATTTTCCCAGATGCCAATCCTTCATTAATTTTCTCCTGCGACCAAGCCCAGTGTCTACCTGGAGGAGGAGCGATCTCTTGTTTACCAAATTTTCTTGATGGACCAGGACCAGCCGCAGATAAGGTTACTAAACGATATTGTCTTCCAGTTTCATCAAATTGTCCGTAATGTGACTTTATATAACTCTCAGCGTGCGGACGATATTGCTTGTTGAAAGTATAGTTCTCGGTTTTTGAGTAAAACAATATCGTGTCGTCTACAATGCCGAATCGATTGGCGTCACTATGAGAATATATTCTTTTCCAAGTAATTTGATTAAGTGCATTTTCGATTCCAAAGACCTCATCCATTATTGTTTTTGCATAATGAACTACATGCCAATCAAGATGCACATAAATACTTCCATTTTCTGATAATAACTCACGCAATATTATTGCTGTTTCATAAAACCACTGTAAATACGAATCAAGACCGCGCCCCCATGTATCACGATATGCTTTTTGCTCAATCAAACTAGGTTGTTTTAAAAATTCAGTAGATTCATCTTCATCTGTGTCAGGATGGTCAGCGATTGTTGCTGTAAAGGAAAAATCTGCCCCCACGTTGAAGGGCGGATCAATGTAAATCAGGTTCACCTTGCCTGCGAACTCGTCCAGCAGAGAAGGTAGTATATATTTTTTGTCTCCCCACACTAAACGGTTGCGCCAGTCCGAGTCACGCCCGGCGCTGAACAAGTCCAACATGCGCTGACGTTCTATGCTCGATTCGTTGATGGTCTCCACCGTTTGGAACGGGAGCGAGACGCGCAGAGGCGCTGTCCGCTTGCCGTTTTCATCATATTTGCCTTGCCAGATGAGTTCGGTCATGGATGAGGTTCCTTGGGTAGATTATAAGCCAGGAAAAACCTTCCCGCCATATATGCAAACCTTTCAAGGAAGGATTCCAAACGAGTCAAGGAGGGATTGCAAACCTTCCACGGAAGGTTTTAAAAAGACTTCTGCTATAAAAAGAAAAGGGCAACAAAACGATTGAGTATTCAATAGCTTCTCAACAACACACCCCCTCCTTCCACCTCCTCGCCTCCCCCACCATCCTCAAAATGAACTCCGTCTTCGCTTCGGCGTAGTGACTGCCGGTATCCCATTCGCGCTCGGCCAGTTGGCGTTTGTGCGCTTCATAGGCGCGGCGCGCTTCGGGATTGGCGCGCAAGTAATCGCGGAAAAGCAGGTGGTCTACCCACCATTGATTGTTGATCTCCACCATGTGGATGTGATGCGTGCGGACTCCGTCCGCGTTCTCCTTGCGGAAGTAGCGGCGATGAGGAGTCTCTGCCTCGAACGCTTTTACGTATTCGTATCCCAGCGCGACGATGGGCTGGACGCAGAACTGGTCGGCCTCTTCCAGCGTCCGCACGGCGATGAGGATGTCAAGGATCGGCTTCGCGCCCAGTCCCGGCACGGAGGTGGAGCCGATGTGCTGGATGTCCGCGAAGTGACCGCGGAGCGCGTCCGCCAGACGCGCTTTTTCCTGCTCGAACAAAACAGGCCAGTTGGGG
>Ga0210016_1003922_pt1 | contig 12894 bp, 10 predicted proteins | sample CryGeyCG2014_300_FD_185454 | JGI IMG/M metagenome (GOLD analysis project Ga0210016, IMG submission 185454) | Groundwater microbial communities from aquifer - Crystal Geyser CG02_land_8/20/14_3.00 (SPAdes) (version 2) | ecosystem: Environmental > Aquatic > Deep subsurface > Groundwater | place... | reverse complement strand
ATTTTGAGCGAAAAGGCAATCATTGGCTTGAACTCACGAGAAACTGGATAATTGAAGCCAACCAAGCTGAAAATCTCGCTTTGCAAGAAAATTTTTCATCTCGGAAAAATTTTCTCAAAAAAATCGGCTTGAACCGCCAAATCAGCCAGCAAAAACTCTTAATTGATTTCAAAAAGCCCTTTGATTTCCTCGCAAAACTGCCTGCCGAAGCGAGGGGCGAAGCCCCGAGCGAGGCGACTAATTCAATATGGTGGACCTAGGCGGAATCGAACCGCCGTCTCGTCAATTTGCCCCGTTAGAAATTTTATTTTTGGACTCATCGGGAATCGAACCCGAGACTCGGCAATGCGAATGCCGCGTAATACCACTTTACTATGAGCCCGTATTATTTTAAACGGGGTGAAAATGACGCATGCTACCAAGCCGACGCTTTGATCGGCTCTCCGACTTTTACGTCGGAGCTATACCATAGGCCCTTTAATTATGATAAAATACATATTATATCAGAACTAAAACATTATCAAATAAAATTTTGCCTATGAATAAATGAATAAATATGAATTTTTTAACTAAGAAAAATTTGATTATTTTAACGGCTATTTTATTGGTTTTTGGTTTTTCAACCGGAATTATTTATTTTATTAAACGCCAAACAGCGCAAAAAATTGAAAATATTATCCCCGAATCGCCTTCGCTTCCAATCGCTCCCCCGATGCCTCCTGAAATTTTTATCAACGCTTCGCCTGATTATATTGAAGACAACGACCTTGAAAAAACCATTGTTCTAAAAACTTACATTAAAAACAATCCAACGTCTTGTTCATATGATTGGGATAAAAATTTAAACAGCATTATTTCGACGGAATATTTTATAAAATTGCCAAGCAATGTAAAAACGCCTCAAACTTATACTATTACGTGCGCAAATTCTGTTAATCAAGCTAAAAAATCAATTACTCTTCCAATTGTCGCCGCAAGACCGCCAACTATCGGTTTTTCAGCTGATAAATATGAAATAGAATACAAAGATTCAGTTACGCTCACCTGGTCATCGCAAAGCGCGTTAAGCTGTTCTCTTAAAAATTCGTCAAATAAAATATTAGCGAGTAATTTACTAAGCGAGGGTGAAAAAACTTTTACTTCACTCACTAACAGTAAAACATATATTATTACTTGTATTGGGCCGGGCGGAATTACCAGTGAATCTGTTTCTATAACGGTTGATGCTCCTATAATTGTAGATGCTCCGCCGTCGCCGATAACACCAACCACTAAAACATTTTCTTTTTCAGTTGATAAAAAATCAATTCCTTATAATTCATCCGTTGTTCTTTCTTGGTCAGCGCCGAATTTTTCATATTGCACGGCTTATAGCGACCCTTACAGTAATAATTGGTCAAGTATTCAACCTAAAAATGGCGAACAAAAAATAGAAAATCTTGTTGAAAATACTGTCTTCACGTTAATTTGCGAAGATTCTAATGGTAAAACCCAAAAATCGGTATCAATAACAGTGGGAGCGGCATCGGCTCCGGCAATCACATTTTCCGCCAATCCCAGTTCAGTGCCATATAATTCCTCTACCGCTCTTAGCTGGTCAGTATCCAATGCTGAAGTTTGTTCCGCTTCCGGCGCTTGGCATGGCGAAAAACCGATAAACGGCAATGAGAATACCGCTAAACTTACCTTTAATCAAAATTACACTCTTACTTGCGAAGGAACCGGCGGTGTTATAAGCAAATCCATATCCATCACAGTGGGAACTCGAACTTATAATTATATTTGGAGTACTGGTAATTGGGGTTCTTGCATAGGCGCTTGCAGTAGCGGAGGAACACAAACAAGACAAGCGACTTGTAAAAGAGATGATGGACAATCAGCCAACGAAGATAAATGTACATCGTCAAAACCAAGCACCAGCCAAAAATGCAACCCGCAAGGATATAACACAAATGGGCCTTATGCCTCATGCGCCCCAGGCATTGGCGCAAATTGTCCATCTAGTGGCCAAGGAGGCAATTCTAGTTGCACTTGCCAAACTAATATATGGCAATCAACCGATACTTGCACTTATAATTCATTTTCAAGCGGCGGAAATAATCATTTTGATTGCGTTTATACCGCCACTATTAAACCTCAACCTTGTCCACAGTAAATAAATAAAACTAATTCGGGGTGCCGAGATCCGCCAATTGGCGGAGAACCTGGGTCTCACGCACCCGAAGTCCCTCACCCTTTATTTTCTATTCGGGACATTGGGAATCGAACCCAAGTCTCACGCACCCGAAGCGTGTATACTACCACTATACTATGTCCCGCTAAAAAGGGTGAGGGATATACTACCTCTGTGCTACACCCCGACAAATTATTTCACATAATACTTTCTTTTTATTTCTTCTTCAATACCTGATTCAAACTCTTCTTTCTTCTCACGCGCCACCTTGGCTATTTTTTTTAATTCATCATCCGTTAAATTCCCTAACTCCTTAATTCTTAATTCTAAATTCTTAATTCTGTTTTTAGACGGCTCATCAATAACTTCATCCAATAAAATACTCAAAATCATGCCGATTTTCGGACCAGGCTGAATTTTTAAAATTTTCATCACGTCTTCACCATTAACTTTCAACATCTTCGGCGAAATCGGGTCGCGTTTTACTTTTTCAATCATAAAAAGCAAATGCCTTAATTTATACGGCACAGCCTTGGGCACGCCGGAGCCGATTCTGTCCGCTTCCCGCACTTTAATCAAATCATCAACGTTTTCCGCCCCGACTCGGCTTAAAAATCTCCGCACGCCCGATTCCGTCACTTCGCCGACATTATAATAAAAAAGATGATAGCGAACCAAATGAATAACTTTTTCGGCGATATCTTTAGGAAAACGCAAATCATCCATAATCTTCACGGTTATTTTAGCGCCAACCACTTCATGATTGTAAAAAGTGCAATCCAGCCCCTCTCCGGCTTTCGTATTTGGTTTACCAATATCATGAAGCAAACTCGCCAACCGAATTTCCAAACCGTAATTTTTTTTAACCGCATAATCCAAAGCCCGCAGATTATGTTCCCAAATCGTATAAATATGATGTTTGTTTTGACCGTTATTTATTCCCTGCCGTAATTCTGGAACAATAAATTTCAACAGGTCGACTTCTTCTAACAATTCAATTCCCTTTTTTGCCAATGACGACATTATTATTTTTATAAATTCGTCGCGGATTCTTTCTTTGGCAATCATTTCAATAAACCCGGCCTCTTTTTTAAGCGCCGCAAAAGTTTTTTTCTCTATTTCCCAACCGAGTTGAACTGAAAATCTTATCGCCCTCATCAAGCGCAAAGCATCTTCATTAAATCTTTTTTCCGGCTCCCCCACTGAGCGAATAAGTTTATTTTTAATGTCTTCTTGACCGTTATAAGGGTCAACTAATTCAGGTTTTAGGTTTTGGGTATTAGGTTTTAGAGCAATAGCGTTAATGGTAAAATCTCTGCGACTCAAATCTTCCTCAACAGTTTTGGCAAATTTTACTTCATCCGGATGGCGTTTGTCCGTATATTTACCCTCCAATCTGAAAGTGGTAATTTCAATAATTTTTAATTGTTCATCGTCAGAATCGGTTTTAACAGCAACAGTGCCGAATTTATTTTCATAAATATTATTGGGAAAAAGTTTTTGAATTTCTTCCGGTTTGGCATTAGTTGTAATATCCCAATCTTTCGGCTCCCTGTTCATTAAAATATCGCGAACACAGCCACCAACCAAATACGCTTCAAAATTAGCGCTTTGTAATTTTTTAATAATGTTTATAATTTCTTCGGGGATATTGAATTTCATCATCTTTAATTATAATCTAAATATGATAAAATGTCCCCGTAGCTCAATTGGATAGAGTGTGTGGCTTCGAACCACAAGGTTGCAAGTTCGAGTCTTGCCGGGGACACAAAATTTAAGACGCATTCCTAACTCAACTGACGGAAGACGGAGTCCGTTCATTACTAAAAATGTGGTAAAATAAAAAATGCAATTATTAAGCATCCCTAGCTCAACTGGCAGAGCAGATCCCTCTTAAGGATAAGGTTCCGGGTTCGACTCCCGGGGGATGCACAAAAACCGTTTTATGATATAATAGTTTGATTGCGGGGTTAGTATAGTGGTAATATACCTCCTTGCCATGGAGGAGACGCGAGTTCGATTCCCGTACCCCGCTTATAATGCGGTCTGCTTAATTCAAAATCTGTAACATTTTATCTCTTTCTACGTTATCTATGATAGATGGTGAAGAAAAAATAATAATCAAGAATGCCATCAGTGGCGAGGCTTCGGCTTTTGGCCTGCTTTATGATAGATACCAACCGCAAATATACCGGTTCATTTATCTTAAGGTCAGCCATCGTGAGGAAGCCGAAGACCTCTGCCACCAAGTTTTTTTGACCGCTTGGCAAAATATCGGGAATTATAAACATCGCGGATTCCCCTTCTCAGCATGGCTTTATTCCATTTCTAAAAATAAAGTTATTGATTATTACCGAGCCAATAAAATATCCGTAAATATTGAGAATTTACAAATAGAAGATAATAAAAAAAGCAGTGAAAAATTATTGGATGAAAAAATAAATTTGGAAAATATCAAAGAAGCGATTAAAAAACTCGCTGAAAAAGAACAAAACATAATCATAATGCGATTTATTGAAGGATTTTCTCCGAAAGAAACGGCTAAAATTCTGGAAAAAAGCGAAATTTCAATCAGAGTGACTCAAAACAGAGCGATCAAAAAGTTAAAAAAAATATTAGAGAATGAATCCCCCACATAACTTGTTATGTGGGGGATGAACCCCCACACCAAACGAGTTAAATGTTTGGCAATGGGGGATAAAATAAAAAAATAGCGAGTCAAATTTTAAAACGATTTTAAATAAAAGTTTAAATATAAACTCGTTATGGTGTGGGGGTGAATAAAGATTTATTTAAAATTTTAAAAGAGTTGAAAAACATTCAACCAGACGATAATTACACAAAGCAATCAAAAATGCTTATTTTGTCGTCCCCGCAACTACAAACCACAAACTATAAACTACAAACTTTCTTTGAGTGGTTTAATTTCAAGCATTCAGCAATGCTTGCCGCCAGTATCGCAATTTTTGTTTTTATAATTCTATGGACTGTGTCTTATCTTCCGGGCAATAAAAACAGCCTCGTTGCCGAAGCAAATGAAATTAATGCTTCCATTCAGGTTAAACTTGATGAAATCGGATACCATTTAGACAGTCAAAAAATAGATTTTTCAATGGCGACAAATATCCAAAATCTGCTTAAAATAACCACTGATGAACTTATCCAAGTCCAAGAAGAATTGGAAAATAACCCGGAAAAACTGAAAGAATCTGTTGAGAAAATAAAGAAAGCCGAACAAAACATATCGGAAATAAACTCCCTGCTTAAAGAACAATCCGTTCAACAAGCTCAGGAACAATAAAAAATCCGCCGATTATGGCAGATTTTTTATTAATTATAAAAATATTACTTAACCGCTTCTTTCAAAGCTTTCGCAGCTCTGAATTTCGGCTTAATAGAAGCGGCAATTTGAATTTTTTCTCCGGTTTTCGGATTAACTCCCATTCTTGCCGCTCTTTTAGCGGTTTTAAATACTCCAAATCCGGCAATCGCTACCTCGTCTCCCTTTGCCAATGCCTTGGTAATAGTGTTAAAAATGGCATCAATAACCGCGGCCGCATTTTTTTTTACTTCAATTTTACCGGCCGCCATCACTACTTCAATAAAATCTTGTTTCTTCATTTTCATAAATGAATATCGATACGAATATACTAATTTACGAATTATACGAATACAAAATTCATTTGTATCATTAGTATAATTCGTATATTCGCATCGCTACTTTTTTCTCGACCTTTGTGATACAACTTGATAATATGATACAAAATCAACAATAAAAATCAACCCCCGCACCTTTGGAAGATTATGTTTTTACAAACGCTTCTTATAATAAAGTATTTTCACAAATTGTTCATTTTGTGAATGAGTTTATTCTATAAAGAAAAACAAACTGGCGTTTGATATCTTTCAAAGGTGCGGGGTCAAGTATTTTCGTGTTTTCCTTATCTGGCGTATTCCGCCGCTCTTGTTTCCCTGACAACATTCACTTTTATTTCTCCGGGATATTTTAATTCAGATTCAATTTTATCAGCAATATTTTTCGCCAATTGCAAAACTCCGAAGTCATCAATTTTTTCCGGAACAACAAAGACTCTTATTTCCCTGCCGGCGGAAAGAGCATAAGCGCTTTTAACGCCCTCAAATCCGATTGCGATTTTTTCCAATTCTTCCAAACGTTCAAGATAATTTTCAAGCGTATCTCTGCGCGCTCCGGGTCTTGAAGCCGATAACGCGTCAACAGCCGCCACAATGTAAGATTCTGGACTGGAAAAAGGATATTCTTCGTGGTGCGCTTCCATTGCCTTGATTATTTCCTCCTTAATCCCGAATTTTTTCAAAATTCTCTGGCCCACTTCAACGTGCTTGCCTCCGACTTCCTGGTCAATCGCCTTACCGATATCATGAAGCAAACCTCCTGTCTTGGCGATTTCAACATTAAGCCCCAATTCTTCGGCAATCAATCCCGCCAAATGAGCGCATTCAACCGAATGATTTAAAACATTCTGGCCGTAACTGGTACGAAAATAAAGGCGCCCTAAAAGCTGGATTATTTCTTTAGGTAAATTGTAAATTCCGACTTCATAAGCCGCCTCCTCGCCTTTTTCCATCATTCTTTTTGAAATTTCCTGCCTCGCTTCCTCAACTTTTTCCTCAATTTTCGCCGGCTGGATTCTGCCGTCCTTAATAAGTTTTTCCAGCGCCAATCTGGCGACTTCCCGCCTTACCGGGTCAAAAGACGAAATAATTATAGCTCCCGGAGTTTCATCAATGATAAATTCCACGCCAGTTTCACGCTCCAAAGCGCGGATATTCCTTCCTTCGCGACCGATAATCTTGCCCTTCATTTCCTCGTCTTCAAGATTAAAAACGCTTGTTGTCACCTCGACAACGTGCGAACGAGAAAGACGCTGCATCGCTACGGTCATAATTTCAACGCTCTTGCGTTCAACTTCTTCTTTTCTCTCTCTGACTAATTTTTGAATGGCAATAACCAAATCATCTTTGTATTTTTCTTTTATATTCTCCAAAAGTTTTTCTTTCGCTTCTGTTTCGCTAAGTTTGGCGATTTTTTCAAACTCCAAAGAAAGTTTTTCTTTCGTATCGGCAACTTGAATTTTGGCGGCTTTTATTTTTTCCACATCTTCTTTGATTTGATTTTCCTGAAAACGAATGTCATTCCACTGCTTTTCCAAGGATTCTTCCTTTTTTAAAAGGCGTTCTTCCGTGCGGCTAAATTGGATTTTTCTTTCCCTTTCCTCCTTTTTTGCTTCTTCCACAAAATCGACCGCCTTTTTCTGACCTTCAATGACTATCTCTTTCGCCTTAAATTCCGCCTCTTCAAGACGTTTCTTTATTATCTGTTCAATTGACCCTTCCTTTTTAGCAGAAAGATATTTTCTGACGAAATAGCCGACCACAAAGCCAGCCAAAGTTAAAATTACCCAAAAAATTGGACTTTGAATCATGATAAAATCTACGGATTACGGATTCAATACGAATATACGAATTTATATTTTCCATATGGTCGTAATTTCTCCGCATTTCGCAGTTATAATTGCTTTTATAATTTATAATCATTTGCGACAAATCAATTATAAGGTTAAAATGAATTAAAGTAAAGGGCTTTATTGAAAAATTCAAGCCAATGGCATAGAATTTTTCAATATAAAACCTTTACCGAGCACTCAACGCTTTGAGTGCTCGGACAACATTAGCATGAAACAAACTGTTGCCTTAATCATATTAGACGGCTGGGGAATCGGAAAAACCGACCAATCCAATCCGCTTTTTGTCGCCAATCTTCAAAATATCAATTATATTAAAGCCAATTTCCCTTCGGCTTGTTTACAAGCGTCCGGGATTGCTTCGGGAATCCCTTGGGGCGAGGAAGGAAACAGCGAGGTCGGTCACCTCACTATCGGCGCCGGAAAAGTAGTTTACCAGAATTATCCGATGATCACCATGTCAATGCGAGATGGAAATTTTTTCCAAAATAAAATTATTAAAGAATTATTCTGTCACGCGAAAAAAAATAATTCTGCGATTAATTTAATCGGCCTTTTATCCGATGGCAATGTCCATGCTTCTCTTGAACATCTAGAATCTCTTATTAAATTAGCTGAAAAAGAAAAGCCAATCGCCGTAAATCTGCATTTAATCACCGATGGTCGCGATAGTTCGCCTACCGCTTCCCCTGAGCTGATCAAAATAATCAACGGGATAATCGTCAATTACCCGGCTGCAAATTGCCGCATCGCCGGCATTGCCGGCCGCTATTACGCTATGGACCGCGACAAGCATTGGGACAGAACGCAAAAATACTATCAAACAATCACCGGTGAAAATCCAACGCTGACGGACAGTGTTGAAAATTATATCCAAGAAAATTATAGCAAAAACATAACCGACGAATATTTATTGCCGACAACCATCGCGCCAAACGCTTTTATAAAAAACAATGATTCTGTATTTTTCTTTAATTTCCGCGAAGACCGGATGCGACAAATAGTTGAACCGTTTATCAATAAAAATTTCAATAATTTCCCCGTTAAAAATTTTTCCGATTTATACGTTGCAACAATGGTAAATTATGACGACCGCTTTAATGTTCCTATCGCTTTTCCAAAAGAAATAGTTGCTAATCCATTAAGCAAAATTTTATCCGATAACGGAAAAATTCAATTTAAAATCGCGGAGACCGAAAAATACGCCCATGTCACCTATTTTTTTAACGGTGAGAATGAAACTCCCTTCAATAATGAATATCGCGTTTTAATTCCTTCGCGGGGAGATATACGCCACGACGAACATCCGGAAATGATGGCGTCGGAAATAACCCAACGCATTATGGCCGCCATTGAAGAGCAAAGCTACGATTTTATACTAGCGAATTACGCCAATGCCGATATTATTGCCCATACCGGTAATTACGACGCGGCTATCCAAGCCGTTAAAATTATTGACGAACAAATAGGAAAAATAATGGCAACTGCCTTCGAGCAAAACACGATTATAATAATCACATCCGACCACGGTAATGTTGAAATTATGTTTGACCCCAAAACCGGCGCCATAGAAACAAAACACGACGCCAGTCCGGTGCCATTTTATCTTGTCGCCAAACAATTTAAACTTCCACAACCAAAATCTCCAATGGAAATTTTAAAATCGGAAAGAGTAAGCGCCGGCATGCTCGCTGACATCGCTCCGACTATTTTAGAATTGATGCAAATTCCAAAACCCAAAGAAATGACCGGCCAAAGCCTATTAAATTATTTAATTACTTAATAACTATTTCCACCACTTTGTCTATTTTCGCTGGAGCGGATTTTGTAATTAACCCCGCGCTGTCTTCTGGTGGCAAAAAATCGCGGCCGACAATTTCATCGCCATTCATCCAAATAAGTTCCAAATCCAAATAAGTTTCCTTATTCCAAAAAGTCGGTTTGCTCTCCGGACTGAAAAAGAAAACCATTCCATCGGCGCCTTTTAATTCCGTTATCCCCGAAAGTCCTTTCGCTTTTTCTAAAACCGTCCGCGCCGTATACAAAGAATACTCTTTTCCACTAATATTCAAAATTATTTTTTCAGCATCATTGGCTAAATTCGCTTTACCGATAAAAAATAAAACTAAGCCGACGAAAATTCCCAATATAATTAAAACAATATGTTTAAATTTCCTCATATTCACATTTTTTTCGGCAAACCCCGAAGGAATGTTTTACATCCTACGGGGCAAGCTGATTCCCAAAACACTAAATAAGATTTTAAAAATAATTTGCGTTGCTTTAATCAATTCCAAACGCGCCGCCGCTAAATTTTTTTCCTCACCGATTACCCGTTCTTTTTCATAAAAATTATTAAATTGCCACGCCAATTCCAAAGAATATCGCGCTAAAATTTGCGGATTATATTTTTCGCCGGCTTCTTTGATAATTTCCGGAAACCGCGCCAACATCCGCATTAAATTTATATCTTCTAACGTATCCAATAAGTTTAAGTTTTGAATTTTGAATTTTGAATTTATTTGGGATTTGGGATTTGAGATTTGGGATTTTCGTAAGATGCTTCCACATCTTACCGCCGCATATTGAACATAATAAACCGGATTTTTCATTGACCATTCTTTTGCCAAATCCAAATCAAAATCCATATGCGTATCCGCCGAATGCATTAAAAAGAAAAATCGCGCCGCATCTATGCTAACTTCCTTAATTAATTCTTCAAAAGTTACGAATTCTCCGCTTCTTTTTGACATTTTCACTTCTTTACCCTTGCTTATCAACCGTATCGCCTGAGTGATTATTACATCGGAATCTTTTAATCCGATAATCTTTGCCGCCGCCTGAATTCTTTTTATATAACCGTGATGATCCGGCCCTAAAATTATTATTTTCTTATTAAATCCGCGTTTTTTTGTTTCCAAATAATGTCCTGAGTCCGCCAAAAAATAAGTCGGAAAGCCATCTCTTGTGATTAAAACTCTGTCTTTTTCATCGCCAAAATCGGTTGTTTTTAACCATAAAGCCCCATCCTTTTCATAAATCAATTTAGCTTTTTTAAAAATATTCAGAGCTTTTGACGTAAAACTTTTTTTGTAAATATCTTTTTCTTCCGAAGTCCAGCGATTAAAATTTATCCCCGCTTTTTTAACAACTGATTTTATTTCTTTTAAAAAATTAGCGGCCGCCATTTTCCCGACTTTCATCCCCCACTTATACATAAGTTGGGGATTCATTGGATTATTTTTAAACTTTTTGACTTTTAAACTATTCTTAATCGCCCATTCTTTTACGTAACCGCCCTTGTAAAACTTTTCTTCAAACGCCAAAAATCCGGCATTTGCCAAAATTGATTTACCAAGCGTTAAAATCTGATTGCCGGCATCGTTGACATAATACTCCCGCTCAACTTTATACCCGCAAAATTCCAAAATATTACTTAAAACATCACCCATAAAACCGCCTCGGCCATTCGCCAAAGTAAGCGGTCCGGTCGGGTTGGCCGAAATATATTCTATCTGAACCTTTGACTTTTGACCCTTAATCTTTGACTGACCATAATTATTTTTTTGTTTTAAAATTTCTTTCAATTCATCTTGCAAAACTTTTTCCGTTAACCAAAAATTTATAAATCCCGGCGCTGCAATTTCAATTTTCTCAAAATAATCTCTTGCTATCCTATCGGATAGCAACAAGATTTTAATTTCATCCGCTATTTGCATCGGATTTTTCTTTAATTCTTTTGCAAGCTTCAAAGCCGCATTAGTGGAATAATGCCCGAAATTATCTTTTTCCGACGTGAAAACTTCAATTTTAAAATCAGTATTAATCAACTTAAAATCCGCGCCGATCAGCGTTTTATAAATAACTTTCTTAAGATAATTTTCAATCTTTGTTTTAATCATTAATATCAATTATAATTAAAATATATGATTATTTCCACCAACAAACGCGCCTACTTTGACTATCAAATCCTGGAAACCTACGAAGCCGGAGTGGAATTAAAGGGTTTTGAAGTTAAGGCCATAAAGACCGGAAGGATAAACCTTGCGGGTTCTTATGTTATTATCCGCGACAATCAAACGTGGTTGCTTAATACCGATATCCCCCCTTATCAGCCGGCAAACACGCCGTTGGACTACGATTCAAAAAGAACGCGAAGATTGCTTTTGAAAAAATCGGAAATTAAAAATCTTATCGGCCGCGTCCAAGAAAAAGGCTTGACTTTGATGCCTTTAAAAGTATATACTAAAAATCGGAAAATCAAGATTGAAATCGGATTGGCAAAGAGTAAAAAGAAAATGGATAAAAGAGAATTGATAAAGAAAAGGGACATTGAACGGGAAATCAACAGAAAATTATAAAAATTAAGAAAAGATGGGAATGCTTCGGATTCGATGGCAGAACTTTTATAAAATTGCAAGTTGAGGATGATTTCTCACCTCGTTAATCATGGAATCAACAAATTTATCTGCCAAAAACAGATTAGCCAATTTCTTGGCTCCTGCGTACGCTTTCGCGTAAACGCAGGCATCGCTTAACTAAAACTTGATAGGTTAATCCCCCACATAAATTTATGTGGGGGATAAATCAGCGGTGTTATACATCAAGTTGCGCTTAATCACCCGGCGAAATTAAGCAAAGATAAGCCGGTAAAGAATTGAGAATGTTTCGCCCGATTTATAATTCTTAGTTCATAATTCTAATCGAGATAAACTTGTAGAAATTTTATAAAAATATCGCCAGACGCGAGTTCAACTCTCGCCATTTCCACCAAATATTATTCAACAATATAAAATAAACAATCAAATAAAAGCGCCTGAATTGAGAGTTGTCGATGAAACCGGAGAAAATCTTGGCGTTATGCCGCTTGAAGCGGCATTAAAATTAGCCATGGAAAAAGGATTGGATTTGATAGAAATCGCGCCAATGGTCAAGCCACCAGTCGCCAGAATAATTAGTTTTGACAAATTCCGATATCAAAAAGAAAAAGAATTGAAAAAACAAAAAGCGACGCAGAAAACAAGCGAACTGAAACAAATCCAAATAACCGCCAAATCCGCGAAAAACGACCTGGAGACAAGAGTAAAAAGAATAAACGAATTTTTAGAAGAAGAAAACAAAGTGGAAATAATGTTGGTATTGAAAGGAAGAGAAAAATATAATAGAGAATGGGCGCGCTATAAATTAAATGAATTTTTAAAAATGATAACTGTGGAA
>Ga0210016_1003918_pt1 | contig 12902 bp, 11 predicted proteins | sample CryGeyCG2014_300_FD_185454 | JGI IMG/M metagenome (GOLD analysis project Ga0210016, IMG submission 185454) | Groundwater microbial communities from aquifer - Crystal Geyser CG02_land_8/20/14_3.00 (SPAdes) (version 2) | ecosystem: Environmental > Aquatic > Deep subsurface > Groundwater | place... | reverse complement strand
AGGAGGAGCCGTTCTAAAACAGTAGCCGGGAGATCACTCCCGACTCATCCACCCACTTGAACAGGAGGCGCTACACCATTCCAGTCTGGTAGACTTATCCACAGCAACGGATCAAATCCGATGCAAATACGCCTGGTCAAAATTCAACGCGCACAGGTGGTCAGTTTTAAACGCGCGCCAACAATATAGATCAAAGAGAAGCTTGAGACTCGCATAAGAAAGTGTAAAACAGGATAAGGAATCGCCTTCATTAAAATACAGGTCGATGGCTGTATCCAGTTGCCGTCTGGCGGCCTCAATCTTGTCGATTTTTTCAATCATAAGCTCCCCTGCGATGCTGGCGATCTGGCTCAAGGTATTCTTGCAACCACCTATCTTCTCTTGACCGCAGGTAAGGGCTTATCAATCTGCACATTAAATTTTTCCATATCTACTCTAGGCATCATGTACAGGTTGTGCTGCCAACGTACAAACTGCTCGGTGAGAAGTGTATTTTGCTTTTCCAATCTAGCCACCTTGGCTTCTAATGTGGCGATCTCCTGCTTTGCAAACTCCAACGTAATATCCGGCTCATGGGTATCTGATTCATGAGCCGATCTTAATGCGTTCTTTTTATCATTAAATGCTTCTACCAGAACTTGGTAGGACAGCAATGTATGCCGACTGATGCGCTTTTCTCCAAGAACGGATGCCAGACGCGCAGCATATAGCTCCCAAGTCAATTTACCGGACCATTTGTCTATCTCATGAAGCGCAATAGGCAGCGTACTTTCAGTGATGATCTTCTTAGGCATCGTTCACTCCCAACAATGCTGCTGCAGTCGAGCCATCAACCAGCCCCATCTCATCTGGGCTGGATTTATAGTTCCTTTGCTCCAACGCACGTCTTATCGGACTAGGATCATGCTCTGGCGGAATCCAAAGAATCGCTCCTTCTGGAGTTTCATCAGATTCAAGCCTCGTTCGTTGAGTTCGAATATGGGCCAGTTTCCACCCAAGGTGCGTTTCCCATCTGTCCGCACCAAACACTCCACTTTCTGCATCCAACTTGGCCTTTTCAAATTGAGAGGCCACCAACCTCTCTAAGCGCTTGATACGTTCGAGCGTCCTTGGCATCCCTTTAATACAGACATGTTCCTTGCATGTCATGCACTCACCAGCTTTAGTGCATGGAGACATCGCATAGTCATGAGTGCACATACCAAACTCAGTCACATCAGCAATTCCAAATCTATTGAGTCCAAGGTCTTGGTATGAAACCGGCAAATTCAGTTTGATTGCCTCAAGCGCTGTTGGACGCTCCGTAAGAAGCATAACCGCACGAACTTGATTTTCTCGCTCCTCAGGCGTGCGTAAATCATAGTGACGATTGTCTTGAATACGCGCCCGCCCCGCCCACTTGGCGAGTTGCCAGCTATCCATCCCACCACGCTCTGCGTTAGTGGACAACCAGACTCGCAACTGATGAGAGGTGAGGCGAATTTCTGAGCCATCCTCATCCACCATGTCAAAGCGCTGAAACAGCGTCTTTGTTGGATTCTTTAGACCCACACGTGGGGCAAGCTGCCAGTTAATCTGATTCACTGATGGAGTCACCCAGCTAAATCCCCTTGGTTTGAAATCATTGTGAAACTCACGATCACGAACCAGTAAGAGTGACTCCCATACCGGTCTATCTGAATTTGGAATGAGGGGCCATTCTTTATGTTCATATTCTTTATGAGAATATTGAGCAAGCTGCTGATACGTCGGATTACCATGGGAACGCAACTTCTTTATCCACTTCCCAGTACTCAACAATTTCCATGCGGCAGTTTCATTGCTCATAACTTTGAGTGCATCGAGTGTGGCTTCGCCAAAGTTCATTGCATGCGCAAACTCTTTCGCGCTAAGTGGTTTATCTTCTGGATAGTCCACCGGGGTAATGCATTCTTCGTGGCGGAAAAATATTCCAGGATTGTCATGCGAAAACTTTGCCGCCGCGCGTGCAGGAGCGCCAATTTCTACCAGACGGCGATGCGCTTCGATTACAGTCTCTCGCATCACTTCCGGCACCCACTTAATGGTGTCCCCAAACCCTTTTTCGCCATACCAGCGAACCCCGAGACGACCATTCTCCGTTTCATGTAAGCAATCAACTACTAGCCCAGGCAACTCACCTGCCCGAGATGGGGCAAACATCAATAGTGTCAGAACGCTCGACCAATACTTGTCTTCTTTTGTCACGGCCCTAGAAAAGCAATCAGCTATTGCAGTCATCTGATGCAAGCTGGGACAACGCTCTTCCTGCCACTTCCTGGATTCACTATCAGTCCGCTCTGCCTTTGATCTGGCTCGACCCCATGGATTACTCCACTCTGGAAGCGTTGGAACAATGGCTTTCTTTCGCAGAAATTCATACAGCAATTCCATTTGCTGCCCCAGACGATAGCGCAGATCCGATTCTGGATACCGTAAGTCCGTCAACTCCCGAACCTTATCCATCACCAGTCCATCCGTTTGAAGAACATCAGCTTTCCCATGAACTTCAATCAGTGCATCGTGCACCTGACGAAGGATGATCATTTGATTCCCGATACTCTTTACCTGCTTCTCCGACTGGGTATATCGAACACGAGCTTTCGCAAAGGTTAAAAATGGCTCATCCAAAGGCTCAAACTGATACGGATTGTTTACTTCACTGTATTTGGAGAATGCCATCGCATATGATCGATTCCCCTCGACGAATATCCACTTGTTTGATGTGAAACCTCCTTGCTCCTCATACAGTGTCAGCTTGTCCCGGCAATGACTAATGAAGTCTGCCAAATTCTGACTTGCAGTTAGTTCAGCTCGGGGCTGAAAAAAAATTATCTCAGCCAACTTCCACCCCCACACCATCTACTGACTTTGCTTGGTTGCACATCAATATCACCTGCTGAACTGCTAGGACCAACAGGTCTGTGGACTGAATTACATTCGGCGAAACACCCCAATCTTCCTGTCGCTTTCGCTCAACGAGAAGCTCTTCTAGCACCTCCTCATGTGGCGCATCTCGCCAAGCCTGGAAATTCAGGCATGTGTAGCATGCTCGAAAACCAGATGCACAGAAGGCGTGCGTGCCGCAGTTTCCTACAATGTTGGATTTTTCATTCCTCACGCGACTATGGGGGTCATTTGCACGCAACGCATCACGTTCAGAAGCTATGAGTTTCCCTGCAAAGGCCTGTGCCAAGGGGGCCAATACAGGCGACATGATTTCATCAATTCTCTCGGCCATTTCCTCAGTGTTCGCGGTATACACATCGATATTTTGCGTATCAGAGTGATCTAGGGCCATTGCGAGTACGACACCTGTAATTCCGCGTTTCGCTAGGTTCGTACCTTTCGTATATCTGAATCGACGTGAAGTGAAATTGATGAATTCGCCTGTTCGCTCTGAACGAGCTGTATTCCGTACCGCAACATCCCTTAAGACTTTCATTGAATCTTTAAGAGTCATATGCAGATAATCAGGTGTTTTCTCCAAACAAGTCACCAAATGGTCAATATCTTGTAGCTCGCATACTCTAGCTTCATCCAAAAACAACGGAATCTCTCCACGTACTTCAGGCGCGAGATTCTTACCAAGGTGCTTCTCCACATATGACTGAGATGCTTCAGCCTGATTTTTCAAAACCAGATATAGATCCTCATTTACAGACAACGATCTAAATGCCTCACGGAATCCCACACCTCGTTGCTTTACTCTGGGAAACTTAACTATATAGTCATGCCCTTTAGCATCCACCCTGTGAATAAGATCCTTCGCTCGAAGCGATCTAATCTGAACGGCTCTACGCCCTGTGAAAGCCACTGTCAGAAAATATGCATACTGAGTAAGATCGATAGCTCCAAAGACAAATGAATTAGCTGCCCAATTCAACAATGCACCAAGCTCGATCTGAGTAAGCGGCCCAGAGTATGGACAAGCTTTTCTAACCGCCTTCCCCTTAACCATTCCCTTCAACGTTTGTTCGTCGAGATACTCAGCAACCTCGTTCCCAACTCCAGGGTATCCCCATTCATTCCATGCGAGTAAGAACGCTTTGAGAGACCCCAGCCAGTATTCAGTTTCAGGTGTCAAAGTTGAACGCCACTTCGTCAACCCTTTCACGTTGATACTTTTCTCACCAGTGTGATCACAATACATATTGAAGTATGCAAATACGCCGTCAGTTGTTCCAGCCGAGAGTTCTTCCGCATACCGACACAACGTCTTGCGCAAGCCTTCTTGGGTAGTTTCATTCAACACTCGCATACGCCTAAAGTTGATAGTGTGTGACCCATCTAGCTGCCATGAGTCTGAATTGAAATCGAACCGATAGCCCATCTTGGAGACTCGCCATTCTGGCTTTCTTGGCTGCGATACAGGGGACTCCTGAATCATAGTGGTGATCGATTCCATATTACTTGCCCTTACTTATGTGCTTTGAAAGATCATCCATTTCTTCGCGCATCAGTTTGTTTGCCATCTCCTGAATGTGCCTCAAGTTATATATCTGCGCGCTGTTTTCGGATGCCCATCCATTCAATTGCATGCGTATCTGTATCTCTTCTTTTTCATTAATCGGCTTGATGGTCGCATCAACCTTGGCCAATTGATTAATGGCATCAATTTTCTTGGAGAGGCGGTAGTTGAAATTGTGACGAAAGCCATGCCTGCAAATTTCGCCAAACAGTTCAGGATTTTCAGATATAGCTGGCCCTAGCACTCTATTTCTAAATGAACTGTCTGATATTGGCTGCCCTTGATACTTTCCTCGTTTATGCGTCACGAACAAGAACGGATTTTTATTGGCGCCAGGTATCTTGGAGCGCACTTCCATGACATAGGTTCGAAGTTTCTTCGCAAGCTCCATATTGATGGGAATATTGCGTTCAAGTGTTTTGGCAACAGGCTGTCTTAGTCGAGGATCAATTGGATTGTCGTGTCTACGGACGACAGTAATTTTCCCTAGTTGGAAATCCACGTCACCGATTTGAATACCCAGGATTTCTCCTGATCGCATACCTGTCTCGTACATTACGTCAAACATCAACGCATTGCGCTTACGAATGCCTAGGTTCTTATATGGATTGTCTGGCGAGTCTTCCCTGACCACTGCCATCAGGTGTTCAAATACTTCAGGCGGTGGCGCTTTTGCATCTGGCTCATTTGCCAGACCTTTATTTCCTTTACCTTTGGGCTTCTGGGCAATGATCCGCTTCTTCAAGTCATCAATTACTGGAGACAAAGAAGTGAAATCTGATCGCTGCCTCAGCATTGCCCTTGCAGTAAAGTGCAAATAGTTGGCTATATGAACCAACCGATTAGCCGCATGGTCTTTTGAAATAGCCTTAATGTGTGGAGTCATTACTGAGTGACTGGCCGAAAACCTCAACACGTTTCTATTTTTCGTAGCCTGATACCACTCCTTAATGCTGCGTGAATGAAGCAAGCAATGGTCTCGAATTGATGCAATATCGGCATCGGAAGGAAATTCGGATTGGCTGATTTCCGAAATTAGATTACGCCCATTGATCTCTTCCCATAGCTTCAAATGGATGATGTTACGAATCGTGTTTTCAATGGCGGTCTGCTTGAGTGACACTCTTAGCTTTTCAGTAACAAAAAGCGTGACCCAAAAGTCTGGCAACCCAGTGCTATCAACCAGCATTGGGTATCGTTCCCCTCCTGAGAATACCAATTGCATTACTTGCGCCATAACGACTCCGGCTCACTCTCTTAATCAACACTGAATTAAGTATACATTCTGGAAACTCATTATAAACAATTATTTTATACCCAAAATAGAAAAAGCCCACTGCTGTGGGCTTTTCTTGTTTATATATACGTTTAATATAAAACGTACGTGTTAGAACGGAATGTCGTCGTCAAAGTTATCGAAATTTCCTTTGGCCGCCGGTGCGGCCGGCTTGGCTGCCGGTGCGCTGCGCGCCGGCGCAGATGATTGGTTCTCCACGACTTCAAAGCTGCCGCCGGTGGACTTGCTGCCGAGCATCTTCATCTCGTTGACAACGATCTCGCTGATATAACGATCCTTGCCTTCCTTATCCTGGTATTTACGGTTCTGGATGCGGCCTTCGACATAGATGAGGGAGCCCTTCTTCAGGTATTCGCCGGCAATCTCGGCCAGACGGCGGTAGAACACCAGATTGTGCCATTCGGTGCGTTCCTGCTTCTCGCCGCTCTTGTCCTTGTAGTTCTCCGAAGTCGCCAGCGACACATTGGTCACCGCTTCGCCGTTGGTCATGTAACGCGTCTCCGGGTCCTTGCCCAGACGCCCGATCAGAATTGCCTTGTTAACCGACATGTCATGCCCCTTTCACCATATTTTCAATCGCGTTCTCGTCGAACCCGCTCATCTCAACCTTGAGGCAGGCGATTTGCTCCCCTGCCACCACCAGCACTTCTTTTACACCGCGCAATTGTGCCAGAGACTGCCGCAACTTGCCCGCCGCATCTTCATTCATCTCCGGCAAGTGATACATTTTGGTCATCAGCGCTTGCGGCGGACGCATGGACGAAGCCACGACCAGCCACAGTAGCAGCATAAGCACGGCGAACACCAACACCGCATTGCCGCCGTAGAGTTGCATCAGCAAGCCGCCCATGGCCGAACCGAAGAACGCACCCAGAAACTGCACACTGCTGAACACACCCATCGCCGTGCCCTTGGCGGCCAGCGGCGCGATCTTGCTGACGATGGAGGGCTGCGTCGCTTCCAGCACATTGAAGGCGGTGAAGAACACCAGCAACGAGAGTGCCACGCCCCACACGCTGTCCTGCATGAACAGGATGCCAAGTTGCCCCAGCGCCGCCATTATGATCGAGAGCATAAATACCTGCTTCAACTTCGCCTTCTTCTCTGCCACGATGATCGGCGGCACCATCAGCGCAAAGGCAATCAGCATCACCGGCAGGTACACCTGCCACTGGTGCTGCGCATCCAGCCCGTCGGCGCGCAGGATGAACGGCACCTGCATGAACACCGACATCAGGATCGCATGCAGGGTGAATACGCCAAAATCCATGCGCAGCAAATCCTTGTTGCGCAATACTTCTTTAAGTTTGCCGGTATTGGCTTCCGTATCGGAATGGAAGCGCGTGATTCCCGGCTTGGGGATGAACCAGATCACGACCGCGATGGAGACGAAAGCCAGCACGCCGACCAGCGTGAAGATGCCGGACATGCCAATGAGACGGTACAGAATCGGTGACAGCACCATTGAAATCGAGAACGTAATGCCGATGGAGATGCCGATCAGGGCCATCGCCTTGGTACGGTGCTCCTCGCGCGTCAGGTCTGCCGTCAGCGCCATCACCGCCGCGTTGATCGCCCCCGCGCCCTGAATCACCCGTCCGGCGATGATCCAGTAAATGTCATCCGCCGAGGCCGCGATGAAACTGCCCGCCGCAAACAACAGTAAACCCATGATGATGATGGGCTTGCGTCCATAACGGTCCGACAACCAACCCGCCGGGATCTGCAAGATGGCTTGCGTCAGGCCATATGCGCCCAGCGCGACCCCGATCAGAAAATGGCTTTCCCCGCCCGGCAATTTCTCGGCATACAGCGCGAAGATCGGCAGGATGATGAACAAGCCCAGCATGCGCAGGGCGTAGATACCGGCCAAACCGATGCTGGCGCGGCGCTCAAGAGGGGTCATTGCGGAGGATGAGACTGACATGAATGCGCTTTGGAATCTTTTTCGAAGTCGCGTATATTAGCAGGTCGCCCAACCTGACGCATGACCCATGGAATACATCAAAATACGCGGTGCGCGCACCCACAATCTCAAGAACATCAGCCTCGATCTGCCGCGCAATCAATTGGTGGTGATCACCGGCTTGTCCGGCTCCGGCAAGTCCTCGCTCGCGTTCGATACGCTGTATGCCGAGGGACAGCGACGCTATGTGGAGTCGCTCTCGGCATATGCGCGCCAGTTCCTGCAGTTGATGGAGAAGCCCGATGTCGATCTGATCGAGGGGCTCTCCCCCGCCATCGCCATCGAGCAGAAAGCGACTTCGCATAACCCGCGTTCGACAGTGGGTACGGTGACGGAAATTCACGATTATCTGCGCCTGCTGTTCGCCCGCGCGGGCGATCCGTATTGTCCGCAGCACGACATCGTGCTGCAGGCGCAATCCGTGGGACAAATGGTGGATACGGTGCTGGCGCTGCCGGAAGGCACAAAGGTAATGATCCTGTCGCCCGTCGTGGTGGAACGCAAGGGCGAGCAACTGGAGTTGTTTGACGAGCTGCGCGCGCAGGGTTTCGTGCGCCTGCGCGTGAACGGCAAGGTGTGTGAAATGGACAACCTGCCGAAGCTGGCGAAGAATTCCAAGCACACCATCGAGATCGTGGTGGACCGGCTGAAAGTTTCGCCGGACATCAAACAGCGTCTGGCGGAGTCGTTCGAGACGGCATTGCGCCATGCCGATGGCCGCGCGCTGGCGGTGGAAATGGACTCCGGCAGCGAGCATCTGTTCTCGGCCAAATTCGCCTGTCCAATCTGTAATTACTCGCTGCAGGAATTGGAGCCGCGCCTGTTCTCGTTCAACAGCCCGATGGGTGCGTGCCCGAAGTGCGACGGCCTCGGCGTGATCTCGTTCTTCGATCCGGCGCGCATCGTGGCTTTCCAAAACCTGTCGCTCTCCAGCGGCGCAATCAAGGGCTGGGATCGGCGCAATCAGTTTTATTTCCAGATGCTGGACAGTCTGGCGCAACATTACGATTTCGATCTGGAACGTCCGTTCGAAAGCCTGCCGGAAAAAATCCAGCAGGTGGTGCTGTACGGCAGCGGGCGCGAAGAGATCCCGTTCCAGTATCTGAACGAGCGCGGCAAGAAGATGCTGCGCGAACATCCCTTCGAGGGCATCGTCAACAATCTGGAGCGGCGCTACAAAGAGACGGACTCGCCCACGGTGCGCGAAGAACTGGCGAAATATCTGAACTCGTGTTCGTGCCCGGAATGCAAAGGCACGCGCCTGCGCGTGGAGGCGCGCCATGTGCGCGTGGCCGAGTGCACGATCTACGAATTGAATGCCTTGCCGCTGAAGCAGGCGCTAACTTTCTTCCGGAACGTGACGCTGCCGGGCAACAAACAGGCAATCGCCGAGAAGATCGTGCAGGAAATCGCCAATCGCCTCACCTTCCTCAACAACGTCGGACTGGATTATCTGTCGCTGGAACGTTCGGCCGAGACACTTTCCGGCGGCGAGTCGCAGCGTATCCGTCTGGCCTCGCAGATCGGTTCCGGCCTGACGGGCGTGATGTACGTGCTGGACGAGCCCTCCATCGGCCTGCACCAGCGCGACAACGACCGCTTGCTGGATACGCTGAAGCGCCTGCGCGACATGGGCAACAGCGTGATCGTGGTGGAGCATGACGAGGATGCCATACGCTCTGCTGATTTCGTGGTGGATATGGGACCGGGCGCCGGCGAGCATGGCGGCTTGGTGGTGGCACAAGGCACGCCGCAGGAAGTGTGCGCCAACCCGCAGTCGCTCACCGGCGATTATCTGACCGGTCGGCGTGGCATCGCGTTGCCCGCGCAATATCGCAAACCTGATGCCGAGCGCCGCCTGAAGATCAGCGGTGCCTGCGGCAATAATCTGAAGAACGTCACCCTTGATCTGCCCGTCGGTTTGCTCACGTGCATCACCGGTGTATCCGGCTCGGGCAAGTCCACGCTGATCAACGACACCTTGTACAAGGCGGTCGCACAGCATCTGTACGGCAGTAATGCCGAACCTGCCCCCTATGCGGAAATAGAAGGCCTGGAATTTTTCGACAAAGTGATCAACGTCGATCAATCCCCCATCGGGCGCACGCCGCGCTCCAACCCGGCGACTTACACCGGGCTGTTCACGCCGATCCGCGACCTGTTCTCCAGTGTGCCCATGTCGCGCGAGCGCGGCTACGGGCCGGGGCGTTTCTCCTTCAATGTGAAGGGTGGGCGCTGCGAATCCTGCCAGGGCGATGGCGTTATCAAGGTCGAGATGCATTTCCTGCCCGACGTGTACGTACCGTGCGATGTCTGCCACGGGCAGCGCTACAACCGCGAGACGCTGGAGGTGCAATACAAGGGCGCAAACATCAACAAGGTGCTGAACATGACGGTGGAACAGGCACATGAGTTCTTCAAGCCCGTTCCCGTGATTGCGCGCAAGCTGAAGACGCTGCTCGACGTGGGCCTGGGTTACATCACCCTGGGCCAGAGTGCGACCACACTGTCCGGCGGCGAAGCGCAGCGCGTGAAGCTGTCGCTGGAGCTTTCCAAACGCGACACCGGGCGCACGCTGTACATCCTGGACGAACCCACCACCGGCCTGCATTTCCACGACATCGACATGCTGCTCAAGGTGATTCACAAACTGCGCGACCAAGGCAACACGGTGGTAGTGATCGAACACAATCTGGATGTGATCAAGACCGCGGATTGGGTCATCGACCTGGGACCGGAGGGCGGCGACGGCGGCGGTCGCATCGTGGCGCAGGGGTCACCGCGGCAAATCGCGGCAAACAAGGACAGCGTGACCGGACCTTATCTGAAGAAATTGCTGGAATAAGTTTTAACCACCGGTGTGAAAAAACAACAAGGCCGGGATAACCCGGCCTTGTGCTGTGCTGCGTTTGTTCCGGGAAACTTATTCGCCTGCCACTTCGACGGGTTGTGCTTCAGCCGGACGATCCATCAGTTCGACCAGTGCCATCGGCGCATTGTCTCCCTTGCGGAAACCAAACTTGAGGATGCGCGAGTAGCCGCCATTGCGTGCTGCATAGCGCGGGCCGAGTTCGTCGAACAGCTTGCTGACGATCTCGCGGTCGCGCAGACGGGCGAATGCCAAACGGCGATTGGCCAGACTGGGATTTTTGCCCAGGGTCAGGATAGGTTCGGCGACGCGGCGCAGTTCCTTGGCCTTGGGCAGGGTAGTCTTGATGACTTCGTGCCGCAGCAGCGAAACGGTCATGTTGCGCAACATCGCCAGACGGTGGCTGCTGGTGCGGTTGAGTTTTCTAAGTCCTAAACGGTGACGCATGATTTTCCTCTCTTGCTTTCTGACTTGGCAAAGGCCAATCAGGCTTTATTTCTCGGCCACTGCCGCCCAGTTTTCCAACTTCATGCCCAGCGACAGATTATGCTCGGCGAGGATCTGCTTGATCTCGTTAAGCGACTTGCGGCCCAAATTCGGGGTGCGCAAGAGATCGGCTTCAGTGTGCTGGATCAGATCGCCGATATAGTGAATGCTCTGCGCCTTCAAACAATTGGAAGAGCGCGGGGTCAATTCCAGATCATCCACCGGACGCAGCAACATCGGGTCAACCTTCGGCACTTGCGGTTTTTCGACCGGGGCCGGAGTGCCCTCCAGCGCAGCGAACACGGAGAATTGTTCAACCAGGATGCGCGCCGCATAGCGGATCGATTCTTCCGGATCGATCGCACTGTTGGTTTCGATATCGATGATCAGTTTATCCAGGTCGGTACGTTGCTCGACGCGGGCACTTTCAACAGCGTAACTGACACGCAGGATTGGGCTGAACGAAGCATCCAGTGTGATATGTCCAACCGCCTTGGTCGCGCCGGGTTGCTGGCGCGAAATAGCGGATACATAACCGCGGCCCTGCTCGATCTTGAGTTCCATGTCCAGCTTGCCACCCGCCGTCAAATGCGCGATGACATGATCCGGATTGATCACCTCGGTATCGGCATCAACCTCGATATCCGCAGCCGTAACGACGCCGGCACCCGATTTCCTGAGGTGCAGGGTAACTTCCTGCTTGCCGTGCAATTTAAGCACCAACCCCTTCAGATTCAGCAGGATCTCGACCACATCTTCCTGCACACCATCGATCGGCGAGTACTCATGCAGCACACCGGCGATCTTGACCTCGGTCACAGCATAGCCCGGCATGGAGGAGAGCAAAATACGACGCAGTGCATTACCCAGCGTGTGCCCATAGCCGCGTTCAAACGGCTCCATCACCACTCGGGCCTTGGTGGCGGAGATGTTTTGCACATCGATAATGCGCGGCTTCAACAAATTATTGGTAGGCATATTCGACTCCGCGTTAATTACTTGGAATACAACTCGACAATGAGATGCTCATTGATTGTTGCCGGCAGTTCAGAACGTTGCGGCAGTGCCTTGAACGTACCCTTGAATGCTTTGCTGTCCACTTCCAGCCACTCCGGAAAGCCGCGTTGCTCGGCTGCTTCCAGCGCGGATTTCAGACGCAACTGACCCCTGGACTTGTCAGCGACCTCGACCACGTCTCCCGGTTTAACCTGATAGGACGGGATGTTCACACGCTTGCCATTGACCAGGATGCTGTTGTGGCGCACGGTCTGGCGCGCTTCCGCGCGGGAACCACCAAAACCCATGCGATAGGCAACGTTGTCCAGACGCGACTCCAGAATCTGCAACAGGCTCTCGCCGGTGATGCCACGCGACTTCTCGGCGCGTTTGTAAGTCAGGCGGAACTGGGCTTCCAGCACACCATAGATACGGCGCAATTTTTGTTTTTCACGCAACTGGCCGCCGTATTCCGACAGGCGCTGGTTGCGGCGCTGACCGTGCTGTCCGGGCGGGTAGGCACGGCGTTCGACCGCACACTTGTCGGTGAAGCATTTTTCAGCTTTCAGAAACAGCTTCTCGCCTTCGCGGCGGCACTGACGGCACTTTGCATCAAGATTTCTAGCCAAGATCCATACTCCTTAAATACGGCGCTTTTTCGGGGGACGGCAGCCGTTGTGCGGCACCGGCGTGATGTCCGAAATGCTGGTGATTTTGAAACCGGCGGCATTCAATGCGCGCACAGCGGACTCACGTCCCGGGCCCGGGCCCTTGATGCGCACTTCCAGATTCTTGACGC
>Ga0210016_1003914_pt1 | contig 12905 bp, 9 predicted proteins | sample CryGeyCG2014_300_FD_185454 | JGI IMG/M metagenome (GOLD analysis project Ga0210016, IMG submission 185454) | Groundwater microbial communities from aquifer - Crystal Geyser CG02_land_8/20/14_3.00 (SPAdes) (version 2) | ecosystem: Environmental > Aquatic > Deep subsurface > Groundwater | place... | reverse complement strand
AAAAATGGAGGGGTTTTAGGGGAGGAAATTTTTTGCCCGCGAGCCGATTTTTTTGTTTCGTTTTTGCCCCGCCCCGCTTTTGCGGGGCGGGCAATTGTTTTTCTCACGAATTTTTGATAAAGTAAGTTCGAGCGTAGTTGTAAATATACTCCGTAATAAAACTTTTTTCTTTTTTCCCGACGAATTCGCGGGCGGCCGAAATGGCCGCCCATTGCGTTTTGAGAGGGGAATTAATTTCGCTCGGCGCGCTGTGGCGCGCCTCGCGGTTTTGCAAAATGAGGTTCTTCGTTGCGATTTTAATTCTGTCTCGTTTTTTGCTTTGCCCGACAAAAAGAATTTTTGCTTTTGGGTTGGGTGTGGTATGATGTAATTGCACACGACTTTCCAACGAATTTTTTAATGGCCGTCTTTGGACAATCCGATTCGTTGGGTTGTGTGCACCAAGGGCGGCCATTTAAATTATTAAAAATTAACAAAACTACTATGCAAAAATTCTTTTTGTATGCCCGCAAGTCCACTGATGTGGAAGATAAGCAGGTGCGCTCTATTGAAGACCAAATTGCAGAATTGCGCGCTTTTGCGAAACAGGAAAATCTCAACATTGTTGATGAGTTGGTGGAGAAACAATCGGCCAAAATTCCGGACCGCCCTATTTTCAACGATATGCTTAATCGGATAGAGAGTGGCGAAGCAAACGGAATTTTGGCCTGGCATCCCGACAGATTAGCGCGTAATTCTGTTGACGGCGGGAAAATAATTTATCTTTTGGATTGCGGGCATTTGGCGATGTTGAAATTTCCCACATTTTGGATGGAAAATACCTCGCAAGGGAAATTTATGCTCAACATCGCCTTTGGGCAAAGCAAATACTATGTGGATTCTCTTTCCGAAAACACGAAGAGGGGTTTGCGCCAAAAAGTTAAGCGAGGCGAATATCCAAGCCTTGCGCCGGTTGGATACATAAATGATTCTCGCAATAAAACTGTGGCGGTGGATAAAAAGCAAGCTCCGGTTGTTCGCAAGGCTTTTGAGCTATACGCGCAAGGCGATCAAAGATTGGAAGATATTGGTGAGTTTTTGGCGCAACACAAATTAGTTTCAAGAAGCGGAAAGAGAATCCACATCTCAAGAGCGACTTTTATCCTCTCAAATCCTTTCTACACCGGACTATTTCGCTATGCAGGCGAAATCTATGAGGGTAAGCACGAGCCAATCATCGCAAAGAAACTTTTTGATAGAGTTCAGGAAGTTTTGAAGCAGAGAGGACGACCAAGACATAAATCTAAAATTGAGCCGCAAGTATTTTGCGGATTATTGCGTTGCGCCACTTGCGGCATGATGATTACTGGCGAATACAGGGTGAAAACCCAGAAAAACGGCACTCAACATTTTTATACTTACTACCATTGCACGAAAAAACGCAAAAATTTCAAATGTCCCGAACCCTGTATTCGCCAAGAAAAACTAGACGAGCAAATTTCCTCTCTGCTTCAAAAAGTTTCTTTGCCTACGGATTGGGCGGAGAAACTAAACGCAAGATTGGAAAAAGACAAGGCAAAGTCCGCCCAATCCGTCTCTGCTTTTGTTCAAACGAATCAAGAGAGAATCAAAGTCATTGCTACCAAGCTCCAGCGACTTCTCGATGGCTATTTAGAACAAGATATTGACCGAGAAGTATATCGTGGCGAAAAAGCTAAACTCCTTTCCGAAAAGAAGTCGCTGGAAGAGCAAATGACCAATCTTGAACAAAAGCAGAATGGTTGGCTCGAACCGATGAAAGAATGGATAAAAGTCGCTTCTTCTCTTGAGAAAACCGCAAGGGATAACAACCTTTTTGCTAAAAAGGTTGCTGCCGAACAAGTGTTCGGCTCGAACCTCGTCTTGGCCAACCGCGAGGCGCGGCTCACCGCGCCGAGCGGCCTTGATTTCCCCCCACAAAACCAATGGGCGGCACTTTGTGCCGCCCACCAATTCGTCGGTCAAAAATCGGAAAGTCTAATTCTGGAGCGGGTAGGGGGAATCGAACCCCCCTCCACAGGTTGGAAACCTGTTATAATAACCACTATACGATACCCGCCTGCTATGTTTTCCAACGTTATTATATTATCTTTTTTTATGTCAAACCAATCATTCAAAGAAAAGTACTTACTTTACATAACATTAGAAAACATCGCAGGCACGCCTAACTTAAATATTTTATTGGCAAATGTCGCGTGCACGCCTATTTTACATAACATTAGAAAACATCGCAGGCACGCCTATTTATTTTTCAAATAATTCTTTAAAGCTTCTTTCAAAAATTTTCTTCCCCAGCTTCCTTTTAAATATTTTTCCCTATTAACTGCATCTTGCTTGTTTAAAAATATTTCGCAATAAACTAATTTCCAGGGTCTATTATTTTTAGTAGAAAAATTCAATCCAGAATTATGCTCTTTTAACCTTTTGTTTATATCTTTGGTAAAACCTTTATACAAATCCTTATTCTTCTGGCTTTCTATTACATAAACATAATACATATTTTTATTTTTCTTATGTCGGAGTGCTGGGAATTGGACCCAGTCTACATGCTCCCAAAGCATGCGTACTACCGGTATACGACACTCCGGAACACTTAACTATAATATATTTTTACTTTAAAATAGTCAATTCGCCCTCCCCATACCAACCAATCATGGATGCATCTATTATCTGATTTAAAAATCTTTCAGCCTTACGGAAGACTTGGGAACAAATTCAGTTGAGTGAGCATGAAAACTCCGCGCGATCTTCGCGGAGCGAAGTTAGGAGTTTTAGCGAATGAGACTTGAATTTGCTCGCCTCGCTGAGTCGAAGCGGATCCAAGTCTGCAGTTGGGTTGAGAGTTCCCTGCCTGCCGGCCCGCCTACCGGAGGTCAGGCAGGCAGGTTTTTGTTACTTTTTCTTGCGGAAAGAAAAAGTAAGGAGAACTGCCCATAATAAAATCCCGCCATAACGGGATTTTATCACTATCTTCTTATCCACTTTCAGTGGAATTTAAAGATGCTCAAGAATTTATTTACCTGATCGCTTCTTTTAGGGCTTTGCCGGAAGTAAATTTAGGAACATTCATAGCTGGAATTTGAATCTTAGCTTTAGTTTGAGGATTGATTCCGATTCTGGCCGCTCGATTGGAAACACGGAAGGTTCCAAAACCGGTCAAAGTCACCTTATTGCCTTCTTTTAAATTTTTAGTCACTGCTTCCACCATCAAATCTATCACCATTTCCACGTCTTTTTTGGAAAGCTCGCTTTTAACCGCTATTTCATCCACCAAAGCGTCCTTATTAATATTTTTTGCCATAACTATCACCTTCCTTTCTAAGTTTGTTCTCTTAAGATGGACTAAGCCGTTGAGGACCAGCCACCGAATGGAACTGAATTATTACCTTTATTTGATATAATTTTACTATTTTTGTCTTAAACAAAGCAAATGGCAGTTATCCACACCCCGCACTAACTTGGCACTACGCCAAAGGCGCAAAATAAAGAACACTTAATTTATTTTTTTATCTTACCCTAAAGATAGCATCCCTGATTTAAAATTATCGTATTAAGGTGCCAAGTTAGTGCGGGGCACAACCCGAAAACATTTTTTTCTAACGGGCAATTTCCATGGACCGCGTTTCCCGAATTACATTTACTTTTATTTCTCCGGGATATTTCAGTTCTTTTTCTATTTTATCCGCGATGGTTCGCGAGAGTTTAATCGCGCCTAAATCATCGATTTTTTCCGGTTTAACAAAAATCCGGATTTCTCTTCCCGCTTGAATGGCGTAAGTTTTTTCCACTTCCGGGAAGGAATTGGCCACATTTTCCAAATCACCCAGTCTTTTCAGATAATCTTCCAGAGTGTCTTTTCTGGCTCCCGGCCGGCTGGCGGAAATCGCGTCGGCGGCCGCGATAATCATTGATTCTTTGGTTTCAAATGGATAATCTTCGTGATGCGGTTTCATCGCGTCAATTATTTCTTTTCCCAAGCCGAATTTTTGCAAAATTTTAATGCCGATTTCCACATGCGTTCCTTGCACTTCATGATCGATTGATTTTCCAATATCATGGAGCAATCCCGCCTTTTTAGCCAAAGACACATCCGCTCCCAGTTCACTGGCTAAAGCTCCGGAAAGATGAGCCACTTCCAGAGAATGCAGCAGGGCGTTTTGGCCATAACTGGTCCGGTAACGCAGGCGGCCTAAAATCTGAATTAATTTAGGATCCAGCCCGGCGACGCCGATGTCATAAGCCGCCGCTTCCCCGGCTTCTTTGATTTTATTGTTAATTTCATTTTTAGCGAATTCGTAAGATTCTTCAATCTTCGTCGGATGGATTCGGCCGTCCGCCACTAATTTTTCAATAGTTATGCGGGCTATTTCCCGGCGAATCGGATCGAAGCCGGAAATAACAATGGCTTCGGGAGTATCGTCCACGATAATTTCCACTCCGGTTAATTTTTCCAGAGCTTTGATATTCCGGCCTTCCCGGCCGATGATGCGGCCTTTCAGTTCGTCCGAAGCGATACTTACCGTGCTGGTCGTCACTTCGGCCGCGTGCGATCCGGCGTATTTCTGAATCGCTTGCGTCATAATGTCTTTAGCCCTTTTGTTAAGTTCATCCATTCCGTTTTGCTCCAAATCTCTGATTTTTTTGACCAACAGCTCCTTGCTTTCTTCTTCCGTTAATTGCAGCAGGACTTTTTTGGCGTTTTCTTTTGACAAACCGGCAATTTTTTCCAATCTTTTCAGTTCCTGCTTGCGGGCTTCTTCCGTTTCTTTTTTTATAGCCCTTATTTCTTCCACTTTCTTTTCTAAAATACCCCGCGCCCGTTCAATTTCTTCCGTTTTTTTATCCAGCAATTCTTCTCTTTTCCCCAAACGCTCTTCCGATCTGATTAGCTGGTTTTCTCTTTCTTGCTCCTTTTTTTTGACTTCTTCGAGAATATTAACCGCCTTGGATTTTGATTCCAGGATCATGTCTTTGGCCTTTTCATCGGCTTCTTCGACTATTTTAAGGGCTTTGCCTTCGGCCGTGCCCAGTTGTTTTTTAGCGACTGTCTGTCTGACATAGTAACCCAGAAGAGCTCCCCCGGAGAGAGCCAAAAAGACAATCAAAACTACCCAGAGATTCACTTCCATATTTTTTTTCGCTATTCAATTGATAAACTTTTAACATAGAGTCCCGATTAAATAATACAGCTATCAATGAAAAATGAGTTATTTCTTACTTTAAAATAGTATTACAATAAAGCCCTTTTGTCAAAAGAAGTTTAAAATGATAAAATAAAATCGGTTAAATTTAATTTAGTTTATCCTTATGTTTAAGCCGGTTGTTTTAGTTGTTCTTGATGGTTGGGGAATCGGAAAAAACACCAAGGGCAACGCTTTGCTTGAGGCTCGTCTTCCTACTATTGAAAAACTGAATAATTTTTATCCTTGCGTAGCCCTGCAAGCTTCCGGCATTTCGGTCGGACTTTTTTGGGGGGAATCGGGCAATTCCGAAGTCGGACATAAAACCCTGGGCGCCGGAAAAATTATCTACCAGGATTTGGCCCGCATTACCATGGATATCCAAAGCGGAAATTTTTTCAAAAACGCCGCGATTCTGGAAGCTGTCAATTGCGCCAAAAAAAACAACTCCGCCCTTCATTTAATGGGCTTGTTGAGCAGCGGCTGCATTCATTCCTACACCGACCATCTTCACGCTCTTTTAGAACTGGCTAAAAATGAAAAGCTGGAAAAAGTTTTCATTCATATTTTCACCGATGGCAGAGATTCCGCGCCTGATTCCGCCGTTGAAGCTGTGCAAAAACTGGAGGAGAAAATAAAACAACTGGGCGTGGGTAAAATAGTTTCGCTAGTCGGCCGGAATTTTTCCATGGACCGCAATAATAACTGGGAACGGGTTAAAAAAGCCTATGATCTTCTGACTAAGGGCGAAGGGGAAAAAATCAAAAATCCGGTAGATTATCTTCAAAAATCTTATGCTAAAAATATTTTTGACGAATATCTGGAACCGGCTATCATCGTGGAAGAAGACGGCGCTTTGCATACCGTTCAAAACAAAGATTCGGTGATTTTTTTCAACATTCGGGAAGATCGCGCCCGCGAGCTCACCAAATCTTTTGTTCTGCCCAATTTTGATAAATTTCCCAGAGAATATCTGAAAGATCTGAATTTTACCACGCTGATAAAATATGAAGACGATTTGCCGGTAAATATCGCTTATGAAACAGAGGATGTCAAAACTCCCCTGGGCAAGGTGCTTAGCCGGAATAATTTAAGGCAGCTCCGAATCGCTGAAACGGAAAAATTCGCCCATGTCACCTATTTTTTCAACGGCGGCAACGAAGAGGCTTTCCCCAAAGAAGACCGGGTGATCGTGCCTTCTTTCAAAGTCAGCCATTTTGAGGAAGTTCCTCAAATGAAAGCTAAAGAACTGACGGAAAAAACGATTGAAGCCATTAATAAGGAAGCCTATGATTTTATTTTAATCAATTACGCCAACGCCGACATTATCGGGCACACCGGCAATCTGGAAATCACCGTTAAGTCAGTTGAGGTTGTCGATGAATTTTTAGGCAAATTGATTACGGCTGTTTTGCTGAAAAACGGCTGCCTGCTTATTACCGCCGACCACGGCAACGCCGAGGAAATGCTCGATAATTTTACCGGAGAAAAAAGAACCGAACACACCACCAATCCGGTTCCTTTGTGGTTCATCACGCCGGAAAATCACCGAAAAACAACATCTCCCGGGAAAGAAGAAGTGAAAATAGTCGGACTTTTAAGCGACATCGCTCCGACTATTTTGGATCTATTCCAAATAGACAAGCCGGAAGAAATGACCGGTGAAAGCCTGCTGCCGATATTGAAATAATTTAAACTTTTAAAAAATCAGCCTTAACGTAAGATTCAGGAACGAATTCCGCCAAAACGAGCGTAAAAAAACTCCGCAGTCTTTTTTTGCGGAGCAAAAATTAGGAGTTTTAGCGAGTGAGGCGAGAATTCGCTCGCCTCGCTGAGTCGAAGCGGGTCTGAAACTGGAGTTGGGCTGAGAGTTCCCTGCCTACCGGCAGGCAGGTTTTTGTTACTTTTTCTTGCGGAAAGAAAAAGTAAGAATAATCATTTGATAATCTTATCCACAATTCCGTATTTCAAGGCTTCTTCCGCGCTCATAAAATAGTCGCGGTCGGCGTCTTTTTCTATTTTAGCGATTGTCTGACCGGTGTGTTTGGCCATAATTTCATTGAGCCGCTTTTTAATTTTGAGAATATGCCTGGCGTGGATATCAATATCCGTCGCCTGACCCTGCGCTCCGCCCATCACCTGGTGAATCAGCACTTCGCCGTTGGGTAAAATCAGCCGTTTGCCCTTTTCCCCGGCCGCTAAAAGCAAGGTGGCGGCGGAAGCGGCTACTCCGATGCAAATCGTCGAAATGTCGGCTTTCACGTATTGCATCGTGTCATAAATCGCCAAAGCGGAAGTCACTTGTCCGCCTTGAGAATTGATATACAGCTTGATGTCTTCTTTGTTGTTTTGCGAATCTAAAAACAGCAACTGGGCGATGACGCTATTGGCCGAAATATCATCAATCGGCCCGCCTAGAAAAATAATCCGGTCTTTGAGCAGTCGCGAATAAATATCATAGGCTCGCTCGCCATAACCGGTTTTTTCAATAACAGTGGGAATTAAATACTGACTTCTTATGTTTTTATCCATATTTATAATATTAATAGTTGCCATCCGCCTATGTCTTTGCGAGCCCCGAAGGGGCGTGGCAATCTAATTTTATTTATGATTAGATTCCTCGACCGGGCTCGGAATGACAAAGAATAAAGCTTATAACCTTCCCAGCAACTCAAATAATTTTTCGTTCTCCAGCACGCTTTTAGTATAGTTGTAAAACCGTTCCATATCAATACCTTCTTTTGCGTCCTGCGTTTTTTTGTAGTATTGCAGAGTCTTATTGGCTTCCGCTTCGATTTCTTCGGTTGCCACCTGGATTTCTTCCATGAGCGCCGCTTCTTTGAGCGCCAAAGCCGCTTTGATTCTTTTCTCGGCTTGGGGCTTCCAGTCTTTTTTCAAATCTTCGCGCGTTTTTTTAAGCTGTGAAAGATATTTTTCCAAATCCATTCCCATAGCCTTAATCTGTCCGGCTAATTCTTCTGTCATTTTTTCCGCCTCGCTTTCCACCAAAACATCCGGCAATTCCACTTCCAAATCTTCGGCTAAAGCTTCCACGTAATCGCTCCTGATTTTTTCTTCCCGCTTGTGCTTCTGCTCATGTTCCATATTTTCTCGAAGCTGTTTTTTAAGCGCGGTTAAATCGGCAAAATTTCCCAAAGATTGGGCAAAAGCATCGTTAATCTCCGGCACCTCCCTTTCTTGCACCAAGTTCATTTTAACTTTAAAGACAGCCGGTTGGCCGGCCAATTTTTTTTCATGATAATCGGCGGGAAAACTCAAAGTAAATTCTTTCTCCTCGCCTTCCGCCATTCCGATTAAATTATCTTCAAATCCGGGAATAAACAATCCCTGGCCGATAACCAGCGGATGATTTTTACTAGTTCCTTTTTCCAGCGCCCGGCCGTCCAACGCCACCGAAAAATCAATTTCCACATTGTCATTTTTCTTAGCCTCTCTTCTGACGGTCACTAATTTAACCCGGCTGTTGGCTAATTTTTCCAATTCCAGATCAATTTCCTTTTCTTCTATCGCGAAACTTTTACTTTTATTCCCGGCGTTTATTTGTTTAATCCGGGCTTTATATTTATGGCCTAATTTTCCTTTGGGCATCACCGCCACCGTCGCTTTATACCGTAAATCTTGGCCTTCCGCTATTTTTTCAATTTCCACTTCCGGAGCGCCAATCACTTCCAGTTTTTCTTTGACCACGAAATCAAGGTAGCTTTTCTCTACGGCTTTTTGGGAAGCGCTATTTAACACCGCGCCTTTCCCCACTTTTTGTTCCACCAGATTTTGCGGCGCTTTGCCTGGCCGAAAACCGGGAATTTTAAATTCCTGCGAAATTTCTTTGACGGATTGGTCTATATATTTTTTCCAATCGTTCCAGGGAACGGTTATTTCAAATTCAATTCTGGATTTAGGTAAATTTTTCATAACAAAGATTAATTCAATTAGAGTTGTAATTATTTCAAAAATGTCTTTGCGAGCCCCAAAGGGGCGTGGCAATCTAATTTCAAAAATTCATTAGATTGCTTCGCGGAGTTTATACTCGTGCAACGGGTGCTCGCAATGACAATTAAAAAACTTGTGAATATTTTTTAGATTATAAATCCGGCAATCAGCAACGCGACAATGTTGATAATTTTAATCATCGGATTGATAGCCGGTCCGGCCGTGTCTTTATAGGGATCGCCGACCGTGTCGCCGGTCACCGCGGCTTTATGCGCCTCGGAACCTTTGCCGCCATAATGGCCTTCTTCAATATATTTTTTCGCGTTATCCCAGGCGCCGCCGCCGCTCGTCATGGAAATCGCCAGGAAAATTCCCGTAATAATCGTGCCGAGTAACAATCCTCCCAGAGCCTGCGGCCCCAGAAAAAAGCCGACCAGAATCGGAGAAAAAACTGCCAAAAGCGCCGGCAAAATCATTTCCCGAATGGCCGATTTTGTCACAATATCCACGCTGGTGGCGTAATCCGGCTTGGCTGTGCCTTCCATAATGCCTTTGATTTCCCTAAATTGGCGGCGCACTTCTTCCACTACCGAACTAGCCGCTTTGGAAACGGCGCGCATGCAAATTGACCCGAAAAGATAAGGAATCATCCCGCCGATCAGCAATCCGGCTACCACATAAACATTATCCAGTTTAAATTCCAAATTGACCGCGCCTTTTTCCGTTAATTCCTGGACATAGGAAGAAAAAAGCACGATGGAAGCTAATCCGGCCGAAGCAATGGCATAACCTTTGGTCACGGCTTTGGTCGTATTGCCGACCGCGTCCAAAGCGTCCGTCACTTTTCTCACATCCTGGCTCATGCCGGACATTTCCGCGATTCCGCCGGCATTGTCCGTAATCGGCCCGAAAGAATCAATGGCGACAATAATCCCCGCCAGCGACAACATACTCATCGCCGCAACCGCCACGCCATAAAGGCCGGCCAGAGAGAAAGAACCCATGATGCCCGCCACAATCACCACAATCGGCAAGGCGGTCGATTCCATGCTCATCGCCAGACCCATGATAATATTGGTTCCGTGTCCGGTTTTGGAAGAAGCGGCAATTTCCCGAACCGGACGAAATTTTTTCGAAGTATAATATTCCGTGATAACCACCATGGCGGCGGTAATGATAATCCCGATGACAGCCGCGCCATAAATATTCAAGAAGGCATAAATTCCGTTGTCAGCCATTAAACTTTTCGTCAGCGGATAAAAAGCGATAAGCGCGATTGCCGAAGAAGCGATTAATCCTTTATATAAAGCGCCCATAATACTGCCTTTGCCTAAACGCACGAAATAAATTCCTAGGATCGAAGCCGCGATAGAAACCGCGCCGATAGCCAAAGGATAAACCACGGCCAAAGAGAATCCGCTATCTGACGGAATGAAAGTCAGCGCGCCCAAAATCATGGCCGCGATCGCCGTCACCGCGTAAGTTTCAAAAAGATCGGCCGCCATGCCGGCGCAATCGCCGACATTGTCTCCGACATTATCGGCAATCACCGCCGGATTGCGCGGGTCGTCTTCCGGAATTCCAGCCTCTATTTTACCAACCAAATCAGCCCCCACATCGGCCGCTTTGGTAAAGATGCCGCCCCCCAGACGGGCGAAAACACTGATTAAACTGCCCCCGAATCCCACGCCAATCAAAGCTTTTAAGTTGCCGTCTGACAAGATATAAAATCCGGTCACCACTAAAAGTCCCAAGCCAATCACCAGCAATCCCGTTACCGCTCCGCCGCGAAAAGCTATGGACAGGGCTTTTTCCAAACCACTGGTCGCGGCTTGCGCCGTTTTCACGTTAGCGCGGACAGCCACATTCATTCCGATATAACCGGCCAAGGCCGAAGCGACCGCTCCCACTAAAAATCCCAGACTGGTGCTCAAACCCAGTGAAAAATATAAAATGACCGCGACAAAACCCGCGACGAACGCGACTGCTTTATATTGCCGGTTCAGATAGGCCTTGGCTCCTTCGCGGATCGCGTTGGAAATTTCCACCATTTTCCCTTCTCCCGAAGGAAATTGATTCACCCGATAAGCTAAGAAGAGAGCGTAGCCGATGGCCGCCAGAGAGGCAGCAATCGCGTAAAATTCTACTGACATAAATTTAAAAAATTAATTAATTATTCAAAAATACTTTTACTGAAATGCAAAGATTTTTTAAAATTATTTGTCCTTGTCTAAAATTTGTCATTGCGAAGGAGTTTCGCCTCGAAACGACTGCGGCAATCTAATTTTTAAAATTTATTAGATTGCTTCGCTTCGCTCGCAATGACATATACGATAAATACCAAGCTATTTTTTTTCAGCTGCCGTTACTTTTTTTGTTTTCTTTTTCGGTTTTTCTTCCACTTTTACCTCCGCCTTTTCTTCTACTGCCGCAGCTTCTTCCGGCTTAACCGGTTCTTCTGTTTCTTGTCCGCCGGCAGGCAGGTTTTCTTCCGCTACTTCGGCCGGCACTTCCTCCCCGTCCTGTCTGACTCCCAAAATATCAATTCTCCATTCCGTGAGTTTGGCCGCCAAGCGCACGTTTTGCCCGCGCTTGCCGATCGCCAGAGATAACTGATCTTCCGGCACGCTCACAGTGGCCTCTTTTTTATTTTCCCGCACATCCACTCTTAAAACTTTGGCGGGACTCAACGCAGCCGCGATGAATTTGGCGATATCGTCATTCCACAAAATAATATCGATTTTTTCTCCGCCCAATTCGTCAATAATGGCTTGCACGCGCGTGCCTTTCTGGCCGACGCAGGAACCGATGGGATCGATACCCTCTTCGTTGGAAGCCACCGCGATCTTGGTTCTTTCTCCGGCTTCCCGCGCGATGGCCTTAATTTCCACCACGCCGGAAAAAACTTCCGGAACTTCCAGTTCAAAAAGCTTCTTTACCATTTGCGGATGAATGCGGCTCAAGGTAATGCCGGGACCCTTGGATCCCGCCTCCACTTTGCCGATATAAACTTTCAATCTTTGGCCGATACGATAACTCTCTCTTTCCACTTGCTCGGAAGGAAAAAGCACGCCCGCGGATTTGCCCAGATCGATAATCACATTGCGGCCTTCCACTCTTTGCACCACGCCGCTCACGACTTCGCCTTCTTTGTCTTTGTATTCATCATACATCGCGTCCCGTTCCGCTTCGCGGATCCTTTGGATAATCACCTGCTTGGCCGTTTGCGCCGCCACCCGGCCGTAGTCGCTTTTGGCGTCTAATTTAATTTCGATAATCGCGCCGATTTTAGCGTCTTTTTGAATTTTCTTGGCTTCCGCCAGTGTAAAATCCCGTTCCGGATTGAAGCGCGGCAACCTTTCCTCGTCAAAAATCATTTCTTCTTTTACTTCCTCTTTTTTCTTTTTTTTATTTTCCCCGCCTGCATCCCGCTCAAGGCGGGAAGCATTGCGGGCAGGTTTTCCCTCAACTTCCGCCTCTTCTTCCACAGGAAATTCGCGCAAAGTTTCATCCACCACTTCTTTCACCAGATAAAATTCCGCTTCGCCGTTTTTCTCGTTGAAAACCGCCCGAATGTTCTGGCCTTTTTTGCCATAATCTTTTTTATAGGCCGCGGAGAGCGCCGCTTCAATGGTTTCGATTACCTTATCCCGGGCAATGCCCTTCTCTTCGCAAATTTGCGTTATGGCGCCGCCAAAATCAATGGTTTTGCCAGCGTCTTCTGAATTAAGTCCTTTTTTTCTTTTTGACATGTAA
>Ga0210016_1003909_pt1 | contig 12924 bp, 12 predicted proteins | sample CryGeyCG2014_300_FD_185454 | JGI IMG/M metagenome (GOLD analysis project Ga0210016, IMG submission 185454) | Groundwater microbial communities from aquifer - Crystal Geyser CG02_land_8/20/14_3.00 (SPAdes) (version 2) | ecosystem: Environmental > Aquatic > Deep subsurface > Groundwater | place... | reverse complement strand
TGGGGTATGCACAAATTGCTCCGGGCTGGCCGCGTCGGCCCCCGCGGCGAGCGTTTCCAGGTGCCGGTAAAACAGTCGGTAGCGTTCGGTTTTGGCCTGCTTGAGGCGGCCGAGCAAGGCAAACCACTCATCGACGCTCTTGCGTGGCAGCAGCGTTTTCAGAAACACCACGGCGTCGCCGATGGTTTCGAAATCGGCCAAAAAATACGTGCGGGTAAAGCCGAATAGTTGCGAAACATCCAACCGATCCACCAGCACGGCATCGATGGCAATGCCGGGTTCGCGATGCGCCAAGGCAATGACCAGCGGCGCGAAGCTGGTTTCGCCGAACACGCGACCCACCAGGTAGGCGCGTCGCTCGCGATAAAAACGTGTCTGCAACAGTTCGATCGACCGCACCGGTCGCTCGCCCCAGGCCGCCAGTTGCGCGCGCAGTGCCGCCGCCGCCTGCGCGGCCGAGTGCTCGGCGTCGGCGTAGGGCACAGCAAATGCGGTGTCTTCGAGAATGCGCCGAAACAAGGTCTCCAGATCGCTGGAAACCGAATACGCCAGCCGCGCCACCGGATGTTTGATGTGGTCGGTGGGCTCGATGTCGAGCGCCACAAACTCGATCGCCGGATCGACGCCCTGGGTCTTGAAAAAACGTCGGGTCAAAGTGTTGAAGAAAGTCTTATAGAGTTCCTGATCGAGCAGATTCGCCACGCTTTCGGCGTACGCGGGTTTGATCGCTTCCCAGATGCTGCGCTTTTCGGCGTGTTCGCCGAGGGTGGCTTGCAGGCGCTGGCTGGTTTCGGCGATGGCGTGATCGTAAAGCTCGATTCGCTCGACCAGGTCGGCCTGTTGCGCGGCCCACTCGCGGCGTTCGAAGCGGCCCTGGGCGCGCTGGGTGATGCGGCGGAAGCGCTGGTTGTAATCGACGAAGCCAGCCAGGATCAAGGCGGCGCCCTGGCGTGCCTGCCAGGGATATTGGCGATCCGTTGGGGTGACTTCACTCATCGGCGAAGACTACCGCCAAGTGTCGTCCAAGCCTACAATGGGGCCATGCCAACGCCCCGCAAAGTTGCCCACCAGTCGACCGACAAAGGCCAAGTGCCGGTGTACACCACGGCGGTGGTCGAGCAACCCTGGGCCAGCTATTCGGCGCAGGATCACCAGACTTGGGGGACCTTGTTTCGACGGCAACGCGAGCTGTTGGTCGGTCGCGCCTGTGACGAGTTCATGGAGAACCAGCAGCGGCTGGGTATCGGTGCCGACGCGATCCCGAAATTCACCGACTTGGACCGGCATTTGCGCGCCGCCACCGGTTGGAAATTGGTCGCGGTCGAGGGGCTGTTGCCGGAGCTGGCGTTTTTTGAGCACCTGGCAGCGCGGGAGTTTCCGGTGACCTGGTGGATCCGCAAGCCGCAGCAAATCGATTACCTGAGCGAACCCGATCTGTTTCATGACCTGTTTGGCCACGTGCCGCTGTTGCTCAATCCGATCTTCGCCGATTACATGCAGGCCTACGGTGCCGGCGGGGTGCGCGCCGCCACTTTTGGCAATGAACCGCTGACCAATCTGACCCGTTTGTATTGGTACACGGTCGAGTTCGGTTTGATCCGCACGCCCGCTGGTCTGCGCATTTATGGCGCCGGCATTGTGTCGTCCAAGGGGGAATCGATCTACAGCCTGGAGTCGGCGGCGCCCAACCGGATTGACTTTGAGGTGCGGCGGGTGATGCGTACGCGCTATCGCATCGACACTTTTCAGAAGACCTATTTTGTCATCGACAGTTTCGAAGACTTGTTCAAAGCCACCGTCGATCCCGATTTCGGACCGATCTATTACGACCTGAAAGGCCTCGACTCGATTCCCGCCGGCACGATTCTGGACAGCGATCAGGTCGTCCACCGCGGCACCGGCGAAGGTTGGGCAAGCGACGGCGATATTTGATCGCGACGCGCGCGGTAGTTGCGTCGTCGTTGCCGACGGTCCCGGTCATAACTTCACCGCCATCAACAACCCGGGTTGCCGCAGTGCCAACCGATTGCCTTCGGTGATTTTCCCGAATCAATCGCGCAGCGCTTGTGCCACCGCTTCGGGGGTTTCCATGTGCAGGTGGTGCGTGCCGGGCAGGCGGCGCAGCGTCAACGTCGGTACCAGGGCGATGCGATGGTTCATCAGTGCCGGATCAATAAATGGCATGCAGGGTTCCGCAATCACCAAGCGCGTCGGGCACTGGATACCGCGCAGGTAGCTGCTGATCTGCTCCTCGGTCAGGCGAATGGCGCTGGTCATGGTCAAGCGCGGATCGCTGCTCCAGACATAGCCGCCAGCGGTCGCCCGCGTGCCGCGCTCGACCAGCAAGCGCGCGGCGGTGGCCGACAGGGGCATTTGCGGGTGCTGTTGGCGTGCGGCAATCGGTTCGGCCAGACTGGGAAATACCCGCAATTGTTTGTCGGCGATCATCGCCCGCTCGTGCATGGCCGCGCGCAGCAGGTCGAGCGCTTTTTCTGCTGGCGTGCTGAGTGGCCCGAGGCCTTCGATCAGGAACAATTGCTCGACCCGCTCGGGCACCGCGGCCGCCAGCACGCTGCTGGTGGCTGCGCCCAGCGAATGCCCGAGCAAACTGAATCGTTGCCAGCCCAGTACCTCGATCACGGCGAGGATCTCGTTGAGATAGTCGATGAAGTGATACCAGGTGCCGGCGGCACGATGGCCGGAACGGCCGTGGCCGGGCAGATCCACGGCGACCAGATCGAAGTCATCGAACCAGGGCGCGATCGGATCGAAGCTGGCGGCGTTATCCAGCCAGCCATGGATGGCGAGCAGTTTCTTGCCGTTCGGGTTGCCACCGCGCCTGGCGGCAAAATGCAGGTGCGGCAGGGCAATGTCGATTTCGGAAAATGGCGTGCGTTTCATCGTTGATCGGTTCCGAAGTCCGGCCGGGCGGCGCGCTGGCGTTGGCAGCTTTCCGCTTGGCTGATAACCGCCGCCTGGGTCTGCTCGGCGCTCCACTCTGGCCAATGTTGGCTGTGCTGGCGGATCAGCGCAGCCAGCACGCTGACGTGATCGGGTTCGGCATTGAGGGCAGCGATATAGCTGAGTCGGCGGCCGCCCAGTTGCAGAAAGCGCGCACGCTCGCCGATCGCGATTTCTTCCAATGTCTCCAGACAATCCACCGCAAACGCCGGACAGATCACATCGACGTTTTTGGTCCCGGCAGCGGCCAGTCGGGCCAGTTCGTGATCGGTATACGGGTGCAGCCAGCGTTCGCGGCCAACCCGGGATTGAAAGCTGACGCTGTAGGCGGTGCTGGCCAGATGCAGGTGTTCGGCGACGCGGCGGGCGGTCGCCAGGCAATGGCAGTAGTAAGGATCGCCATTTCGTACATAGCGTTCCGGAATGCCGTGAAAAGAGAACAGCAGGTGGCCGTCGTCAGCCATTTGTGCACGATGCGCGGCGATCCGACCGGCCAGCGCTTCGGTGTAGCCGGGCGCTTGAAAATAGTCGTTGATGAAGCCCAGTTCCGGCAGCCAACGCCAACTCGACAGTTCGCTGGCGACGGCATCAAACACGCTGCCGGTGGTGGTGCCGGAATATTGCGGATACAGCGGCAACACCAGCAGTCGTCGCAAGTTTCGCGGTGGCAATTGGCGCAGCACGGTCGCGATCGAAGGCTCGCCATAGCGCATTGCCATCTGCACTTCGATGCGCCCCGGGGCGTCGTTGACGGCGTTCTGCAGTGCGCGGGCCAGGTCCCGCGTGTGGCCCAGCAGCGGTGAACCCGCAGTGGTCCAGACGCGCTGGTAAGCGTGCGCCGAGCGCCGCGGTCGCAGGCGCAAAATGACGCCGTGCAAAATCAGCCACCACAGCAAACGCGGTAGCTCGATCACCCGTGGATCGGCCAGAAACTCGGCCAGATAGCGCCGCACCGCCGTTGTCGTCGGTGCTTCCGGGGTGCCTAGATTGACTAGTAGCACCGCCGCCAGCGTCGGCTCGCCATGTTCGAAATTTTTGCGGCCACGGTAGTTCATGGGGGTTTGCTCAGGAAAATCCGGTTTTACCATATCTAGTGTTGACGACGACACCACGACACAAGCAGTAGACAATTTGCGGCAAGACCTCCCGGGCAGTGTCGATCCCGCTATAACGCTTTGATTTTGCTCGTCCGCCAGCTAAACTCCGACGGCCAGCGTGTGCCCTGCAGGGCCCGCTCCACTTACCAGCCAAGCATTCAAGTTCCCATCGTATAAGTTCAAACAAGGAAAGCCCATGCGTCGCGGTCTATGGCTGACCCTCATTGCTACCTTAGCGCCCATCGCCCAGGTGAGCATGGCCGATGAGGCCTTGTTGGCGCCGCCGATGGCCTATGCGGCGGCGCCAGATAGCGCCAGCAACTCCTACAAGTTGATCAATATTGATCTTGCCAGCGGCGCTTCGACCGATGTTGGCGCCCTTGGTTTCGTTGATGTGGAGGGCTTTGCGGTCGCGCCGGAAGGCACCATTTATGCCGTCTCCGATGCCAGCAAGACCTTAATTGCGGTCAACCCCTTCAGTGGTCGGGCGGTTGCGGTTGGCAGTGGCGTGGGCAACCTGAGCGTCACCGGCGAGGGCGTCGGCGCGTTCGACTCCCTGGATCTCGGCTTGACCTTCAGTTGCGACGGCCGCTTGTGGATGTCTTCGGATACCACCGGCAAGTTATGGCAAGTCGATCGCAACACTGGCAAGGCCACGCTGATCGGCAATCTCGGCACGTTGATTTCTGGCTTGGCGGCCACCGCCAATGGCGTGTTCGGCATCAGCGTCGGCCCACTACCGGGTCTTTACCGCATCAATCTCGATACCGCCACGGCAACCGCGGTCGGATCGCTGGGCGGCTTTGCTGGTTTCGTCGATGCCGGAATGGACGCCGACAGTGCCGGCAATCTGTGGGCAGTGCTCGACTACAGCCCACCACAGGTCAGTCGCCAAAGTGATCTGGTGCGGATCGATGCCGCCACCGGCTTGGCCACCGCCGTCTCCAGGACTTTTCCCGAAGTCGAAGGCTTGGCGATCGGGCCGGTACCCACCTGTGCAACCGGACCTGGCCCAGCGGCGACCCCGGTGCCAGTCAATGCAACCTCGGCGCTGTTGCTGATGGGGCTTGGCCTGCTCAGTTTCGGCCTGGTTCGCGGCCGCGCGCAATCCTGATTCGTGTAGGTGGTACGCGGTCTGGCATGTTTGCCGTCTGGTGGATCCACGCTGTCAACTTTGATTTGGCGCAAGTTATTTCTGCGCGACGCCTTAGTTGCGATTCATCCGCTAGCGGGCATGCTGGCGACCCCACCGATCAGGAGTTTTCCCGATGACCCATATCCGCGTGTCTGTCTTGTTGTGCTTGCTGGGGCTGCTGCCAATTGGTGTTTTCGCCAAGACCACCGAAATTGAACGGGCGCAGGATGCCGTCAGGGTGCTTACTGAAGTGATGGCCGCCCCGGACCACCGCATCCCCGGCAACTTGCTGCGCAACGCCGAGGCCATCGCCGTCATCCCGAACGTGGTCAAGGCCAGCTTTGTCGTCGGTGGCCGGCGTGGTCGTGGCTTGGTCAGCGTGCGTGCCGCCGATGGCAGTTGGTCCAATCCGAGTTTCCTGACCTTGACCGGCGGTAGCATCGGCTTTCAAATCGGCGTGCAGTCCACCGATGTGGTGCTGGTGTTCCGCTCCAAACGCGGGGTCGATGGCATCGTCAACGGCAAGTTCACCCTGGGTGCCGACGCTGCCGTCGCCGCCGGTCCAGTGGGCCGCAATGCGCAAGCGCTGACCGATGGCCAACTCAAAGCCGAGATCTACAGCTATTCCCGCAGTCGTGGCTTGTTTGCCGGGGTCGCGCTCGATGGCACCGTGCTGGCCATCGACCACCGCAGCAACCGCGCCATCTATGGCCAAAAAATTACCCCACGGCGCATTTTTGAAGGCGGCGTCAGCAATGTGGACAACAACATTGTCGAGTTCCGTGATCGCCTGGAAGAACACACCGCCGTCGAAGCCGAGTGAGTCCGCTCGATTGGTAGCGGCGCTCACCACCACGGCGACGTGATCGCGCTATCCTTGCCGCCTTTGCAAATCAATGAGGTGGCGTCATGGGCGGATTCTCCATTTGGCATTGGCTGATCGTGTTGGTGGTGGTGTTGGTGGTGTTTGGCACCAAAAAATTGCGCAATGTCGGCGGTGATCTGGGTGGCGCCGTGCGCGACTTCAAAAAAGCGCTCAAAGACGGCGACGAAACGCCCAAACTGCTGGCCGACAAGGCCGAGCCGGAGGTCAACGCGACCAGCACCAGTAGCACCACCACCGAAAACGACAAGGTGCGCTAAGCGCGCTTGGGTGCCGCATGTTTGATGTCGGATTTTCCGAGCTGATGCTGATCGGCATCGTTGCCTTGGTCGTCCTCGGCCCCGAGCGACTGCCCAAGGCAGCGCGCATGGCTGGCGCGCTGTTGCGCCGTTTCCGCGGTAGCTGGGCCAACCTTCGTCAGGATCTGGAACGCGAGATCGCCAGCGACGACCTGAAGAAAAGTCTGCGCGAGGCCGAACAGGCGGTGCAGGATGCGAGCCCACTTTCAGCGATTGACCAGGTTCGCCGCGACGCTTCGATCACGGCGGTGCAGGATGCCGTGCGCGAGCTCTCCGCCGACATCAAGAAAACCGGATCGCCATGAACCAGGCAGAAGACGACAACGAACTGCCGTTCATGGACCATTTGATCGAACTGCGTTCGCGCCTGATGAAGGCGCTGGCGGTGGTGCTGGTGGTGTTCCTCGGCCTGTTGCCATTCGCCAATCGGCTCTACCATTTTTTTGCCGGGCCATTGCTGTCGAAATTGCCGGAAGGCAATCAGATGATCGCGATCGAAGTCGCCTCGCCGTTTCTGATTCCGATGAAACTGGCGTTCTTTGTGGCGCTGTTGATCAGCATGCCGGTGTTGATCTATCAACTCTGGGCGTTTGTCGCCCCGGGCTTGTACCGCAACGAAAAGTCGCTGGCCGCGCCATTGTTGATCTCGGCGATTCTGCTGTTTTATCTGGGTTGCGCGTTTGCGTTTTTCCTGGTGTTGCCGACCGTATTTGGTTTTCTGCACAGCGTCGCCCCGGTCGGGGTGGCGGTGATGACCGACATCGGCAAATATCTGGACTTCGTGCTGGTGATCTTTTTCGCTTTCGGCGTCTGCTTCGAAGTACCGGTGGCGGTGGTGATCCTGACCTTGCTCGGCTGGGTCAACCCGAAGCAATTGGCCGAGGCCCGCTCCTACGTCGTCGTCATCGCCTTCATCATCGCCGCCGTACTGACGCCGCCGGACGTGGTCAGCCAACTGATGTTGGCAATTCCGATGATCGTGCTCTACGAGGTTGGGCTGTTGGCAGCGCGCTGGTTGCCACGACGGGCGAAAGCCAAAGCCGAAGCCACCTGAAAGAAAAGGCCCCAAGCGGGGCCTTTTCGCGGTCGCGGTAGTTACTGAACCACCGGCGGCGGTGGCGGCGCGGATGGGCTGACGGCGGCCTGGTCGCTCGGGCCGAATACATCCCGATAAGCGAAGTACATGCTGATCACACCGATCGGCAAGCCGACCAACAGCAGCACCAGCCAGCCCAGAATCGGAATCAGCATCAGGATGAAATAGGCCACGCAAAACACCAGCGCAAACACGATCATCGCCCCGATATTGCCGAGCGCGGCGGCGAAGCTGTCTTTCATTGCCTGGATCGGTTCAACACCATCGAGCATGACCCGGGGAATGGCATAAAACATCAGCGCAAACATGCCGAGTCCCACCACCAAGCCGAGCAGCGCGACTAAAAAAATCGAGCTGCCGATGCCAGCCGCAGCACTACCCCCACTGCTGAAAACGCCGGACAAGATCGCGCCACCCGCGCCCAGAACCACCAGCAACAGCATCAATACGCCGGCCGCGATGCCGGGCAGGCAAAGCATGATCATCGGACCAATCTTGCCGGGTTGGTTGAACGCGGCGAACAAATCGCCGATCTCGGCGCGGCCGCCGGTCGCTTGCTTGTGGGCCGCGTAGATATAGCCGCCATAGAGCGCCGGGCCGAGAATCAGCATGGTCAATCCGCCCAGGATCGGAATGATCAGAATGACCGTCGTGATCAGCGCCATGACGATGAATACGCCGAGGTTCTGCATCACCAGATTGATCGCGCCAGATAGCCATTGGATGCCGTTGCCGGCCGCCACTCTGTTGAAGTTCATGTTTGCCTCCCCGCTGGTTGAAATGACCTGCCCAGAGGCGGGCAGATGATTGGACCCAAATCGCCACCCCGATGCAGCCTTGAGTCAAGTGCTCCACAACGGTTTTGCCAGATCGACATTACCGCCGGAAATTATCACGCCGATGCGCTGTCTGGCAAAGCGTTCCGGAGTTTTTAGCAATACCGCGAGGGGCACCGCCGCCGAGGGCTCGACCACCAACTTGAGTCGGTCCCAAAGCAGGCGCATGGCGGCCACGATTTCGGCGTCGCTTGCGGTCAATACCGCCACCCGCTCGCGTTGCATGATGGCAAAGTTGATGGCACCGATACCGGTACGCAGGCCGTCGCAAATGGTGTCGGCGAGCGGATGGCGCTCGCGCTTGCCGGCCTGCATGGCGCGCCAGGCATCGGCGGCGCCGCTCGGCTCGGCCGCATAGACTTGCAGTCTTGGGTTGATGGCATGCGCGGCGATGGCGGTACCGGCGATCAGGCCACCACCACCCACCGGCGCGATGACGCCATCGAGTTTGGGCACCGTGGCGAGCAATTCCAGCGTGGCCGTGCCCTGCCCGGCGATCACCAAGGGGTCCGACGAAGAATGCACCAGCAGCGCGCCGGTCGCTTGCGCCACCGCTTGTGCGGTGGCGACCCGGGCGGCCTCGGTAGCCGCGCAAAAATGCAGCACCGCGCCGCTTTCGCGCATATTGGCGATCTTGATGGCGGGGGCATTGTCCGGCACCACGATATGCGCCGGTATGCCACGCAGCCGCGCGGCCAGGCCCAAGGCGGCGCCGTGATTGCCGGACGAATGGGTGAGCACACCGTGCGCCGCTTCGGCTGGCGTCAGCGCCATCACCGCATTACCGGCGCCGCGAAACTTGAACGCACCGATGCGCTGCAGGTTTTCGCACTTGAACCACAGTGCCGCGCCGACCAGCGCATCAAGCGCCTCGTCACGCAGTACCGGAGTACACCGGGCGAGGCCGGCGATGCGCCCGGCCGCGGCGCGGACATCGGCGATAGTGGGCAAGTCCATAACAATTCCTTGGCAGAAGACTAATGGCGGCAAAGTGTGGTGGCAAATCCGCCCTGCCGACGGCAGCGGGCCTGCTGGCCTAAGGCGTCGCGCAGAAATAACTTGCCCATCTTGCTGGTCCTTATCGCCCGCCTGCGTCGTTGCACAAAGCGTCACATAATCCGACTATGCTCCCCTTTGTGCGCCTTGCAGGCGAACGAAAGTCCTGCGCAATCTGCGCAAGTTATTTCTGCGCGACGCCTAAGCGCTATGATCGCAGCATGCCAGTCGCCGACGCACCCCTGGGTTCGCACGCCACTGATTTTGAGAACTTTGCGCAACTGCGATCAGATCTCGATCATGCGTTGCCGATCCTGATGCCGCTGCTCTACAGCGATTTGCGGCGACTGGCTTCGGCGCAGCGACGGCGCCTGCAATCTTCCGATACCTTGTGTACCACGGCCATCGTCAGTGAACTGTACCTGCGCTTTGCAAAATCCGGCAGTTTGTTGATCGCCAGTCGCCGCCATTTCTTTGCCTTGGCGGCGTTGGCGATGCGGCAAATCCTGACCGATCACGCCCGCCGCAGCGTGCTGCAACCGCAGGCATGTTTGCCGGAACAGCTCGACGGTCTGGTGTTTGATGATCCGCAGCGGGTGCTGGAGATCGACGATCTGCTGTTGCGGCTGGAAGCGCATGCGCCGCGGTTGGCGCAAGTGGTGACCTGCCGCTTTTTCGGCGGTTACAGCGATCTGGAAACCGCCGAGATCCTGGGGATCACCGACCGCACGGTGCGTCGCGATTGGGACAAAGCCAAGGTGTGGATGAGCGCGGCGTTGATCGGCGATGCGGCATGACCGCGCCGCCCGCTGGTTTGGACAATGCCGAGCTGGATGCGTTGGCCGATTATTTAACCCGCGCCGCCGCCAACGCCAACGCTGCGGACCAGGCCCGCGCCGATCTGCAGCGCGACCATCCACAGTTGCTGGGGCACTTTGACCGGCTGCTGCGTGCCGATCAAGCGTCGTCACCACTGGATTTGCCCTTGTTCCGGGAGGACCAGGCGCCAGCCGCGGCCTGGCCGCCGGGCCACCGCGTCGGGCCGTGGCGCATCGACGCCTTGGCCGGTCGCGGTGGCATGGGCGAGGTCTACCGCGCCAGCCGTGCCGATGGCGCCTTTGAGCGCACCGTGGCGATCAAACGCGTGGTCGTCGAAAGCGCCGATTTTTATGCGCGGTTTGAGCGCGAACGGGCGCTGCTGGCGCGGCTCGATCACCCGGCGATCGCGCGGCTGCTGGATGGCGGCCTGGAGGCGACCGGGCGGCCGTTTTTGGTGATGGAGTGGGTGGATGGGGTGGGCTTGGCGGAGTGGTTGCAGCAGCCGCAGTCGCTGAACCAGCGGCTCGACCTGCTCGAAGGCCTGGCCGCTGCGCTGATCGCCGCGCATCGCTCGCTGGTCGTGCACCGGGATTTGAAACCCGCCAATGTGCGGGTGACCGCCGCTAACCAGCCCAAACTGCTGGATTTCGGCATCGCCAAATTGCTGGATGGCGGGCCAGCGCATGCGGGCACGACTGTTGGCTTGTTTTCGCCGCTGTATGCCGCGCCGGAACAGCTGACCGGCGCGCCGCCCTCGGTGCCGACTGATGTCCATGGCTTTGGGCTGTTGATGCACGAAGTGTTGAGCGGACAAGTGGCGTTTCCGGCAGCCGCCAACAGTCTGGCCGATGCGGTCCGCGTCATCTGCGAACAAACCCCGGCATTGACCAGCGTCGCCGCCAAAGCCAGCGATCTGCCGTATCCGCCGCGACTGCTGGCGGGAGATCTGGATGCGATTGTCGGCCGCTGCCTGGCCAAGGATCCAGCGGCGCGCTATCCGGGCATGCCCGAAGTACTGGCCGATATACAGCACTATCGCCAGCACCGCCCGATCCAGGCCCGCCACGGCCGCTGGCGTTATCGGGGTGGTCGCTGGCTGCGGCGCAACTGGCTGCCCGCCGTGTTGGGCGGGCTGGCCGCGGTGGCGCTGCTGCTGGGACTGTTGGGCACGCTCTGGCAGGCGCGAATCGCCACCAGCGAGCGCGATCAGGCACGTAGCGAAGTCGCCATGCAAGACGCCTTGCGCGAACACTTCATATTGGTGCTGAACGAAGCCGCCGGTACCGATGGCGCCAGTGTTCGTGAAGTGCTCGACGCCAGCATTGTCGGCATTGCCGAGCAGTATCCCAAAGCCCCGGCTTTACGCGAGGACTTGACCCTGGCGCTGGCCGATGTTTATTACACCATCGGCGACTTCGTCACCGCGCGGCGCCTGCTGGCGCCGTTGCGGGTGAGCCCGGCCGGACCGGGTAGCGATCTGCGGCGGATCAAAGTTGGCCTGCAACTGGCCTTGGTGCTGATTCCGCTGGGCGAACTGGACGCCGCCGATCAGGCATTGCAGCAGGCCGAAGCGCAGGTCGCCAAAGTTCCCACGGCGCGCGCCCTGAGTGCCGAAATCGTGCTGGCGCGCGCCCAATGGTGGCGTGCCAAGGGCGACATCGCGCGCGGCCTTGGGCTCCAGCAACGCGCGCTGGCGGCGTTGCGCCTGGCCCCGGAAGTGACGCCGCGGGCGCTGGCCACACAGACCGCCAATTTGGCGATGGCCTACCTGCAGGACGGCCAATTGGCCGCCGCCGAGACCGAAAATCAGCGCGCTCTGGCGATCTTCCGCGAGGCTGCGTTGCCGCTCAATTCCGACCTGCCGGTGGTGCTTACCAATCTCGGCCACTTGGCGGCGCTGCGCGGTCAGCCGAAGATTGCGCTGGATCGCTACGATCAGGCGTTGGCGGCCACCCTGCGCAGCGCCACGCGCACGCCGGCGCATGCCGCCCTGCTCAATGCCCGGGCCCGCGTGTTGCTGACACTGGACCGCGCTGGCGAAGCGCTGCCGTTGGCGCGCCAGGCTGAGACGATTTTGCGGGAGCGCACCGGCGCACAAAGTCCCAATCGCCTGGGCGTGCTGATCACGCTGGCCGATATTGCACTGGCCACGGCGGACCTGGCCGGCGCGCAAAGCAATCTGGAGACCGCACAGGCGATTGCGTTGGCGAAGCTGCCGCCGAACCATCCGTTGCGCCTGCGGCTGGACCTGAGTTGGGCCATGCGCCAACGCGCCGACGGCGAGAACGCCGCGCTGACGGCCGAGTTCCAACGCCTTGGTGGGGCTTTGGCGCGGGGTCCGGCGCCGCTGAAGTTGTCAGCGGCGCGCGCCGAAATCATTCTCGCCGAAATGCGGGCGAGCGCAGGCGCCAGCAAGGACGCGATCACTGCCTTGCAACGCGCCCTGGGTCTGCTTGAGCCACTGCAACCCGCGCACGGCGTGGACCGTCTGGAAGCGGCGTGTTGGCTTGCTGTCCTGCAAAAAGAGCAGGTGGCAGTCGCCGCGCATTGCCTCCGCTTGCGCGAGATTCTCGGTGCCAGGCATTCGCAATGGACCCGGATGGCGGCGTCGATGGCGGCCCTCGGCGGCCAGCCGCCAATGTAGCGACCAGAAGCGTCGCGATCTGTCTATCGAAGCGGCAATCGCGACGACTTGGCGCTGCTCCTGCACAAAGCCGGGCCGTACTTGTCAAGAGCGCTCTACCGCGCCGTTTTCAAGCGCATGTCCGGGTTTGGCCGCGCTGTGCGTATGCACCGGTAGCC
>Ga0210016_1003906_pt1 | contig 12931 bp, 13 predicted proteins | sample CryGeyCG2014_300_FD_185454 | JGI IMG/M metagenome (GOLD analysis project Ga0210016, IMG submission 185454) | Groundwater microbial communities from aquifer - Crystal Geyser CG02_land_8/20/14_3.00 (SPAdes) (version 2) | ecosystem: Environmental > Aquatic > Deep subsurface > Groundwater | place... | reverse complement strand
TTGGTTTAGGGTTTTTAGTTTGAGGTTTTTGGTTGTTAAAAACCCGAAACTTGAAACCCGAAACTAAAAACCTAAAACTTTTTTTAATTTATAATCATTCCCTTGTATGTCTTTAAATAGTCATGGATGTTTCATTTATTCATGTTACTCAAAAAACAAATATGCCACTAATTTACTCATATTTATGTTTATTTTTAAAGGTATTCGTGAGATAGCTTCGCTAAGTTCACGAATAACGACAAAAAATAAAAATATTAATTCGTGTAATTCGTAGTAAAAGAAATTCTGCGAAACATCAATTAATAAAACGAAACATTCTGTTCCATCTTATTTTACTTAAAAAGCTTTTATCTTTATCAAGCGATAACCACACAAATACAGCTTTTCCAACAATATGGTCTTCGGGTACAAAACCCCAGAAACGTCCATCTTGAGAATTATGACGGCTATCTCCCATCATAAAATAATAATCCATTTTAAAAGTATAAGAATTTGCCTCTTTGTCATTTATAAATATTTTATTATCTTTTACCTGCAAATCATTTTCTTCATAAACGTCAATCAATCTTTGATATATAGGCAAGTTTTTAAGAGTTAAATTAACTGTTTGTCCTTTTTTAGGGGTGGTAAGCGGACCAAAATTATCACGGCTATAACAAATTGTACTGTCTTGAGGAAAAACATCTTCATGTTCTTTAATTTCAGCAATTTTAACAGAAATTACATTTGGAAATGCACGTATTGTTTTTGCATTGTCTTCGGTTAAAGGAATAATGTAATGAACGGTTGTTTTATGAGTAACAGTATCAACGTAATTAGCTTGAGTCATTTGAGCAAAACTTAAATCATCATCTGAAATTCCTAATCGTTCTAAATTTTTAGGGTTTAATGTTAAACCATCTGTAATTACTTCGTAATTATATTGCATTTGTTCGAAATGCTCTTGTTTTGCACCATTAATATATGCAATGGCATGCTTAACCTCAATAACATCACCTGGAACAGCAACACATCTTTTAATATAATTTTCTTGTTTATCTGCAGGTCTGTAAATAATATCTCCAAAATTTAATTTATCGTCCCAAACTCTATAGCGTCCATAGCGACGGCATAAATCGTAATAACTTTCGTTTTGACGTTTTAATGCGACTGTATCACCCTCCGGAAAATTAAATACAACTATATCGTTGCGTTTTACATTTCCAAATCCAATTAATCTTTTATAAGGCCATTTAATCCATTCAACAAAAGAACGACGAGTTTCGCTAAAAGGCATAGTGTGATGAACAAAAGGAAAAGATAAAGGAGTATTTGGCAATTTTGGACCATAACTAACTTTACTAACGAATAAATAATCGCCTACGAGCATAGTTTTTTCCATCGAAGATGTTGGAATGGTATATGCTTCTATAAAAAACATTCTTATTAAAGTTGCAGCAACTACTGCAAAAATAATTGCATCGAGCCATTCTATTATTTTACCAGGTTTTTGGCCTCGTTTTTTCCAAAACGACCAGTTTACTTTTTTTGAAATATAAATATCATATAATACAGGTAATCCAATAAATAGCCAATAATTGCCAATCCAAATTACCCATGGAATAAAAATTAATAGTGCTATTGAAAATTTAGTCCATTTATTTTTTTGAAACTGAAAATATTTACTCATAATATATAATTTTAAACTATTGTGTTATATAAGTCGGACATGGTAAAAATACCTTTTTTATTATAAAATGTTTCGGCAGCCAAAACTGCTCCTTTTGCAAATATTTTTCGATTTTTTGCAGTATGTTTAATTTCGATAATATCGGCGTCTGATTCAAAAATAAGAGCATGAATGCCTGTAGTGTCATCAATACGTTTAGAAGATATTGGGAGATAATTGTGAGCACAATTATCAGGTTTTTTCCATCCTTTATATTTTTGCAGAAATGGCAATATATTATTGGCAAGTGAAATTGCTGTACCACTGGGGCTATCGAGCTTTTGTGTATGGTGTGTTTCTTCAATTTTAACATTATAACCTGATAATTCATTTAATATTTTTGATGCGTATTTTGCAATCTCAATATAAAAATAAACTCCAATGCTAAAATTAGATGAATAAAATAATGTTCCATTATGTTTTGAACAAAAGTTTTTAACATTATCAAGTTCAGAATACCAACCTGTTGTTCCACAAATAATTGGAACTTTATTTTCGAAACAAGAAATAATATTTTTTACTGCAGAAGAGGGACTTGTAAACTCAATTGCAACATCGGTATTTGAAGAATTTATTTTTTTAATTTCGTTAATATTATCAAAATCAATTACATGAGAAATAACATGACCATTATGAGTAGCATGCAACTCAATTTCTTTACCCATTTTACCGTAACCAATTATTGCAATTCTCATTAAAAATAAATATTTTGCTAAAAATAAAAAAAAGGAAAGCAATAAATGCCTCCCAAAAATATAAAATATGTTAATTGTTATTTAGTGTCTGTCCATAAAGTCAGTGTCTGAACTATAATGTTCGAGTTTGAGGCATGTGAAGTTTTGAAAACCAAGGAGTTTACTGTAGTAAATGACTGTTTTCAAAACGAGCATAACGAAAAAATCGAACATTATAGACAGACACTATTTACTTTTAACAGTTTTTATTACAGCAGCGAAAGCTTCGGGATTATTCATAGCTAAATCGGCAAGAGCTTTTCGGTTTATTTCTACGCCCTTTTTATGAATTGCTCCCATAAATTCGGAATACGACATTCCTTGTTCACGAACTGCGGCATTAATTCTTTGAATCCATAATGCACGAAACTCAATTTTTTTCTTACGACGGTCGCGATATGCGTATCCCTGACCTTTTTCCCAAGAGTTTTTGGCAACTGTCCAAACATTTTTTCTTGACCCAAAACTTCCTTTAGTAAGTTTTAGGATTTTTTTTCTGCGAGCTCTCGAAGCTACAGAATTCACTGAACGTGGCATAATTTCCTCCTTTTTTTTGAATGGTTAGCGTTCTGTTTCAGAAACTTTTTTGCTAATTCATTCTGTTAAACAATTTAATTTAGATAGCGTCTGTCTATAAAGTCCGCTGACTGCGTTATGCCCCCCAGTACGCTTCGCTACGGGGTAAACTCGTTTTGAAAACAGTCATTTACTAAACTTCGCATGCCTCAATGGTTCGTGGGGACACGAACCATTTGGAGTGCAGTGAGATTTTCAAAACTTCGCAAGCCTTATCATCGAACTTTATATTCCATCCACTCGATTTTATGGACAAGCACTAGATATTTAATAAATGCTCTACATGTTGCTGATTTGCACTGTTTAAAATTGCAAAATGACCAAGATTTCTTTTACGTTTCTTTGATTTCTTGGTAAGAATGTGGCTTTTATAAGCATGTTTCCGTTTAATTTTTCCGGAACCGGTTAACGCAAATCTTTTTTTTGCACCGGAATTTGTCTTCATCTTTGGCATCTTTCTTTCTTTTTTATTTTTATCAAACTTTCTTTTTTGTAAATTTTGGAGCTAACATAATTATCATTCGTTTCCCTTCGAGTTTTGGTTCTTGTTCTACTTTTGCATATTCTTCGAGGTCTTTAACAAACCTTTTTAATATTTCTTCACCTTGTTCTTTATAAAGAATAGACCTTCCTCTGAAAAAAACATAAGCTTTAATTTTTGCACCATCTTTTATGAAATTAATTGCATGATTTAGCTTAAAATTATAATCATGTTCGTCGGTATTTGGTCCAAACCGAATTTCTTTAATTATTACTTTAAGCGTTTTAGCTTTAATTTCTTTGTTTTTCTTTTTTTGCTGATACAAAAACTTTTGCAAATCAACTATTTTACATACAGGCGGTTCAGCAGTTGGTGAAATTTCAACTAAATCTAAATTCATATCATCTGCTAATCTAAGTGCATCTTGTATCGAAAAAATGCCTTGATTTTCAATATTTTCACCTACAAGGCGAACTACTTTAGCACGAATTCTTTCGTTGGTTGCAAAATAAAGTTCATCGGATTTTCTTTTACGACCTCTAAAATTACGATTAAATGGCTCAGCTATAACTCTTTTCCTCCTTTTGTTTAATTAGAGTCTGTCTATAAAGTCCGCTAACTGCGTTATGCTCGTTTTGAAAACAGTCATTTACATTAGTAAACTCCTTGATTTTCAAAACTTCGCAAGCCTTGTTATCGAACTTTATATTCCAGACTCTTGATATTATATACAGACACTAATTAATTTCTTTTAAAGTCTCTTTGATTTCCGATTGTAAAAGTTCAGCAAATTCGGCTACTTTCATACTACCTTTATCACCATCGCCTTGTTTACGAACAGCAATAGTTTCGGATTGTTCTTCTTTTTCGCCTACAATAAGCAGATAAGGAATTCGTTTTAACTCATTATCTCTTATCTTTTTACCTATCTTTTCGTTTCGGTCGTCAATTAGGGTGCGAATATCGTAATTATTTAGCAAACTTTCAACTTTTTTTGCATATTCGTTAAATTTTTCGCTAATTGGCAGTATTACAACTTGTTCGGGAGTCAACCATAAGGGAAATTTACCGGCAGTGTGTTCAATTAGTACTGCAACAAACCGTTCCATCGAACCAAAAGGTGCGCGATGAATCATTACAGGACGATGTTTTACATTATCGTTTCCCATATATTCCAATTCGAAACGTTCGGGTAAATTATAATCAACTTGTATTGTTCCTAATTGCCATTTTCGTCCCAAAGCATCTTTTACAATAAAGTCGAGTTTAGGACCATAAAAAGCTGCTTCGCCAATTTCGACTACAGTTTTTAAATTTTTCTCGGCTGCTGCTTCAATAATTGCTTCTTCGGCTTTTTTCCAATTCTCGTCGCTTCCAATATATTTCTCTTTGTTGTTTGGGTCGCGTAACGAAATCTGACTTATAAAATCTTTAAAATCGAGAGTTTTAAAAATGTATAAAACAATATCAATTACTTTTAAAAATTCTTCTTTTAACTGGTCGGGACGGCAAAATATATGAGCATCGTCTTGTGTGAAACTTCTGACGCGTGTAAGTCCATGCAATTCACCACTTTGTTCGTAACGGTAAACTGTTCCAAATTCAGCTAATCTTAAAGGTAAATCGCGGTACGAACGTGGTTTAAATTTATATATTTCGCAGTGATGAGGGCAATTCATTGGCTTTAGCAAAAATTCCTCGTTTTCGTCGGGTGTATGAATTGGCTGAAATGAATCCTGACCATATTTTGCATAATGTCCGGAAGTAACATAAAGTTCTTTTTGTCCGATATGTGGTGTAATTACAGGCAAATAGCCATATTTTTTTTGTACTTTTTTAAGAAATTGTTCAAGACGTTCGCGTAAGGCAGCACCTTTAGGTAACCAAATTGGTAACCCTGCTCCTACTTTTGCTGAAAACATAAAAAGTTCGAGGTCTTTTCCAATTCTGCGGTGGTCGCGTTTTTTGGCTTCTTCGAGGAACACAAGATACTCTTCGAGTAGCTTTTGTTTTGGGAATGTTATTCCGTATATTCTTGTAAGTTGTTTGTTTTTTTCGTTTCCACGCCAGTATGCACCAGCAAGACTTAAAATTTTTACTGATTTAATATATCCGGTATTTGGCAAATGCGGACCACGGCATAAATCAGTAAATTTTCCTTGTTTGTATAATGTTATTGTACCGTCTTCTAATTCGCTGATAAGTTCGAGTTTTAAATTATCGTTCTTTTTAGTAAACAGCGAAATAGCTTCGGCTTTTGAAATATCTTCACGAATTATTGGATTTTTTTGTTGCGAAAGTTCAATAATTTTTTGTTCTAACTTTTGAAAATCACCATCGGTAAGTGTAATACCTTCGGGTAAATCAACATCATAATAAAAACCATTATCAATTACAGGTCCAATCCCAAATTTAGTTCCCGGATAAAAATATTCGATTGCTTCGGCTAATATATGCGCCGAGCTGTGCCAAAAGGCATGCTTTCCTTCTGGAGCGTCCCATTTATGAAACTTAACTGTTGAGTCGGAATTAATAGAACGCGAAATATCCCAAAGCTCATTATTAACGGTTACAGAAAGGATTTCCTGTGCCAAACCGTTACTTATGCTTTTTGCAATATCAAAACCGCAAACACCGCTTTCGTATTCTCTTACTTTATTATCGGGAAAAGTAATTTTTATCATTTTTTTAATTTTCGAGGTGCAAAGATATTAAATAGTTATAAATGCACAATAAAAATTATACAAAAAAACCGATATAAATGTCGTTTCAAATTCGATAAGGAGGTCTAAACTTCGAGTTTACCAGCCTTATCTTAAATTAAAACAAAGGTATTTTCGGTGAAAAGAGCGAAAATACTGCTCATTAACGAACCGCTGTATATGTTCGTAAACAAAAACGATTGATAATCGTTTTGTGAAGCGAAGGAGCGTAGCTCGGTACGTACAGCTTGCCCCGTTAAATAACAATTGAACAAAGATTGCTATTGTAGTTTAAAAATATTTAACGGGGTGAATGTGAGAGGTTCTCCCCGCCAGATTTTCTGGCGGGGCAGCCTACTCGATTACAGGCTGGCGTTCTATTCTCTCGTCTTTGCAACTCTTGTCAATAATGATATTTGCAACCAACTGCCCGATTGCTTTTGTGTCGGATTGTGTGATGGCGTTTTTAAAATTTTTAGAAGGGAAGGAGATTTTAAAAAATAATTTTTCTTGGGTGGGATAGGTGGAAGCTCTTACCATAGCTTTGGCTTGTGTATCGGCTTTGCGGGGCTGTGGTATGTGCTTACACCTGTGCATTGGTTATTGCATTAACTGATTTATTTTGTTTTGCCACTCGTCCTCAAATACAACTTGAAATGCAAAGTCGTGGTCTGGGAATTCTTCAAACAATTCTTTCCAAGCTTTTTTTGCTCCTAATTCGTTGCAAAGCGTAAAAACATCTTGTTTGTATTTAGTGTCCTCATTTTTCAGATGAATTCCTTTTGTTTCCAATACATACACAGTTCCGTAATCGTCTTTGCTTTCTTGTTTGTCTGTTGCAATAAAGTCAGGATAAATTTTATTGCGTTTCCAACCTTGAATATGATAGTCTTGTCTGCTCATATTTCGATACCACCACAACAGTTTTTCTTGTTCATCAAGGTAAATCGCAACCGATTTTTCAAGTTCGTTAATGTTTTCTTCGGGAACATAGTCGAACAATGATTTTTGAATGGGTGTATTATCGTTACGAACCAGTTGCTTGTTGCTTTTTACCTTTATTCTTGATGGAAGTACAAAACCGCCTTTGTCGGTAATAAGGAAGAAACAAAGTTTCTTTTGCTCAACCATTTGTCTGAAAACTTGCTCTGACAAGCGGTTTCGTTCTTTATCTAAAATCTTTTTTAGTTCTTCAATTATAAAAACAAAATTTGTTGCAACAATTTCACGGTCATATTTTTTCAAAAGCATTTTTACTGCTTTTACACCAATTTGATAACAATGCCAAGGATTTGGAATTATGTCCGTAATTTGTCTTGTCAGAAATACTTCGTCAATCTCTAATGTACCTGATTTTTCTGCTCTGCCTGTTTCTTTTAATAATTCCTTTTCAACAGAGCTTAAACCTAAAACAATTTCTTGTTCTTTGTTCTTTTTGTTTTGTAGCGAAAGATTATTGAGTTCAGCAATACTTATATTTTCCCAGTCAATTTCACTTAATATATCCACTTCAAAATTCATATCACGCCAACTTTCCTTTTCCTGAATTACAAACTTAGGTAGATAAATTTTACCTTCAAATTTTTTAAATCCTGCACGATATTTAATATCACGGTCTTTCAATCCTCCTGTGTCTGTTCCAGCTTCATCGCTTACAATTCTTCCAGCAATGTCGCCTAATCCTTCATCCTCTAAACCAGATTTTATTTCTTTTACTAAAGTGCTTGCAGTTTGTCGAAAAGTGTAAACATAGCACTCGTCTAATTCTTTGATTTTTGTTTTACGTGCAAAAGGTTGTCTTAAAATTCTACCAACTAATTGAGTAATTCCTGTTACCGATGATGGATTAGTAAGCACTGTAAGAATGTATGCAAACGAACAATCCCAGCCTTCTTGTAAGGCTTGTTTTGTAATTATATAACGTATTTCACAATCTTTACCAAACAAGTCTATGCCTTCAATGTCGTCTTTTTCGCTACTCTTTATTGCAATATGGTTTTCAGGAATGTTACATTTTTTTATTAAATATTCCTTTGCATCTTCTGCGTGAATAAACTTTTTTTCTCTTTGGTCTTTGCCTGTTCGTTCAACTTGTATCAAGCAAATTGGGCGGATATACTCGCCAGTATTTCCTTCGTATTCCTTGGCTTTTTTCTCTAACTCATTCCGCTTTTCATAGCTTGCTAATAAAGTGTCTTGCCATTCTAAACTTGTTTTGTTGGTTAAGTGAATATCCAATTTTATCATTTCTTCTTCGTGCAATTCTCGTCCTGTAATTTTCACCAACTCGTTACTGTTAGGTGGGGGCGTTGCAGAAAGTTCAAGAATAAAGGAAGGATTGAAGCTTCTTACTGTATTCCTTGCCAATTCCCCATAAGCTCTGTGTCCTTCGTCAATAATAACAAGTGGGCGTAAAGTTTTTAAAGTATTGCCAAGTGAAGTTTTAATTTGTGTTCCGAAAACTTCCATTTCGGTGGTGAAACAATCTAAATTCGGAATGAGTTCCTTTAGTTTTTTATGTCCTTCAAAATCATCTTCTCTCGGAAAAAAATCAGTAAAACCACCTTGATCACGAAATACTTTTAACGTTTCTTTATTTTGACGATTAGCTGAAGGCAGCATTAACATTAATACAATTAAATGCTCGTCCACATCAAGGCGGTTAAACATTTCTGTTTTTTCCTTTATAAGAGTTCTTCCGCCACTTGAAATATCTAAAATCTGTCGGTAAGGATGTTCACGGTTTTTTAATGCTGAGATAGTTTGCCTGTATATTTGAGTTGATGGAACAATCCATAAAACCAATCCTGTTTGCTTTTTGAGAAATGTTTTATGAATGTTGTCAATTGCGTGGCAAGCTAAAAGTGTTTTTCCTCCACCTGTTGGCACTTTCAAATAAATGTCGGGTAATGGTTCATCTAATCCATTTGTTTTGGAACTGTAAATCAAACGACCTGTCGATTTTTCCCAAGCTTCTTTAGGGAAATTTATATGCTTTGCAAAATGCGGTTTGAGTTCGGCTATTTCTTCAAACTCTTTTTTTGCATCAGCTAAAGCAACTAAATATTCTTTCAGTTCCTTTAAAACCTTTTCCTGATATAGTTTTAGTTTCATTGCTGTATTCTATAAATTTCGTAAGGCAATTGGCAAAAATCAATTCTGTGTTCAAGCAATGTGTAGTCATCTACATATTTTGCAGGTGCAAAAACTAAACGTTTTTTATCTTTATGTTTAGGTAATGATTTGCAAAGTTCCAATGTCAAAGCGTTTTTCTTCAACCATTCTAAATCTGGTTTGTAAAATAAATATGCTTCATAATTTTTGCTCTCACCGATAAAGCCCGTTTTTTCGCTGATACTTTTTTCGTTGAATTCTTCGCCTGTGGCTGTGTAAAAAAGATAGCGAGCAAACTCTGTAAACGAAGGCAAATTTTTTCCTTTAAGTAGGTTTTCCATTTCTATGGTTTCGCCTAACTCAAAGTAACTGAATGTTCCACCAGTTCCTTTTTTTAATTTTTCATTCTTTGCAGTTTTAACTCCTTTGATTACCCTCCGTATTCTTTCGGCTGTTATTTGGTCTGCATACTCTTCCATCTCTACCAAAATAAATTTTCGATTGCCACCATCTTCATTATTTAGGTCTAAAACTGCGTGTGCGGTAGTTCCTGAACCTGCAAAACTGTCAAGAATAATGGAGTTTTTATCAGTTGCCAATTGTAGAATTCTTTTGATTAAACCAGTTGGTTTGGGAAATGAAAAGGCAGAATTACTTCCAAATATTTCTTCAATTTCTTTTGAAGCTTCATCATTTGTTGCAACATCATCCCACCATGTGTTTGGAATTTGCCCGTCTAATTCAGATAGAAATATTTTTATTCTTGGCATTCCTTCTCCGTCTCTAGGAATCACTAATCTGTTTTCTTTAATATACCTATCAAATGTTTCTTGAGAGCAGCTCCATTTGGCTTTAATCTTTCTGCCATTTGGCATTGTCAAAGTGTATTCTTTATTGGTGGAATTTTCGGGTCTTGCTAAAGGTCCTGTTTGATATGACCCTCTTTTATCTCTATCGGGATTTGAAAATGTTTTTTTGATAAATTCTTCTGAATATGGAATTTTATGAGCATCAAAATTTTCAATGTTTTTACAATAGCAAACAGTATATTCGTGAACGGGTGCAATATTTTTAGCAAGGTTTGCTTGTGTCTTTCTTCTCCTTCTCATAAAAACCGCAACAAAATTTTGTTCCCCATAAAGCTCATCCAACAACACTCTCAAATTGTGGTATTCATTATCATCTATTGTGATAAAAATTGTTCCGTCTTCGCTCAATAATTCGCGAAGCAATTTTAGACGGGGCATCATCATACAAAGCCATTTATCGTGGCGTGTTAAATCTTCTTTGTCCACTACTTTCCCTAACCATTCTTTTAACATTGGGCTATTCACATTGTCGTTATAAACCCAACTCTCGTTTCCTGTGTTGTATGGCGGATCTATGAAAATGCACTTTATTTTCCCTGCGTAAGTTGGAAGCAATGCCTTTAATGCTTTCAGGTTGTCGCCTTGTATAATCAGGTTATCGTGCAAAGAAACTTTGTCGGTTAAACTCAATTCTTTTTTCGGTATCAATTGATGATACTTAACCGCAAGGTGGTGGTTTTGCACAAATGTTTTTCCTTTAAAATGTAATGTTGGCATAGTTAATTTTCTTCGTTAATGTTTTGTTCTTCAGTTAATGGGTTTTTAATTATGTGCTTTGCTCTTTCAAACAATTCATCAAATGTCAGTATTTCGGGATTATGCATTCCTCTCCTAAACAATTCAAATGAAGAAAATTTATCCTCGTTAATTCCGTGCTCTCCCTTAAATTCTTCCAATGAACCAATGAGCAAAAATGATTTTGGCTGATAGAGATAAACTTCTTCACCTGTTAAATCTCCGTTTTCTTTTTTGAGTGGAGTTTTGGTTTGAATGTTCCGTAAAGAAATTTGAACTGTCTTTTGAATTTGTGCAATTCCACCTGCAAGGTGTTCGCCTGCTGCCCAACATTCACGCCTGTAAGCATCTTTGACTTGTTTAAGCAAAGGTGTTTTATGCGTTTTAATTTCACCAAAACAAAGAGAGTTGATAATTCCTCTTGTTCTCATAAATAAATCAACTCTTTTTCCTGCACTAAAAGCATCATTGCCTTTAGTTACTTGTTCTAGTTTCTTTCCTTCAAGTGGTGAATTGAAAACATAATTTAATCCATAGCCAAGTATCCAAGGGTTTGCTTCAAAAAAGTTTTGCCAAACACTTTCGTCTTTGTCAATTTTCAATTCGGCTTTTAAGTTTTCAAAATAGTTTTCTGTATAAAGCATATTTCTAAAAACTTCAAGTTGTTCTTTTCTATGTCCTAAACCTTTAATGTCACTTTGGCTGATGTTATTCTTTTGCAATTCATTTAATAACTCAGGAATAATTTCTGGTTGTTCTGAAATGAATTTAAGAAGATGCTGTTTGGTAAGAATAATTTTATCCAAGTATTTATCTTCAAATTGTTGCTTTTCTTTTCCTGTAATCGGAAGTAGGGGAATGTTGCGAATGAAATTATACAGCTTACCTATTTCATCTCCCACGAATGTGAAATATGTTTGATGAGGGTTTCCAGTATCGGTTGAAAATTTTTGTATTTGTAATGTAAAGATACCCCTTGTGTCTTCATAAAACTTTGCAGTAATCTCTTGTCGTGCACTTGATGTAACCCTTAAAACAATTTCTTTCCCTATTTTGATAAATTGGTGTTGTTCGCAATCCAATACTTTTGAAATATATCTGATAGGTCTTGATAACTCAGTTATTCCTTCTTCCACACTTTGTTTCAGTTGAGTAGCGTCAAACGACTTACTCATATAAATCTTGTCTGTTCTTTTGTTCAGAAAGATTTCATATTCGGTTGGTTCATTATTTTCGCTTCGACTCATTTACTTTTTACTTTTTTGATATTTAATTTTTTCTTCCGCCACCTGCAATGCTTTCAAAGCATTTTGTTCGTCCGCTACTTCATAAACTAATTTGTCAGAAAGCCATGCAACTAATAAATCATTTTCATTCACTTTAAAATACTTTGCAAGTTTTACAACCTGATCCCGTGTAGGTTTGCGTTGTCCACGCTCAATTCTGCTTAATATGGCTTGGTCAATGTCAAGGTAAGCGGCAACTGTCCGCAAGGGTAATTCCTTTTCCTCTCTTAGTTTTCTTATTATAACTCCCAGATTGTCCATTTTGATTAAAAGTGTTTTGACATATTTTGGCAAAATTACAAAAGATTATCGAATTGTCACAAAAAAAGTATTAAAAGTTTTCAACAAATTATCATTGTTAGGTGGGTCGGCAAAATTGGCTCTTTTGGGGTTTGCTTTTGTGTCGGCTCGTGTGTTTGGGCAAACCCCAAATGTGCCAATGTGCGTAGGCATAAAATTATTTTTTAAAATGTGCGGTGGGAAAAATTTAAAAACATAGGGTCGGGTTTGAGGGTCGGGTTTACTTTCTGATTCCATAATGTTAAAGAACGTTTCAAGTCAGTCCGATTGTTTTCAGGTTGCAATATTTTCAATTTCAGAAGTTTCTGTCAGGGTTGCTCTGTCTTTTTTACGCTTCTGACTAACGTTTTTATAATTACCAGTAAATCAATTAGTTGCAATTCCTAAATCTTCATTAGTTAATGCAAATTTATCGATTTGTTTTTT
>Ga0210016_1003905_pt1 | contig 12932 bp, 15 predicted proteins | sample CryGeyCG2014_300_FD_185454 | JGI IMG/M metagenome (GOLD analysis project Ga0210016, IMG submission 185454) | Groundwater microbial communities from aquifer - Crystal Geyser CG02_land_8/20/14_3.00 (SPAdes) (version 2) | ecosystem: Environmental > Aquatic > Deep subsurface > Groundwater | place... | reverse complement strand
GCCTTGTTTTATTTTATCCACGACCTAAAGGTCGTGGCTATTCATATTGTACAATTTTATCCCTTTCGCAGTATAAAATACTTCATATCGAAACCGTATGTAAACACGTATGTTTCAATAAAAAAACCTTGTTATCAATTTGATATACAGGTAATTCTAATTATTACTTGCGGAGAGAGAGGGATTCGAACCCCCGGTCCGGTCGCCCGAACAACGGTTTTCAAGACCGCCGCATTCGACCACTCTGCCATCTCTCCTGTTTTTCGTTGCAAAAGTAACATTATGCTTTTAATTTTCAATTTTTATTTAGAAAAATATTTTAAAAATGATATTTTCATAAATTATAATTGCGCAAACTATAATAAACATTGATGTTTTAGTATAATTTTATTGTAAAATCCTTATAAAATAGGCAAAATGGGGGGTAGTTATCAACAATTTCCTTTATTTATCAACAACACAGCATTTTTATTGAAAAAATGCTTGCATAACAATTTATCTGCTTTATATTTGCATCCATAATTAAGTTCTTATTTAATAATTAACCCGTTAAAAACAGTAGTTTATGAACAAAACAGAATTAATTGATGCTATTGCAGGCGATGCAAAAATCACTAAAGTAGATGCTAAAAAAGCATTAGACGCTTTTATTGCATCAACAACAAAAGCCTTGAAAAAAGGTGACCGTGTAGCTTTAGTAGGATTTGGTTCTTTTGGCGTTTCCAAAAGAAAAGCTAGAACAGGTAGAAACCCACAAACAGGAAAAGCAATTCAAATTCCTGCTAAAAAAGTGGTTCGTTTTAAACCAGGTAGCGAATTAACTGGCACAATTAAGTAATTATTTGTGTTTTAATAAAAGAGGGAGTATTTTTACTTCCTCTTTTTTTTATCTTTTTTTATGATTAATAATGAAATAATTAAACATTTATCGAACTTTGTTACCGAACAAAGGTTAGAAAAATTTAATGAAATTTTATTAAACAGGACAAATTATGTAACTGTTGTTTTAGAAGATATATTTCAATCACATAATGCTAGTGCTGTTTTAAGAACATGCGATTGTTTTGGTGTGCAAAATGTTTTTGTTATTGAAAACAGAAACGAATTTAAACCGAATAATGAAATTTCTTTAGGCGCTTCAAATTGGCTAACAATTAATTCGCAATTAAAAAATAAAGATTCTAAAAGTGTAATTACTCATTTAAAAAAATCGGGTTATAGAATTATTGCTACAATGCCTGATAGTAAAGCTATCTCAATTAACGAATTAAATTTAGAAAAAGGAAAAATCGCATTTATTTTTGGAACCGAAAAATTAGGGTTAAGCAAAGAAGCAATTTCGTTAGCCGATGAATATGTTAAAATTCCTATGTATGGTTTTACCGAAAGTTTTAATGTTTCAGTATCAGCAGCAATTATACTATCAAATATTATTGAGAGATTAAAAAAATCGAAAATAAATTGGCAATTATCTGATATTGAAAAAGATGGTACTCTTCTTGATTGGCTTAAAAACTCTATAAAATCATCTGAAGAAATTATTGAAAGGTATTATAACAAATAATTAGTTTACAACAAAATTTTTTGAAAATGATTTATTAGTTGTTATAATATTTAACAAATATATGCCTTGATTTAACCTTAAATTATTTATTCTATTATTAATTGTTATAATATTATATCCATTGTTAACTTTTATGTTATCAGACGAATATAATTTGTTACCATTTACATCAAAAATATTAATTATTACATTTTCATTTGTTTCGGAATTAAAGCTTATTTTTAAAACTCCGTTCGATGGATTTGGAAATATGTTCAAATTGTTATTTTTCGAAAATGTTATTTCAGGAGTATAAATATTTAACGAATCCCAATAATTTTGTGCATTTATTGCAGCTTGCTCAATATTATATAAACTATTTGATGCTATAATTGCAAAAGAAATTGTTAGTGAATCTTGAGCTGCAATATTAAAAGGACCACAACTAATTAAACTTGAAATATCATTTCCATTTGAATTGTTCCCAGCCGAATCACGATTGTTGGTGAGTGCCTGAAATAATTCTGTATTAGTTAATCCATCGTATATATTAATGCTTCCATTTCCAGATGAGATTATATCAAATGCGTAGTGGTGAGTTTCATAATTTGATAATAATTTTATCCCTGTATATAAATTTGTTTGACCAGTGTACCATGAGTATATAATTCTAAGTAAATTATTGTAATTTGTTTTATTTCTTAAATAATTAACAATATCCCAATCACAATAAATGCCAGCATATAAACTGTCTAAATTGTATATGTTGTTATTGTAAAGTGTATAATTTAAAATAGCAAAATCAGATTTTTCGGAGTTGTTCCATTCTAATGAGTTCATTTTGATATTGAGTCCTATAGTTGCATTACCCGAAAGTGCATCTGAAAATGTAGAAGTCCATTGCTCATCGGCATTTGTATTTATTGTTATAGGTTGTATTCCTTTTAATATTTTGAAATTTGTTCCACTAATAAAACTACTAGTTATTTTTGTACTGCTTTGAGCAATTACTAATCCACCTTCATATAAATAACTTTCGCTGTTTTTATAACGTATGCCTGAGCCTTGTAAAGGGTACAAATTATTATATCCTAATTTTCCGTTTGATGTTAATGTCAGTTTAATGTTATTTGTGTCAATATCTGCATAGCTTTTATTTATTGTTAAATTAAAGTACTGAATGTCGGAGTAATTTATATCAGTATATTGAATATTAAAAGTTATTTCCTCATCGTATCCAGATTGCTCATCAATATAAAATATAAATGGTGATGACGAATTTGATATAGTTTGCATTTTGTTAATTACACCTATATTATTTGTGCTTTGTAAAAAATGTACATTAGTATTATTTGAAGTTATATTTGCTGTTAAATTTTGTGTTGAATTAAGATAATTTATATAATATCCAACCAATTGAACAGTATCTCCGGGTTTTATAAAATTACTATTACTTGTAAAATTGTAATTAATAAATTTAACTGAAGACGGCAGAGTATCAGTTAAAGCTCTGTATAAATTAACTCTTCCCCGCCCAAGCATGCCGGCATAAGGAGCATTATAAGGTACGGTATCAATGTTATCGCATGTCATTCTTAATATTTCGCCTAACTGAATAGCATTAATTGAATCACCAAAAAACGATTTTATTAATCCTGCACATGACGAAACAATAGCACAGGCAGGAGAAGTTCCCCACCCATTTGAACCATAACCATTATTTTCTTTAATATAATAAACTTGCGAAGCTTGTGCACAAACATCAACATATTGACCGTAAGAAGAGCCATAAGGATATGTCCCTGAATTTTCAGGTGTCCACTTTTCATCGTTTACTGTAGTGCCCCCAACACTTAATACATTTTCTAATGAAGCGGGATATATTGGAACCTGATTATTTGAGTTACCAGCCGAGGCAATTACTAAAGCATTTCTGTTAAATGTTGCATAATTTACAATGTCTTGTCCAAAAGGATTAGGTGAATTTCCGCCCCATGAGCAATTAATAATACTACATCCATGCTCAGCGGCATATACTATTCCTTCGTAAGCCCTTATTAATGCACCCGTTGAGTCGGTAATTTTTACTGGTAAAAATTTTGCTGAATAACCTGGGGATGCAACACCTTTTGCATTATTTGTTCTGGCAGCAGCTAATCCAGACATAGAGACTCCATGTGATTTATAACCTGTTCCTCCCGAATTCCATTCGGGATTGTTATCATTGCAACCAATATCCCAACCTCTGAAATTATCAACAAAGCCATCATGGTCATTATCTATACCATCAATCTGGTCGTTGTAATTGTAATATATGTTATCAATTAAATCTTCGTGAGCATTTTCAACGCCTGTGTCGGTAATTCCAATAACTACATTACTGTCGCCTTTACAAATATCCCATGCTTGGTAAGCTTTAATTTTTGATAAGTAATATTGATAACCATTTAAAGAAGCGGGATCGTTGGGACTAAATAGTGGTTGAGGCAAATAAACTGGCTGACAATATTCGGTTTCTTTTAAACTAATAAATGCAGAAATAATTTTTTCTACCGAAATTGTTGTGTCAAAACTTAACTCGTAAATAGTAGTTAAATCAACTAATTTATTACCATATTTATCTTTTTCGGTTAAAGGTGACTGAACATAAGAAAAAGATTTTTTTACTTTGCAATTGTTTGATTTAATGATGTCGGAATAATTTTTTATATTGATATTATTATCAGTACAAAGAGATTTAAAATTTGGTTTGATTTTTAAAATAACTTTTCCTTTAACAATTGGGTCGGTTAAAATTGTCTGATTATTTTGAGATATAGCACTTACTGCTAATACTACGAAACATATACTTATATATTTCTTCATTATTTTATTTTTTTTAATTTATGAAACTGATGTTAAGCATAAAAGAGCAAAAAATAGTCATTTTAACATTTCAAACAATTATTAGATTTGACAACTTTTTAAAAGTTGTCAAATCTTTCAATGAACATTTTAGCCATAAAATTTGCGTAACGTGAGTTATATAAGTTAGAATATCAATAGAACAAAGATAAAATAATTAACAATCGAATGTCTATTTTATTACGGAAATTTACTGTGGGTTAAATAATTTTAAAGTCACATTAAACGCTTAACTTATATAATGTCTATTAGTTAGTATTATAGTTTACTAATTCCCATACAGTATTATCAAATTCAATTTTCTTCAAAAGTCCAATATTCTTTGAATAATAATAAAGTTTAGTATTTGAAAAATTATTGTTTTTATTTTCAAATACTAAAATATTGTAATATGTTGTATTGGCTATTATAATTGAATCTATAAAACCATTGCACATTGTTGTATTATTAAATGTAGTTTCGTTTTTGAAAAATGGATAAAATATGTAAACGTCATATTCACCTTTACCATAGAAATACGTACAATTTTTATCGCCAAATATATCTGCACTTATAACAAATGTGTCATTCAAATTTCTAACATAATACTGTAATAATAAATCTCTATAATAATTTTGTTGTTTTTCTTTGTAACTTAAAAATAATTGTTTAATCAAAACAATGCTACCTTTAACTCCAACATTATTCATATATACCCAATAATCCCCTTTAGTAAAAACTGTATAATCTTTAAATTCTTGCTGCATCAAGCTGTATAAAGGTTCTTTATTTTTTTTCATCGCAATTGCTATATAATATTACCACAAAGAATAATGAGATTATTTTCATAAATTTCATTGATTAACATTATAATTAATAAGTTCCCAAATTGTCCCATCAAATTCTTCTTTTTTAATAAGGCCAATATTGCGTGAATAATATATTTTTTTGGCATTGTTAAATAAGTATAGCTAAATCATTATTCCATTTAAACATCAATAGTTTTATATAATAAATCAACATATATGTTGCTTTTGTAAAACATTTTGTTTTTCTTCTTAATCTTGCTAAAAAATGTCTAAATAGTGCCTGTCCATAAAGTCTTGTCTGATTCATAATGTTCGAGTTTGAGGCCCTGTTGAATATTCCGATAAATCGGAATTCTACAGGGTAAACATGCGAAGTTTTGAAAACATCACTGCCTTCGTTTGTGTCTTCACAAACGATTTGCAATCCCTTTTTGAGCTTATAATATGCACGCTTTGTTTGTGAGGAAACAAACAATGGCGGAATGTAAATGACTGTTTTCAAAACGAATATAACGAAAAAATCGGACATTAAGAACAGACACTAATTAGTGCCTGTCCATAAAGTCAGTGTTTGAACTATAATGTTCGAGTTTGAGGCATGCGAAGTTTTGAAAACCAAGGAGTTTACTATAGTAAATGACTGTTTTCAAAACGAGCATAACGAAAAAATCGGACATTATAGACAAACACTAATTAGTGGTTATGCCAAATTGATTGGCTACATTCTACCAATTTTGAGTAAATAAATATTTTTATTATTTTTGTAAAAAAAAGATATGGAAAAGAACAATTAGAAAAACTTCGTAAATTGACCAGACAAGAAAAAGTTGAAATTGTATATTTTCTTTGGGACAATATTGCTAAAGAGCAAGCTAACATGTCTATTCCTGCTGAACATCAACGAATAATAAATGAAAGGATTGAGAGAATCAGAACAGGAAACGCTAAATTTAAGACATGGGATGAAATTAAAATAAAATATAAGTTTACCTGATGGAATATACCATTTTAGTAATAGAAGAAGCTGAAAACGAATTAGACGAGTCTTTTATTTGGTATGAGACTCAAAAAATTGGTCTTTGAGATGAATTTATTCAATATATCCAAATATCCTTTGATTTTATTAAAAATCACCCTGAATCTTCTGAAAAAAAGAAAAAAAATATTTATAGACATTTAATGAACAAATTTCCATTTGGAATATACTACACAATTGAAAAGGAAGTAAATCAAATTCAAATAATTGCTATATTACATTTTAAAAGAAATCCCAAAATTTGGCGAAAGAGGTTAAAAAAATAAACAACATTGTATAATACAGTATGACTTTATATAGAGTCTGTCTATAAAGTCTGCTAACTGCGTTATGCTCGTTTTGAAAACCAAGGAGTTTACTGTACTTTCAAAACAAGCATAACGAAAAAACCGGACATTATGGACAGACACTATATAGTGCGAAGCACCCAGCATGAAGTTCATATTTAATAATGTTATCTTATTTCTTTATAGATTGAAGCCATTTTTATTTTTATTATGAACATTGTTAGAACCTTAAAGGAAAAAATAAAATTCGACAGGAATGAATTTTCCGGTGCTTTTGGCGATATTGGTACTGATTTACCATTAGTTATAGGTATGATTTTAGCTTCGGGACTTGATGTCGCCAGCGTGCTAATTGTTTTTGGTTCAATGCAATTACTTACTGCATTAATTTATGGAATTCCTATGCCTGTTCAGCCACTTAAGGCAGTTGCTATGATTGTTATTACTCAAAAAATTGCACCACAAATAATTTATGGCGGTGGATTAGCAATTGGTGTTTTTATGCTGATTTTAACCTTAACGGGATTAGTAGATTTATTAGCTAAATATATTCCCAAAGTAGTTGTTAGAGGAATACAATTTGGATTAGGTATTCAACTTTCATTAGTCGCTTTAAAACAGTATGTTGTATCAGATTCAATTTCTGGTTATTGGCTTGCCGGAATTGCATTTGTTATAACAATTATACTTTTAGGAAACAGAAAATACCCTCCTGCAATTTTTATAATTTTAATTGGAATAGTGTATGCGTTATTTTTTCACTTTAATAATTTTGATATAACTAAATCAGTTTCACTATCATTGCCAAAATTCTATATACCTAACTGGACTGATATATTAACAGGATTCTTAATATTAGCAATACCTCAAATTCCATTATCAATTGGAAATTCTATTATTGCTACAAAACAAATTGCAAATGATTATTTTCCTGAAAAAAAAGTTACAGCCCGAAAAATTAGTTTTACTTATTCAATAATAAATATTATAAATTCATTTTTTGGCGGAATTCCAACATGCCATGGCTCGGGTGGAATGGCTGGTCATTATACTTTTGGAGCAAGGACAGGCGGTTCGGTATTTATTTATGGACTTTTGTTTTTAACTTTAGGAGTGTTTTTTAGTGGTAGTTTTGAGCAGGTTGTTAAAATTTTTCCTTTGCCAATTTTAGGTGTAATTCTTTTGTTTGAGGGAATTACCCTGATGATTTTTATTAAAGACATTATTGATTCAAAGAAAAATTTCTTTATTGCAATTTTGGTTGGGCTTATTGCTGCCGGTTTACCTTATGGGTATTTAATTGGAATTATTGTAGGAACAATAATGTATTATATTTCTGACAAAAAAATTAAAAGCTATTTTAAAATAAAATAATAGTTAATGGTTATTAAGTTATTGGTTAATAGCCCAATAACTTAACAGCTTATAAACTTAATAACGTGTAATTTGTGATATTGTATAACTTACAAAATTATTTACTGATGAAAATAACCGGAATAATCTTAGCTGGGGGCGAAAGCAAAAGAATGGGAATTGATAAAACTAAAGTTTCGTTTAATGGTAAAAATTTAATTGAATATCCAATAAATTTATTTAGAAATAAATGTAGCGAAATTTTAATAAGTTCAAATAATAATAATTTACCCGAGTACCCTTATTTAAAAATTAAAGATAAAATAAAAAAAAAAGGTCCTTTAAGTGGGATATACTCATGTCTAAAAGAAAGTACAAATAATGTGAATGTTGTTATATCTTGTGATATGCCTTTAATAAATTCCGAATTTCTCGATTATTTAATTGAAAATTATAACAACAAAGAGTTAATAATGCCATACTACAACTCACATTTTGAGCCGTTAATAGCAATTTATTCAAAATCTCTAATTCCAAAAATCGAAGAACTTTTTGCTAAAAAAGATTATTCTCCGTTAAGTTTAATACCTGTCTGTAATTTCAAAAAACTCGAAATAAATAATTCATTGAATTTTTTTAATCCTGATTTGTTTAAAAATATTAATACTTCAAATGATTTAAATAGTGTCAAATGAGAAAGTTCATTCCAAATTTATTAGTAGTATGCGGCTCCGGAAGAAAGGTCGGGAAAACAACTGCTGTTAAAAAATTAATAAAACATTTTAAAGAAAATAATAATTCCGGTAATTTTAAGATAGCTGCAATTAAAGTGTCGCCTCATTTTCATCAGGATAAACAACCGCAAAATATTATTATGCACGATGTTAATTGTAATGTATATATCGAAAATGAAATAAATGAAAAAGACAGCTCGTTATTTTTTCAGGCAGGTGCTAATCCTGTATACTATGTTGAAACAAAAGACAATAATCTTTCAAAAGCTTTCTACTTTATTATAAATCACATATCAGATGAGCGTCTAATAATTTGTGAATCGGGAATTATAGGAAGAATATTTAAACCCGGAATTTTAATTTATTTAGAATCAACAATTAAAAAAGTTAAAAATAATGATAAGGTAACAAATAAGAATTTAGCCGATATAATAATCCAAATAAATGAAAATAATTTGCAAGCCGAGATTTTAAAAGCAATTCAAAAAATTAGAGTTGTTGAAAATAAATGGATATTAAGTTAAATTACCTTTCTGTTTTTTTCTACCTTTTTGCTTACAAAAATGCTTATTTCAAATAGTCCCCATATCGGAAATCCTACTAACAGCATACTAAACATATCACCCGAAGGAGTAATAAAAGCAGCTAAAATAGCAATTACAACAATTGCATGTTTTCTGTATTTGCGTAAAAATGAAGAAGATAACAAATCAATTTTAGTAAGAAAATAAATTAATACCGGAAGTTCAAATACTATCCCCATTGATAATGTAAGAATTGTTAAAATTGAAATATATGAACTTATTGAAATCAGGTTATTAATATTTGAACTTAATTCGTAAGTAGCAAGAAAATTGATGGTTAATGGTGCTACAAGGAAATATCCAAATAAAACACCAATAAAAAACAGACTTGAAATATATAAAATAATTCCTTTCGACGATTTCAATTCTTTTTCTTTAAGTGCAGGTTTAATAAAAAGCCATAATTGCCATGCTATAAAAGGGAATGCAGCTATTATTCCTGTTATCGCCGAAATCATTAAATGGTAACGAAACTGCCCGCCAAGCTCGGTATTTATTAAATTTAATTTAAATGGTCGAAAACACAAACCATCGAAATTTAATAAAGTACCTATTTTGCAAAATGCTCTGTAAGTAATAAACTTTGTGTCGCTTGGTAAAAGAATAATAGTGTTAAATATAAAGTCCTTATAAAGAAAAGCAATAATTGCAAATACAAAAATTGCTATTACCGAACGAAATAAATATTTTCTTAAAACATCTAAATGTCCCCAGAATGTTGAATTTTGTTCTTTCTTTTTAAGGAAACCAAATAGAAATTTAAACATAAAATTTACAATAAATCATTATTAATCAAATCATAAGACTTGAAGTAGAAAAATAATAATGCTCTTTTTCTATTTATTTTCTGGTTTTGGCAGTGTAGGATTATCTGTAACCGATTTTGTTGTTTTTGTATCACTTATGTCTAAATCGTCATAAACTCCATCTTTTGCTTTTTTAAATTCGTTCATCCCTCTGCCTAAACCACGCATAAGTTGAGGGATTTTTGTTCCGCCAAAAAGTAGTAAAACGATTACCAAAATGATAATAATTTCCTGACCACCGAACATACCTAATAAAACCTGATTTGTTATCATAACCTAAATTATTAAATATTAAACAATTAAAATTAAATTTATATGTCTGAAATTTTACTCAAATATATAAATAATATATTTAATAATTAATTTTAATTAGTTAATTTTGAAATTGTTTTTAATAATTAATATGATTTTATTTGAAGAAGCATTAAAATTAGTTTTACATAACGCCAATATTATTGATATAGAGAGTGTTAAATTGATTGATTCGCTCAATAGAGTTTTGGCTCATGATATTATTTCCGATATTGATATGCCGCCTTTTAACAAATCGGCAGTTGATGGTTATGCTTGTAAAATATCAGACATACATAATAATCTTGAAGTTCTCGAAACTATCGCAGCTGGTGCTCTGCCAAAATATAATATATCACATAGTCAATGTTCTAAAATAATGACTGGTGCTATGTTACCTGTTGGAGCAGATTGCGTTATAATGGTTGAACATGTCGAAAAAATTAATGAAAAGCATATTCGCTTTACTAAAGAAAAAACAGGTGTAAATATTGCATATAAAGCCGAAGATATAAAAAAAGGTTCTATAGTGATAAATAAAGGAACTTTAATTAAACCGCAACATATTGCACTAATTGCTTCGGTAGGTTATCCCGAACTAAAAGTTTACAAGCAACCAAAAGTCGCTGTTTTAACAACAGGCAGTGAACTTGTTGAGCCAAATGTTATACCTTCTTTAGGGCAAATACGAAACAGTAATGCTTGGCAAATATATTCTCAAATTCAGAGAGTTAACGCTATTCCTGTTTATTTTGGGATTATTGAAGATACCGAAGAAAAAATTGATTTTGCAATAAAAAAAGCTATTGCCGAAAACGATATTGTTATTTTAACAGGCGGAGTTTCGATGGGTGATTTCGATTTTGTGCCTAAAATTTTAAAACAAAATAACGTTAATTTACTCTTCGAAAAAATTAAGATTCAACCCGGTAAACCTACTGTTTTTGGAATTCATAACAAATCGTACATTTTCGGGCTGCCAGGAAATCCGGTTTCTTCATTTGTTGTTTTTGAAGTTTTGGTAAAACCATTTTTACAAAAATTAATGGGTTCAATAGAACTTCAAAACAATTTGTTATTACCTATTGGTGTGGATTTTAAAAGAAGTAAAGCCGACCGTTTGCATTGGGTTCCGTCAAAAATAAACCAAAAAGGAGAGGTCATTCCAATTGAATATCATGGCTCGGCTCATGTTTCGTCAATTTGCGATGCTGATGTTATTTTTCCTGTTAATATTGATGTTTTTGAAATAAAAAAGGGAGATATAGTTAATGTTAGACAAATTTAATAGAGATATACATTATTTAAGAATATCGGTTACCGACCGCTGCAATTTAAGATGCGTTTATTGTATGCCCGAAGATGGTGTTAAATTAATAAACCATAGCGATATTTTATCGTTCGAAGAAATATATAATTTTACTAAAGTAGCTGTTAAATACGGAATTAACAAAGTTAGAATAACAGGTGGTGAGCCACTTGTAAGGAAAAATATTGCAGAATTAGTTAAAATGTTATCACAAATTAAAGAAATTAACGATTTATCATTAACAACAAACGGAATATTGTTAAAAGAATATGCAAAAGCTCTTAAATGTGCCGGCTTAAAACGTGTAAATATTAGCTTAGATACGTTAAATGAAAATAAATTTAAACAAATTACACGTGGCGGTGATATTACAAAAGTTTTTGAAGGAATTGAAGCTGCAAAAATTGCCGGACTTGAACCAATTAAAATTAATTGTGTTATTGAAAAATCGCATAACGAACCTGATGCCATTAAAGTTAAAGAATATTGTGATAACAACAGATTAATGATAAGATTTATTCACCGCATGAATTTAAAAACCGGTGAATTTTCGGTTGTTGAAGGCGGGGCAGGTGGAAACTGTAAAATTTGCAACAAATTACGCTTATCGAGCGATGGTTATTTAAGACCTTGCTTGTTTAACGATATTAAGTATAATATTAGAGAATTAGGCACCGAAAATGCTTTAAAAATTGCTATCGAAAATAAACCTAAATGTGGTACACATAGTTATAACAATTCGTTTAATGTTATTGGAGGGTAGTAACGAAAGACGAAGCTCTATATACTTATTTAACTGACGTTACGCGTTAAATATCAAAAAAAATCATTTTATAATCCGATAGCTATCGGATGTTAATAAACTCTTTTCGTGACTGAATTTTTACTTACTCAAATTCGTCTTATGTCACGCAATTCCGAAGCTTCGGGATTGCGAGATAATCTTATTTTCTGATTTCAATTTATTAACTGATGTTACGCATGCTTTCAAAATTTATTATATGAACATCATTAGGCACGACATTTATGTCGTGTTTAAAATACAACCAAAAGAATACGGGCTTTAGCCCAAACCGAAAATTAATGTTTAACAATATCAAATCCATACCGTTCAATAAATTTATCATATTCTTGTTGAAATGTAATCTTTTTTTTATGATGTTCTCCCTGATTAGCAATGTAATTCCTAACAATCTCAATTTTTTTGTTTTATATGTTTGGGCTAAAGCCCGTTTTTCTTCTTTATTTTTCAACGCCATAAATGGCGTTGCTAATTATTTTGCGTAACATCAGTTAT
>Ga0210016_1003904_pt1 | contig 12934 bp, 14 predicted proteins | sample CryGeyCG2014_300_FD_185454 | JGI IMG/M metagenome (GOLD analysis project Ga0210016, IMG submission 185454) | Groundwater microbial communities from aquifer - Crystal Geyser CG02_land_8/20/14_3.00 (SPAdes) (version 2) | ecosystem: Environmental > Aquatic > Deep subsurface > Groundwater | place... | reverse complement strand
ATAAAAGTGATATTGACATTCTTGTCAATTTTTCTAAACCAATAGGTCTTGAATTCGTATGTTTAGGTTTTTATCTTAAAAGAATACTGCACATGAGAGTAGATTTGGTTACTAATGGAGCATTAAGACCGCAGTTAAAAGATAGAATATTAAAAGAAGTGGTTTTTATATGAAGAGTAATAGAACATATAAGATGTTTGTTGAAGATATTTTTGAATCTATAAATAAGATTGAAAAATATATTGAAGGTTTATCATATGAAAAGTTTAATGAAAATGAAATGATAATAGATGCAGTTGTAAGAAATTTTGAAATTATAGGAGAAGCAGCAAGCAAAATCCCAAAAGAAATTTGTGGAAAAGATAATGATATTCCTTGGAAGGAAATGAAGGGATTAAGAAATATGGTATCGCATGAATATTTCGGTGTTGATAAGAGTATTATTTGAGAAATTGCTAAGAAAGATCTATCCGAAGTCAAACCCAAGATAAAGTTGCTTTTAGAAAGTTTAAAATAAAAATTATTTAACATAGGAGTAACAATAATTGAGCAGGGGTTTTTGAAAAATTATGCTTTATGATTATCTTTTAGAACCAACATTTACTCAATCAGTTCCCGAATTAAATTATTTTTTTGCTTTGGGAACATTTAAACAACTTGTCCCTGAATTTCAATTACCGAGCAAAAAACTTGATAAAAAATATTCTAATCAATACGATTTATGGCTGAAATGGGCGGATTCCGGTATTTGTGTCGAGGTTAAGACGTCTCGGGCAGTAGATTTTGAAAAACCAGATGAACCGTTATATGTAAAAGCATTGTCTTGCGATTCCAAAAGACCTTTTGATATGAATTTTTAGCAGATTAAAATAAAGTGTACCGATGTTTTTATTTGGCTCGCTATTTGGCGGGATAATATAAAATATTGGGTGCTATCGTCAGACGAAATTAAGAAAAATAAATATTTTTCAAAAGGTCAACACAGGGGAAATGTCGGCGAGGGGCAACTGCATTTGAATCAGGACAATATTTCTGAATTTGCAAAGTACGAAGTAAAATCAACGGAAATCAAAAACGCTGTAATATCTGCATACAAAAGACAGAAAAAATTATCTTGATTTGGAGATAAAAAATGGTTGAACAGGAATTTTTGAAGAAGTTGACGACTAAGACGGACAGCAAAATGATTCTAATCGTGATGGATGGGCTTGGCGGCTGCCAGAACGAAACCGGAAAAACGGAACTTGAAACGGCGAGTCATCCGAATATGGATGCGCTTGCAAAAAAATCTATCTGCGGTTTGTCCGACCCTATTTCCGCAGGGATTACGCCAGGAAGCGGACCCGCGCATCTTTCACTTTTCGGCTACGACCCGTTGAAGCACGAAATCGGCCGTGGTCTTCTTGATACTCTCGGCATTGACTTTCATTTTACTCCCGGTGACCTTGCCGCCCGCGGAAATTATTGCACCGTTGACGATAAGGGAATAATCACCGACCGCCGCGCAGGAAGAATTTCAACCGAAAAAAATATTGAACTCTGCAAAAAACTGGACGGTATGGAAATAGACGGCGTTAAAATTTTTGCGATGCCGGTCAAGGAGCATCGGTTTTCCGTAATTTTCAGAGGGAAAAATCTCTCGGCTCAACTTTTGGACAGCGACCCGCAGAAAGAAGGGCTAAAACCGCTGGATGCTGTTGCAACCGAAAAATCAGCGGAATCATCGGCAAAAATCGTCAATAAATTTATAGAGAAAGTGGAACAAATCCTCAAAAATGAAAAACCGGCAAACATGGTTTTACTACGCGGGTTTTCAAAAATGGTAAATCTTCCAAAATTTCAGGATGTCTACAAACTTAATCCTGCCTGCATCGCGATTTATCCGATGTATAAAGGGCTTGCCCGTCTTTGCGGAATGGAGGTTATTAAGGACTGCGAGACCATTGAATCGGAATTTGAGACGCTTGCAAAAAATTTTAATAAGTATGATTTCTTTTACATCCACATAAAACAGACCGATTCTTCCGGCGAAGACGGGGATTTTCAGAGAAAGGTAAAAGTGATTGAGCAGGTTGACAGGTCAATTCCGCTCTTGACAAATCTGAACCCTGATGTTATAATAATCACCGGCGATCATTCAACGCCCGCGGTGCACGCCGGACACTCTTGGCATCCCGTTCCGATTTTGATTTATTCAAAAAAGTGTCGTTTTGATAAAGTTGAAAGGTTTTCGGAAATTGATTGTATTGCCGGCGGTTTGGGACGGATTAACGCAAGGGATGTAATGCCGCTGGCTTTGGCAAACGCCGGGAAATTGTTGAAATACGGAGCGTAGAAATTACGGAGCAGACACAGAACAAAGGAACACGGAACGGACACGGAAAAGTTCCGAGTCAGTTCCGTGTATAAGTTCAGTGTCAGTTCAGTGTAAGGAGCGAAGCGACAATGTACGGATTTGTTTTGACTGTTCACATCATCGCAAGTTTCGGTTTGATTTTGATTGTACTTTTACAGGCGGGAAAAGGCGCGGGTATTTCGGGACTTTTCGGCGGAGGAGGAAATGAAGCCGTCTTCGGCGGTAATACCACGCCGCTCATCATAAAAAAAATTACGACAACGATGGCTGTTCTCTTTATGATAACATCGCTGTTTCTGACATTAATCGGTTCAAGATTAAGAACGAGGTCTTTGGCTGAAAGGATTCCGCCAGCGCCTGCCGAGACACAGCAACAGCAATCTGCACCTGCGAATAATGTTCCTGCGGCACCGTCTGAACCGACACAGCCGTAAACGACAATTAAAAATGTAGAATGCAAAATTAAAAATTGTAGTAAAAAGCATTTTTCATTTTTAACTTTTAATTTTGAATTGATTTTTATGCTGGGGTGGCGGAATTGGCATACGCGCACGTTTGAGGGGCGTGTCCTTCACGGGATGCGGGTTCAAGTCCCGCCCCCAGCAATTAAGGCAATTAAAAATGTAGAATGTAAAGTTAAAAATTAAAAGTCAACATCAATTTTTCATTTTTAATTTGTAATTTTTAATTGTTGTTAATGCGGGAGTAATTCAGTGGTAGAATGTCTCGTTGCCAACGAGAATGTCGCGGGTTCGAGCCCCGTCTCCCGCTTTGATTATTTCAGGGGGTAATATGAAAAAAGTTTTTAGTTTGTTGATGGGTTGTTTTTTGGCGGTTTCGTTCGTAGCGGTTGATGTAAATCAACTTTTTGCGGCGGGCGAATTTGGTAAAGAATCCCCGGAAAACGGATTTTCAATTTGTTCCAAAGCAGAAGTTTATTGTTATCCGGATACTCTTTGGATTGTCTGCGGAATTTTTTCGGAAGGACTTTCTGTCGACGAATCGCTTGCCGAAAATGAAAGCAATTTTGAGAGATTGAAAAAAACTCTTAATGGAAAAGAATTCAAGAAGTACAGAAAAGAAATTTTTCCTGTTAGTATAGGTCAGGCAGGTTCTTCATATGAAATAAGACAGAGAAAATCCTTTGGTTTTAAGGTAAATAGACAAATTATTCTTGAGCAAAAAAATATAAACGAAAAAAACATAGATGCCGTAATGCTTGAAACGGCCAAAACCATAGATATTTTATCCAAGTCCGGAGTTAATAATTGGGGACTTGAAAGAAGTTATACGGCAGCCGGAAAGGCGGTATATTTCGGTTTGACGGACAAAGAAAAATATGAAAACGAAGCCAAGGAAAAGGCATATCAAAAACTTGAAAGCGAAAAAGAAAAAGAAATTAAAATTGCCGGTATAAAAATAAAGAAACTTAAAAGTTTGGAGAGTAAAAGCAGTGGTTTAAGAGATTTTAACACTCTAAGGGAAGGTGATATATTACCCGAAGGTCTCAGGAGTAGTATATTTAAGGAATTCAAAATAGTCGGCTATGTTAATGCCGTTTATGAAATAGAGTAAAATTCTGGTGCGGTACCCAAGTGGCTAAGGGAGCAGTCTGCAAAACTGTTATTCGCCGGTTCAAATCCGGCCCGCACCTGTGAAAAGCAATTAAGAATGTAAAATGATATTGTTGAAAAAGCCAATTATTTGTCACCCTGAATGAAATGAAGGGTCTGATTTATCGTCGGAAGACGAGATTCTTCGCTACCACTCAGAATGACAAAATAGGGGTTTTTCAACGGTCTCAAAATGTTAAATTAAAAATTGACACAAAGTGTCATTCCGTGCTTGACACGGAATCTATAAGATTCCCGATAGAAACATTCGGGAATGACTTTTACAAGTCATTTTTCATTTTTAATTTATAATTTTTAATTGATTTTATTGGGTGCGTAGCTCAGTTGGTTAGAGTACCACGTTGACATCGTGGGGGTCACAGGTTCAAATCCTGCCGCACCCATATAAAGGCAGAATGTAGTCGCAGGATTTATCCTGCGAGGGATTAAAGTAGTGAGTATAAAAAAAATAAAAGACATTAGTTTAGAAACGCTGCGGCATTCAACCAGTCATATAATGGCACAGGCGGTCGTTGAACTTTTCCCCGATACAAAACTCGCAATCGGTCCCGCAATAGAAGAAGGTTTTTATTATGATTTTGACACGCCCCAACCATTCAAACCCGAAGACCTTGAAAAAATAGAAAACAGAATGAGAGAAATCGTCGCGGGCAATCACAAGTTCGTAAGGACGGAGATGTCCAAAAAAGATGCGGTTGAATTTTTCAAAAAGAAAAACGAGCCGTATAAAATTGAACTGCTCAACGATATACCCGACGAAAAGGTCTCGCTTTATCAGCAAGATACATTTATTGATTTATGCCGCGGACCGCATCTTGAAAACACGAAAGGAATAAGGCACTTCAAACTTCTATCAATTGCCGGCGCTTACTGGCGCGGGTCTGAAAAAAACAAAATGCTCCAGCGAATTTACGGCACTGTTTTCCCGACGAAAGAAGAACTTGAACAGTATCTCAAAAGGCAAGAAGAGGCAAAAAAAAGAGACCATCGTATTCTGGGCAAATTGCTGGATTTGTTTTCCGTGCATGAGGAAATCGGAGCGGGCTTGATTCACTGGCATCCGAAAGGCGCAATTGTCCGCGAAATACTTGAGGATTTCTGGAAAAAAGAACATATAAAAAATGGCTATCAAATTGTCTATACCCCGCACATAGCGTCGGAGGAAATTTACAAAATCAGCGGACATCTGGAAAAATATTCAGATATGATTTATTCGCCGATGGATATTGACGGCAAGCCATTCCGCGTCAAGCCGATGAATTGCCCGGGCCACATTCTTATTTTCAAAACAAAATTACATTCTTACAGGGAACTGCCGGTGCGTTTTGCAGAGATGGGAGCGGTATATCGTCATGAATTGTCCGGTGTTTTACACGGACTTATGAGAGTTCGCGGATTCACTATTGACGATGCCCATATTTTCTGCACGAAAGAGCAGGTTGAAAATGAAATTATTTCCGTTTTTGATTTTACAATAAAATTCTTGAAAAAATTCGGATTTTCCGAGTTTGAGATTTTTCTTGCGACCCGTCCTGAAACATACATCGGCGAAATTGAAAAATGGGATTTGGCAACGGCGTCTCTTAAAAAAGCGCTTGAAAAAACCGGCTACAAATACGAAATTGACGCGGGCGGCGGCGCATTTTACGGTCCTAAAATTGACTTAAAAGTAAAAGATGTTCTCGGAAGAAGTTGGCAGTGCTCAACTATTCAGTTTGATTTTAATCTCCCTGAAAGGTTTGATATAACTTACAGAAATGAAGACGGCAAAGACGAAAAAGTGATTATGATTCACCGAGCGATTTTCGGCTCTCTGGAAAGATTTTTCGGCGTTTTGATTGAACATTACGGCGGGGCATTCCCCTTTTGGTTGGCTCCGGTTCAGATAAAAATTTTACCGATAACGGATGCGCAAATTGAATATGCAAGGTTAGTAAAAAATGAACTCGGTGATTTGCGGGTTGAAATTGATTCAAGAAATGAAAAATTAAACTACAAAATACGGGAGGCGCAGATGGAAAAAATCCCGTATATGATTATATTGGGTGAGAAAGAAAAAAATACAAAGACAATTGCTGTAAGAAAATACGGTAGAACAAAAACTGAAGTATTTTCTGTATCTGAATTTCTTAAAAAGTTGTTTGACAAGTAGTTTTTTTATTGTATAATGAGACCGTTGAAAAACCTTACCGCAGAGAGACACAGAGGACGCAGAGAAAACATTTAGAAAGTTTTTTCTCGTCGGGCTTTTCTCTGTGAACTCTCTGGTTTTCTCTGCGACTCTGCGGTTAAATGACTTTTTCAACAATATCAATAATATAATAAAGATATGTAAAAAGAACTCGCTGTAGCGGGTCACCTTAATCCAGTGGAGAAAAGGTGAAATTGCAAAGCAATTTCATGCTGAACCTGTCTGCCGACAGGCAGGCTCGTTTCAGCATCTCGCAGATAGCCACTGGGCTATCTTTTATTTTGAGGCAATTAAAAATGTAAAATTATAAATTAAAAATTGTGGTATAAAAAACATTTTTCATTTTGTATTTTTAATTTTTAATTGTCGTTATCGGAGGTGGTGTAAAATTTCAAAAAGTTTTTTGAGGATTAATAGCCAGATAAGGGCACCGAAGGTTCGTCTGATAGGCGAGGACGGAACGCAGTTGGGGGAAAAGACCATACAGGAAGCGATATTTTTGGCTCGGGAGGCGGGAGTTGACCTTGTTGAAATAGCCCCCATGGCAATTCCTCCCGTGTGTAAAATTATTGACTACAAGAAGTATAAGTATTTGCAGAGCAAAAAAACCAAGGCGGTTCACAAGACGGGTGTTCTGAAGGAAATAAAAATAAGGCCAAAAATCGGCGAGCATGATTTAGCGGTAAAAATCAGACACATCATAAGGTTTCTTGAGGAAAAAAATAAGGTAAAGGTATTGATGCAGTTTTTCGGAAGGGAAAGAGAGCACATATCGGTCGGCGGAGATATAATTAACCGTGTTTTGGCGGAAGTTTCCGAATACGGGCAGCCGGATTCGCCTCCGCGGCTGATGGGAAATTCAATAAATGTGATTCTTTCACCAAAGAAATAGGAGGCAGGAAGCGAGAAGTGGGAAGTGGGAAGTAGAAAGTCGTGAAGGGCTTTTTCTACTGCCTACTCCCTACTGCCTACTCCCTGACGTTAAATGCCAAAATTGAAATCACACAGTGGTGCTAAAAAAAGATTTTTTCTGACAGGAACGGGTAAAATCAAAAGAAAAAAGCAAGGTGCCCGTCACATTCTTACCGGAAAATCGCCGGGTAGGATGCGTCATTTGAAGAAATCGGGAACACTAAACAAGGTTGACACAAAAATGATAAGGACTATTTTACCTTATTTGTAAAAGGAGGCAGTGGAAAGATAGGTGGATAAGTGGTTAGTATGGGCGAATTTATTCGCCCTGATAAACGGGCAGGTAAACCTGCCCCTACAAATCACTTAATCACTTAATCACTTAATCACTGATGTTATCATGCGTATAAAAGGCGGAGTTGTAACAAGAAGAAGAAAAAAGCGGCTTTTTAAGAAGTCAAAGGGTTTTCGGCTGTCCAACAAAAATGTCTACATTCATGCGTCAGAAAGAGTGGATAAGGCGCTTGTCAATGCATATCGGGGCAGAATTCAAAAAAAGCGGGATAAGAGAAGCCAGTGGATTTTAACGCTTAATGCGGCTGCCCGTCTTAACGGTTTGTCTTACAGCAGATTTATTTCCGGAATTAAAAAAGCCGGCATAACGCTTAATAGAAAAATGCTTGCCGATATTGCAATTTCACAACCTGCAGATTTCGCGCAGTTGGCGGAAATTGCCAAATCAAAAATATCTGATGTGAAGTCGTCGGCAGCGACACAGTCGTCTTCACAAATACCGGCTGCCAGTTAAGATAAGCCACAGAATGTCACTGAATTTCACTGAAGTTATTTCTACAGAATGTCACTGAATTTCACTGAAATTATTTCTGTGTGTTTCTGTGTAATTCTGTGGCGTCTTTGAAATTCCGATGCTCTAAAATATGAAATTTTCTCCGCAACAGATTCTCGTATTCGGTTTCGCCGGCGTAATTTTAATCGGAAGCGTTATTTTGTCGTTACCCGTCTCATCTGCAACGCTCCAACCGGTAAATTTTGTTGACGCACTTTTTACGGCGACTTCTGCCGTTTGCGTTACCGGACTTATCGTCGTAAATACGGCGACACAGTGGTCGCTATTCGGTAAAATAATAATTTTGTTTCTTATCCAGATTGGCGGGCTGGGTTATATGACACTTGCCACACTTTTCGTAATTATGCTCGGTAAGCAAATATCTCTGAAAGACCGTCTCGCATTTGCCGAGGGAATGCAGACATTTTCGTTTGTCGAAATTAAAAGATTTATCGTCTATGTCGTGAAAATCACCATAGTTATTGAATTTGCGGGTGCGTTAATTCTTTCAATAAAATGGGTTCCGGAATTCGGAATTGTCAAAGGTTTCTGGTATTCGATTTTTCATTCAGTTTCCGCTTTCTGCAATGCCGGTTTTTCAATTTTTGAGATGAATCTCTCAAATTATGTTGGTTCTATTCCGGTAAACCTCGGGGTAACATCGCTTACTATTTTGGGAGGTATCGGCTATATCGTAATGAGTGATATGTATTCTTACAAAAAAACAAAGCGACTTCTTCTGCACACAAAAGTTGCGATTTTTACTACTGCGGTTCTTATTATTTCCGGCGCTGTTTTGATATTTTTGCTGGAAAATAATAATCCGTCGACACTGGGACTTCTAACTCTTAAAAATAAATTATTGTCCGCATATTTTCAGTCGGTTGCTTCCCGCACGGCAGGTTTTAATACCATTGATATTTCGGCACTTACTGCGCCTGTTTTATTTTTGATTATTGGATTGATGTTTATAGGCGCATCTCCGTCGGGTACGGGCGGCGGAATAAAAACAACGACTTTCGCTACAATTTTTGCCAGCATAAAAGCAACGCTCAAAGGCAGAAAAAGTGTTACTATTTTTAAGCGAAGAATTTCCGCCGAAATCGTGCAAAAATCATTTATACTCGGCTGTCTGGCATTTGTTTTTGTATCTGCGATGACATTTCTGATTTTAATTATTGAAGGCAAGGATTTTATAAGAACACTTTTTGAGGTCGTTTCGGCTTTTGCAACCTGCGGTTTATCGGCTGCCGTCGGCACGCCGCTTTCATTTTCATCTTTTTTTACGCCTTTGGGCAAGTTGCTGATAATATTGACGATGTTTGTCGGACGTCTGGGGCCGTTAACAATTGCAATTGCCGTTATGGAAGAAAACGGTGCGGAAAAATTTCATTATGCCGAAGATAAGGTGATAGTTGGTTAAGAGGCAATTAAAAATGTAAAATGTAAAATTAGAAATTGTGGTAAAAAGCATTTTTAATTTTTAATTTATAATTTTTAATTGGTGTTATTATGGAACAAATTGCTGTTATCGGGCTCGGAACATTCGGAATCGTCGTCGCAAAAGAACTGTCAAAAAAGGGAATTCAGGTTCTTGCTATTGATACTAACGAGCAGAAAATACAGGAAATTTCTTCAGTTGTTACCCAGGCGGTAGTGTCGGACTCAACGGATGAAAAAGCCATGAGAGAACTCGGGCTTACTGATTTTGGAGCAGTTGTTGTTGCTATCGGAGATAACCGTGAAGCAAGTATTCTTACTACTTTGATACTAAAGGAAATCGGCGTTAAAAACATTATTGTCAAAGGATTGGATGACTTGCACGCAAAGGTTCTCCAAAAAATCGGCGCCGACAAAATCGTTTTCCCGGAAAGAGATATGGGCGAGAAACTTTCCGAAATGCTGGTATCTCCGAACATAATAGAAAAGATAGAACTTTCGCCGGATTACGACATGGTGGAGGTTATCGCCCCGCAATCATTTATTGATAAAACAATCAAGGATATTGATGTCAGGGCAAAATACAAACTGCACATTATAGGCATAAAAAGAAAAGCGCCGTATATTAAAGATGATGGCGAGACCGATTTCAAGGAGGAATTGCTTATCGCTCCGTCTGCTTCGGAAATTTTACAGGACGGAGATGCGATTATTATCATCGGACGATATGCCGATATTGACAAAGTGAAAAAACTGTAAGAGGAACGCGTTGTGTTACTAACAAGAGCGGAATATACTTTACATGGAAGATGGTGTCATGCTGAACTTGATTCAGCATCTATAGACCCTGAAACGAGTTCAGGGTGACAGAGGAAGTACTTTACGGATGTAAAGTATTTTATGCTCCCCTTAGTATATGAAAAATAAAATGCCGAAAAATTTTTCAAAAGAAGAAATTGACCTGATAGAAATGGGTAAGTTTTATTTTATCAGCGGGAAATATGACGAAGCGATTGCGGAATTTGAAAAGGTCATAAAAATTAATCCGAAAAATGCCGACGCATATTTCAATGTGGGGATGGTAAAAGAAGCAAAGAATGATTCCTCCGGCGCTAAAAAAATGTATGAAAAGACGCTGGAAATAATACCCGACCATAAGACCGCGAAAAAACATTTGGATAAATTAGTGGGACTGTAAGAGGCAATTAAAAATTAAAAATTGAAAATGAAAAATTAACGATAAGAATATGAAAGAGATAGAAAAAACCGCAATTGAAGAAATATCAAAAACTCAGACACAGGAAGAACTTGAAAGAGTCCGCCTAAAATATCTCGGAAAAAAAGGAATCATAACGGAAAAATTGTCGGGACTTTCCAAACTGGCACTTCCCGAAAAAAAAATGGTCGGCAAAGAATTAAATATCATCAAGAAAAACATAACGGATGCGATTGAAAAGCATTCTTCAGAAATAAAGAAAAATGTCCTTTCTGATATTTCTAAAAATGTAATTGACACAACGCTTCCCGGAAAGCCCTTTGATTTCGGCAAACTTCATCCATTAACGCAGGTAATGAATGAGGTAAAAAATATTTTTGTTAATCTCGGCTTCAATATCGCTACAGGCCCCGAAATAGAAACGGATTATTATAATTTTACTGCACTAAATATTCCCAAAGACCATCCTTCAAGAGATATGCAGGATACATTCTATATCGGAGAACAAGGGAACAATGGAACAATGAAACAAGAATTGTTGTTAAGAACCCATACTTCTCCCGTTCAGGTGAGGGTGATGGAAAATCAAAAACCTCCAATAAGAATAATCGCACCCGGAAAAGTCTACAGACACGAAGCCGTTGACGCATCCCATTCTTTTGTTTTTCATCAGGTTGAAGGACTTGCCGTTGATGAGGATGTAACATTTGCCGACTTAAAAGCGGTGCTTGAAATTTTTGTGAAAAAAATGTTCGGTGAAAATATCGCGTCCCGTTTCAGACCGAGTTTTTTTCCTTTTACCGAACCGTCCGCCGAGGTTGATATGCAGTGTTTAATATGTAAAGGCAAAGGATGCAGCGTATGTTCGCAAACCGGTTGGGTAGAACTTTTGGGATGCGGAATGGTTCACCCGAAAGTGTTTGAGTTTGTCGGCTACGATACAGAAAAATATACCGGTTATGCTTTCGGAATCGGCATAGAACGGGTAGCAATGCTTAAATTGGGAATTGATAATATGCGGCTTTTTTACGAAAATGATATGGATTTTTTAAGTCAATTTTAACGGAGGCGGTATGGAAAAAGTTGATTCATTGGAGTTTGCGCTTGATTTTGAAATTAACGGAACCATATTATACTTAAAACTTGCCAAAAAAACAAAAAATATACTTATTAAACAACTTTTCTATTCGTTGGCTTCGCAGGAAATTGACCATGCCAAAAGAGTAGATGAAATATATGAAATGGTAAAAGAAAACAAGGAATGGGAAGTGCTCGGCGAAAGAAATTTGTCTTCCATAGAGATTACGCTCAAAGATTTTTTTAGAAAAGCTAAAAAAATTAATTTGAAAAGAGATATAGAAAATTTGTCGGGATATAAAATAGCGATGGAGATGGAGGAGAAGGGTTATAATGCGTATAATAATTTTTACAATAATTCTAAGAATGATTCGGAAAAAATTTTTTTCAAGCAACTGATGGAACAGGAAAAAGAACATCTGGATTCCTTGAGAAATGTTTATTATTATTTGACAAAAACAGGCGACTGGTTTCAGGAAGATGAAAGCAAAATCTGGAGTTGGATGAATATTTAATATGACGCAGGATAAGAAAAAAATTATTGAGTCGGTAAATAAAATTTCTTATGGGCTTTATGTGATAACCTCGGTAGGCAATGACGGTCGCATCAACGGGCAGATAGGAAACACCGTTTTCCAGATAACATCTACTCCGATGCGTGTTGCCGTCGGAATAAATAAAAATAATTACACATATGAGTTGATTAAAGAAAGCGGTTTATTTGTGATAAATATTCTGAAGCAAAGCCAGATTGATTTGGTCCCTATTTTCGGACTTAAATCCGGCCGCGAAATAAATAAATTTGAGAATCTGAAATATCACAAAACTGCTGCCGGTGTGCCGGTTCTGGACGATATTTTAAGTTGGATGGAATGCCGTATTGTGAATGAGTTGACGGTTGATTGCGGGACCCATGCACTTTTTGTGGCGGATGTCGTTGACGGTGATGTTATAACTTCCGATGAACCGCTTACATACAAGTTTTATAGAGATAGCAAAATAAAAAAAAATGTTTGATAGATGTCCGGGACATTCATCAAGAAATCTAAAGGTCGGTATTTATATCTGCAAAAATTGCGGGCAGGAAGTGGAGATTTTTTCAGACGAACTCCGCGTGAAATGTCCGAAGTGCGGAAAATTCGTTCACAAAGAAAAAGTTCCTTCCTGTATTGAGTGGTGCAAATCGGCGAGGGAATGTCTGGGCGAAGAAAAATGGAAAGAGATTCAGGAAATGTTGAAAAAATAAAATGAATTTGCGTAA
>Ga0210016_1003903_pt1 | contig 12936 bp, 13 predicted proteins | sample CryGeyCG2014_300_FD_185454 | JGI IMG/M metagenome (GOLD analysis project Ga0210016, IMG submission 185454) | Groundwater microbial communities from aquifer - Crystal Geyser CG02_land_8/20/14_3.00 (SPAdes) (version 2) | ecosystem: Environmental > Aquatic > Deep subsurface > Groundwater | place... | reverse complement strand
TAAGCTGGAGCATTTAAAACAAAGAAGGGCTGAGCTCGAACTTATAATATTCTCAATAATATTTGTTATCTGGCTTAATTTTATCATATACAAAAATGCATTTCTTGTTCATGGCCAGTTTGTGATCTGGCAGAACATACCAAAAGTCCTGCTTGGCCAATACTTTTCACAGTTAAACATACTAAATGCATTATATTACATTGGGATAATCCCTCTTGTTTCAGGAATATACATAATTTATAAATATATCTTTAAAAAGAAAAACAGGAAGATATACTTTTTAATGGGATTTGCCCTTTCCACTCTCTTTTTATTATGGCTCAAGCTGATACAGCTGAAGATAGGTCTTGTTTTTTTTGGTGTAATCCTTGTTTTATTGTTCAGCAAGTTTTATTCTGATTCCCTCTTATTTATAGAAAAAACAAAGCTTTCAAGCTATAAAAAATTATTTATTGCACTGCTCTTTTTGGTTTTTATTTTCAATTCTGTTATTCCTACTATTAGTTACACAGCCCAGGTTGTTAGGGAAGCCCCGTCAAAAAATGAAATAGATGCTTTTTTATGGCTAAAAAACAATAGTGATGAAAAGGATGTTATCCTTGCAAGCCTTGACCAGGGCTATCTAATAAATGCAGTTGCAGAAAGGAAAAATGTTATTGATAAAAACTTCCTGTTAATAAAGGATGCAGAGCAGCGCCTTGAGGATGCAAGAACTATTTACACAACACATTATGAGACAGATGCAATACCTTTATTGAATAAATATAATGTTAAATATATTGTATTGTCCAAAAGGTCAATGAGTGATTATAGTATAATTGATTTAAATTACAGGACAGATGAAAAATGTTTTGAATTAGTTTATGACGAAGAAGTTAAGATATACAAATCATTATGCAGGATGGAATAAAAATGAAACTAACAGAAAAAAATACATTGGTTTATGTAATGCTTATAGCTGCTATAGTCATTTTAATACCTCATCTGGTTAGGTTTTCATTCTACAATAATATTATGATTGGAGAGGAATCATACTATCATGCAACTATTGCAAAGCAGATTATTGAGCAGAAGTCACTGATTCATGATCCAAATTATGTATTTAACCCATATCATCTAATTCTTGCCTTAGCAGGATATTTTATAGGTGTAGAATTTGCATCAAAGTTAATTCCTTTTTTATTGGGCATGCTTTCTGTCCTAGTTTTTTATTTAATTCTTAAAGAATTTAAAATAGAAATAGAAGAAAGATTTGTTATTTCCCTAATTCTGATTATATCTTCCAGTTTCATTTATTTATCCACAATGTCAAACATTTACTCTGTTCCTGTTTTTATGACTCTTTTGGGCATATATCTTCTTTTCAAAAAAAATATTTTTCTTACAGTACTGTCATTTCTTGCTTTTGCTGCAGCAATATCTTTTGGCATGTTCAATGCTTTATTAGTAATAACCATAATAATTGCCTATCTGATTGAGGAAACACAAAAAGAGAAGGTTTCCCTTGAAACTAAAAAGCCGAGATTTTCCTTTAAATCAAAAAAAGCAGCAGTTTTTTTGTTTATGCTGTTCATAATATCAGTGCTCTGTTTTCCGCTTTATTTTCAGCAGAGGACAAAGGTTCTTCCTGCGGGAAATATACTCCAGAGCTCTATATCTGACCTTGGAGCTCTAACAGGAGTTGGTGTTTTTAATATTCTCCTTGCAGTTGTTGGATTTTTCTTGATCTGGAAAAAAAGAAAAGAGTATCCATTCATTTTCCTGCTGCTTTTAATTATGTTTATGTTCTTTTTTTATACAAAAAATATTAGTGTATACCTGACATTTATTTTTTCTGTTCTTGCTGGACACGCTTTTGTTAAAATAAGGGATATGGGATGGGAGGTTAAGATAATAAAAAATCTTACTATGCTGCTTATGATCTGCGGATTATTGTTCTCAACAATATCATATTTAAACAGGATTAGTAATATGCAGCCTGATAATGAGGTAATAAAAAGCCTTGACTGGCTTAAGCACTATTCAAAGCAGGATGAGGTTGTTTTTTCCCACTATTCAAAAGGATTTTGGATAACTGATGTTGCAGAAAGGCCTGTTGTAACAGACAAAATGTTTGAATACTATCCTAATGCAGAAGAAAGGTTTAATGATTCACTGGAAATATTTTATTCCAGAAATCTAAAGAACACAAAAAGCCTTTTGGAAAAATACAATATAAACTATATATGGATTGATAATGAGATGAAAAATGGCCTGGTCTGGGAAAAAGAGCAACAGGGTCTTTTGTTTTTGTTCAGAAATAACGAAACATTTAAGAATATCTACAACAACCAAGGCATAGAAATATGGAAAGTATATCCCCGGATATTAGGGGAATAAACATACCAAAAAAGAGTTTAATATTAAAATGGCATACTTAATATATATAATTACTTTTGTATCACTATATTTGGCTATAATCTGGCTTAATTTTCTTTACGTGAGTGACTTCCCAGATAAAAGGAAACTTAAAAGATTTCCTACTGTAAGCATTGCAATTCCTGCATATAATGAGGCCTCAACTGTTATAAAATCAATAGAATCAGTACTCAATTTAAATTATCCTAGTGATAAACTTGAGATAATTGTAGTAAATGATTGTTCAACAGATAGAACAAAAGAAATAGTAGAAAAGATGATTAAAAAAAATAATCAGTTTAACATTAAATTGATTAATAAAAAAAATAACCAAGGCAAGGCATATGCATTAAATTCTGCTTTGGAGGTTGCTTCTGGGGAAATATTTTGCTGTGTGGATGCTGATTCATTTGTGGACAAAGATTCATTAAGATTGTTAATTCCTCACCTTTTTAATCAAAAGACTGCAGCAGTTATATCAACAATTAAAGTTATTAATCAAAAAAATATTTTTGGAAAAGTTCAGAGAATGGAATACTTTATGGTCATGCTGATAAGGAAAATTATGTCATTTATAGACACCTTATACACAACACCTGGAGTGTTAAGCATTTACAAAACAGAGGTTATAAGAAATCTTAGGGGCTTTGATACCGAATGCTTGACAGAAGACTTCGAAATAGCAATGAGATTAAGGTACAACCACTATAATGTAAAGATGGAATCAGATAGTATCACATACACAAAAGTTCCGGAGAACCCTCAGCTATTTTGGAGGCAAAGAATCAGATGGACAAGAGGATTTATTGAGAATAACATTAAATACAAAAAAATGTATTTTAATCCTAAGTATGGCTTTTTAGGATTGTTTCAGCTACCACTTTCTGTAATAGCCCCTGCCCTTTTAATTGTTGGTATATTATTTATTGCTTACAATATACTTAAGACTTTATATGAACTTATTATAAGGGTTATTTTTATTAAGGGATACCTTAATAGTTTATTTGTTTTTCCTTCATTAAAGAATATATTGCTCAGCCAAAACTTTAAGATAGGATTTCCATTGATTGTGGCATCTTTACTTGGATTTACATTGCTTTACCTTGCACATAAGCAAGCAAAAGAGAAAATAAGATATCCCTCTTCAGTCTTGGTATACTATTTATTATTACATTATGTTATGGCAGCATATTGGATTTCTGCCATTACTCAGGAAATATTTAAAACAAAGAAAAAATGGTAAAAAAGAGAAAATTTAGACAGCACATATTTTTTACTTTACTAACTTTATTGTTATTGGTTTTTATTGCCGGCATATTATTAGGTAGAAACCTAAGCAACAAAAAACTTGATGAAATTACAATGTTTATAAAAAATAGTGAGTTAAACACAGAAAGTTATTTGATCGAACAGGAGCTGATTGGAACAGTTGATAAAAACAATTGCGACTTATCTAAAGCAAGGGTCGATGATATATCCTCTCAGTTAGTACTTCTTGGAAGAAAGCTAACAGCAGCTGATACTAAAGAGTCTATTGATAAAACAGAATACTCTTTCTTAAAGCTAAAATATCACTTAATGCAAATTAAGATTTACCTTCTTTTTTATAACCTGGCTCAGGAATGTGATACAAAATCTCCAGTTATATTATATTTTTATGGGAATGATGGTGGCTTATCTCAACAGCAAGGCCATATATTAGATAAAATTGTTGAAGACTACGATACAAAAGTGTTTGCAATAGAATACAATTACTCAAAAGAATTAAGTTTTTTAGAATCATATTATAATATAACAAAAACACCCTCTATAATAATAAATTATAATATTAAAAAAGAGGGAATAACAGGTTATAACAAAATTCAAGAAATAATAACTTAATTATTATCCCAATTCAAAAGCCCACAATTAGTTTATGTTATTCCTATTTGTTATTATTTATACTAAACAACTCCAACTAAAATGACAAAAAAATTACAAAAATCAATTTTCTTTACATCTTTAGTTATGACTATAGCCATATTTAGTATAGGGTTTCTAATTAATTATGGTTTAGATTACATAAGAATTGATATAATTTTAGATACTGTAGAAAATCATGAATTGGATATACTCTCTTATTTAATACAACAAGAGTTCATTGATACTTTTGGTGGAGATAAGTGTGAGTTTATGAAATCAAAGGTAAATGATTTAAAAGAAGAGCTCAAACAGGTTGGTGTAGACTTGTCTAATTATGGTGGAAAAAGTATTTTTAAAAAGAAAGACTTTGATTATTTGAAAAGAAAATACTTTCTACTGGAACTTAATTTTTATAATTTAATAGAAAAATTAAACAAAGAATGTGGAAAAAGTTATATATCAATCATATTTTTCTATGAAATAGATGATCACCCCAGTGAAAGGCAGGGATATATACTTGATGATGTAAGTAAAATGGATAAGAAGGTGGTTGTTCTTTCTTTTGATAAGGATTATCCTGATGAGCCTTTGTTGAATTTACTCAAATTAAAATATAACATAACTAAAGCCCCAACAACAATTATAGATAATGAATTAATATATGACTCAATTGTTTATTCTGGGCAGATAAAAGCTGTCATAAAGAACCTTACAGAGATACCTGACTTTTATGGGAGAATTTACGATTTTGGGTATGTATTGAAGGCAACTGGAACAGATAAAAAGCAATTTATTGAAGGACTTAAAGGTTTAGTTGATGAAAATATTTCTGACTTTGCAAGAGGGGACATAATGCTTATGCTTGGGAGGTTAAAAGATAATGATGCATTGATATGTGATTCATTGAAATATTATGAAAATGTAGAAACTGAAGACCCGGAGGAGAATGCACTTATATATGAAACATATGCTGCTATTGGTTGCGGTAAGAACAAGAAGAAATGGCTTTTAGAGGCAGCTGAATTATGGGAAGAATTAGGCGTGGATTTTAGGTCAAAGCTATTGAGGGACTTGGCTTATGGAAATAAACTAAACTACAAATCAGATATTAAAGAAATTTCACCTGTAAACATAGCAGTTCCTTCTAATGCAACTAAGATCATAATAGGTAATTCTTATATAAAACTTGATGATTCAGATATTTTACTAAGCCAGGCGGACAGGGTAAGCAGGGACTGGTTATCATATCAGATTTATTCTTCTCCCTTTGGCTCAGAGTTACTGACTACTTTTTCAGAAAGGCTTTACCTTAATAAAACAGAATTATTAGCTAAAATTGGCTGGCATGAAGGGGCAAGAATAAAGGAATTAAAGCAGTCTGGTTTAAAACATGAAATTGGAACTGGGACTATTGTTAAAAAAATAAATGGAAAATGGTATGCTCCAAATGAGGAAGGGGTTTTTATGTTTGATGTTCCATTAGATAAGGTTCTTTATCCAACAACAAGGTTCTTAAGAGAAGATTTAGCAGTTATCATTGACACCCATGGAATTAATATGTTGGTTGAACAGGCGATAAGGAAAAATGCCTCTGTTGTTATTGGATGTTGCGATAACGTCGGAAAGATAAAAGCAGCCCATTATCTAACTAATAAAGGAATTAAAAGTATTTGCCTTACTGATAAATACCTTCCATTGCTTCTTGGCAGCAATGATAATGTTCTAGGAAGCCCCCCAATTGAGCATATTGATGATACAGTTATATTAGGGAATAGAACCCTTTCTTTTGATATAAATGAAAGGATTATAGTAATGAATACATCTTCTGATAAATTTCAGATTTCTTATTATGATACGCCAGCTAGATATTTTTCTGAGTTAGAAAAAAGAACCGGTTTAGACTTAAATATCTTTTATTTTGAAATAAATGATTTTAATCAAATGAGCAATCTGATTAAAGCAGCTGAAATATTTAATTCCAGCATAATAGCTGTTAGGATTTTTAATTCAGATGATTATAATAATGTTAAGAAATGGCTGGAAGAGGATAACTCTAATAGGGCAATATTATTTCATTCAACTTCATATCCTTATGGGTATAAACTGTTTAAAGAGTTTCCTGAAAGAACATCTTTTGATGATATTAATATCAAATTTAATTAACTATTTTTTAACCTTTACTAAATCACCTATTGTAAATCTATCTGCTTCTGTTTTAGAGCCTTTTTTATGCTCTTCTTCATATTCCTCAATTAATTTTATCTTAAGAAATTTCTCTAATTTTGTTGCAAGGATTATGCTCGGCTTAAAAGAGCCTGTTTCTATGTTATGAACTAATGATTCTTTTTCTGAGATTTTTTTTGCAAAATCCTTTTGCTTTAGTCCAAGGGATTCTCTTTTCTTCTTGATTCTTTGTGCAAAATCAGGAACAATAACCTGGATTATCTCTTTTTCCGGCTCAATTGTTTTAGTAATTTGCTTTTTTAATTCTTCCTTAACAGGAACTTTTTTTTCAATAACCTTTCCATATTTAACACAATCTTCACATACATTAAGCTCTGTTTCCTCTATTATTGTTCTAAAGATATTTTCTGTTTCAGTACCGCAGAGGTCGCATTGCATAAGAAATCACCCCTTTATTTTTTATACTAATACATATTTATATCTTTTCATTGGTTATGGTTATAATAACCCTTCTGTTGCTTCTTGGGCCATCTAGCTCAAAAAAAGCAATTGACTGCCATGTTCCAAGAGCTAATTTGTTGTTTTTTATTGGTATTGTTTCAGATGGGCCTATAATAGCAGCCTTTATATGCGAAGCTGCGTTATTATCAATCTTGTCATGCTTGTAATTATTGTGCTCTGGTATTATCTTGTTTAATGCATTGATAATATCTTCCCTTACATTAGGATCATAGTTTTCATTTATTAGTATGGCTGCTGTTGCATGTGCAGCAAAAACATTACATAAACCTTGCTTTACTTTTGACTCAGAAACTATCTTTTCAACCTCTTTTGTTATGTCAACCAGCTCATTATGTTCTTTGGTTGATATTATTATTTCTTTTTGCATTTTTTATAAACCTCTTTAATAATTTTTAATTATAGTTCTAATCTCCTGTATTTTATCTGCTGTTAATCCAGTTATTATCCTCCTTGCATCAACTATTAAGCTAGATAGTTTTTCAAAATCAATAAAAACCTTCTTGTTTTTAAGGTAGTATTGGTTATCTATCCTCAATTCTTTATCATCATCTAATGTTTTGTAAGTTCCTTTTTTAAAAATATTCTTTTTCTCAAGCAATCTAACCAAGGCTAAAGTGCAGTCATGTATCTCACATTTTATCCCTATCTTCATTAAAACAGCATATACAGAAAAATATTCAATGTAGTACTTTGTTGTGGCTAACCACATATTAGACTGGATCGGATATATAATCTTTAAAATTTTCATGCTTTCTTCTGCATTTCTCAAATATTCCTCACATAAATTATCATTTGGCTTGATTAACTTTATCCCATTTAGTTGTTTCTTACACCAGCTTATTTGACTCATATAAACCACCAATAAACCTTAATACAGCTTCAGTATTATTAAGTATTATATGCTTTTTGTAAATCTCCTTTATGAATGTAAGGCTAACTTCTTTTAATGTCTTTGCATGAATTAAATGGATTTTTTTCGAATAAACCTCTTCAAAATCCTTTATTTCCTCTTTAACATTTTTTCCAACAACAAAAAAATCAAGGTCACTGCCTTTTTTTATACCATTAACAGAAGAACCGAATATTATAAAAGTGCTGTCTTTAAAAAAAGAACTTAGTTTTTCATATAATATACTTGATAAGGGGTTATCTTCAATAAACTCTTGTGTTCTATCCTTTTCAGCTATTGTTAGATAATCATAAATCAGCTTATTTTTAAAATTAAGGACATATTCCAAGAACTTTCCATGCTTTTTTTCAGAAAGAATATTTTTTCTTACTAACTCCCTAAAATAAGGCTTAACAGTCTGATGAGGCTTTTTTAGCTCATCTGCTGCTTCCCCAAGATAAACTTTCCTTGAATAATCCTCTAAAAACAGGCCTATTATTCCTGAATAAGTAATTTTTTTTACCATCTGGTAAAATTATTTACTTATAATATTTAAATCTTTTGTTTTTATGGAATTTTAAATATAGTTAATTATTTAAATTTGATAGCCTTTAATACATCCATGACAGGAAAATATATCTCAATTTTAATATTAGTAATTGTTTTTGTTAGCGGCTGCAGCATACAAGAAGATGCAGAATGCTCTTCTGATTCAGACTGTGTTCCAGCTACATGCTGCCATGCAGCAGAATGTGTTCCAGCTGGAGAGGCCCCAAATTGCGAAGGCATGATGTGCACAATGGAATGCAAACCTGCAACCCTTGATTGTGGCCAGGGCTCCTGCAAATGCATTGATAATAAGTGCAATGCAGTGTTTGAATAAAATGAAAACAATTATTGTGAGCGGCACTCCTGGAACAGGCAAGACTGAGATAGCAAAAGAACTTGCTAAGAAGCTTAAATACAAATATATTAATGTTAATAAGCTTATTAAGGAGAACTCACTTTCAGACGGCTATGACAATGAAAAAAAATGCGAGATAGTTGATGTTAAGAAGCTTTCAAGGTTTCTTATTGGTTTTATTAAGAAGTCAAAGCAAAATCTGATTATTGATTCTCATTTGGCCCAGTATATTCCACAAAAACACGTTGACCTGTGCATAATAACAAAGTGTGATTTAAAAGAGCTGAACAAAAGGTTAAAAAAGAGGAAATACATCAAGGAAAAAACAAGGGAAAACCTTGACTCAGAAATATTTGACATCTGCCTTAATGAGGCAGCTGAGAAAGGTCACACAATCCTAATATTTGACACAACTGGAAAAAAAGCAACTGAAGTTCTTGATAATGAAACAATAAAACTTTTGCAACATATTTAAATATAGATACTCTTTTTTCTGGTTATTATGAAGAGAAACCTTGCTGCCCTGGAGTTAAGCTATGTTTTAAAGGAATTAAAGGTTTTGCTGGATTCAAAGCTGGACAGGATTTATCATTCCAATAAAAAAATGCTTTTGCTGCAGTTTCATATAACTAGCATTGGCAAGAAAATATTAAGAATTTCTGTTCCTGATTATATCTATCTTACTGATTATAAGGAGAAAAGCCCTGAAAAGCCGTCTGGCTTCTGCATGATATTAAGAAAAAACCTTGAGCAGTCAAGACTAAGATCAATAAAACAGCTTGGCAATGAGAGAATTATTGAGCTTTTGTTTGAGAAAAAAGATAAGCATAAGCTCTTTATTGAGCTTTTCAGCCCAGGAAACCTTGTTTTATGCAAGGAAGATGATATAATAATCTCTGCATTGGAAACAAAGAAATGGAAAAACAGGACAATAAGGGGGGGAATTAAATATGTTTTTCCAAGGCATGAAATAAACTTTTTTGATTTAAAGAAAAAAGAATTGAAAGAGCTTTTGAAAAGCACTGAAAAAGACTCAATAGTTACATGTCTTGCAATTGACCTTGGTTTAGGGGGGGTTTATGCAGAGGAGTCTTGCTTACTGGCAGGGGTAGATAAGAAAATTAGTCCAAAGAAAATAACTGAGGATAACCTAAACAGCTTAGTCAAAGCAATTAAAAGCCTGTGCAATAAGAAAATAAATGCTTGTTCTATTTATGATGAAAAAAATATTATTGATATTGCTCCATTCAGCCTGGAGCTGTATAAGGACTTTAAAAAACAGGATTTCAAGGGCTATAACCTTGCCTTGGACAATTATTTTACAAAACAGCTTAAGGAAGAAAAAGCTGATGAATCTGAATCAGGGCATAAAAAAGAGCTTGAAAAGCTGAACAGGATAATTGATGAGCAGAAAAAGCAGGTTGAAAGAATGCAGGATTCAATTAAAACAAATAATGAAAAGGCAGAGCTGATTTATTATAATTACAGGCTTGTTGATGAAATCCTGAGAGAGATTAAAAAGGCCAGAGAGAAATATTCCTGGCAAGAGATTAAAGAAAAGCTCAAAGGCCACAAGATAATAAAAGACATAGATGAAAAAGAAGGCAAAATAATAATTGAGGTTTAAATTGATCTTATTCTTTAAAAGCTTTTTGACTTAAATTTATTTAGTGGGATCATTAACTCTTCCCATAAATAGCATATTTCCAGTTTCTTTCTCTTGAATTATAAAGATAAATGGATGATCTGCTCTGAATACAGGAATTTTTGGTCCCTCATCTAGTCCAATGCCCATTGCTATCATAATAACAGCAGTGGCTGCAGCTGCCTCAGTACCTTCTTCATTTACCTCAACGAAAGCTTGGTGAATAACTTCATCTATTTTCAAATCTCTTTTTCCTGTCATACCTGAGAAATCTGCTGAATCAGAAAATGCAGTTGGCATTCCCATTTCTGATAAAGTATCTGCCATAAAGTATTTAGTTTCAAACTTAAATCTTGGAATATAGATATTAACTCTTTGTTCCTTTAAATCTTCTTTCCATTCAGAGAGCTTTTCAGTAGTAATTGAATTTTCTAATGATCTAATATTATCATCTTTTGGAAGAAGAATCAACATAGACAACTCTTCACCTGAATAAGGCATTTCAAGAATTTGAAGTTGATTATTTTCAGTATAACCAAAAATAGATTCATCATCAGTTCTTTGCATCATCTTAACTTTAACATTGTTGTTTGATGAAATTCTGAAATCTCTATCTCGTGTTTCATCTTCATTGAATTGTTTTACCCATTCACCTTTAAAATAAATCGCATTTGTAAGAACCAATCGGGTAATTGGAGTTATCATTCCAAAGGGTATTAAGTCTTTTATTTTATCATTGGTTTTATTTTCCACCCAATTATTGATTGTTACACGAGAACCTTCTGGATCTTGTTTAAAGTTAAGGTTAGTTACTTTTCCATCATAATATTGATTAATCAAATTAAAGTATTCATCTAAAAACTGGAAATTCTGTTCTGCCCATAAAGCATTAGCAGTACTGAGCTTATATTTTTTATCACCTTTATTTATCTCATTATACAAATTAGCATAACCAGATCTTCTTACATAATCATCTTCTGGGAAGTAAAAGACAGACTGCATTTCTTCTGCTGTTTGCCCTCTTGCACCTTCATAAGTCATTGCTAATGCTGTTGAAATACTGTAAGGAGAAAAAAAGACGTTTCCTTCTTCTGATTTATATTCTGAGTAAAGATCAAGAGCAAATTTGTTATTAGCTTCAACAACATTAGATAAACCTTCGGTAGTAATTTTACTATCATCTAAAGGTTTTGTTGGTTCTGTTGTGCATCCATACAAAAACATTCCTAATCCAACTGCAATAATTAATATTAACCCGATTGAAATATCTTTTTGTTCCATTTTATTCCTTATAAGGCCCTTTTTTATATAAATCTGTTGCTTTTGTTCGGCCTTTGCCGAATTGAAAATAGATTTTAATTTAAGGCCTAATCACACTAAATAATGAAAAATCTAGATTAATTTAATAAAAAATCTCAACAAAACCTTTGCTTTATAATTCATTGTTTTTAGAACTAATTTCTATTGTTTAGTGATTACAAACCAAAAGATTTAAAAAGTCCAATCTAATTTTTGATTGCACAAGGTATTAAAATGAAGAAAATTAGAGCAAGGGATATGATAGCTAGTAATGGAACAGAAAATGAACCAGTTGAATACAATAAAGGTTTGATTGTAACAAGAACATACCCTCTTATTGATTTTATTGCACCTAACCAAAAAAAAGTAAAGGCAAGGGTGCCTGAAATAAATATAATTAAGCCAGATAAAAAATACCCTGTTCAGATAACAGCCTCTTATATTGTAGTAACAAAACCCTCTCAAGTTTACAGTTTTTTATTTATGCCAACACTTGGCCCAGGATATTTAGATAAAGACTTATTTTTCATATTTGAAAATTCTTTTATAGTTAATAATCCAGATATTTTATTAGATGAACCATTGGATTTTGTAGTTATAAAGGAAGACCTCACTGAAAGATATGGTAAAACTTTTGATAAACTCCCAAACAGCGGAGTTAGTTGCAGGGATTTGACATACAATTGTGTAGCAGGAGAGCTAGAAGAAATGATTAATTTATTTTGCCAAAACATTCCTTGCAATAAATACAATATTGAGTCATCCGGTAATAAAGAATATCATTTTAAGGCAACACACGGGCCAATAGCTGAATTTTCAAGGAAAATAACAGAAATTTTCTAAATTGAAAGAAAGATTATTCTAATTTTTTTATTAGAAATATAAGGTGGGACAGCTTCCTGAGTTTCCCATTCATAACAAAAATGAACCGATAGATTTAAAAATATTGAACAAACACTTTTTATTGAAGAGGTGAAAAATACCTCAGGTTTTCTTTGAGGATTAAATATGAGAATATTAACCACAGCAGATTTCATAAAAGGAAAAATTCCAAGAAGAAAAGATTTTATACCTGCTTTAGAGCAGTTTGAATTAGATTGCGTAGTTCCATTTCTTGGAAATGAAGTGGTTGGAAGCTTTGCTTATGGTTCTATAAATAGAGATGATTATAATGTTGCTAGTGATATTGATTAT
>Ga0210016_1003899_pt1 | contig 12939 bp, 9 predicted proteins | sample CryGeyCG2014_300_FD_185454 | JGI IMG/M metagenome (GOLD analysis project Ga0210016, IMG submission 185454) | Groundwater microbial communities from aquifer - Crystal Geyser CG02_land_8/20/14_3.00 (SPAdes) (version 2) | ecosystem: Environmental > Aquatic > Deep subsurface > Groundwater | place... | reverse complement strand
GTGGCACAAACAAGCCCTATGTCATATACTGCTTTTTCGCCTTCACCTTCCTGTGCAAATGTTACTGGTTCATTAAAAACAGCGAATCTTCCTTTAGTTCCTTTTTCTCCATAAACACGAGCAAAAGGACCTATTTGTCCAATATTTTTTTCCACCTGATCAATTAACTTATCCATCTCTGCTTTACTAGTTTTTTCTGTTGCTCGTAAAGTTGGCATTACTTTTTCAGCACTTCGTAAGGCATCTTGTGGTGTAGTCTCGTTAGTAACAGTATTAATAACCATCATCTATCATTAATAATGAATAATAAATTAATGTTACTTCTTCTTCTTCTTGTCAAATGATGATCAAAAAAATAACTTTTTAAAAAAATAAAAAAAAATAGCCTGTTAATTTATAAATATCATGAAGCCAAATACTTTAATTAATTAAAGTATTTGTAATGCAATAATTACAAGTTTTTTATTATTTATTTAAAAATATATGAAGCTGATAAGACAAGGCATATATCAATAAAAATATATTATCCAATTAGTCCGCTTGATTAGTTTTGTAGGTTATAAGCGATTGACAGAAAAACTGTAATTAATTACAGTCGTTAATATGACTAGAATTTCTAAATATCGAGTAGAAGATAAAGTTCTAAAAAAACTATATATCTTGATGTTCGAGATAGTTTCTAATATGGATGAAGAAGAAAGGTTTACGGGAATAATAAATGAATTATTATCCCCAACAGAAAAGATCATGATTACAAAAAGGGTAGCCATAATTTATCTACTAATGAAAAATATTGATTATCTTGTTATTTCTGACGTCCTTAAAGTTTCTTCTCGGACGATTGCTAAATTTCACTCAATGATGATTGAAGGTAAAGAAATTAAGAATATATTAGAGGGTCTTATTGGAAACGAAAAGATCAAAGATTTTTTTGAAGAATTATTTTTTCGTGAACCAGGAACATATGGAACAAATTGGAAATCGGCTTGGCGTCAGAAATTTGAAATTGAGCGTAAAAAACAAAGAGGAATTTAACCAACACACTTTAATTAATTAAAGTATTTATTTATGAGGGTGACATACTTGAGTTATGTTTATGAAATTTAGCAAAGAGAAACTTTTGAATCTTTCAAATTTTTCAAATCTTCTTTAAAAATTAGCTCTTATCCTTTTTGTTCCTTCGATTTTACTCAATGTTTTTTTGGGTTATAAAGCATTTGATTAAAGAGGTAATTGAGGCGGGATATACCAAAGCGGGGACGTGTAAGTGATTAATCATGTGATTAATCACTTGACAATCAATCGCATATCATCTAATATATTGATTATATGAACACAATTATTCCCATTTCAGATTTAAGGAGAAAATTTGGAGAAATAGAAGCCCTGCTTCCTTATGTTGAGAATTTTACAATTACAAAAAAGGGGAGACCTTTTGCAACTCTTACCGCAACTGATGATATAAAAAAGTCGATTATCAAAAATTATGCAGGAGCTTTTAAGAATACAGATTTGGATAGCGATTCTATATGGGGGGAGGTTCTTAAAAAGAAATCCCGCAAGAAGCAGATTAAAATATGAAAACATATTTTTTAGATACTTCAGTAATTATTGATTATCTCCGAGGAAAAGAAGAGGCTGTGAATTTAGTTGACGGTTTAAAAGGAAAATTAGTATCAAGCAATATTTGTTTATCCGAACTATATGAAGGAATATATCGATCAAAAAATAAAAATGCCGAATCAACTGTCCTTGAGTTTTTTTCTGGTCTAAGTAAGACCTATGGACTTAATCAAAAAATTGCTCAAGAATTTGGATCTTTACGAAAAAATCTAAAACAAAAAGGAGAAATAATCGAAGATCTCGGCATTATGATTGCGGCTACTTGTTTAGTCTACAATTTAAGTTTAGTAACTCTTAACAAAAGACACTTTTCGAGAGTAAAAGGATTAGATATTGTTTAAGAGGAAATTTTAGTTCTGGATGTTATTTATACCATTCCTCATGAAGCGTTATTTTTCCTGAAGTTGAATTGATGGTTAAATATTGAGCAAAGCCGTGGAGAATTGCGCCGGTTGAGACAAAATGATTTTTTAAATCTATCTCGCCAAAATGATTATGACCAATAAAATAAACTTCATTTTCCTGTGGTTTATAAAATTTATCAATCATTTTTTTTGAAATTTTGTTTCGAGGTTTAAACAATAACAAAATGGTTAAATTACCAAATGTATTAACGAGAAAATTACGGATAAAATGAACAAGTATCATTCCGATATGTTTAATCTGCCAATTTATATTGGTAAACATTATATCATGGGCGGGTCTTGTCTTATGCCCGTGTTCAAAGATATAGTTTTTTTTATTGATTTTTATTCTATATCTTTCTTCCCGTATTTCTGAAAATAAATTTACTCTTTTATCTATGAATTTTTTCTGATCATGGTTACCGTAAATATAGACAGTCTTTCTATCTTTAAGAAGAGGGAATAACTTATTCCAAGATGACTTACAAAATTCGTCAAATTTATTCATATAGCCGTCGAAAAAATCACCATTGATGATTACTTGGCCTGATTCACTGATTATTTTTTTAAGAAAGTTAAACTTTTTTTGATCAAATGGCAAATACAAATGGGTATCTGAAAAGACAAGTATATTCATTAAGTAATTATAAGGTATATTTGGTCTAGATTCCCGCCTACGCGGGAATGACAAGGCGAGTTATTATCTCTTTAGCATTAAGGCAATGACGTTCTTCGGCACTTCTTCATAGTGGGAAGGCTCCATATAGAAGACGCCCCGACCCTCTGTTAGTGATCGGATAATTGTTGCGTATCCCGAAAGCTCTGATAATGGAACATGACTTTTAATAACAACGGCTCGACTTCTTTTTTCAGTACCTAAAATTTTTCCTCTTTTTGAAGAAATGTCACCGATAGCCACTCCCATAAACGCTTCAGGAATGGTTACCTCAAGCTTCATAATTGGTTCAACTAATGTTGGACCGGCTTGTTTGACGGCATCGTGTAGCGCCATTGATCCAGCAATCTTAAAGGCAATATCTGACGAGTCAACATCATGATAACTTCCATCGACGAGTGTAACCTGGATATCAGTGATTGGATAACCAAGAAGAACACCCTTTTCAGTTGCCTCCATTACTCCTTTTTCAACTGAAGGAATAAATTCTGAAGGAATAGAACCACCCTTAATTTTATTGACAAATTTTACTCCTTCACCTCGGGCAAGTGGCTCAACGTTAATGACACAGTGACCGTACTGTCCATGTCCTCCCGTTTGTTTTATATATTTTACCTCGACATCATTAGCCGGTTTTGTGATCGTCTCTTTATAGGCAACTTGAGGTTTTCCGACGGTGACATTCATTCCCATTTCCCTTTTCATTCTATCAACAAGAATTTCCAGGTGAAGCTCTCCCATTCCAGACATAATGGTTTGATTAGTTTCGTGATTAACTTTGACTCTAAAGGTCGGATCCTCTTCCGCTAATCGCTGTAGTGCATATGATAATTTTTCCTGATCGGCTTTGGTGGTTGGTTCAATAGCTAAAGAAATAACCGGTTCTGGGAAATTAATCTGTTCTAAGATTATTGGACTGTCTTGTTCGCCTAAAGTGTCACCAGTTTTTGAATCTTTTGGTCCGATGACGGCAACAATTTCTCCGGCATAAGCTTTATCAATTTCTTCGCGGTTATTGGCATGCATTAATAATATTCGACTAACTCTTTCCTGTTTGTTCCGGTTGACATTATAGACATAAGAACCGGATTCCAAAATTCCTGAGTAAATCCGGACATATGTCAATTTTCCGACGTGAGGGTCAAGTTGAATTTTAAAAGCCAATCCTGTGAATTTTTCTTGTTGATTAAGGGCTCTTTTTTCTTCAAGTTTTGTAATTGGATTAATTCCGGTAATTTCTTTTAGATCAAGAGGGGATGGGAGAAAGTCAACAATTGCGTCAAGAACCGGTTGGACGGCTTTGTTACGAAGTGATGTCCCACAATAAACCGGAACAATTTTATAGGCAATCGTAGCTTTTCGAAGAGTTGTTTTGAGCTCCTCAACTGTTATTTCTTCACCGTTCAAATATTTATTTAAAAGAGCATCATCATGTTCGGCAATTTGTTCAACCATCTTTGACCTTGCCATAGTGACTTTATCTTTAATATCTTCAGGAATAACATCAGTCACTGTATATTTAATTCCTTGTGGATCCTGGTCCCAAATCTTAGCTTTTAAAGTTAGAAGATCAATAACTCCTGTAAATTCTGATTCTTTTCCAATTGGAACGGTCATTATTATTGGGTTAGCTCCTAATCTTTCTTTAATTTCCTCAACGGTTGCTTCAAAATCAGCTCCTAATTTATCCATCTTATTGATAAAACAAATACGGGGAACTTTATATTTATCGGCTTGTCTCCAAACAGTTTCTGATTGACTTTGGACTCCTTCTTCAGCATCAAAGACGACGACTCCACCGTCTAAAACTCTAAGAGAACGCTCAACTTCGGCGGTAAAGTCCACGTGGCCTGGAGTATCGATAATATTAATTCTGGTGTTATTCCAAAAGGTGGTGGTTGCGGCAGAAACAATAGTGATTCCTCTTTCCCGCTCCTGTGGCATCCAGTCAAGTTGAGTATCACCATCGTCAATATCACCGATTTTATAAGTCTTACCGGTATAAAAAAGAAATCTTTCGCTCGTGGTCGTCTTTCCAGAGTCAATATGGGCGATTACGCCAATATTGCGGATTTTATCAAGAGGAACATCGCGATTTTTTGTGACAACAGGTTGTTGAGCCATAATTTTTTGAAAAAAAATTCAGACTGTAGATAGTAGATGATTGAAGATAGGGGTTGAGGATAGAAGCTTGAAAGTAGATCATCTATCATCTACCCTCTAACTTCTACCACTATCTTCTATTTTCTATCATCTATCGTCTCACCATTTCAAGTGACTAAATGCCTTATTGGCATCTGCTAATTTTTCAGTTTGCGCTTTCTTGGCAATCGCAGCTCCTTGATTTTTTGAAGCTTCGACTATCTCGACTAATAATTTTTGATCAAATGTATGGAACTCTTTATTAGTTCGGGCTTTGGCAGCGTCAATAATCCAATTTAAGGCAAGTTTTAATTTTCTATCTCTTCGGACTTCTGTTGGGACTAAGTAAGAAGCTCCTCCAAGTCGACGAGCTTTGACTTCGTGAATAGGGGAGACGTTTTCAATGGCTAAATGTAATAATTTTAGAGGTTCATCAGAATGTTTCTTTAATTCATCCATCATTTTATAGACAAGTCCTTCGGCAACTGCTTTTTTCCCATCAATCATTAAATAATTGATTAATTTTGCCACTTCTAGACTATCGAAAAGCTTATCTTTCTTGAAAACCCGTTTTTTATAACTATGTCTTGGCATATTTTTATTTATTGCACGGAACAAAAATTTTTGTTCCCTACGATTTAACTCTTGGTTTTTTTGTACCGTATTTTGACCTGGAACTGGTTCTTTTTTCAACTCCGGCCGCATCGAATTTACCACGGACTATGTGATATTTAACTCCTGGTAAATCTTTTACTCTTCCACCCTTGACAAGAACGATTGAATGCTCGGCTAAATTATGGCCGACCCCTTGAATATAGGCGGTCACTTCCATCTTATTGGAAAGTCTGACTCTGGCGACTTTTCTTAAGGCTGAGTTAGGTTTTTTTGGTGTCATTGTCTTGACCACAGTACAAACACCTCTTTTTAGTGGATTATTTGTCTTGCCATATCTTCTTTTCAATGAGTTGAAACTCATCTTAAGAGCAATAGATTTTGATTTTTTAATCCTGTTTTTTCTCTTCCTTTTTATCAGTTGGTTGATTGTTGGCATATTGATTTGCAAACTTACCGTAATATTTACTAATTAATTCGCTTGTGACGGGAATAAGTCTACCAATTATAACATTTTCTTTCAGTCCTAACAAGTAATCTGTCTGACCCTTAATGGCGGCACTTGATAGAACTGTGGTTGTTTGCTCAAATGAGGCAGCTGATAACCAAGAGTCGGTGTGAATAGCGGCTCTGGTAATCCCCAAAATAGAAACTTTTCCTGTGGCTGGGCGCTCTCCTTTTGATAAAACCTTTTTGTTTTCTTCAGTAAAGCGAATTTTTGAGACAACTTCATCTTTAATAAGTGAAGTATCTCCTTCGTCTTCAATAATAACCTTATCACTCATTTTTCGGATGATTACTTCAAAATGTTTGTCGTGAATGGCAATTCCTTGTGATTCATAAACATCTTGAATTTCATCAAGTAAATAAATTTGAGCCGATCTCAAACCTTTAATCGTTAAGATATCATCAATATCAAGATATCCTTCAGACAATGGTGTCCCAACACTAATTAAATCTCCATCTTTAATTTTTAGTTTTTGAGACTTTGGAATTGTAAATTTTTGTTCCTGAACAGTTGCATCTTTACTAAGGGCGGATATGGTAATATCAAAAATTTCTTTTTCCGTATCTTCAATAACTGTAGCCCGACCGGCAATTTCGGCAATTGGTGAAACAATTTTTGGTGTTCTTGTTTCAAGTAATTCCTCAACTCTTGGCAATCCTTGAGTGACGTCGGAAATAACAATTCCTCCAAAGTGTCGGACTCTCATTGTTAGCTGTGTACCCGGCTCACCAATTGATTGAGCAGCCATTACTCCGACCGGAACGCCAATTTCTACAATTTTATTAGTAGATAAATCTGTTCCGTAACATTTCTGACAAACTCCATAAGGAGAAGCGCAGTAAAGTGGGGAACGGACAGTAATCTTAGCGATTTTATTCTTTTCTATTAATTCAATTGTTTCATTAGTTATCAATTCATTAGCCTTTATCAGAACTTCACCTTTTTCATTGACTAAATCATTCAAAATAAATCTATTTTTAATTCTTTCTTTAAATTTTTCTCCTCGAGACATTGTGGTTGAGATTGTCAATCCTTCTTTTACTTGACAATCTTCCTCGCGAACAATCATATCATGAGAGGTGTCAACTAAGCGACGAGTTAGATATCCAGCGTCAGCAGTTTTCAAGGCTGAATCAGTCAGTCCTTTTCGGGCTCCTCGGGCAGAAATTACATATTCAAAGATTGATAGACCTTGGCGATAGTTGGATTTAGTCGGAACTTCGATGATTTTTCCCATTGGATCAACAACAAGTCCCTTCATAGCCGCTAACTGTTTTAATTGTTCTTTAGAAGCACGAGCTCCTCCTGATTTAATAATTATTTTTACCGGATTTTCCTCATCAAGAGCATTCCAAGTTTTGTTAGCTAAATTTTCTGTAACATCAATCCAAAGTTTATTTGAATATCGTTTTTTTTCTTCAGCTGTTAAAAGTCCTTGCTCAAAATTTTTAGTAATTTTTTCAATTTCTTTTTCGGCTTCTTTAATAACTTTATTTTTTTCTGGAATTATTTGACAGTCAAAAACTGAAAGAGAAAGACCGCCGGCAATAGTTGAAGCCCAGAATCCGAGTTCTTTAATACGATCAATTAAATCTCCGACTTTTTCATTTTCAAATATTTTCATTGCCGAAACAACGATATTTTTCAAATCAGATGCTTTAACTTCTGTATTGACAAACTTGAGTTCAGGAGGAAGTGCTTGGTTAAAGATTATTCGACCAACTGTTGTTTTAATTATTTTTCCATTAATCCCAACATTTATTGGTTGGCGAAGTTTGATTTTACCAATTGCTTGAAATCTCATCGCTTCATTTTCGGTCGCAAAGAATTTTAGATCTTCAGGATTTTCAACTTCCATATGGCTATCAATCGTTGTTAGATAATAACAACCAAGAGCCATCTCTTTGTTTGGCAAAACAATAGGCGAACCATCAGATGGTTTCAGTAAATTGTGGTAAGCAAACATTCGCTGCTTAACTTCTTCAATTGCCATTTTAGACAACGGTAAAAACACACCCATCGCGTCTCCATCAAAATCAGCATTAAATCCGGAACAAACGGCCGGGTGAAGTTTTATCGCATAGTCATCATTTAATACCGGATAGAATCCTAAAATAGATAATTTATGAAGGGTAGGCGCACGATTCAAAAGAACGGGATGATCTTTAGTAATTACTTCCAAAATATCATAGACGACAGGGTCCTTTTTTTCCAAAAATAACTTGGCACTTTTGATATTTGGGGCCAGTCCTCGAATGATAATTTCGTGCAGTAAATATGGCTTGAATAATTCCAAGGCCATTTCACGAGGTAATCCACATTGATTAAGCTTAAGTTCTGGACCAACTACAATCGTGCTACGTCCTGAATAATCAACTCTTTTTCCAAGTAGATTCTGTCTAAATCGTCCCTGCTTACCTCGTAAAATATCAGATAATGATTTTTGGACTTTAGTATTGGCACCTGTTCGAGTTTTACCCCGTGATTTTTGTAAATCAATTAATGAATCGACCGCTTCCTGTAACATTCTTTTTTCGTTTCGTAAAATTATTTCAGGGGCACCTAAATCTATTAATTGTTTTAGTCTATTATTTCGGTTAATAACCCGTCGGTAAAAATCATTCAAATCTGAAGTGGCAAATTTTCCTCCCGGCAACTGAACTACAGGACGAAGATCAGGCGGTATAACAGGGAGGACTGTTAAAATTATCCATTTAGGGTCAATCTTTGCCTTGATGAAAGCTTCAAGGACACGGGCTTTTTTAAGAAGTTTATTCCTCTTTTCACCCTTACTTTCATTTAATAGTTCAAGAGTTTGAGCATAATTTTTATTAAGATCAAAATTTGAAAGAATTTCATACAAAACTTCCGAACCCATACCAACATTTAGAAAATCGGCAATATTATTATCTCTAAAAAATAAATAGTCATCCTCTTCTATAACATCAAAAGGTCTAATTGATCGGGCAATTTTAGCAACCCTTTCAAAATAGGCTGACTTTTTTACTTTAGTATCAGTCTGTTCATTAGATAGTAATTTTAACTGTTCTCGCTTTTTGAATTCTACTTCCTGTTTGGCGATTTCCAACTGTTCCCGATGAGAAATCTTTTTTTCTAATTGAGCATATTGCTTTTCAAAATTAACATTAATTTCTTGTTCTTTGATAACAAAATCATCTTCAATAGTCTTTAATTCAACTTTTTGCAGTTCATCAATAGTTTTAAGAGTATTTTTTTGTTTTTCCTTATCAACTTCTTTGACTAAATAAAGAGCATAATATATGACTCTTTCCAAGGCTTGGGGAGGAACGTCTAAAATAATACTTAATGTGGAAGACGTACCTTTAAAATACCAAATATGAGCAATAGGAGAAGCTAATTTAATGTGCCCCATCCGCTCGCGTCGGACAGCGGAAGTAGTAATTTCAACTCCACAACGGTCGCAAACAATTCCCTTGTAACGCATTCTCTTATATTTTCCACAGTAACATTCATAGTCTTTTGTTGGTCCAAAAATTCTTTCATCAAAAAGACCATCTTTCTCAGCTCTAAATGTTCGATAATTAATTGTCTCAGGCTTAACTACCTCGCCATGTGACCACTTAATGATGGTATCGGGAGAAGCAAAAGTAATTCTTAAGCCGGAAAAATCTACTGTATTAATATCCTCCATAATTATTTCGCGTAATCAATTGATAATCCTAAGGCGTTTAATTCTTTAACTAAGACATGAAATGATTCAGGAACAGATGATTGTGGAATATCAATTTCCTTAATAATTGACTCAAAAGCTTTTGTTCGACCACGGACATCATCACTTTTTATTGTTAATAATTCTTGGAGAGTGTATGGTACTCGATGTGACTCAAGTGCCCAGACTTCCATTTCTCCAAATCTTTGTCCTCCTAATTGTGATTTTCCTCCTAATGGTTGCTGAGTGACTAAAGAGTAAGGTCCGACTGATCGGGCATGGAACTTATCTTCAATCATATGAATGAGCTTGATGATATAGGTTGTCCCGACTAAGGCTTTTCTTTCATATGGTAAACCTGTCTGTCCATCAAACAAAGTTACTTTATTATCAATAGGTAAACCTGACTTTCTCAATTCATCAGAAATAAAATCTTCTTTTATTTTTTCAAAAACAGGAATAGAAATATCAGTATTGGTTGATTTCGCAATTACTCCCATAAGATTTTCAAATAATTGGCCTAAATTCATACGGGAAAGAATCGAAAGAGGGGATAGGATAACGTCAACTGGTGTGCCATCGGCGAGATAAGGCATATCCCAAGCTGGTAATATTTTTGAAATAACACCTTTATTACCGTGTCGTCCTGCAAGCTTATCTCCGACGGTAATTTTTCTAAGCTGAGCTGTGTTAACAATAATTCTTTGCAAAACACTTGGTTCAAGCTCGTTTGGATCTTTTTTGCCATTGATTGTTTCAATATTGATGACAGACCCTCTTTTTCCATAAGGCATTCTGAGTGATGTATCTTTGATATCTTTGGCTTTTTCACCGAATATTGCCCGAAGTAATCTTTCTTCAGCTGTTAATTCTTTTTCACCTTTTGGAGCGACTTTACCTACTAAAACATCGCCACCTTTAACTTCTGTACCAATATTTACCAAGCCTTCTTTATCAAGATTTTGTAATATCTCTTCCCGGACATTTGGTATATCACGAGTTAACTCTTCCGGTCCAAGTTTAGTATCAATAACATCAGCGATAAATTCTTCCATAGTGATAGAGCTAAGGATATCCTCCTTAACCAATCTATCAGAAAGGACAAAACCATCTTCATATCCTAATCCATTCAAAGAAGAATAAGCGACTAACAAATTTTTTCCTAAAGCAAGACGACCTCTATCAGTTGATGGACCGTCAATAATAATTTCACCCTTTTTAACTTTTTGATTTCTGCTTACCTTTGGTCTTTGATCAAAAGAGACATTTTTACTTGTTCTGTTAAATCTTTCTAATTTATACTCATAGGTTTTACCACTTTTTCCTTTATAAACAATTTTTTGTCCATCAACATATTTTACAACCCCATCTTCGTTGGCTTTTATAGTTCTTCCTAAAGCAATACTGACTTTTTCTTCAAGTCCTGTTCCGACCATTGGAGCTTCAGGAAAAACTAAAGGTACCGCTTGACATTGCATGTGGCTTCCCATAAGAGCTCTTGAAGCATCATCATTTTGAAGAAAAGGAATTAATGAGGCTGATGCGCCCAAGACTTGACGAGGTGAAACATCAATGAAATCAATTTTTTCAACTGATGTTTCAATTAAATCACCTTCGTGACGAGCAGTAACCATTTGATCAGTTAAATAACCTTTTTCGTCAGTGTTAGCATCACCGGAGGTAATAAAATATTTTTCTTCGTCATCAGCTTGTAAATAAATAATTTCATCTGATATTTTTACTTTTAATTTTCCACCATTTTTTTCTTTGATTACTTTTTTGTATGGAGTTTCCAAGAAACCATATTTATTTACTTTTGCATAAAGAGCCATATAGGTAACAACTCCAATATTAGGTCCTTCAGGACTTCTGATTGGACAAATTCTTCCATATTGAGAAGAAGAGATATCGCGAATTGAGAATGACGCTCTTTCTTTTTCAATTCCCCCCGGTCCGCCAACGGTAATTCTTCTTAGATTATCAAGTTCTGACAATGGATTAGTTTGATCTACAATTGTTGAAAGTTGGCTAGTCCTATAAAATGAATTGATAGCAACTATTAATGGTTTTGAGTTGACTACTTGACTTGGTAAGACATTTAATTCTTCTCCTGATATCAGACTCATTCGTTCTTTTATTTCTCTCTCTACTCTAACCATTCCAACTCTAATTCCATAAAGACTGATTAACTCTCCAACTGTTCGGAGCCTTCGATTACCTAAATGATCTATATCATCAAAATTACCTTTATTTCGTGTCAATGTCAGTAAATATTTAATGGATGCAATAATATCTTCCTTAGTTAACAATCTGTTTTCTTTTTTGATTTCAATCTTAAGTCCTAATTTTTTATTAATTTTATATCGTCCCACATCGGCTAAAGAATATCTTTTTTGATTGAAAAGAAGATTATTGATAGTCTCATAGGCATTCTCCAAAATTAAAGGTTCACCTGGTCTAATTTTTCTATAAATTTCCAACACTGCTTCATCTTTATTTTTTGTTTGGTCTTTTTTAAGAGTTGGGATAAGGTATTTTTCTACTAAACTTCGATCAATATCACTGAAATAGCTTATAATATCGCTTTCACTATCATTCTCGAATACTTTAAGAAAAACCGTTGATAAAAACTTTCTTTTTTTATTTATCTTCATTTCGATCAATCCATTTTTATTGATTGTCATATCAAGCCAAGCTCCGATGTATGGTCTTATTTCTGCGTTATATAAAGTCAATCCTGTTGTTTTATCAATTTCAGCGGTAAAATAAACGCCAGGGGATCGGACAATCTGATTAATAATAGCCCTTTCGATGCCATTAATAATAAAAGTACCACGCTCCGTCATCTTAGGAAGATTGAAGAAGTATATGTCCTGTTTTTTTTCGCTATTATTTTTCTTATTAACTAATCTTAGTTTTAAATAAACAGGAGTATCGTAGGTTAATTTCTTTTTGTAACAAAGGTCAATATCATATCGAGGTTCGCCAAAATAAAGATCTTCAAAATATATAGTAAATTTTTTCTTTGTGTAATCATCAATAGGAAAGAATTCATTAAAAATTTCTTTTAATCTGACTTCAGTAAATTCCGTCCAAGAATTTTTTTGGACCTCAATTAAATTAAATTTTTCAAGAAACTCGTCTTTCCTCCCAAGGAATAAACTTTTGTGGGGTAAAATATTTGATTTAATAGTTTTGCTCATCGAGTAGATGGAAATATAATATTTTGTTAACAACAAAAACCCCACTAACAAGAAGGGGAATTAAAAAAACTAATATATCA
>Ga0210016_1003896_pt1 | contig 12949 bp, 11 predicted proteins | sample CryGeyCG2014_300_FD_185454 | JGI IMG/M metagenome (GOLD analysis project Ga0210016, IMG submission 185454) | Groundwater microbial communities from aquifer - Crystal Geyser CG02_land_8/20/14_3.00 (SPAdes) (version 2) | ecosystem: Environmental > Aquatic > Deep subsurface > Groundwater | place... | reverse complement strand
AACTCATCGGCGATCTCCATAATTTGCACATACAACTCATACTCCACTGTCTTGCTTGAGGCTATCCATTCGTAGAGGTCTCGAGTGGCAATGTCCGGGTCATCACCCGCAAGGCGGGTAGCCTCGTGACGGTCAATCGTTTCTATTCCTGCCAGTGGTTTCCAATGATACTTGACATAGACTGCTTTGCCTTCCGCGTTCACCCACTTATAGGTGTTAACCCCAAAACCCTCCATCTTGCGGTAGCTCTTGACCGTGCCCCGATCGGAAAAAAGCCATGTTATCATGTGGGTCGCTTCGGGAGCCAGCGAGATGAAATCCCAGAACCGGTTAGGAGACTGTATGTTGGTATCTGGTGCCGGCTTGAAGGCATGGACCATATCAGGGAACTTGATGGCGTCTCTGATAAAAAACACCGGTAGGTTGTTTCCGACCAAATCATAGTTCCCTTCTTCGGTGTAGAACTTCACGGCAAAGCCTCGGGGATCACGAGCAGTATCTGCGGAGCCTCGGGCACCGACGACTGTAGAGAAACGAACGAAGACAGGCGTCTGCTTTGCTGGGTCTTGGAGAAATTTCGCGCAGGTATACCGCGCCATAGTTTTGTACGCTTGGAAGTAGCCGTGGGCACCAGCCCCCTTAGCGTGAACTACGCGCTCCGGGATTCTCTCGCGGTCGAAGTGTGCGAGCTTCTCGATCAGGTGCACATCTTGTAGCAAGACAGGTCCACGCTCACCAACAGTCAATGAATTTTGGTTGTCTGGAACGGGGACTCCTTGATTTGTTGTAAGGTGTTTGTCTTTCATCTTCATAGCATACTCCTTTTTATCTGTATTACTGTTGATTAATATGTGCTTTTCGCAAAAATCAGCCTCCTTGTATTTTCACAATCAGGATTATCGATAGTTCGTCATACCCATTCCTCGGGGATATCTCGCTCCTTTAACATATCCTGGGTAGGAGCTGATAATTTAAAGTCCATACTTTCTGGCAAGGGATTTAGCTCCGCTAAAATACCTTTTCTTCATAAGCAAATCATAAAGGGACTCTATTATATCTAATCTATCTTCTAAACCATACTCTTTCATTATCGCCTCTATCTTGTCCACATCGGATTGGTAAAAGTTTCCACTACCATTTATATTACTCATTATTACTTCTACTTCATCTAACGTTCCCGGCATAAAAGAAGTTTTTGCGGAGCAAAAATTTGGGTGAGCCAGAAGGACGAACCTTTTATGCTGTGTTATATGCTGTTGGTCGCTTTTGGCCATTGGCAACATTAAAATATATCTTTTAAAAAATCCTTCCAGTCTTGTTCAGAGAATCTTAGTTCATTACATTTCACAAGATGTTTATCTTCGTAAATTTCAAACGCGCCTCCTATGTAGGGCAGTTTATCTCCTTTATGCTTAAATGTTAATTCCGATGTTTTAAAAAATCCACAAGTAAAAGCTTTAATTGCCATTTGTTCACCGTAGGCTGTTTCTTTTATAAAGTTTACAAGGTCCATAGTATCAGAGGCTGTTATATCTTTTTGTATTTTTTCTTGAACATAATTTAGGAGTTTTTCTAAACTGCTTATATATGCAAGAATCTTCATAAGGAAATCTTTAGGCAAAGAAACTTTAACCAAAATTCCATAATCTGCGTTTTTAGGGGCTTCTGCCCAGATGCTCTCAAGGGTATCAGTAGATTTTATGCTTACTACCTTTTTTGAATTCACTATATCTGACTTAAAGGTTTTTATCTCTCTACTAATACCCCAGTCTAAAGTTATTTCTCTCCCAAATATTTGCTTTGCATACTGTTTAAAAATGACCTCTCCTATTTTCCCAACAAATGTATCAGAAAAAATCTGCTCAAAATCTCTCCCTTTTCCTCGTTGTACCTTTTCACTCATTGTTGCTCTTGTTTCACCTTTCAACATTTTGTAAGGCATTGCCAAGGAAAATATTAGAAGTTTTAAAAGCTCGTTATCATCTGTGCTTATTTGAATCGTATTTGGGAAAAGTCTTTTATCTATCCAATATTTGATTTTCTCAGTATCTACAATATATTGAGTTCTACTCCTTATTTTTTCAATCTCAATAATGTTCAGTTCATTTACTCTGATTACGGAAAGAATAAGGCTGAAAATTTCATCCTCATTATAATATTTTGAAATATCTTTAAATGCAGAAAGGGATTCCTCCAATTTAACTCTTATTTTTGCTTTACTGTTCAATTCTGTTTTGGTAAAAGTTATTTTCATAATTTTTCTCCTATAATTAGCCACTCTCCTGATATTCCATTTGGATTTTTGTTAAGTCTGTTTCTTGACAAATGTCTGCTTTTTATAATATCAAAAAAGGTATAAGTTACTTTAAAATTATTTTGGACTAACATTCCTGATATTATGTCTTTAACATTTACAGGACTCCCAAACACTTTTGGTTCACCGATAAAAATTGCCAATATTCCTTTCTTCACCAATAGTTTTGCAGACAATTGAACAAAATATAACATGTCATTAAAATATGCCTCAAAACGATGTATATTCTCTTTGGTCTTAAAATTCTCGGAAAGTTTTTTTATAGTATTTACTGCGTCGTTATAGGGTTCGATCTTTAAAAGCTCTGCTGATAAATCACAAAATGGCTTAGATTTCTGTCCTATTTCTCTCTTTGTTAGTTTTCTAACAGATTCGTCATCTACCATATCTAACCAATACATGTCTATTTTGGTAGATCTGAAGTATTCTTGAGCGTAGATATAGGGGGGAGAGGTTATTATGCAATCGACCATCTCTCCTGATAATATTTGCCCCAATTCTTCTATACTACTATTTAAAACCATTAGAAATTGTTCATTAGTATTATCTACCAGATCTACTTTTTTATATTCTGTCTTCATACTTGAGCTAAATTGAATAATGCACTTCAAATATTGCTTTGCTTTCTGTAACAATTCTTCTTGTAACAGTTCCAGCCCTCGTTCATGAAATTTATCACTCAACTCTCTCATTTTTATTGTCTTTCGTTTCGACCTGAACAATTTTGGAGATTCATCTTCCCCATACGAATATTTCCTTGAGATATATAGAGCACTCGCTTTTAAAATATATTTTATATTGCTTTCGTTTTCACCAATATTATGAATATAGCCCCATATTTTTGTTAATGCTGACAATATATCCTCAGGATACCAATAATCTAAATTCCCCCACTTCGGAACAAATTTCAAATTGCATTTTGATATAGAATCTATATGATAATTTAATCTATTTGCATAACTAAAATAATCTCGAGGATTTAGTTTTAGAGTCTTTACCTCTACTAAAAACCTTGTTATAGGGTTGATGTCATTTGATATATTGCTATTTCCAGTTATTAGACTTTCTACTGCCGTTGTTCCCGAACCAGCAAAAGGATCCAGGATTATTTTCCCTTTTAAATTGAATTTCTTTATAACAAATCTGGGAACCTGCGGTATAAATTTAGCAGGATAAACATTATGAATAGCATGTGTCAGATAGGTAGTCTTCGAGATTTCATATTTTAGTTCTTCTCTTAAATTTATTATATTTTTTGCAAATTCCTTATTGAAATCCTCAGTCGTCTCCTTAATAGGAGGGGAGAATTCGTAAGTATCGAAAATAGTCATCTGTTTTTTACATTTAAGGTTTTTGTTCATAACAATTTACTTTTTTAATACTTAATTTTGCCAATGACATCTTATTAAACTTTTCTTCCTTTTTCAAGCGACCAATGGCGTATAACAACAGTATATACGAACTCTAAGTTCGCCTAATCTGTTCTGTCTCGTGATATTCTACCAGCTTATGTAGTATCTGTCAGGGCTGCCAATATGCCTTAGAGCCATTAAATGAGGAATCAAGGACACTGAGGTCTGCTATCTGGGGGACCTGAGCGTTTCAGTATTTCTCTAGCTGCCACTACGCCTGAGACAGAAGCCTGGACTAAGCCCCGGCTTATGCCAGCACCATCACCACAAGCAAACATGTTGCTTATTTTGCTTTCCAGGCAAGAAGTCAGTTCTAGCTGACTAGAGTAGAATTTGACCTCTATTCCGTAAAGCAAAGTATGGGGTGAAGCAACTCCAGGAACCAGTTTATCCATAGCCTGGAGCATTTCCACTATGCTCTTCAGGTAGCGGTAGGGAAGAGCAAAACTCAGATCTCCCGGGGTTGCTGTCTTTAAGCTTGGCTCTATAAGGCTATGCTGGATGCGAGATAGCGTAGAACGACGACCGTCCATTAGGTCTCCCAGTCGTTGTACTAGCACACTGCCACTGAGAATATTAGCCAATCGTGCCAGATATTTGCCATAAGCAATAGGTTCATGAAAGGGTTCGGTAAAGGTTGTGCCCACCAGAATGGCAAAATTAGTATTTTTCGTTTTTGCTTTGGCGTAACCCACCCCGTTAACTGTGACTACAGGGTCAGAACCTCCCGTAGACTCCATAATCACCTCACCACCAGGGCACATGCAAAATGTTCTAACCCGGTCATCAAAACTTTGGGAATAAAACTCAAGCTTTGCCTCATATAGCACCGAAGTTAGCTTCTCCATGATTACCATTGGCACCTCTACCCTTACACCCACATCAATAGGATTAGAATTAAGGGTGAGTTTCAGTCTTTTGACTTCATTAACCAGCCACTCAGATCCTTCCCTGCCTGGAGCCAGGATAAGGTAGCGGCAGCGAAGTCTTTCGCCATCGCTGGTTTCAATGCCCTGGACCTTGTCTTCATCAACTATGATGTTTTTTGCTGCTGTTCCCAGCCTTATTTCTATTTTGGACGAGAGGAAATTGTGCATTGCCTCCAGTACCTGATAGCATTTTTCTGTTCCCAGGTGGCGTAATCTAACAGGGATTAATTTGAGTCCGGCTAAGGTTGCTTGACGTTCTAGTGGAATTATCTCTTCCCCTGTTCCGTAAACCTTGTGGGGAGCGCCAAATTTGAGATAAATTGAGTCAACATAATCAACAAGCTCTTCAGTTTGAGCAAGCCCAACCAACTCAGGTAATCTACCGCCTACCTTGGTAGATAAAGTCAATTTGCCATCACTGAAAGCTCCAGCACCCCCGAAGCCACTTACTAAATGGCAGGGAGAGCAAAGTACACAGCGCTCACCCCCTCTTTGAATAGGACAGAGGCGAGCATTGATTTCTCTTCCCTTATCCAATAGTAATACATTAAGTCCAGCATGGCACAATTCTAAGCAGGCAAAGATGCCTGCCGGCCCCGCCCCGACTACGATGATATCATAGTCTTTGCTCATCAATACTCTGTAGTTTTAAGTAAGCATCCAGGAGTTTTCCTGATTTGAGGACTTTGTCGGCTGCTGAGTAGGGGTCAATCTCTCCACTCTCCACTCTCTGAGCATAGTTAGTCAGTTCACTATCTTGTTCGATTGCCCTGATTAACCTTTTACCAACCTTTTGCTTTATTGTTTCGAAAAATTCATCTCTACGCTGCTTTTGACGCCGCTGAATAAGTCGCCCTGTTTCCTCAAGAATGCGACGATGCCTTTGAATTTGTTGATAAAGCTCTTCGATGCCCACATTATTAACTGCTTCTGTCGCTAGAGCGGGAATATCCCACCAACTAGAGCCATTATGTAGGTGAAGCATACTTTGTATATCATTGATGAGGTTATCGGCTCCAGGATGGTCAGCTTTGTTGACCACAAATATATCAGCGATCTCAAATAAACCTGCTTTCATAGTCTGGATGCTATCCCCAGCTTCAGGACATAAGACGACAACCACAGTATCTGAATTTTTCATAATGTCTATCTCACTTTGCCCCACTCCGACAGTCTCCACCAGGATAATATCCTTACCGAAGGCATCGAGCACCTTGATTACTGAGCCAGTGGTTTGTGGTAACCCACCCAGGCTGCCGCGACTCGCCATACTGCGTATGAAAACTCCTTCATCAAGGTAATGCTGTTGCATTCTTATTCTGTCACCCAGTACTGCACCCCCGGTAAACGGACTGGAAGGGTCGGCGGCGATTATTCCTACCGTCAAATCTTGTTTCCTTATTATTGCTGTCAACTTATCCACCAAAGTGCTCTTGCCTGATCCTGGCGGGCCGGTTATTCCTACGCAATATGCTTTCCCTGCACGAGGAGCAATCAGCTTCATTATTTCAGGCATCTCTTTGCTTTCATTCTCTACCAGGCTAATTACACGCGATAGGGGTACTATCTCTCCTTTAAGCATTTGTTCCACTAATTCCATCTCTTAGAAATCCTCCTTAATTTATTAACACATATTATGATTTTATTGATTGTGTGTCAAAAAAAGGTTTTCGATCGCTGGTTTTTGGTGTACAAAATTTGCCGACATAGCCATAGAAGTCTTATACTTAAAACTTATGGCAATTAAGAAAGATTATTACGAAGTGCTGGGAGTGCCTCGTAATGCTAGCGAAGATGAGATCAAGAGTGCCTTTCGCAAGCTAGCTTTCCAGTATCATCCCGACCGCAATAAGGAGCTGGGAGCGGAGGAAAAATTCAAGGAAATAAACGAGGCTTACCAAATTCTTTCGGATCCTGAGAAGAGAGCTAGCTATGACCGCTACGGTCGAATAGTTACTCAAGGAGAATCCCCTGACTTTGGTTTTGGTGGACTGGGAGACATTTTTGAATCCTTCTTTGGTGGTTTTGGTGAACCACTATTTGGTAGGACTGCCCGGCGTGTCCCACAAAAAGGGAACGATGTGTATAGCAACCTTACTCTTTCCTTTGAAGAGGCGGTTTTTGGCTGTAAGAAAGAAGTGGAAATAAAGCGTATTGAAGTTTGTCCTTTTTGCCAGGGTATTGGCAGCCAACTAGGGACGACCCCCCAGACCTGTCCTGAGTGCTATGGCAGAGGGCAAGTGAAGAGGGAGCAGCAGAATATTTTTGGGCGTTTCACCCACATTATCACCTGTCCCCGCTGTCAAGGCAGTGGCACCATAATTACTAATCCTTGTTCTGATTGCCACGGCAGTGGAAGAATAAAGATAAAACGTAAATTGACGCTAGATATTCCTGCCGGGGTGGGTGACGGTTATCATATGCTCGTTAATGGCGAAGGTGATATTGGCTTATATGGAGGAGCATCTGGTGACTTTTACCTTACATTTTCAGTCAAGCCACACAAGCTATTCCGTAGAGAAGAGAACGATATACTTTGTGAGGTTCCCATTAACTTTGCTCAGGCTGCCTTGGGTGACGAGATAGGTGTTCCGTCTTTGGATGGGAAGATAAGCCTGAAAATACCGCCAGGCACTCAAAGTGGGAAGGTTTTCCGTTTCAAAGGCAAAGGAGTCCCCGATGCTAACGGTAGAGGGAAAGGGGACCTTGTTGTCGAGATTCGAGTGGTTACTCCTCAAAAACTGGACGGGAAACAACGCCATCTTTTTGAAGAATTAGCTAGAGTACTGCCCAAAACAGTCAATAGTCAACCCTGAACTTGATTCAGGGCTAAAGACTGTCGACTGCCGACTGATTCTTGACTATATCAGCCTTCTGAAGGCGTTTTCGGCTTCCTTTACAGGCAAGTCGTGAAACAAGACATTATAGATAATTTCCGTAATAGGTAGTTTTGTTCCTAGTTCTTGGGCCAGGTGATGAGTTGCCATAGTAGTGTAAATGCCTTCAGCAACCTGCGACATAGAGTTGTGTATTTCAGGTAGAGAACGGCCTTTGGCTAATTCGTAGCCGACATAGTGGTTGCGGCTGAGATTGCTAGCACAAGTGGCTATCAAATCGCCCAAACCAGCTAAACCATAGAAAGTATCGACCTTGGCTCCTAGGGCTGTCCCCAGGGAAACAAGCTCAGTCCACCCCCGGGTGATAAAGGCAGCTTTAGCATTATCACCCAGACCTAAGCCGTCTACCATCCCTGCCCCCAAAGCTATAATATTTTTCAACGCCCCGCCTAACTCAACTCCAATGACATCGTCGCTAGTAAATATAGTAAAATTCTCACACTTCATGAGCTCTTGTGCTTTTTTGGCAACTGTTATGTCATGGGAGGCAATTACTGCGGCAGCAGGTAAACCGTGGGCAATTTCCTTGGCTAAGTTAGGGCCGGAAAGAACGCAAATTTGTTCCCCCAAAGCGAGGGGGATTTCATCTGTTATCACCTGAGACATTCTTTTTCCCGTATCTGCCTCTAGCCCTTTGGCGGCACTCATTAACAGCATAGACTTCGTGAGATAAGACTTGGTGAGGATAACATTTTGTCTTAATTTTTGAGAGGGAACTGCCCAGATTGCCAGGTCAGTCCTGTCCAGGGCTTCTTTGATATTGTGGGTAGAAGAATAGCTATGCTTTCCCTGATTTAGTTCCTCAGCTTCCGCCTCACTTCGTGTCCAGAGCTTTACTAGTGTTCCTTTACCACTCAGCAGGCTAGCTAAGGTATTGCCCCAGGTAGTATTACCTATGATGGCAACTTTGGGCATGTTAAAAGAGCTGGCGCTCTGTTCCTTGCCTTAGTCTTTTGATGTTAGCACGATGTTGATAAATAACGAGCGCCATCCCGGCTAATCCGTAGGCAAGATAGACCGGCGGCAAATCGTAGGCGATGGTCAAAGGAACCATTAAACACCAGGTAGCAGTGATGCCAAGGATAGAGCCCAGGGACATATGCCGGCTGCGCAGTGCTACTACGGCCAAAACTTCGGTGCCTACTAAAGCCGCCGGGGGGTAAATGGCATACATTGCGCCAAAAAAAGTGGTTACTCCCCTGCCACCCTTGAACTTGGCAAATACTGGCCAATTATGTCCGGCTACCGATGCCAGTCCAGCCATGATTTGGGCTACTTGCCAATGAAGAGGAATACTACCAAGGAGTAAAATGTCATCTCCGACAATTACCTTAGCCAGCATTACTGCTCCAACGGCCTTGGCTACATCGAGGCCTATGGTTAAAGTGCCCAACTTGGTTCCTGTAGTTCTCATTACATTGGTGGCGCCAGTCTTGCCACTTCCGTATCGTCTAACATCAATGCCTCGAGCCAATTTACCTACTATCAGCCCAAAGGGAATAGAGCCAAGAAGATAGCCAGTAATTACTATGGCCACAAACTTGCCTACTATCATATTTGCACTACCTCCCGTCCCTCGCCAGATAAGGGGTGCTGACGGGAGGGCCTCCTTTTCCCTTGTCTGGCGGCTTTGGTGAAAGTCAAATGTAAAGGCACACCTCGAAAGCCAAAGCAATGGCGCAACTGATTTTCCAGATAGCGCTGGTAAGAAGAATAGACCAATTGTGGGTCATTGACCTGAAGAATAAATGTTGCCGCTCTGGATTCATCCTGATAGGCTTTAATAATGCGCAGTTTTCTCAAACCTTTACCAACTGGTGGATGGCTGCTTACTGCTTGCTTAACTGCCTTATCAACTGCTGATTGAGGTAGTTGCTTTTGTGTTTCCTGCCAAACATGCCAGGCCTCGGGTAAAATCCTATCTATACCTTTAGCCTGTTTAGCAGAAATGTAGAGAAGGGGAACATAGGACAGGAATTTGAGCCGTGACAAAAGAACACGCTGAAATTCCTTTTGTTGTACTGTAGGGACGAGGTCCCACTTGTTAACTACCAATATTATGCCCTTCCCTACCTCAATGATATAGCTAGCAATATGCATGTCTTGAGCAGTAGCAAAGTCGGCAGCGTCAATCAATAATAAGGCAATGTCACAGCGATTGATAGCCTGAAGAGCACGAAGCAAACTGTAATAATCAACTCCAGCAGCAACCCGTGTGCGGCGTCTAATGCCAGCAGTATCAATGAGCAAAATTTTCTTATCGCCCCATTGAATTTCCGCATCAAGAGAGTCGCGAGTTGTCCCGGGAGACTCATCTACAATAGCTCTTTCCTCACCGAGCAAAACATTTAGCAGTGTTGACTTACCCACATTAGTTCGTCCCACGATAGCCAGTTTCGCTTCTGGTGACTTAGTGAAAGGTTCTTGAGACGGTGTGGGAAGAACAGCCATGACCGCCTCCATCAACGTGTCTATTCCAATATTGTGATAGGCACTAATAGATATAGGGTGGCCCATACCAAGGCGATAGAAGTCGGCAATCTGACTTTCCTGTTTAGGAGAATCTATCTTATTTACCGCCAGTACCACACGTTTCCCTGTCTCACGTAACATCTCAGCTAGTTCTTCATCTGTGGCAATAATTCCGTCCCTACCATCTACGAGGAAAATTATGGCGTCTGCCTGGGCAATGGCAACTTTTATTTGAGATTTGACCTTTTGTTTTAAAGGCGACTCTGTTGAGCCAAGCGAGTGATCTGGCAACCAACCGCCAGTGTCAATCAAAGTTACCTCCCGTTCCTGCCATGTCACGGAAGCAAAAACGCGGTCTCTTGTCGTCCCGGGTAAATCAGCAACAACAGCCAGGCGCCTGCCAGCCAAACGATTCAGTAGGGTAGACTTGCCCACATTAGTTCTGCCGACAATAACAACGATAGGTTTTGCCACTTCCCTTACCTCAGCTACGGAAGCATCTGGACTAATAGCGCTTTCTGGAGATGAAGTCTATTTTCCGCCTGGTCAAAGACCACCGATCTGGGATCATCCAATAGCTCCGTAGAAATCTCTTCGCCCTGATGAGCCGGCAAAGGATGCATGAACAAAGCATTTCCTTTAGCCAGATCCAATAATTTATTATCCACCTTGTAAGTAGAAAAAGCAAGACGGCGTTTCTCTGCTTCGCTTTCCTGCCCCATGCTAGTCCAGACATCAGTATATACTATGTCAGCGCCTTTAACTACCTCAGCAGGTTTCTTGGTTAGCTTGATTTGACTGGCGCTGGAGGCAGCAAGCTTCTTGCCCTGCTTTAATATTTCTGGCTTAATCTCGTAACCAGGGGGGGATGCGATATAAAAATTCATACCGACAAGTGAGGCAGCGAGAAACAAACTGTTGGCAACATTATTGCCGTCGCCAATGAAGGCTAAAGTTAAGCCGGAAAGCTTGCCCTTCTTTTCATAAATAGTGAGGAGGTCAGAGAGCGCCTGGCAGGGGTGTTCTAGGTCAGACAGTGCATTGATAACAGGTATGGATGAGTGCTCAGCCAATGTGTGCAGGGTATTGTGGGAAAACGTGCGAGCCGCGATGCCATCAACATAGCGGCTAAGCGTCCTGGCAACATCAGAAACACGCTCCCGCTTACCCAAACCTACCTCATCAGGGGGTAGGTAAATAGCATGTCCACCCAACTGATGCATGGCTACATCGAAACTAACCCTGGTTCGTAACGAAGGCTTCTCAAAAATAAGAGCCAGAACCTTTCCCGAAAGAAGATGTGATGGAGGTTTTGGCTTTATAGCAAGTGCTTGCTCGATAAGTTGCTCAATTTCCTCACGGCTTAGGTCAGATACCGAAAGCAAATCTCTTTTCATCTCTCAAAATCACAGATGCGTTGTTGAGATACTTCATTTATACTACTCTAAATATTCAGCAATTAGCAATCATTATATACAAACTTACGGGAAGACTATAGTATGGTTAGGCTGTTAGTATGTGGTGCCATAAACTGGGACATTACTTGTTTTGTTAAACAGTTGCCTGTGCTTGGTCAGGACGTTCCTGTAAAGCGTGTTTTGCGGGTGTCTGGGGGGACAGGTGGTAACGTAGCAGTAGCCGCAGCACGAATTTTAGGCTTTAAGGAAGTGGCTTTAGTTGCGGCACTTGGAGATGATGAGATTGCCCAGCGGCAACTGGAAATTCTTAACACTGAAGGAGTTATCACCGAGGGCATTCAGATCATACCAGGGGAGGAATCAGGGCAAGCCTATATACTTGTTGACCAGGCTGGTCAAAATGTTATCGCTAGTTGCCTGGGAGCAAATGCTAAGCTACAATCCTGCTACTTAAACCACTCCTCCGTTGAACGCCTATTGCGGGAATGTCAGGGTGTAGTTCTTACTGACCCTCCTTTAGATATAGCGACAAAACTGATAAGCTTGGCAAAACAACGTGGGATTCCCGTGCTATGGGATCCAGGGATATTGCTTAGTGAGAGATGGGAAGTAATACAGCCACTGGCAAAACAAGCAGATGTCCTTTTCTTAAATGAAGCAGAGGTAACTGTTCTTTTGGGAAGTGCGGAATTAGATACAGGCTGGCAGCGTTTGCTTGCCCTCGGATTTCGTAACCATGTAGTGTTTAAACTTGGTGCCCGGGGAGCAGCGATGTTTGAACCAGCTACTGGCATTGTGATTGAAGCGCCTGCTTTGCCTCTTAAAGCTCTTAGTCTGGACGTTGTTAATACGGTGGGTTGTGGCGATGTCTTTGCCGGGGTTTTTGCTGCCTACCATGTTATGGGAAGTAGCCTGGCAGAATCGCTTATTATGGCCAGCGCTGCCGCAGGATTTAATGCTACTCGGCTTGAAACTCGTGGCAGCCCTGATCGAGCTACCTTAGAGCACATAGTGCAACACAGCCGAGAACTTGGGTTTATGGTTCGGGAGCGCAAGCTATCTAAAAGTCGGTGAGCTCTCCATAAGCCACGACCCGATAATTTCGCGCCAATTATCTCTATCCGCATCACTAATGTCTGTTTATAGTCAACTCCAAAAATGGTTACACAAAGGTCATTGCGAGGCTGATAAAGTCAGCCGAAGCAATCTCGGAAGGAGCGATGGGATTGCCACGCTTCGCTCGCAATGAGAAGTAAATTGTGTACCGACTTATGTGGTTAACTATAATAACCAGGCTGCATCTTAAAGATTTTCGGTGTTTTTTCCATGATTTAACAATATTTCCTTTCGGTGATATATTAGATGACTTAATTCGCGGAATGTTGAAACTCTTTGATAATGTCCTCTAGAAAACTCGATAGAAATGTCCTCTTTCCGAAAAAAGTGTTAAAGAATAGGCATCTCGAAAGGAGGTGTCAAAATGGAAGGAGGAGCTTTAGCCATGAGT
>Ga0210016_1003885_pt1 | contig 12962 bp, 13 predicted proteins | sample CryGeyCG2014_300_FD_185454 | JGI IMG/M metagenome (GOLD analysis project Ga0210016, IMG submission 185454) | Groundwater microbial communities from aquifer - Crystal Geyser CG02_land_8/20/14_3.00 (SPAdes) (version 2) | ecosystem: Environmental > Aquatic > Deep subsurface > Groundwater | place... | reverse complement strand
TACTTCAATTACAGGGAGTTGGTTTTAATTGGAAAAAAGACGAATATCCTGATTTGAAATTTAATGACGGCCCGCAAATCGGTTTTATCGCTCAAGATGTTGAAAAAATCTTTCCAGAACTCGTAACTACCGACAACAACGGCTATAAAGGAATTTCCTATGAAAAAATTGTCCCGGTTCTTACAGAAGCCATTAAAGAACTCCACGTTTCTTTAGAACAACTAAAAAAAGAAAATTCAGAGTTAAAAATAATTATCTGTAAAGACCATCCCGAAGAGAAAATATGTTTAAAATAAAAATTATCTTAGTTATTTTTCTACTTTCTACTTCCTATTTTCTACTGTTCTTGCCGCCACGAACATTGATTCAACTTACAAATACGCTTGGAATGATGTAATCGGCTGGGTTGATTTTTAGTTTTTAATCGTGATATATTATATATTATGAACACAATTACTATTCCGAAAAATTTAATAAAGAATGATGATTTAGTCATTATACCTCGTAGAAAATATAAAGAATTTTTAGATTTTGAAAAAATAATTAGAAAAAGATTAGCCGAAGAGGTAGATATTGATTTAGCTATTAAAATTTATGAGAAAGAAAAGCAACAAAAAAAATTAAAAGTGATTAAATTTTTAGCCGACTTAGACTGATTATGATTATTCGCATTTCTTCGAAATTCAAGAAATCTTATAAAAAGTTGCCTAAAATTGTAAAAGATAAGGCGAAAGAAAAAGAAAAAATTTTCAGAGCTAATCCTTTTAATACTAATTTAGAAACCCATAAACTTCATGGTAAATATAAAGATTATTGGGCTTTTACGATTATTGGTCAGTATAGAATAATGTTTTCTTTTATTGGGTCAGATGAGGTTGATTTTATTAATATTGGTACATACGATATTTATAAATAAAATATGTTTAAAATAAAAATTATCTTAGTTATTTTTCTACTTTCTACTTTCTACTTCCTATTTTCTACTGTTTTCGCCGCCACGAACATTGATTCAACTTACAAATACGCTTGGAATGATGTAATCGGCTGGGTTGATTTTTATACGACTAACAATGTTAATGTTTCTTCAACTCAACTAACAGGCTACGCTTCTTCATCAATCGGTTTCGTCGCCCTTGATTGCGCCACTTCGCCGAGCGGCAATGTTTGCGGGACAAGCGATTTCAAAGTTTTAAAAGACGGCACCGGCGGTTTAAGCGGTTATGCCTGGAATGACAATGTCGGCTGGATAAGTTTTTCTGGCACAACAACAGAAAGCCAGGTGTATGGCGTTTCCGTTAGTCCTTCAAACGGCGATTTTTCCGGTTGGGCGTGGAATGATAATGTCGGCTGGTTTAGTTTTAATTGTAATGATTCCGGCGCCGGCGGCTGTTCGCCAGTCGATTATAAAGTAAAAACCGGTTTTACATCTACATCTACTTCTGGCAGTTTGGTTTCCTCGGTCTTTGACACTTGGGCAATTGGCGGTTCGGCGATGAATACGATTATGTGGCAGGGAACGCAGCCGAGTGGAACGAGTGTTAAATTTCAAATCGCTTCGTCAAACAGCGCGGATGGGACGTGGGATTATAAAGGCCCGGGCGGTTCGGAAACGACTTATTATTCTCCGGTGGACAAGGGGATTCCGGCTCAAATAAATTTGGCAAATCATAATAATAAAAGATATTTTCGCTATAAGATATTTTTATATTCCGACGCTTCCGGAACAAATTCCCCGACAGTAACCGATGTAATCATAAATTGGAGCCCGTAAAATGATTAAATTATTCTTAAAAAAATTTTTCGGCAAGGAGGATTTTGGGCCGATAGTGGCGACCATCAATGATTTTGAGCCGGGATTGGAAAAACTTAATAACGAGGAGTTAAAAAATAAGAGTTTGGCTTTAAAAGATAGGGCGGTAAAAGGCGAACAACTTAACGATATTTTAGCTGAAGCATTTGCTTTATGTCGTGAAGCTGCCAAACGAACTCTCGGTCAAAGACATTTTGACGTTCAGCTTATTGGCGGCATTATTTTACATCAGGGGAAAATCGCGGAGATGGTGACTGGCGAAGGAAAAACTTTAACCGCCACTTTGGCGGCTTACGTTAATGCTTTATCCGGCAAGGGCGTTCATATAATTACGGTTAACGATTATTTGGCGCGTAGGGACGCGATTTGGATGGGGCAGATTTACGACGCGCTTGGATTATCCGTGGGGTGTTTAACGCACGACGCGGCGTTTATTTATGATTCTCATTATAAGAAAGAAGCGGTTCAAGAAGACAAGGAACGCGATATGTTGGGAAGCTATAAAATTTTTTATGATTTTCTTCATCCGATTTCTCGCAAAGAAGCTTACCAATGCGATATTCTTTACGGCACTAACCATGAATTTGGATTTGATTATTTAAGGGATAATTTGGCGTATAGGTCGGAAGATCAGGCGCAAAGAAAGCCGTTTTATTACGCGATTATTGACGAAGTTGACAGTATTTTAATAGACGAAGCGCGAACACCATTGATTATTTCAGCGCCGGATGCCGAATCAAGCGAATATTATAAAGTGTTCGCTAAAATTGTCAGCCGATTTGAAAAAGAAAAAGATTATTCAGTTGATGAAAAAGCGAAAGCAACGACGATTACGGATGATGGTATTGTTAAGGTTGAAAAAATTTTAAACATTAAAAATCTTTATGAACCGGAAAATCTTCGGCTAGTTCACTATCTGGAAGAATCGTTGAAAGCCTTCGCGCTTTTTAAGAAAGACAAAAATTATATTATTGAATCCGCCTCGACCGGCGGAAATGAAATAGTGATTATTGATGAATTTACCGGCAGGAAAATGTATGGGCGCAGATATTCCGGCGGTTTGCATCAGGCGATTGAAGCGAAAGAAGGAGTTGAGGTTAAACAGGAATCGCGGACTTTTGCTCAAATTACCATCCAGAATTATTTCCGTTTGTATGAAAAATTGAGTGGAATGACCGGTACAGCCCAGACCTCGGCAGAAGAATTTCATAAAGTTTACAATCTTGAAGTTGCCAATATTCCGACTAATAAGCCGATGGTTCGTAAAGACCAGCAAGATTTGATTTATAAAACTTTTAAGGCGAAATGCGGCGCAATGGTTGAAGAAATAAAAAAACGCCGCCAGTCGGGTCAGCCGGTTTTAATCGGTACTGCCTCAATTGAGCATAACGAACTTTTTTCTTATTTATTGAGGCAGGCCGGCGTTCCTCATGAAGTTTTAAATGCGAAAAATCATGAGCAAGAAGGCGCGGTTATCGCTCAAGCGGGAAAAATCGGAGCCGTGACCGTGGCGACCAATATGGCGGGGCGTGGCGTTGATATTGTTCTTGGCGGCAATCCTTCAAGTGTTGAAGAACAGCAAAAAATAAAAGAATTGGGAGGATTATGCGTTATCGGCACTGAACGTCATGAAGCTCGACGAATTGACAATCAGTTGCGCGGTCGAAGCGGAAGGCAGGGCGATCCGGGAGAAACAAAATTCTTCCTTTCTTTAGAAGACGATTTATTGAGAATTTTCGGCGGAGAAAAAATAAAATCGTTGATGGAGAGGCTTGATTTACCGGAAGACCATCCGATTGAATCGCGACTTATTTCTAGAGTTGTCAATGAAGCTCAGAAAAAAATTGAAGGATTAAATTTTGATTCCAGAAAATATTTATTGGAATACGATGATGTTTTAAACAAGCAAAGGACTGCGATTTATGAGAAAAGACAAAAGATGCTTGAGGGCGGAGTTATCCCTCAAATTTTTGGAATGCTTGACGCGCTTTGGATGAGTCATTTGGAAAATATGGAAGCGCTCCGTGAATCAGTGCGTTTACGCGCTTATGGCCAGCACGACCCCTTGGTGGAATATCGCAGAGAAAGCAATATGATGTATAAAGAAATGGTGGCGAATTTTGAAAAATGGATGGAAGAAAATAAGGATAAATTTAGTAAACAGGAATCAGTAAATAGGAATCAGGAAACGGAAAATTTAGTAAGTCATTCATCTGTAGATATTAAATCTCATAAACTTGGAAGAAATGACCCTTGCTATTGCGGTTCGGGTAAAAAGTTTAAAAAATGCCACGGAAAATAAAAAAATCACCTTAAATGGTCGATTGAAAGTTCTTTATATTTAGTTATTTCTAAATAAAGCTTGTTCTTTATCTCGTCAATCGCGATTCTGATGTCTGAATCGTAATGTTCGGCGCGCAAAATTTTCTTCAGCAGATGCAAATTGGCTTCGGCGTAAAAAACATCGCCGCTTTTATGATGTTTCGTAGTTCTCGCTATTTCAATTTCTGTTTTAATTTCGCCCTGTGTTTCAAATCTTTGCAAAAAATGGTCTAATGAGCCGATTTTTATTTCCACATATTCGCGAATTGACGGCGTAATATCAAGATTTTTTGAATGGATAATAATATTCATAATATAAATAATACATTTTTTAAAAGTTATTTTCAAGAACGGAATTTTTAAGCTCAATAAACTTAAAAGCTTAAAAGTTAATAAAAAACCCCCGCCAAGATGGCGGGGGAGAAGATTACTTCTTCTTTTTCTTCGCAGCTTTTTTCTTAGCAGCCATTTTAAGTAATCTGCGGTATTTTTTTGTAAAAAATAATGCAGATATTATTTTATAATCAGCGATAAAATTGACGACCACCTAATTTTACGCACTGACCTTTGACGACTTTTTATAAAGAAGAATTTTTTAAATAATTTTTATAAAATCATTCTTCTTATATAAATTTTAACAAATTCAAAATTAAATGCAATACATTTGCCTGTGGAAAACTTTTTTGGTTTTTAAATTTAAATCAAGCGTTCAATTTCTTCTTGAAGTTCTATTTTAAATTTTTTCTTCACTTCATTTTTTACAAGTTGAATTAAATTTTCCACGTCTTTTGCTTTCGCGTCAAGAATATTAACGATGAAATTTGGATGTTTCGGCGAAATCATCGCTCCGCCGATGGAAATTCCTTTTAATCCGGCTTCGGAAATAAAATAAGCCGCCGGTATGACCGGAAAGGGGTCGTTTTTTATAATGGACATTGATTTATGCGGATTAAAACACGGATTTATGCTGATAATTTTAGAATCTATTTGCGTTAACGGAACGTTTTTAAAAGTGCTACCCAAGCTGGGATATTCCATGGGGTGTTTCAATAAGCGATAGTTAATATTTTTTATTATTTCTTCTTCTATCTTTTTTCCATCGCCTTTTTGGAGTTTTAACGTCGCTTCCGTAATAATTTCTCCGCCTTTATTTTTTTTGAAAATACTGGACCGGTATTGGAAGCCGCAATCTTTAAATTTACGTTTTATAATTTTGGGATTTTTCTGCGATATGTCCAAACTCATAACTTTTTCAATCGTGTCTTTCATTTCTCCGCCAAAAGCTCCGGCATTGCCGCGAATCGCTCCGCCCAATGTTCCGGGTAAGCCACCAGCCCATTCCAAACCGGAAAGATTTTTTTCTAAAGCGAAATCAACTAATTCTTTCATTAAAACGCCGGCGCCGACATTTATCCCCACACTATAACTTTGTTTAGTGTGGGGGTTTACAAAAACATTATTTTCTTTCCTGATAAATTTAAAATCGGGTTTTATAATCAATCCGTTAAATCCATGGTCATCAATTAAAACATTAGTTGCGCCGGCTAAAATAAAAACAGGCGTTTTTAATTGCCTTTGTTTTTCTATCACTTTAATTAAATCATCGGCATTTTTCGCTTCAAAAAAATATTTCGCGTTGCCGCCGATTTTATAATGGCTTATTTGTTTTAACGGAACATTTTTATCAAAATTTATTAACATAGAGAAAATATAAGTGGGACCGTTGACGTTTACCTCCAGCTTGCAATGAGTGAGTGCTTTCAACAGCCCCGATATTATTATATATCAGTATTTTGAAAACAAAACCCCGCCACAAGGGCGGGGTTGCAAACCGGAATAATAGCTCTTTATAGATATCATCGTACAGAGCTATTACCACTCATTAAAACATTATATATAAGGATTTTTTGAAAGTCAACCCCTATTAGATAGAATCTTTTTTCTTAAAAACAATAAATTTGTATCCGATAAAATTCCAGACCATTGAAGCCGCGGTGGCGAAAAGCTTCGCGACATTTGTCCACATTTGCGCTGAAAGTCCGAACAGCGGGGAAGTAAAGGTAGCGAGTCCGTAAACAATTGCGTCGTTTATTGAAATGCCGATAACGCTTATTATCAAAAATTGAGAGAACTGCTTGGCTTTTGAATCTTCCACGTTTTGCGATTTAAATGTCCAATATTTATTCAAGAAATAACTATTAATGACGGCGGCGGAAAAAGAAATTGAATTAAAAAGAATCAGCCATCGGCCGCTGTAAATTTTTGTTGAAAACAACAGGGCGTTTAATACCGCGAAATCAATGCCGGTGTTTATAACTCCGACAATCACGAATTTGGAAATTTGTTTAATAATAGTGGAATTCATTTTTTTATTTAGTTACATTTCAACCGCGATAGCAGTTGATATGTAACTACAATTTATTTTAAAAATTCAATAATTAAATTATATAATTCTGGCTGGTTTTTCAGAATATCTGTTCCATGGCCGCCGGTTTTATAAATCTGGATTTTCTTATTGGCCGTATCGGGCGTTAATTCATAAAGTATTTTATTTTCTTCGGCGTTTGGGTCGTCGTCCGCGGCGCTGACAAAAAATACGTTTTGTCCGGACTTGATATTTTTTGCCATTGGTTCGGTTTTGATTCCGCGATAATTCAATCCTGGCGAAAGTAAAATCGCAGTTTGGAACTCTGATCCGCCAGCTGACGGATTTGTAATATATTGTAGCGATAAATTAGCTCCAATAGAAGCACCGATAAATGAAATTTTATTTGGCGTTGCTTTGCGTTCTTTTATTAAATAATTAGCCGCGGCTTCCAAATCCAAAATGCTTTTTTGATGCTCCTTGTCTTTAAAATAAAAAAATTCTTCCGGTCCGTTTTCTGATTCTCCGTGTCCGCGCAAATCAATAGCAATGCTTTCATAGCCGGCATTTTGCAATTTAGTTGCCAAATCTTTGTAAGATTCTTTTGTTGCCGGCATCATATGAGATAAAACAAACCAGCCCAACGGTTTTTCAACACTATATAAATTAGCGGCGATTTTCATGCCATCCCGAGTTATCAGAAAAAATTTATTCATTATTAGTATCTATTCGTATCATTTGCATGCATTTGTATATTAGCATCACATTCTTAAAAGAAGCTCAATGACGCGATTGTCATCAAGGCGATTAAAATTATGATTATTTTCGCGATTAGTTTTTTCATCCCGTTAGAGATAGAAAATGCTTTGCTATAAAGCATTTCCGTAAATTATTTTGTTAATTTTATATTAGTTTCCGTTTTTTGATTTTAAAACATATGTGCAAAAACATACAGTTTTAATCTCTAACGGGATTCATATTATTGATTTAATTATATTTTTTATTTCTTTTGGTTTCAAGCTCGCGCCGCCGATTAGAAATCCGTCAATTTCTTTATATTTTACGAATTTTTTTATATTTTTGCCATCTATCGAACCTCCATATAGAACTTTAATATTTGAAAATTGAAAATTAGAAATTAAAAATTCTTTTATATATTTTATCATTTCAACGGCGTCTTCGGGGGAGTCTGAATGACCGGTGCCGATGGCCCAGATAGGCTCATACGCAATAATTAAATTTTCAATTTTCAATTTTAAATTTTCAATATTTTTTAAATCTTTTCTTAATTGGTTCTCAATGAAATTTTCAATTGTTTTTTTGCCGCGTTTTCGGATTAATAAATTTTCTCCGACGCATAAAATTACTTTTAGTCCGGCTTTTAACGTTGCCAGAACTTTTTTGTTTATCATCTCATCGGTCTCATTTAAAATTCGGCGACGTTCGGAATGGCCAATAATAACATATTTAACTTTAAGGTTTTTTTCCTGGCGTAATGAGATTTCTCTCGTATACGGGCCGATATTTTTCCAAAATACGTCTTGGCTTCCCAATTTTACTTTTTTAATAAATTTTCCAACTTCTTCTATGAAAAGAAACGGCGGCGCGATAACAACATTAGGTTTTAGGTTTTGGGTTTTAGGTTTTAGAGATTTTAAATAATTTTCCGTTGCTCGCGCCAATTTTATCGCCGCGTCAACAGTAGTCGGAGCGCTTTTCCAATTAAAAACAAGTAGTTTTTTATTCATTTGTATATTATTATAGCACTATGAATAATAGCGGCAATATCAGGAACTTCGTCATAATTAGCCACATTGACCATGGCAAAAGCACTTTGGCTGATAGATTTTTGGAAATTACCAAAACTGTTGATGCGCGGCAAATGAAGGCGCAGTTTTTAGATTCTTTGGAATCGGAGCGGGAAAGAGGAATCACTATAAAAATGGCTCCCGTCAGAATGGTTTATGGAGATTATATTTTAAATATGATAGACACGCCGGGACACAGCGATTTCTCTTATGAAGTGTCGCGGGCGTTGGTGGCGGTTGAAGGCGCGATTTTGCTGGTTGACATAACGCAAGGAATTCAGGCGCAGACTCTGGCAAAATTCTATAGCGCTAAAAAAGCCGGTCTTAAAATTATCGGCGCGGTTAATAAAGTTGATTTAATAAGCGATGAGGGACAATTAAATAGAAGGGTTAAGGATTTGGCTGATTTAATCGGTTGCGAGCCAAAAGAAATTCATCCCACACATAAACAAGTTATGTGTGGGATTCATAAAATTTCCGGTAAAACCGGACAAGGCATTGAAGAACTTTTAAAAGCGATAATAAAAGAAATCCCAAATCCTAAAAAGTTGAGTGGAAATGAAAATTTAGCGAGAGCTCTTATTTTTGATTTATTTTATGACGACCACAAAGGAATTATCGCCTCAGTTCGGGTTTTTGGAGGAGAATTTAATGTTAATGAAGAAGCGTATTTAATTGCTGCTGATGAAAAATTTAAAATGAAAGAAGTCGGTTATTTTTTGCCGCAATTGAAACCAATCGGAAAATTATCGGCTGGTGAAATAGGATACATTGCCACGGGTTTAAAAGACCCGGATCGCATTAAAATAGGCGATACCATTATCACAAATCACAAATCACAAATCACAAATCACAAATCATTGGCTTTGTCTGGATATGACGAGCCGAAGCCGGTTGTGTTTGTGAGTTTTTATCCGGAAAACAGCAATCAGTATGACGATTTAAAAAAAGCGTTCGGTCGGTTGAAACTTAATGATTCTTCATTAAAATTTGAAGCGGATTTTAATGAAGTGCTCGGTCGCGGATTTAAGGTGGGATTTTTGGGCAAGCTTCATTTTGAAATTACCGCCGAACGCTTGGAAAAAGAATTTGATATAAAAACAATAAACAGTTTTCCGTCGGTGGCTTATAAGGTTAACAATTTAATAATAGATAATCCGGCGGATTTGCCTGACGATATTAAAGAAATTTTAGAGCCGATGATAAATTTGGAAATTATTTCTCCAGGCGGACATCTGGGCGATATTTTGCAGTTAAAAGAAATTTTTAGAATGGAAAACATAACGACGAATAATTTGGGGGCCGAAGGAATAATTTTAATAACCGCTAAAATGCCGTTGGCTGAACTTATCTCCGATTTTGATGACCGATTAAAATCAGTTTCTGAAGGGTTTGCCTCTTTTAATTATGAATTGGCGAATTATCAAAAAGCCGAACTTGAAAAAATGGAAATTTTAATCGCTAACGCGCCGGTTGCCGGATTAGTAAGAATTGTGCCGAAAAAACGGCTTGAATACGAAGCGCGAAAAATGGTTGAAAAATTAAAGGATGTTTTACCTCGCCAGCAATTCACTCAGGCGATTCAGGCGGTGGCCGGCGGAAGAATTATCGCGCGTGAGACGATTTCGGCGATGAAAAAAGATGTTGCCGGGTACCTTTACGGCGGCGATAGATCGCGTAAAATGAAATTATGGAAGAAGCAGAAAAAAGGAAAGAAAAAATTATTAAGTAGGTCTCTTGGGACCCAAGTGAGAATACCGGCAGAAGTATTTAAAAAAATAATACAATAATGAACAATATTAAAAAATATTTATTAATTGGTTTGGGGGCAGTGGTTTTGATTGGCTTGAGCTGGTTTATTTTCGGCGGCAATTATCCGATTGTCTTTGTTGATTTTTCGGCTATAAGCGCGAAAGATTATAATAAAAATTATTTATCTTCTTTAAATTATTATGAAAAAGCCCTTAAAACATACGCGCAAGATTCGCAAGTTCTTGAAGCTGACGAAGCAAAGCAGGAAATAAAACGGGCGGTGCTTGATAATTTAATTGAAGATATTTTGATTGACCGAGAATTAAAAAAAGAAATTAAACAAGATGATTTAAACGTATTGGTTGAAAAAAAAATAAACGAAATTTCGGAAAGCCAAATCGCTGATAAAGCGATTGAAACCCTGTATGGTTTTTCGTTTAATGAGTTCAGGCAGAGAGTTTTAAAACCTCAGGCGAAAAAAGAAATTTTAGAAAACAGATTATTTTTGGCGGGGATAGATTTCGACGAGAAAATGAAAGATATTAAAGCGCAATCGCGAGTGAAGATTTTTTTGTCGGAGCTTGGATGGAACGGGAAGGAAGTTGTAATTAAATAGCTGAGGCGCGGGTATCGTATAATGGCATTATGTATCCTTCCCAAGGATAAGACACGGGTCCGATTCCCGTTACCCGCTTAATTAAAAATATTTAAAATGAACCCCCACACCATAACGAATTGTGATGGGGTAAAAAATAAAATTATAAAATACAAATGGATGAAAGTTTATTCTATAAATTTTATAGAAATAGAATATAAATTCGTTTGGTGTGGGGGTGAAATTTATTGAATTATTAAAAAAAGAAGATTTATTCGGTAAAACTTGTCTTTTGCGAGTTGATTTAAATATTGCCGAAAAGGAAGCAAAAAATTCTCCGCGCGTTAAGGGAATTTTACCAACAATTGAATTTTTGATTAAAAATGGCGCGAAAGTGGTGATTTTAAGCCACCGCGGTCGCCCGAAGGGTTTTAATAAAAAACAAAGCTTGAAACCCTTTGTAAAAATTTTATCTTCTTTATTGAATCCCACACTTACGCGTAAGTGTGGGATTCATTTCATTGATTTTAATAAATCATGGGCTCAAATTCTTGCTTCTATTAATAGAAGCAACGGAATTTTTCTTTTGGAAAATCTGCGTTTTTTTTCGGAGGAAGAAAAAAATGATGCTAAATTTGCCAAACAACTCGCGTCTTTGGGCGAGATTTATGTAAATGACGCTTTTGCGGTGAGTCATAGAGTCAATGCTTCAGTTGCGGCGATAACAAAATTTTTACCGTCATATGCCGGTTTGCTTTTGGGAAAAGAAATTAAAAATCTTCATTTTGCGATGAATCCGGAAAAGCCGTTGGTTGTTATTTTGGGAGGCGCAAAAATATCAACAAAAATTTGTTTAATAAAAAATTTTGAGAGCAGGGCGGATTATTTTTTAATTGGCGGCGGAATCGCGCATAATTTTTTGTTGGCGCAAGGATTGCCGATAGGCGATTCCATTTCTGAAGAAAAAACCGTTAATTTTGCCAAAAAAATGTTAAAAAATAATCGGGTTATTTTGCCGGTTGATTATGTAATTAAGAACAGAAAAATTTTGGATATTGGACCAAACACAGTTAAGCTATATTCTGATATTATAAATAAAGCCGAAACAATAATTTGGAATGGACCAATGGGGCATTTTGAAGATAAAAAATTCGCCAAGGGTTCGGAGGAAATTGCGAAAGCGATTTTGAATAGTAGGGCTTTTTCCGTTATCGGTGGCGGCGAGACAGCGGCATTGATGTTAAAAGTCAATCCGCCTCATCCGCCGACTGGCGGAGGCGGACAAAGGTCAAATGTTTTTCTAAGCACTGGCGGCGGCGCGATGCTGGAATATCTGGCAGGCAAAAAACTGCCCGGCATAGAAGCATTAAAATGAAACCAATTTTAATTCTTTATCATAAAAATTGTCCGGATGGGTTTGGGGCGGCTTGGGCAGCTCGAAAAAAATTCGGCAATAAAGCGGAATATCTTGGCGTCGACCATAGATTTACTCCGAAAGAGAAATTTATAAAAACACGCAAAGAAATTTATACGCTTGATTTTTGTTATAGTCAGTCGATTCTTAAAAAATTATTGAAGATAAATCCCAATATTGCGGTTATTGATCATCACATCACCTCTAAAGAGATTATCAAGTCGGCAAAAAAATATTTTTATGCGCTGAATCATTCCGGTTCCGTATTGTCTTGGATGTATTTTCATTCTAAAAAACCAGTACCGCGTCTTTTACAATATATTGAAGATGTTGACCTTTGGAAATGGAAATTGCCGTTTTCAGCGGAAATATCCGTTGCTTTGGAACTTTATAATAATTTTGATTTTAAAAAATGGGATAAAATTGCGTCGAATTTTGAAGATGATAAAAAAATAATGAAATATGTGAATGAAGGAAAGCTGATTTTAAAATATCGAGGCGCTATTTTAAAACGAATTTTAGGCGGGGTGGAAAAAGTAAAATTTGAAAAACAAAAAGCTTATGTTATTAATTCGCCGGTTTGGCAGTCGGAAATAGGAAATTATATTGTGAAAAATAAAAAAGCGATCGGCATTGTATGGTCGCGTAAATCAGGAAAGATAAATGTTTCATTAAGGTCAAATGGCAAAATAGATGTTTCAAAACTTGCTTTTAAACATGGCGGAGGCGGTCATAAAGTAGCTAGCGGTTTTACGTTGGATGTTGAAAAACCGTTTCCGTGGAAATAAAAATATATGAATAAAATAACCGCATATTGCGACGGTGGAAGTAGGGGAAATCCCGGACCGTCGGCCATCGGCGTTTATATCCCGCAGCTTAAAAAAGAATATTCAAAG